>Ga0081527_100002_pt1 | contig 361905 bp, 432 predicted proteins | sample HotLakmasection5_FD_70992 | JGI IMG/M metagenome (GOLD analysis project Ga0081527, IMG submission 70992) | Hypersaline microbial mat communities from Hot Lake, Washington, USA - Section #5 (SPADES assembly) (version 2) | ecosystem: Environmental > Aquatic > Non-marine Saline and Alkaline >...
ATTACTGTTTATCCTAGAACTGTTTCAGGAAATCCAAGGATTGAAATTTATGAGATAGATGGAGCGGAAATTATTGCTCAATTTAATTCTTTGAATGATAATGAATATAATAAAGTCTTCTTAGATGGATTACAGGGAAGTCAGGATAGATTTGATTTAAAAATTTTAGATGGAAGTGTTGAATTTGATCATATAATTGATCCTGCTTTTGCTCGCCCCTATGTTGGTTTTGTAGATCCTACTCCTATTAATCTCAACATTCAGCAAGGTTCAATTTATGTTAATCTTACAACAAGTTCTGAAGCAGAGGTATATTCTTTTTTGGATTTTGATGGGGATTTGCTATCTTGGGTTGGAATGGATGAGTTAAATAGCACTGGAAGTCCGAGGGATTTAGGTTCTTTCGCAGGAGCCGCTTCTTTACAAGAGCATAGCTTCTTAAATGAATCTGGTAAGTATGGAAATACTAGTTGGTTTGACGGGGCGGGAGACTATATCCTAATAAAGGAAGATGTAAAATTTCCTCCTCAAGCAAGTATGAGTGTTTGGTTTTATCCTAGGACAAATACCACAACAATGTATGCTTATTCATTTCATCAAAGTAATAGCAATTACTTTCACATTAGGCTTCAGAATGCAGAGGTAAAGGGATATATTCGGAATGTTACCGGAAGTGCGCTTGCAACTGCCCCGGGAAGATTTACAACACAAGAATGGCATCACGCAGTTGTAATTTTTAATGGAAGTGCTATAAAATCTTGTTTAGATGGATCTTGCTCTGCTTACTCTTCTGTCCCCCATATCCCTAGCGTTGCAATGGATTTATTTTTAGGAAAAGGGATTACAACGATTTATAATGGATCATTAGATGAAGCATTATTATTTAATAGGACTTTAACAGATGCAGAGGTTTTAGCATTATATAATGCCAGCTTAACAAATTATCAAAGAAACTTTACAAATCTTCCTGATTCAACTTATACAATTAAAGGATATGCCGTTGATTCTGCTGGGCAGAGTAATGAAACAGAAACAAGAACCATTATTCTTTCAGGACCTGATGAAACTCCTCCAACTGTTAATCTCTATTATCCTGCGAACGGTAGTTCTGTAACTTCTGCTAGTCAGTATTTTTATGCAAACTTTTCAGATATAATACTCAAAAATAGCACTTTCCACATTTGGAATTCAACACACGGATTAGTTAATCAAACATTTACAGAAATCTCAGGTTTAACAAATAGTACTAATTTGAGTTTTACTCTTCCTTATGAAGATGAATTCTATTGGAATTATTTAGTTTATGATAATTCTAGCAATAGTGCTTTTGCTGAAGATAATTATACTATAACCTATAATCTTGATGATATAACTGCTCCAGTAGTTACAGTGAATGTGCCGGCTGTGGGGGGAATTTATACCTCTTCTGAAATGAATTTTAACATAAGCTTAAATGAAAATGGTAGTGTCTCTATAAGTGTTGATTCTGGAACTACAAATTATACTATGGATGGAGATGAGGGATTTTTTGGAACTAAATTCAATTACACCTTGGGCTTAAGTGATTCTAGTTATATTTTGAGTGTTTATGCAAATGATACTTCTGGAAATAAAAATCATACTGAAACCGTTAGTTTTACTATTAATACTGGAGGGCCGATATTAAGTTTTGAAGATCCTACTCCTCCTGAGGGGGTTTTATTGGATTATAATTCTGCTGCCTTGAATCTTACGTCTGTTGATGTTACCCAACACTATACCTTTGTTGATTTTGACGACTCCTTGGTTTTATGGCTTAGAGGAGATGATGTTAATATCACAGGAGACCTTAGAGATTTATCCAGTAGAAATCACAATTTAACTTTAATTAATGGAACAATATTGGATACGGGAAAATTTGGAAAGGCCATTAATTTTAGTAATAATGGAAGAATTGAGGTTAATGGGGATTGGGATTATTTTGGATATAATTTTACAATTTCTTTTTGGGCAAAACCAAATTTTGAATCTAGTCAAACAAGATATGCGGTTACAACTACAAATAATTTAAACGGAGATAAAATAAGCGTTTATTCATTAAGTCCTACAAATTTAAGATGTCAGGCAGGAGGTACTGCTGATGCTTCTTGGGCTAATGAATTTAATGGCTCTGATAATGAATGGCACCATATTGTTTGCACAAGATTTGATAATGGTACTGTTGAGTTATATTTCGACGGAGTGAAAGAAGCTGCGCAGACGGGGGCTCCGTCTGGATTTTTAAATCTTACAAACAATCATAATTTAAGAATAGGTTCTAGAAATAATGGATTACATAATTGGACCGGACAATTTGATGACGTCTTAATTTTTAAAAGGGTTTTGAGTCCTGGAGAAATCCTTGCATTATATAATGCAGATGTAACTCCTTATTACAATAATTTTACTAATCTCCTGGATGACTTTTACTTATATACGGGTTATGGGGTGGATACCGAAGGAAATAATGTAAGTACAAGTGAAAGGAATTTTACAATAGATTTTACAGCCCCTATTATATCTATAATTTCTCCATCTAATAGAAGTTATGGTGTGAATGATATTGAACTGGATATTTCTTTATCTGAAGATGGAAGTGATGTATGGTATAGCATTAATGAGGGTGCGGTAAATACATCTCTAACAAGAGACAGTGATAGAGAATTTTCATTAAATATAACTTTAAGTGATGGGGCTTATAATATTACCTTTTGGGTGAATGATTCTTTCAGTAATGTTGGCCAGAATTCAGTAGGAATTTCAATTGATACTACAAAACCAATAATAAGATATTCCACTACAAGAACCGAGGGTACTGCTCCTTTAGGAATTTTTTTCGATGCGACTAATACAGAATCAGATAACGTTAACCATACTTTTTGGGAACTAGAATACGATTGGAACTTCAATGACAATTCTGCTTCTTTTGTAAATAGGCCTGGGATAAATGCTTCCCATGCAAAGGGGGCAATTGCAGGACATATCTTTAATGAAAGTGGAAATTACACTGTTATCTTAAATGTCACTGAACCTGATGGCGTGAGTTCTATAGAATATATTAATATAACTGTATATGATCCTAATGTCACTTATTCCAATTCTACTTACTGCGTATCTACTTCTGGAGATTTTACAAACTGCCCAACTTCTAATTCTTATTTCCATATAACTTATTCTGATTCAAATAATTTAACCTATGTAATGCAAACCTTATTGGATTCAGATGGACCTAGAAGGGTATTGTTTAAGAGAGGAGAGACATTTAGAACAAATGGAACTACTTTAGGATATTCAAATACCGGACCTTATTTAATGGGTGCTTTTGGTTCGGGAGAAAATCCCATCATTAAAAATAATGAAACTGATAATATAATAATAAGTTTCGGAAGCTCTCTCGAAGACTTGGCCATTACAGATATTTATTTTATGGGGGGATATAGTCCTATTACTGGGACAGGGAAACATCCTGATGGATTATGGTTTACAACAGCAACTAATGTTACTATTTTTAGAAACAGATTTTCAGGACTTGGACTAAGTGTTCATCTTGTTGGAGATCAAACTTTTGATCTTCCTGTTGATAGTTATTATTTTGTTGATAATAATATCTCTGATTGGCAAGATTATGGATTTTTAGGACTTGTAACTAGGACCGCTTTTCTTGCAAATAGAATAATGCAAAATCCAGAAACAGTAAGCGGTGACGAGGGGAAATGTGGTTCTGTTTGTTCACCTAATTATCCTGACCACGGGCCTATGAGATTTTCAACAGCGAATAAAGCTGTAGCTTCATTTAATGAGATGTTTAATAATGCTGGATGGTCTAGTGATGGTCGTGCCCATCAAGGTCCGTTTAGACTTGGAACCGGAGGAGTGATATCTGAGATAATAATTTCTGAAAATATTTTAGAAGGTGGATTTGGAATTGCTTCTACAAGTCTTAGTACTTCGTCTATACAGGGCTCTGCAGAAAATGTAGTTTGGGAGAGAAATAAGTATATTGCATCTAACAATACTGAGACTATGCAGTCAATTGGATTATCAGGGCAGATCATTAGAAACAATTTGTTTATTAAACCTGTAAACGGAAATCACCCTGGAATTGGGACCGGTTCATTGGCTTTAGTTATAGGGGCAAGGAACCCTCAGAACACTACGGACTTAGATTCTAAAAGTTATATCTATGGAAATACATTTATCTCCTTAGACCCTGTTGTAAATAATGTTGATTTCTTCCATGTTGTTGTAGGAGATAGAAACCGATCTTATTATAATTTTACAATAAAGAATAATTTAGTTTATGGTCCTTATTTAAATGGTTCTGAAAGTTCCTTTATTGAATGGGAAACCTCTTTTTATAACTTAACTGATTTAATAAGTGAAAACAATATCTTCTTTACAAATAGGTCTAATCCTATTTTTGCATCTATTGTCGGAGTACCTTATAATCTTTCAAACTGGACAGAATATAGCGGACAAGATTCAGAGAGTTATGTTCTTAATCCCGGATTGTTGACCCCTGAAAACTTAGATGGATTGTTGAACTCTACAAGTATTGCAATTGATGCAGGTGCTGAAATTGCAGGATTATTTGAAGATTATAATAAAACCTCTAGGCCTCTTGATGGAGATAATAATGGAAACTTTAAAACAGATATAGGTGCTTTTGAATATATTTATACTTCTGGAAGCGGAGATTCTAGTGTTCCTAGTTCTACCTTAAGTTTTCCTGAAGATAATTTTAACACTAGTGAATCGAGTATCTGGTTTAAAGCTGATTTTACAGATAATATTCAGTTACAAAATAGCACTTTCCACATTTGGAATTCAACACACGGATTAGTTAATCAAACATTTACAGAAATCTCAGGTTTAACAAATAGTACTAATTTGAGTTTTACTCTTCCTTATGAAGATGAATTCTATTGGAATTATTTAGTTTATGATAATTCTAGCAATAGTGCTTTTGCTGAAGATAATTATACTCTTAGTTGTGATTCTAGTGCTCCTAGTGGGGATTATGTTTCTCCTACAAATGATTCTGGAATTAGTTTTGAAGGAAATTATATTGATGTTAATGTTAGTGCGACTGATAATTTAGTTGGATTGGATAAAATTTATATCAGACTATATAATGAAACTTATGATTTAATCAACTCGAGTTTAGGGACATCCCCTAACTATATTAGATTTTTAGGATTATCTGATGGATTTTATTATTACAATGCTAGTATTAATGATACTCTGGGGAATTCTGCTGAATTAGCCTTGAGAAATATTACCTTGACTAGCAGTAATCCAGACAATGTTAATCCTAATCTAAAATTGACAAGTCCGAGAAATAGAAATTATAATAATCTGACCACTATGGCCATAAAATATATTGCTTCTGATGATGTTCTATTGGATAGTGTTTGGTATGAAGTAAAATCTTCAGACAATCAGCAGGTAATTGGAAATACGACCTTAAATGGAAATACTAGCTTTCAAATGTCTTTAACAGGGAATCTATTTACTCTAAGTATCTATGCAAATGATAGTTCTAATAATATTAATAGCACAAATGTTAGTTTTAATGTTCATAATAATAAAACCTATGTAAATTATGAAAACTTTTATGGAAGGGGAGAGTCTACTAATCTGGATGGTCTAATAGATTCACAACTTGAATCTCTTGAAGATTTTATCTTAGATAATCCTTCTTATGGTAAGATAAGCTTTTTAGAAGCTGTTAATCTTACAGATTCGAATAGTCCTAACAATATTACCGAGTTGGATGTTGAGGTTAATATTTCATTTAACAGAGTTGAAATTGACTCGACGGCAATTCCGGGATTAAATAGGTCTGCGAATATTACTCTTAGGGATTTAGATTATATTGATCCTGTTATATTAAAGGATGGCGTTGAATGTCCTTCTAATCTATGTTATGAATTGTCTTATTTGGGAGGAGTTTTAGTATTTAACATAACTCAATTTAGCGTTTATACTACTGAAGAAGGAGAGGTAGGAGAGAGCGTTGATAATACAAGAAGTGAAACAACAGGAATCAGTAATAGTGGAGGGGGTGTTAAAGAGGGAAGTGGTACAAATTGGAGAACTTTTATTGATGATGAACAGAGTTTAAGCGATAAATCCTTTGCGAAACATTCTCTTGGCAAGGAAGAGAGAGTTAAAATTGATATCCGGGGTAGCGAACATTTTGTAGGCGTAAAGGAGATTGGGCTAATTAATGCCTTAATTGTAGTAGAAAGTGAACCTCAAGAGTATGAACTAATAATTGGAGAAAGTGCTATTTTTGAATTAAATGGGGATGGAATTTATGATTTAGAAGTAAATCTTATTGAAATCGCAGATGAGAAAGCGTTATTTATTTTAAGATATGTTCAAGTGGCTCCTGTTGAAGAGGAAAATGAAGTCTTGCCTGAAATTAAAATTCCTGAGATGGCGGATCCCATACCTTATCTTATTTTAACTGCAATAGTTTGTGCGATTTTAATTTTAATTATAACTACGATAGTGATTATAAGGAGCCGTAAAAAACGTTAATATATTTCTGACTATCAAAATGATTAAAAAGCTGCTTTATCCAAAGAAAATATGGTAAAAGGAGTAAGTATTAGATTTCAAAGCTATAATGAGACAATTCCTAAATTATTAAAGGCGATAGGTTTTGAAAGAGAACTCAAAAAGCATGAAAAAATTTTATTAAAGCCTTCTCTAGAAGAAAACGAGAATAATAGCACGAACACGAGCTTTGTGGAAAATGTACTTAAATTTATTATTGAGAATAAAAATCCGGGCGCAGATGTTTTTATTGTTGAGGGCTGTGATGGTCATGATACTGAAGAGGTTTTTGAGGATCTGGGTTTTAGAGGACTTTCTGAAAAATATGGAGTTGGATTAATAGATTTGAATGATGCTGATACCGAGATTATCGAAGACGGGGAATTTTTAAGATTTGATAAGATATTTTTTCCAAGAATCTTGCAAGAAGGATTTTTGATTAGTTTGCCTAAATTAAGAGAAGACGAAGAGTCAATTATATCTTGTTCTTTATCTGGAATGTTGGGGGCATTTCCTGCATCATACTATAAGGGTTTTTTTTCAAGAAGTAAAAATAAAATAAAGAAATGGCCTTTAAAATATTCTATACATGATATTCTAAAATGCAAGATGCCTGATTTTGCAATAGTTGATGCTTCTGAAAATGGAGCAATATTGGCTGGGAACCCTATTGAGATGGATAAACAAGCATCTAAATTATTAGCAATAGATTGGAAAGAAGTCCCGTATATAAGACTTGTAGATGAAAATTTTAGAATAGAAGAAAATAAAAATAAGAATTAACTTTGATAATTATGAAAAAAAGCAAAAGATTTTTTATTACGGGGAGTGTACAACCGGTTTTATTTAACGCATATATTAAGGAAAATGCGGATAAGCTCGGAGTAAAGGGATTTGTTAGGACCCTAGAAGATAAAAGGATAGAAGTTTTTATTGAAGGAAATTTAGAGGCAGTTAGTAAAATGGCTGCAATTTGTAGACGAGGAAGCGCCCATTCCTTAATAAAAAATGTTGAGGAGAGAGATAGCAATTTTCAGGGTTTTGGGGAATTTAAAATCTTAAAAATTTAATCTTCGTTAGATATATAAATTAGGTATTATTAATCGTAAAATGGGAAGACAAGAGCAGATTATTAATGAAAGACTAAGAAAAATAGAGGAATTAAAAAAACAAGGAATTAATCCTTATCCTCATAGTTATGATGTTAAGGATAATTCTAAATGGCTACAAGAAAAATATAAATCGTTAAAAAAAGATTCTGGAAAAAAAGATAGGGTAAAAGTTGCAGGAAGATTGATTAGTTTTAGGGATCTTGGGAAGATTAGCTTTGGAGTTTTGAAAGACTCTTCTGGAGAAATACAAATTTTACTTCAGGAAAAATTAACTCCTGAGAAAGAGAGAGAATTTGTTAAGAAGTTTATTGATTTAGGAGATTTTATTGGTGTAGAAGGAGAGATTTTTAGAACTAAAAGAGGGGAATTAAGCGTAATTGTGAAAAAACTAACTCTCTTGACTAAATCTGTTCTACCTCTTCCAGAAAAATGGCACGGGCTTCAAGATGAAGAAGAAAGATATAGGAAAAGATACTTGGACGTGATAATAAATTCTGAGATAAGAGAAATGTTTGTAAGGAAGAGTAAATTTTGGCAATCAATAAGAAATTTTCTTCTTGATAAAGGATTTATGGAAGTTGAAACCCCTGTGTTGGAAAATACTCCGGGCGGTGCAGAAGCAAGACCTTTCCTAACTCATCATAATGCGTTAAATTCAGAAGTATATCTAAGAATTTCTCCAGAACTTTGGTTAAAGAGGTTGATGGTTGCAGGTTATTCAAAAATCTTTGAGATAGGTAGAATTTTTAGAAATGAGGGAATGGATGCTGAGCACCTTCAAGACTATACCCAGATGGAGTTTTATTGGGCTTATGCAGACTATAAACAAGGAATGAAGTTAGTAGAAGAGATGTATAAATATGTAGCAAAAGAAGTTTATGGAACTACAAAATTTAAAATAAAAGATTTTGATGTTGATTTGAATAAAAAATGGGAGATTTATGATTATGTGCCTATAATAAAAAAATACACAGGGATAGATGTATTAAATGCAGATTTGAGAACAATAGAAAAAAAATTAAAGGATTTGGAAGTGAATTATGATAAGGCAGGTTTTAATTTAAATCGTGCAATAGATGCTTTATGGAAACATTGTAGAAAGAAAATTGCAGGGCCCGGATTTTTGATAAATGTCCCTGTAATGATGGAACCTCTTGCAAAGAGAATGGAAGGTAATCCCGAAGTTGTTGAAAGATTTCAGGTTATTTTGGCAGGTTCAGAATTAGGCAAGGGTTTTAGTGAGCTTAACGATCCTGTAGACCAAATGGGAAGGTTTGAAGATCAAGCAAAGCTTAGAGAACAAGGGGATGAAGAGGCTCAGATGACTGATGATGAATTTGTAGAGGCCCTGAAATATGGGATGCCTCCTACTTGTGGTTTTGGAATATCTGAAAGACTTTTTTCTTTTTTAGAGGGTAAACCTATTAGAGAGACAGTGATATTTCCGCTTATGAAAAATTTAAATACAAAAAAAGATTTAAAAAAAGATGGTTGATTTAATAATAAAAAGTAAGATAAAAGAGGCTGTGCCTGATTTAAGTATTGCAGGAGAAGTTGCAGAAGCATTGAATCGGAAAGTGCTTTTAATTCTTGAAGAGGCAGGTAAACGGGCTAAATTAAATGGGAGAAGAACTCTTCAGGCGAGAGATTTATAGTTAATTATTTAAGGCTTTTTTTGTTTTATAAATAATGAAAGTCGGATTGATTTTAGTTTTTGTTTTTTTATTGTCTGGTGTGTCTGCTACTTCTAATTTGAATATTTTTTTAGATGAATCTGGTAATGCTCTATTTTTAGGATTGGGAGATGGAGGGATAAATATGCCAGAGGGGATTATTTATTCCAATGGAAGAATAAAGGGAGAGACTACATCTTTAACGAACAAAGAGGGAAATATATGGGAGTTTAAATTTGAACTTGAAAATGCAGAAATGCAAATAATTCTTCCAGAGGGAAGTAGAATTTTAGAAACTGATGGAGAGATTGGAATTTATAGAGAGCAATTTTCTATATTTGCATCTGATAGGGTTTCTATTAAATATGTGATTGAAGATGTTGAATCTAATTCATTAATCTTTGTTCTTATCTCATTATTAATTTTGATTATTTCTGCGATATTTTTTTCGAAGAATAAGAAGAAAAAGAGGATTCATATTGATGATCTATTAAATGAAAGAGAGAGAAAAATTTTGAGAGAATTAGAAAAATCAGGAAAAATAAAAAGCTCGGTCTTAAGAAAAAAAGTTGAAATCCCTAAAGCTAGCTTTTCAAGACATTTAAAAGAATTAGAAAAGAAAAGATTAATTTCTGTTTCTGGCGAGGGTAGAAATAAAATCATTGAGAAGAGGTAGTTTTAGAAGGTTCCATTTAGGTTCCAAATAAAGTTCCAGGGAGTTTTTATATAATATTTTTTCTGATGTAGATTATGAAAAAACTGAAAGGGGGTATATGAAAATGAAAGGACTAACATTTTTAGTGATGGCTTTATTAGCTGTAAGCTTGCTTTCAACTTTAGCATTAGCTAAAACTCAAGTAATTACTGCTGATTCTAATTTTGTGCCTGTAGCTCCTGCTGTGAATGCGCAGAATGAAGTTGCTACCCCTAGTGATATAATAGTTGCTACTCCTTCAATTTCTACAGAGGAAGTGGAGGCTGCTGCAACAGCTGTTGCAGAGGCGGAAGTAGTTATAGGGTCTTCAGGAATTGAGTCTGATTATGATTATGCTGTCGGATTGCCAATAGCCCTTACTGGGATAGGAGAAGCTGTAAATACACAAGGAAAAGTTGAAGCTATTGAAATTGCAGAAGTTGCTCAAATTTATTCTGATAGAGAGAGTTCTGGAGAAGGAATTGCTTCAAAAGGAACATTAGTTATTGCTCAAGAGACATATTCTATTGAATTAAAATCAATGTCTGAATCTGAGAAGGTATATAGCGTTCTTGAAAAAAAATCAGAAGTTGGAGAGCTTAAAGTTACAGACATAGAAGGGGGTTTTGAGGGTACTCTTGTCATAGAAGGAGAGAGCTATGAGGTTAATGTATTTACAGAGTCAAGACCTCTTAAAGTTCCTGAAGAAGAAACTGTGATCACAAAGATAAAAAATTTTTTTACAAATCTTTTTAGAGGGGAATAAACCCCTTTTTCTTTTTTGATAACTTTAAATATTTTAAATTTTTTTTATTATCATGTCTAATAAATCTAAAGGAAGCAGAGTTGAGAGGGAGCTTTTAAGTTTATTAACTGAAAGAGGCTGGAAGGCTGCAAGGGTTGCAGGTTCAGGAGTTAATGATGAAAGCCCTTGTGATTTAATCGCTGGAAAATTTGGAAAAAGCGCGTTTGCTATTGAAGTTAAATCTAGTAAAAAAAATCGTATATATATTACAAGGGTTCAAATTGAAGATTTTGTTAAATTTTCTATATTATTTGGCTTAAAGCCGGTGATTGCTTTAAGATATAATAGGGAAGGTTGGCTTTTTTTAAATCCAAAAGATATGGAAGACACTGGAAATAATTGGGTTATTAGCCTTGAAAGGGCAAAAGAAAAAGGAAGGAAATTTGCACAATTTTTTGATTAATATCCTATTTGCTGTTTTTTAATATATTCAAATGCGGAGTGTGCTGCCGTACATCCTTCTGCCACACCTGTAATTAATTGTTTAAAGGGTTTGTCTGCAACGTCTCCTGCGGCAAAAACTCCAGGAATATTTGTAGATGAATCTTTATGATTTATTATTATCTCTGATTTCTCATTTAGATTCACTTCCAGTTTTTTTGCTAAATCTGATAAGACGATATGGCCTATTGCTACAAAAATTCCGTCTAGCTTTAATTCATTTGAACCATTGAATTCCTGATCTAAAATGACAGACCCTATAAAATTATTTCCTTTAATCTCTTTAAGATTTGTATTATTTATGACCTCAATTTTTTCATTACTTTCAATTCTTTTAACGTTGATGGGTTCTGCTCTTATTTTTTCTCCCCGATAAATAATATATACTTTTTTAGCATGTTCTGCAAGAACGAGGGCATCTTTTGCAGCAGAATCTGATCCGCCTATTACTGCAACTACTTTATTTTTGAATAATGGCCCGTCACATAAGGCGCAATAAGCAACTCCTTTATTTTCAAATTCCCGGCTACCTTTGATTTCTTCCGGAAGTTTTTTCCATTTTGTTCCTGTGGCGAATAAAATTGACTTTGCTTTATATTCTGATTTTTCTGTTATAACTTTAAACCCATCTTCTTTTTTTACATCAATTGCTTTTTCTTCTATAATCTCAACTAAATCATAATCTCTGGCATGCTCTTCTATTTTTTTTGCAAGTTCTGTCCCTGTAAGTTTTTTGAATCCTGGATAATTTTCGACAGTATTTGTTGTGGTTATAACTCCTCCTACTGTAAGCTCTGAACCAAAAGAATGTCCTAAAACAAGAGTTTTAAGTCCTAATCTCGCAGAATACATCGCAGCTGCAAGCCCTGTACCTCCTGCACCAATTATAATAAAGTCGTATTCCTTCATGAACTATATCAATAAGAACATTATTTAAAGATTCCCTTAAATTTATATAATTGTTAAAATTAAAAATATAATGAAAAAAGAAATTTTGTTAATCTTCCTATTAATCCCGTTTGCTTCTGCGATTTCAACTGATATGCTTCCTGAATATAGACCTGGAGAGACCATGATTATTAAGATAGGAGGGAATATTTTAGAGCCTATCCTCTCAGAAGATGTCAAATTCTTAAAAAAGGGTTATATAGAAGTTCCCTTTGATTACGATATAAAAAGAATTAACGGAGAATACTTTTTGTATGCGGTTATGCCTTTTTTAGATTTTAATGAAAGTGTGGAGTATACTCTAAGAATAGAAGAGGTTGAGACAACGGTTTTAGGAAAACAAGAGCAAATTGATTTTGAACAGAACTTTAATGTTTCTGGAGATGTAATTGAATATAGTGTTAGGCCTGGCATAATAATAATAAGTTCTGAGAACTTTAGATTAAAGATAACTTCAAACATTGATTTTGACCAGCAAATAAGTATTGATTTTCCGTTTCAGAGAGAAATTATTTTAAGTCCTGGTGAAAATTTTGTTGATTTTGATATAGAAAATGTCGGAGGGGGATTTTATGTTGCGAATGTTGGATTTTATTCTATTCCTGTTTTAATAACCAAAGAGGTAGAAAAGCCAAAGCAATTAATTGATTTTAATCCTGAATTAATAGATAGCACGCTCTACATTGGTTCTGTGGCGAGATATTCTTTTACTGTAACAAATACAGGAGAAGAGATTATTGAAGAATATGAACTAATATATAATGAAGAAATTGTAAAATTTGAATCTGAACTTCCAAGAGAATTGGAGCCTGGAGAACTTTATGAGTTTGATTTTGTCTTAGGAATAGAAGAAGAAATAGAAGAAATAATAATAATTAGGTACGGGAATCAGAGTTTTGAATTCCCTATTTTTGTGAGCTACACTGAAAGAGAGATTAATATAACGATCCCTGATAATGATACTGCTATTGAATATTATTGTTCTGAATTAGAGGGGGTGAAATGCTCTAGTTCTGAAGTTTGTAATGGAGTTCTTGTTAATTCTAGAGATATAAATCAGTGTTGTATAGGAACTTGTATTGCTACAGAAGAAGAGAGTAATTTTTCCTGGATTGGTTACATAATAGGTGCTGGATTAATTGTTGTTTTAATTATAGTTTGGATGAGATATAAAAAAACAAAAAAACCAAATTTAGCAACACAATTTGGAAAGAATAAAAAAATACCTATTATTTAGTTTTCTTTTTTGTTTTCTTTTTTTCTTGTGGGTTTATGGATTCCTTTTTCTTTAATAAATCTGTAACTTTGTCACCTAAATTTTGCTTTAAATATTCCATTTGTCTAAGAAGAATATCTCTCTCACCTATTGCTTTTTTTAATACTGCTCCGTGAGAATGAACTCTATCTAATAGGCTATTGAAGAATAAATTTAAATCTGCATTTGAGATTTTTAGATTTTCAGGAGAGATAATCTCAAGATTTGAAGGAGAATATAGATAGGTAACTAAAAGTAACTTTTCCATGGATTCAGCTTCTAATTCAATTTCTGCAAATGCACTAAAAAGTGTTTCAGAACCCTCTATTTTTTTTGGATCAAATTGTTTTTTATCAATAATTTTAATTCCGCTTTCAGAACCTAATCTTAGGGTTAGTGTTTGGAGAGTTTCTTTTACATGATTTTCAGGACGACCCATCAATTCCATAATAATTCTTGCTTCAATTTTCATAAAAACCCATGGAGAAAAGAGATTTTAAAGATTTCCATTATATCTTTTTAATAAGTAGGAGGAACAGTAGGATTAAAGAGTATATTATAGAGACTATAAAAAGAATCAATAAATAATAGTATTCTTTGGTTATAACGATTTTAGAGTTTGAATCTAAGATAAAGATTTCTTTACATTTAGAATAAATCTTATCCTGTTTTCTTAGTTTTAAACAAATTTTAGATTCCCCTTCTATATAGGGTATTATAAGGTAATAAGAGTTTTTTGGATAACTGTTTAATATGTATTTATCTGAATTTTTCCATCCATTATCAAAAATTTCAGAGTGATTTTTTTCATCTTCTTGAATATAAATTTTTACATCTGTGGAAAAATTTATATTTGAAATAACTTGAACTTTAAAGGGCTGGTTATGATAAATCTCTTTAGGGAAAATAAAATCAATTTCTGCAGAGGCATTAGTAGCCATAAGAAGAATAATATACAAGATAGCCTTTTTCATCTCTTATAAATATAGAATCAATATCATTATTCCAGATATTTCCGCTATTTAGATAGATTTTATCTTCTGTGTCTTCTCCCTTATTAGAAAAAATTTTCTTTTGTGAATTTGCGGGGAGATTTATTTTAAATGATTTTGTTGATTCGTCTTTTAAATTTAAAGACATATTTTGGCAAGCATTTTTAATTACAATATATTCTTCAACCTCATAAATTTCAACATTTAAGCAACCATAAAATTCAGACTTTTTCCAAATGCCTTTTTCTTGTTCAAAAGCTTTTTGTTGAGTTTTGAAAAACTTATTTTTTTCTGAAAGCTCTATATGACTTATATGAGAGTATCCTTGTTCAATTAGATATAGGTTAAGATATTCTCCTGAATAGGCTCTTGCTAAATCCCTTCCATAGATTCCTTTTCCTGTCACTTCTATTTCAATGGTTTTATTCTCATATTGCTTAAGAAAATTAAATGAGAGTTCTGAAAATTTATCTGATTTTTCAGGGGAGTTTATATTTAATAGCCTTATTATTCTTCCATCTTCTAATTCAAATGTATCTCCATCAATCACTCTTTTAATTATTACAGACTCTAAATCTTCTAAATTTAATAGATATATGTTAAAGGCGATTAAGAGAGTTATTGTTGCTGAGAGTATAATCGCTAGTATTTTCTCCACAATATATTAAAAGAAGCTTATATTTTAATTTAATGATTAAGATTATTGATAAACTTTTTAGCAGTCTTTGCTAAGGTTTTTTTGATTTTATTATTTTTAAAAAATCAAAGGGGTAGAATTTCTGTTTTTAATTTGAAGGATTTTATATACTTGTGCAGATTTTCTTTATTTAGAATAAGGGTCTCGTTGTTTTGATTTGGATGAAACCCTGTATATTCTGCATCCCAAACCTCTTTATCAATTATAATTGAAATTTCTTTTGCATAAATTATATTAAATATGCTTACGCTTCCTGGAGTTGTATTTAATTTTTCTTTTAATTCTAACTCGTTAGCAAATTTTATTTTTTTTATTTTAAAATTGTCTTTAAAAAATTTTAAATTAAGTCTTTTATCCGCCTTCATTGCAATTAAATAAAATTTTTCACTTTTTAGAAAAAGACATTTGCAATGCATCGCTGGAAGATTATCTTTTATTTTTTTAGAATCTGAAACTCTATGTACAGGAAGATGTTTATGAAGAGAATGAGCTATTTTGTTTTTTTCTAGATATTTTTTTAAATTTATATCCATTAACCACTCATTTCTCTAAGCTTCTTAAGTGTTTCTTCCATTTCTTTATCTGTTTTTGATTGCCTTGGCATTGGTCTTCTGTTTAAAGGAGTTCTTTGTATAGGAGGGCCTCTTTGTATAGGAGGAAATCTTGGGGGCGCTCTTGGAGTTGTAGTAGAGGGTTTATCTCCGCCCTTTTTACTTCTCATCTTAAACCACCACATCTTTAATTTATTTCTATAAATGATTCCTAATATTACTAAAATGATTAAAATGGAGAAGATAATAATCCAAATCAATAAATTGTTTTCACTTTCTTCTATGGGGATACAGCAAATTCCTCCTGAAATCCCGCAGGAGTAAGATGAGCTTTCTTCATTATCTTGACAGAAGGATGAACAAAATCCTCCAAATTCTTCACACTCTGTGAACTCCTGAGTTGCTGGTTGACAAACTCCAAGACAACACGATCCTTCTGCAGAAGAAACTTCTGTTCCAGAACACTCTTCACTAAAAGAACATAGTTCTCCACCTTTTTCAGAACAAGTTTGCTCTATTAAAGGTACTGAACAACAAGATTGAAATCCCGGGCAACTATATTCATTATAAACTTGTCCTTGAGATTCGACGCAATCAAATTGAGAACCACAATAGAATCCTGCCTCTGCACAGTTTATTTCGCCTCCGTCAGTTTTATCTCCTGAACTACGAACTGTTTTTGGCCATCCCGAATAAAGAATAAAGGCAGTATCTCTAAGGTTATTATTATTCCAACATCCTTTCGGAGTTTGAATAGAAAGCAAGTAATTTCTTGCGGTATCTAGCTCTGTTGATGCAGAGTTTTGTAGAGAAAGCATTCCTAGTGCAGTATCATAGAACTTATTATATTTTGTATTAGGGGCCTCCCAAAAGCCTGCTGATTTTTGTGATTGAACTATTTCTGAGTATTGATCATCTCCAGAAGTAAACAAATAGAGAAAAGAGCTGGGGAAAAGGTTTTTATTCTCCTCTGCGAAAGCCAATAAATAGGGCAGGAATGAAGAGGTATCTTCATCTATTGACTTCAATGCAAGAGCAGCCCAAAGGGTTCCTTCATAATCGCAAGAGTTTCCTGATTTGAAACACTGAGAATCTACTCTTTCTTCTGTAAATCCAGAAGATGGGGCTGAATGAGTTTCAGAAGAAACATAAATTGTTTGAGAACCTGATTTTTGATATAATAAAGAGGTTATAAAATCTTCATTACATGAAATTTCGAACTCTTTTTCATAACAATTTTTTGAAATTTGAAGCCAGTATTCCGAAGAGCTTAAAGCCAAGCAAGAGCCTGTACTTCCTGATAACTTCATGTCTTCTCCAATATTTACATTATAAAGTTTATCATCATAGGTTATTGTACAGGTTGAGGAGACATGATTTGAAATATCAATTTGTAAAAACCATACAAGATCTGTAGCAGAACTATTTTTAGATAAAAGATAATCTCTTATATCATCTGTATTTTTATTAATCCTATCATACGCTAATAAAGCTTGCGATGTATCTTTTATTGTGCAAGAGGATTCTGGCCAACAATTTAAGTCAGACATTTCTTCTTCTATTTTATCCAATAGTTTTTCCTCAGAACCTATAGCTAGTGTTGAGAATATAGCTTCTTGGAGTGAAAAAGAGGTTTTATTCGCAATTTCATTTTCAAGACAAGTATATGCTAAATCTGAACCCTCTTCTTGTGAAATAACGGGGGCTATTATTAATAATATAATTAAAGTTGCAAAAACACCTACTTTTTTCATTGAATATTAAAGAGAGGTATATTTAAAAGATTATCTGCGTTTTAGTTTTCTCATAAGTTCTGAAAGAGGGTTTTTTTCTTTTGGAGTTTTTTCATACAGCCCTAAGTCTTTGTAAAAACTTTGATTACTATAATTAGGAGGAAGAATTTTCTTTTTTTGTTTTAAGTGCCAGTCTATTTGGCTTTTTAGATATCCCTCCTTTAAAGGAGAATCATTTTTTTTATTCCATTCTCTACAAGTTTCATTTATCTGTTGCGGGGAATAGCCTATGTTTTTTAAAAAGGTGATCAAGATAAAAAGCCCTCTTTTTCTACCATCTTTTAATCCTTTTAACAATCTTTTTATTGAATCTGGGAAATCTTTTTCATTGACATCTGTTATTTCTATGGGTTTGAAATCTATTGATTCATATTTTTTCTTTAATTCTTTTTCTTCTGTTTCTGTTTTTGATTTTTTCCATTTTAATGCAGAGGCTAATAGATTTTTAGCTTCTTCTTCTTTTGGTTGAGGGTAAAAATCTTTTATTTCAACTTTAAGAGGATTTGCATCTTTTGGTGAAAAGTTTTTTATTTCTTTTTTTGATATCACTATGCTGGCAAGAGAAGTTTTTTCATGTAAAGAATAAGGCATTCTAAACAAATGTCTTGGAGCAACTAACACTAAGTCTAGTGAACCTAACGCTTCTCCTGAAACTTCTTCTTGAAATTCAGAAGAATATCTAGATTTTTTAGCATCAGAAGTATGAGTTATTGCATTTCTTGAATTAAAAAAAGTTTTATCCATTGAAGAATAATTGCAGTTTTTACATAAGAATAATTCTTCTTCTAGCTCTACCTCATAATCTCCGGGACAAGAAGGTTCTATACATTTAAGCTTTCTTTTGGTAATTTTAAATCCTGGTTTTTTCTGAACATTAGAACATCTATTGCATTTTAGAGTTACTAAATTTGTTTTTTCAGAATTACTTCCGCATTCTGGACAGACTATTTTAGTTATGTCTTCTTTTGATAAATTTGTTCTTTCTTTTATAGCTGTAAAATTAACTCCTAAATCTGTGATTAATTTATTGTAAGTGGGTTTTATGAATTCCATTAAATATTCACATATCGCTCTCGGCCATTCTGGAAACATTTCTTTTGTCTTTAATCCCTGAAATTCTTCTGGAAATGCTTTTGAAGGAACAATAATATGGAAGCCCTTGCTTCCTGAGAATTTTATTGCATAGCTTTTAATGCCATGACTTTCTAAAGCGTTAATTAGCAATTCTGATGCAATTTTTGAATAATCTAGGAAAGGAGAGTCTACATCAATCAATAAATCCCACGATTTTCTAAGTTCTGTTAATTCAGAAGAAGAGAGATTGGAATTTATCTTTAAAGCATCAAACCAGAGCTCTTCCGATGCGTGAAAAGAAGTTGCACCTTTTTTTACTGCTGCGATTATATCCCCTGGATATTGCAAGGCATCTGGTCTTTTTCCAAAGGCTTGCATCATATAGCTTGGAACCACTTCCCTATCCCTAGAAAAATTAAAAAGTGCTTGCTGGACCTTAGGATTTGAATAATAGATATTTACAATCGATTTAATTCTCTCTTCCTTATCCATCTTAATTGAAAATTTTCTGTATTTTTAGTTATTGTGCTACTCATCTGAATACAACAAATCTTAAAAATAGAAGATAAATCTAAAAGATATGAAAGTAAAATTGGAAGACCCTAGATTATTAGGGAATATAATTAGCATTATATCTGAATTAGTTACAGAAGTTAGGCTAAAGATAAATAAAGAGGGGGTAAATTTGGTTGCTGTGGATCCGGCAAGTATTGCAATGGTTTATTTTAATATTCCATCAGATAGATTCGCTATTTTTGAAGCTGAAAAAGAAGAAGTTTTAGGAGTAAATCTTGATAATCTTAAAAATATTTTGAGAAGGTGTGGTATGGGAAGTTCACTAACTCTTGAAAAGGAACTAGAAGATAATGTCTTAAAAATAAGTATTCAAGATAAAGTCAAGAGAGATTTTGCTTTGGCACTGATAGATGTTGAAGGAGAGGAAAAAGAGATGCCCCAGTGGGAATTTGATAGTGTGATAAAATTAGATGCAGATGCGCTTACAGATGTGATTGAAGATTGTAGAGTTGTGAGTGATGCTTGTACCTTTGTCGCAGAACCAAATAGATTTATTATAGAGGCTAAAGGATTAAACTCTGCAAGAGCTGAATTTAGTAGTGATGAAGTTGAAATACATTCTGGAAATAGTATTGCAAGATTTTCACTTGAATATTTAGCAAAATTCATTAAGGGGGCAAAAATTTCTGATAAGGCTGTGGTAAATTTTTCAGATAATCACCCTATGAGAATTAATTTTCCTACAGGAAATATAATGCTTTCTTTTGTTTTAGCTCCTAGAGTTGAGCAAGAAGATTAGTTTTATATAGATTAAAGGGCAATATTGAGAATGAAAAGAGGGCAGATTAGTATTTTTGTTATAGTCGGCATTTTATTAATCGGGTCTATTATATTATTCTTCCTTGTTTATCAAAATCGAGAGATAGGAGTTGGATTTGAAAAGGGATTTGATGCAGAATCCTTTATGGAGAGATGTATAAGAGAAAATGCAGAAAACAAATTAGAAATTATGCTTCCTCAGGGGGGATTTTTAGAACCTTCTGATTATATTATGTTTGAAGATACAAAAGTTAGCTATTTATGTAAGAATATTAATTTTTATGAGCCCTGTATTTCACAATATCCTGTTTATATAACTGAGTTGCAAAATGAAATAGAACAAGTTTTAAGAGAAGATGTTGAAATTTGTTTTGCAAATCTTGAAACAGAGTTAGAAGATAGAGGATTTAGTTCTTCTGGAGAGGATTTTGAGATTGAAGCAATATTAAAGCCAGGCATTTTAGAGGTTTTTGTTTTTAGAAATTATATTATAGATGGAGCAGAATCTTATAATTATGAATACTTCTCTGCTAATATTAAGACTAATTTTTATGATTTAGCTGTCATAGCAAGTGAAATTGCAAAGCAAGAAGCAAAATATTGTTATTTTGAGTATAATGGTTTTATGATTCTTTACCCTTCTTTTAATATATACAAATTTACAACTTCTGATTCGTCAGAAATTTATACTCTTGAATATAAAGATTCTGGAGATAAAATGAATATTGCTATAAGGGGGTGTGCAATTCCTGCTGGATTTTGATGAGAAAAGAGGTTTGTATTTTTGAAATTTTTATATTAGTAATGGCAGGGGTTTCTTTTTCTTATTTTGTTAGCGAAAGTCCTGGGATAATTGGCGGTGAAGATAAAACAATAACTTTTCTAAGGGAAAAAATTCTAAATTATTTAAGTAACGGGATTGTTAGTGCAGAAGGATTGTGGACTTGTTTAGAAGATTTAAATGGAAGTGCTTGTCAGGAATATCCTTCGGGAATATGTGATGATAGGTGTGCAGATGATTGTATTCCGGCAAGAAGACAAGATACTTCTGAATGTAAAACAGGCACTTGCTATGACTCATTAGAAGGGACTTGTGCGGCTAACTCTCCTAAGATATTATGTGAAAATACCGGAGGGTTATGGTATGAACAAGAACCTGCTATATGCAAACCTGGATGTTGTGTACTTGGGGGGAATACAAATTATATATCTCAGCAAGCCTGTAATGTTTTACAAGATAGATTGGGTATTTTCGGAGAGTGGAAAAATGTCGATAATGAGATTCAATGTCTATTAATGGGAAATCAGCAAGAAGAGGGGGCTTGTGTTTTAGAAGAAGTTGAGCCTGGCTTAAAAAATTGTAAGTTTACAACAAAGGCAGATTGTCTTTCTAAAGGGGGAGAGTTTAGTAAAGGATTATTATGTACCAATCCATCTTTAGGAACAGTATGTCAGAGGACAAAGGAAACATCTTGTATTGATGGAAAAGAGGGGGTTTATTTTTTAGATAGCTGTGGAAATAGAGCAAATATATATGATACAAAAAAGAAAGCGAACGATGATTATTGGAGTAGGATTTATTCAAAAAATGAAAGTTGTGAATTGAATGGCTATCAAGAGGGGTGTGGGAATTGTGATTATCTCTTAGGAAATATATGTGGAACTCCTGGAAATGACGATGAAAAACCGCTTGAAGGGAATTATGTGTGTAGAGATTTATCTTGTGTTGATGAGTATGGAGAAGAAAGAAAGAATGGAGAGAGTTGGTGTACCTTTGATTCTAAAATTGGAATAGACAATCTTGATGGAAAGAATAAAGAAAGAAGCAGTGATGTTCCTGGAAGCAGACATTACAGACAAGTATGTGCTGATGGAGAGATTAGAACAGAACCTTGCCAGGATTTTAGAAATGAAGTCTGCCAGGAAGATAGGGATGAAAAGATCGGATTTTCATCTGCATCTTGTAGGCTTAATGGATGGCAAACTTGTATTGCTGCAAATCAAGATAAAAGAAAATTAGAAAATTGTGAGGAAAATAGCGCTTGTTTCTTAAAAGAAGTAAGGTTAGATGACTTTAAATTTGATGTTTGTGCTCCTAAATATCCTGCCGGTTTTGATTTAAAAGCTCAGTATGGGGGAGAAACAGGAGAGACTATTTGCTCCCTTGCTAGTCAGGTTTGTACTGTTGTAGAAGTTAAAAAATTTTCAGGATGGAGTTGTGAAGCTAATTGCGAGTGTTTAGAAAAAGAATTTACAGAAACAATGAATAATTTATGCATTAGTCTTGGAGATTGTGGAGGGCATGTTAATTTACAAGGAGAGTTTACAGATTCGGGATATAGTGTAAAAAAAGCTCCTAGACTAAAAGAGAATTATATTAGTGGACTTAGAGATTACATTAATCCTGATAAAAATCAAAGAGTTGACCCTTTAACTAATGAAGAAATTGCAGCGATGTTTAATCTAGACCCAGATGACCCTCAATTTAATGAAAAAGCTGCAGAGATTTTGGCAGGTATTGGGATTGGAGCGGCAGGAGTTTTAGTTGCTATTGATATTCTTATTTGGGGGCCTACTTTCTTTTATAGTACTGCTGCCTCTGGGGCATTTAGCACTGCTCCTGGTGCTTGGGGGGCCACATTAGGAAACCTTGGAGCTTGGGCAAACCAACTTGGAGCCGCTGCTGCAGGTGCTGCAATTGGATTTGTTTTAGGAAAGCTGTTTGGATTGCAAGGAGAAGCTCTTACAGCTGTTACAGTATTAGGTGCATTTACAGGCTTAGTCGTCCATACAGGATTTTTTGGATTTTTTGAAGGAGCTGGTTTGTTTTCAGGAACTTGGTTTATCTGGACAATTATTATAATTATAATTATTATTTTAATTTTCAAATTTATTGGAATAGGAGATACAAGAATTACTAAAGTTGCATTTACTTGTATGCCTTGGCAACCTCCTTTAGGAGGAGATGCCTGTCAGACTTGTGCAGATGGAGATTTGCCTTGTTCTAAATACAAATGTCAAAGCTTAGGACAAACTTGTGAATTTGTAAATGAAGGAACAAGTCAAGAAGCTTGTATTGATATTGCACCGGATGATGTTTTACCTCCTAAAATAAGTCCTAATTATGACGCGATTAACGATCCTTTTGAATATAAAGAGGTTACAGATAGAGGATTTAGAGTTATATCTCCTGATGAATGCATTCCTGCTTATACTCAAGTTAATTTTGGAGTTTCACTTGATGAATTTGGACAGTGTAAATATGATACAGAAAGAGTAGATTATGATACAATGGAATTTTATTTTGGAGAGAGTAGCTTATTCAAGAAAAATCATGTTACTGCTATTTCTCTTCCTAGTTTAGATAGTCTTGGAGAGACAGGCATTGATCCAAATAGGAGAGCTGATTTTGATTTATATGTCAAATGCCAAGATGGTTCTGGGAATGTAAATGCTAATGATTATACAATAAGATTTTGTGTTTCTCCTGAGGATGATATAACTCCTCCGATTTTGCAAAACTTCCAGCCTAAAAGTCCTGCATATGTTTCTTTAGATTCAGAAAATCTTAATCTAACATTTTACACAAATGAACCTGCAGAATGTAGATATAGTTTAACAGACGAAGATTATGAACAAATGGATAGTCAGATATCTTGTAAAAATGATATAAGCGAGTTTACACTATTTGGATTTGAATGCAATTCTCTTCTTCCTGTTAGTGATGCAATTTACCTAAGATGTAAAGACCGACCTTGGGCAGAAGACAGAAATGCAAATAAGCAGAGCATTGTTTATGAAATAATAAAAACTTCTGAACCCCTTAAAATTGATAGCATAGACCTAGAACCCTCTCCTATTGAAGGAGTTATTTCAGTTGGAAATGAACCTGTAACTGTAGATGTTATTATTAAAACGTCTGGAGGTGCTCCTGTGAATACTTATTGTACTTATGGTTTTGGCGGAAGAAATGATTTAGCAACATTTTTTGAAACCGGAGCTGATATTCATAAACAGAGATTTAATAGTTTGTTCAAAGGAGATTATGAATTGGGAATTAGATGCGAGGATGACGCGGGAAATGTGGCTAATGACTTAATTTCATTTGAGATTTCTGTGGATGATGAAGGGCCTTTGATAACAAGGATTTATTCTAAAGGGGACTTACTTAATGTGATAACTAATGAGAATTCGTTATGTTATTATAGCCATAATAGTTGTTCTTTTGCTTTTGAAGAAGGTTTTGAAATGTCTGGAAATGAAAAAACACACATTGCTGAATTTAACTCCAAACTAAACTATTACATTAAGTGCGAGGATTCTTGGGGTAATACGGGAAGTTGTGTTAATGTTAGGGCAGGATATTAATCGGAAAGATTATAAATTAAACTCAACTTCATTAGAAATGGATAAAAGAGGGCAAGTTACACTATTTATTATTGTCGCAGTTATTATTGTTGGAGTTGCTGTAGCCGTATTTCTAACTCCTAGAATTCAAGTTTATTTTACAGATGTTGAACCTAATTCTTTCTTAAAAGATTGTATTGAACAAGATGCTAGGGAGATAATGAATTTACTTGCTGAAAATGCAGGATATGACTCTCCGCCTAGCTTTGTTGAATATCAAGGAGAGAAATTCACTTATTTATGTTATACTTCTGAATTTTATGAAACTTGTACTGTTCAACAACCTTTGATAAAGAGAAATTATGAATTAGAATTGAAAAAGCAGATAGAGCCAAGAGCAAGAGCGTGTGTTGAAGAACTTGTTGAAGCTTATGAATCAAGAGGCTATGACGTTCAATCAACTCCTGGAGAATTAAATGTGAGTTTTATTCCCGGTTCCTTAATGCTTGATTTTGTAAGTCCTTTGACTGTTACAAAGGAAAATAGACAGACTTTCCAGAAATTTTCAACTTCAATTAATACAGAAATGTATGATTTAATATTTACAGCACAGAGTATTGTTGCATCTGAAGCTGTATTAGGGAATGCAGAAACATTATTATATCTCCAGTATTATCCAGATTTAAAAATAGAGAAGATATTAAGAGATGGAGATACAATTTACATACTTGAAAACGTCATTTCAGAAGATAAATTTCAATTTGCTACAAGAAGCCTTGTTTGGCCACAGGGATATGGAGTGGAGAATTAAATGAAAAAAGTATTGATTTTAGTCTTATTTCTTGCATTTTTTTTAATAAATGTAAATGCTCAAGAAAGTACTGTTTGTTGTGAGCAGACAAAATCTGGAAACTATTGTCAAAATGTTCCTGCTGAAGAGTGTTTAGATAGTGCTAGACAGGTTCCTACTTCTTGTCAGGCTACTTCTTTTTGTAGAGAAGGAACTTGTTATGATTCAACAGAAGGAACTTGTGCTGATAATACTCCTCAGTTAGTATGTAATCAGAATGGGGGGATATGGAGTGAAGAGAATCCTGCACAATGTGAATTAGGGTGTTGTACGCTTGGAGACCAAGCAGCTTTTGTTACTCTTGTTAGATGTAAAAAATTGTCTTCTTTTTTAGGATTAATTACAGATTATAATCGAAATACTAACTCAGAATTAGAATGTATTGCCTCTGTACAGAATTTAGATAAGGGTGCTTGCGTTTATGAGCAAGAATTTGAGAAAACTTGTAAATTTACAACAAAGGCTGATTGTGATAATATTGACGGAGGGCAATTTAGTGAAGGAATTTTATGTTCTGCTGAAGAACTAGGTACAAATTGTGGACCAACAAAAGAGACAATGATTGTTTCTGGAAAAGAAGAGGTCTATTGGAAAGATAGCTGTGGAAATTCCGCAAATATATATGATGCTTCTAAAGTTGAAGACCAAGAGTATTGGACTAATCTAAAAAGAAAAGATCAGAGTTGTGGATACGGGCAGAGTAATGCTGAATCTACAAGATGTGGAAATTGCAATTATCTGTTAGGGAGTTTTGCAAGACATGAAGATAATGCAAAAGCAAATCCTACTTATGGGGATTACATTTGTGCTGATTTAAATTGTGAGATTAATGGAGAAGAGAGATATCATGGAGAGAGCTGGTGTGTTGCTGATGAAAGAGAAGGAGATGGAAAAGATAGAATAGGGAGCAGGTATTTTAGACAAATTTGTATGAATGGAGAGGTTGTAACAGAATCTTGTGAAGATTTTAGGGCAGAAGTTTGCATTGAAGGAGAGATTGAAACTGATTTTGGGGCATTTAGTCAGGCTGCCTGCAGAGTTAATAGATGGCAAGATTGTAGTGTACAGGACGAGGAAAACGATTGTTTGAATACAGATAGAAGAGATTGTTATTGGGAAGAAGAACCTGGCTTAGGGAGAGGCAAGGGTGTTTGTTTGCCTAAGGTTAGCCCTGGATTAGAATTTTGGGAATCGGAAGAAGCTAAAGCGGTTTGTAGTTTAGCAACTATTGAATGCATTGTAACCTTTGAAGAAGGATTGTTTGGAGGAGAGGAATGTACTGAAAATTGTGAGTGTCTAAGTGATGCTTGGGTTGAGAAACAAGGAGAAATTTGTGCTGCTTTAGGTGATTGTGGACCTAAAATAAACTGGGCTGGATTTGAAGGTTATAAAGAAGGTTATGAGTATAGAGTTAATGGAAAAAGGGTTAATAGAAACATTTAAGTTTAAAATTTCTTTAATTCAGGTATGAAAAGAGGGCAGTCACAATTTATGAGTATAGGGGTTATATTTTCTATAATCATTGTAATTGCTTTGATTGGTGTAAGTATCTATGTTGTAACTATCTTTATGGGGATAGGAGAGTGTGCAAATATTGGTTTGTTTAAAGATGATTTTCAAGATGCGGTGGATAGGGCTTGGAGATCTGAGATTGTTAAAGATAATTTTGTGGCTAGTGTTCCTAATGGAATTGAATTTGTTTGCTTTTCAGAAGAGGGAAAAAATACAAGAAGTGATGGGGAGATTTATGAATCTTTGAGGAGATATTTTTCTAGAGGAAATATGTTTTTTTATCCTCCTGAAAATGCGTGTGACCAGCCCTATATGGTTATAGAACATATTGAAATTGAGAGATTTATTTGTTTTGAGAGTGTTAATGGAAAAGTTACAATTGGACTTGAGAAAGATAGTTCAGATAGTTTAGTTAAGGTTAGGGGAGTAAAATGAATAAAAGAGGGTTTGAATTTAGTTTTGCTTGGCTTTTTGCGGTTGTTGTTGGAGCAGTGATTATCTTCTTAGCAATATATGCTGCTACAAATTTAATTGAAACAAATAGATATGAAACAGATACTAGAATTGCTGCTCAACTTGAATCTGTATTAAGCCCTGTTGGAACAAATTTAGAAGAATCGAAATATGTGAAAATTGTTTTTCCCGATGAAACTAGAATTTTTAATAGGTGTTCTAATGTTGGGACTTTTGGAAATCAATTAATTAGTACTTCTGTTAGAAGCGGTTTGGGAAAAGAGTGGATGGCCCCGGGGGCAGAAATAGAATCTAAAGATAAATATGTTTTTTCAGAAAGTATTGTTCAGACTAAAGAGGCGAATGTATTTGTCAAATCATTTAATCTGCCCTATAAAGTCTCTGATTTAATTATTATTTATTCTGGGGAATATTGTTTTGTAAATCCTCCTGGCTATGTGGAAGATGAAATCTTGGGATTGAATCTGCCTGGAATAAATATAACGGATAATTTAGCTGATTGTAAAAAAGATACTAAGAGAGTTTGCTTTTCTTCCTTTGATAGAAATTGCGATTTATTAGTGGAAGAGGAAGAGGTTGAGGGGCTTTATTATTTTGATGATTTGATTTATCCTGCAATTTTTAGTGAAAAAGAAGTTTATGAGTGTCAATTAAGGAGACTTATGAAAAGAACTGCAGAACTTGCAGAACTATATGCTAAAAAATCAGAATTTCTTTCTGCACAGGGATGTTCTAGTAATTTAGAGTCAGAGCTAGCCATTTACTCAAATTTATTAAAAGATTATGAAGGTTCTCAAAATTTAGGATTCATTGAGCAAAAATCAAAAGAAATCGAGGATATTAATGAAAGACTTATATGTAAGCTCTTCTAGGGGGCAGGTAAAGATTCAACAAATGGCTTTTGTCTTAGTTGCAATTATGATATTTCTTGCAATTGTAACTTTATTTTATTTAACCATCCGGTCTGCTAGCCTGCAAGAAGATGTTGAAATTTTAAGAGAGAGTAAGGCAAAAGAACTTGTCAGGATGGCTGCTTCATGGCCTGAACTATATTGGAGAGATTGTGCTTCTTGTATTGATATGGACAAGGCATTTATTTTAAAAGAAACTCAAGCCTATAATGAGTTCTGGGATGTGCCTTTTTTACAAATTGAAAAAATTTATCCAGAAGTTGAGAAAATAGAATGTAATAGACAAAACTATCCAGAATGTAATAAGCTAACATTGATTGAAGAAGAGAGGTATATAACTGAAACCTCTTTTATTGCTTTATGCCGGCATAGTGAAAAGGGAGAAATTTGTGAATTGGGGAAAATCCATTTAGGGTTTAGGGGTGTTAATGAATAAAAGAGGACAGGAAGAGATTGTTGGTTTTGTACTTATAATGGTGATAGTAGTTGTTGTTCTAGTCATCTTTTTAGGAATTAGTCTGAGGGATACAGGGGAGATGAGTGCTGAAAGTATAGATGTATATCAGTTTTTAGAGAGTTCTTCTGAGGTTACTACAAACTGCCAGGTTAGAAGTGATGAATTTTCAGATATGGGCTCACTTTTTGAAAGATGTTTTTCAGAAGAAAAATGTATTAATGAATTAGATAGCTGTGAAGTTTTAGAGAGGCAAATGAATGAAATTTTAGAAATTTCTTGGAATGTAGGGCAGAATAATTCTCTAAAGGGATATAGTTTTGAATCTTATTATGAAAATGAACAAACACGAGAGATTTTAAGTATTCAAGAAGGGAATTGTGAAGGAATATTTTCAGGAGCTAGTTATTTAATTCCTGCTTTTCCGGGAAAGATAAAAAATAACTTAAAATTGTGCTATTAAAGCTGAATTTCTATATTTATTGAATTTACTGCGAGAACTGGTTTAAGTCTCTCTCTCTTCCCCTTTTTTTCAGATATAAAATCTATAAAGCCAAATCTAGATAAAAGTTGTAAATCTGATCTTACAGCCTTAAAATCTCTTTTAAGCATTTTTGCTAAATCATAAATTGAGTTTGGTTGTTTTGTTTTTATTGTGTTTAGAATTTTTGCCTTTTCATTGGATAATAATTTTCTTAAAGCAGTAAGGCCTTCAAAGTCATACTCTTTATCTGTGCTAGAAAACCTTCTAAGGATGGTTTCAAAGGTCCCTCCTCTATCTACTATGGTTATTTGCCTTGTCTTTGTTTTTTGTGCCATTTTCTATATGGGTCTTTTTCAGACATATATATTAATAGGATATTACCTATTTATATGTTTTGGTTAGACATATATGTTAATTTAGTACCTATATAAAAGATACACTTGACGATAGTAAAATATAGCTGTTTATTTTATATAATTGAATCTATAAGTAGTGACGTAAGGTTTATAAATGAAAGTTTTTTTAATGAATAGTATAGGGCAATCTAGAATTGACCCTATGAAAAGCTTTTTAAAGCAAATTTGAATTAATCAAATAACTCCAAAAGGAGTGGCCCTAATGATAACTTAAAATGATGACTGTCGAGAGGGGCGGTAAGTTGTTTAACAACTTCCTCTATGAGGGGCTCGAAAAAGCTACCAATGCCACACAGTTGAAAGGAGGTTAATAAAAAAATATGAAATTTAATTTCGGAAAAATTGCTTCTGCCGCTGCATCGACCGCATTAATCGGTTCGACAATAGCACTAGCTGTTGCTGCAAATTATCCTGCACCTTTTGTACAGAATGGTGCTGCTGATGTAGGTATAGTTTGGGGTAGTTCTGCGCTAAATAGCGATCTTGTAGCTGCTGCAAACATTCAGTCTGATTTATCAGATGCTCTAGCTGCACAATCCAAAGGAAGTGGAAATGTTGTAGTTGATGGAGATGTTTGGCAAGTTAAAACTGGAACAGATGAACTAGAAATAGGAGAGCCTTTATTCAGAATCTCATCATTTATTGATAGTGATGAATGGGATCTTCTAGCAGGTGGTTCAATTACTAACGAAAAAGGAACTTCTAAATATGAAGAATTCTTTTACTTTATCGATGATGAAGCAACTGCTGGAACAAACGTTTCTGTGGTTTATGAAGAAGATGATGAAGATATGATTGGAGATTTCCTTAAATTTCCTAGTGGAACCCATATTGCTGTTTATGAGCTTGATTTTACAACAACACTTGATTCAGATATCACAACAGACGGAAGGCTTGAGGATATTGAAGATAAAGATATCAAGATTTTAGGAAAGGAATTTACCATTACTAAAGCTGAGAATCTTTCAACAGGGGCAAAACTTACCCTTATGAGTGGTGTTGAGAAACTTCAGGTTTATAACGGAGAGGTTTATAATGTAAATATTGACGGTAAACAATATACTGTTGAGGGTATTACAACAAGTACAACTCAAACTAAAATTACTGTTAATGGAGAATCATCCAATACATTAAACGATGGAGATACGACAATTCTTGATGGTATCAACGTAGGTGTTACTGATATTACCTACCAAGATTATTCAGGAGGAGTTCAATATGTTACAATTTTCTTAGGTGCCGATAAGTTTGAGCTTGAAAACGGTGCAAGTATGAAAGTTAATACAGAAACAATAAGTGAAGCTGGTGTAAGAATTACTTCAACTGAAGTTTCTGGAGATTTACAAATTGAAGATATCTTCATTAATATGACTGCTGAGGACGACTTATATGTTCCAATTGGAGGAAAGCTAAGTGAAGCATACAATCTTGATGAACCCCAGGTATTATTCACACAAGGATGGGATGTTGAATTCCATGGATTTAATGAATATAACACTGAGGAGATTGTATTAGAACCTTATAGCGGAGATTCCAAATACAAACTGAGTTTTATGAATACTGATGGGCATGATATTGAATTGCCTGTTGTATATGCAAATGGCTCTGGTATTTATGGCGGAGAGAAAGATAGCAATAAACTTGTTTTAGAAGCTAATGGAACAATCACAGACGACGATTACTTCATCTTGAACACTAAGAATCCATCTAGTTCTTCAAACGATGCTAGAACTTATGTTGTTCAGTATAAAGGATCAGATAAATCAAGTGACAGTGACCCTAAGGTTAAACTAGATATTATTGGAGATGGAGAAGGTACTATTGAAAGAAGTTATGATGCTTCATCAGAGCAGTTTACTCTTAAACTAGGAGGAACAACATTCACTTTCGTGAATAAATCTGATGATGATTCAAACGATTTCAATATTGCACTTAGTGGAGCTGCAAATGGTGTTGTCTATGCTGGTGCTAAAAAAGAGTCTGTAACCGTTCAGATGAGAACTAAGTACAATGGACTGCTAAACATTACAGATGTTAACACCAGTACTGCTGGTGGTGCAGCTGCTCGTGGATCTAAGTGGTATGTTAGTTTAAAAGCTGACGATACCGAGAGAGATGATGATGAAAATCAATTGTCTACTGCTCAAATGATATTCTCTCTAGCGCTACAAAATAATAGTGATAGTGAGATATCCTCGAGTGGAAGAACAAGCTCTGGAACATTCATTACGGACAATGATAATACAGATTTATCTACAACAAGAACCAAATATGGGGCTTTAGTAGAAGATCTTGATACATCAAGTGCTCCTTCTAAGATTACTGTAACCTTCCCAGAACAATTCTTGGAAGCTTTAGTCTACTTTGTAGCTGAAGACGCTACTGTAGGTAGCGGAGGTACAGACTTAGGAAGTATCTTGGTAACTGACTCACAAGTTAGTTCTGTATCAAGTAAGAATCTGATTGTTGTTGGTGGAAGTTGTGTTAACACTGTAGCATCTAGCCTATTAGGCACAGACGCTGCAAGATGTGGACCTTCATGGGAAAGCATCACAGGTGTTGGAGCAGGAAGTTTCTTGATCCAAACATTTGATTCACCTTTCGCAACCGGAAAGATTGCAACTCTTGTTGCAGGTTATGAAGCTGGAGACACGACAAACGCGGCTACATATTTGACTACTGAAACAGTTATGACTGACGTAGGTACCAAGTATGTTGGAACAAGTGCTACACAGGCAAGCTTAATCACAGAGTAAGTCACAAAAATTTTTATTTTTTTCTTTTTCTTTTTTTTTCATTAATTTTTTAAACCTAATTGTAATAAATTTACTATGAAAAAAATAAAAAATAAAGAAGAAATTGAAAGAAGAAATAGAATCAATAAATTTATTTTAGGAGTGTTAATGATATCTTTAATGCTCGCTAGTTCTTTGGGTTATGCTTTTTTTAGTTCAGATGGAATAACAGAGGAGAATATTCCAGAGGAGATTAACGGAGAATTCATAAATGGGAGATGGGTTTATCAGTTTGGGGATCAGCAATTTGCTTTTTTGAGTTTTATTGGCTTAGCCGAAAAAGTATCAGTGGATATGGAAAAAACATTGGTTGACTATTATTCTAAGCAAATTTATATAGATTCAGAAAGGGAGACTTTTGAAGAGATTTCACTTAATCTAGGGAGTTATACTTCAAGGATAAACGAAGCTTGTTACGGTCCTTGTGAAGAAAATCTGCCTGAAAAACAATGCGATAGTTTATTAATTGTTCATAGAAGCTCTTCTGAAAATAGAGTTTATCAACAAGATAACTGTATCTTTATCGAGGGGGATATTGTTGCAGTTGATGCTTTTTTGTATAGAATTCTCGGGTTTACTCAGGAGACAGATATATAAACCTTAAATTTATTGTAAAAAAATGGTAAAGAAGAAAGAATTGACAACAGAAAGGAGAATTGAAAAAGACTTAATTGGAATATTTTTATTTCTCGGATTTCTTATTGCCCTTTATTTTATTACGAGCGCTATCTTCCAAAGTTTTAATGAATTTGAATATAGGGGATTGAGTTTTACCAAAGAAAGATTTGATCAATTAGAAGTTTATAGACATTATTATTTTTTTGAAGATCCTGAATCAAGAGAATTATTTAGATATAATTTATATTTAAAGATAGATCCGAGAGAGAATACGGTTCCTTTTGAAGGGGACGAAATTCAATTTAAGTACGGGAAGACAGCATATATTGGAATGGATACTTCCGAGATAAAACATTGTAGCGAGGGTACGATAGCTGTTGCTACTTTGAGCGGATTTTTATCTGATAATCAAATTCCTGTTATTTCTGGAACAAATGATTTTGTTGAAACCGCTTTGTTTCCTGATTTTCCTTATATTACTTGTGAAAAATATCGCTATAACTCTGTAATTTCAATTATTAGAGGGGAAGAAACAAAGATTGTTTCAGAAGGTAATTGTTATACAATTACAATCGGCCCAGAATGCAATATGGTTGAAGCTGTAGAGAAGTTTATGGTTGAATCAATTGTACATTCGAGAAGTTAAATTTTTCTTTTAAAAAAGAAATATAAGATTAGGATTAAGGCAAGAATAACTAAAATTACTAGAACTATGTTCTGCATTACGGCTTCATAATTTTCACCAAACATAATCCCTACAAAGATTAAAACTAAGACCCATATTCCTGCGCCTAATGAAGTGAAGAATATAAATCGAGGCAGATTCATTTTTGAAAATCCTGCTGGAAGGGAGATTAACTGCCTTATTACAGGAATTAATCTTCCGGTAAATGTTGTTATATCTCCATATTTTTTAAAATAGTCTTCTGCTTTTTTTATTTTATCGTCGGAGATAAAAAGAATTTTGCCATATTTAAGAATCAATTTATTTGTTGCTCCTCTGCCTAAATAGAGTGCAAGAAAATAATTTATTAAAGCCCCTGCAAGACTTCCTAAAAGTCCTGCTAAAAAAACAAATAAAAGAGACATTTCTCCTTGATGAATTAAAACTCCAGCAGGGATTAAAATAATTTCGCTTGGAAATGGTATAAATGAGCTTTCGATAGTCATTAAAATAAAAATTCCTAGATAATCCAGTTTTCCAATTGTCTGAATTAAAAATTCGGCTAATAGGGAAATGTAGTCTGTAATCATTTTATGTCAGAGTAAATTGATTTTAAGTCTGAATATACAGGAATGGCGCTTATTTTAAAGATAAGTACATTTACAAACCATATAAACACAACCATTATTGTGCTTCCAAGATACCATGTTAATTCGTGCGTCACATCAAAATACTCAAATCCTATTGGGACTAGAGTTGCAAATAGCACTATCCTCGCTATATTTATAATTAAGAATGACGAGAATAAAAATAAGAGGCTGTAAATTCTTCTTTTAAGTTGCATTGGGGTTGTTAAATTTAAAATTAACAATAGATAGTATGCAGAGCCTGCAATACATGCAGGGATAATTTTGGCAATATATCCCTTGAATAGAATTGCATAGGGGTCTGTTGAGATTAGGATTGAATTTTCAAATATCTTTGAAATAAAAAAGTATGAGGGATATACTGTTAGAGGAGAGAAAATTAAATAAAAAATTGCAAGGTTAAAAGTTCCAAATAAGGCAAGTAAAAAGTATCTTATTATTAAAGAATATAATTCTCCTCTTTCCATAGGGAATTAAATAAAAAAGAGTTTAAAACTTTATCTTCTTGCTAATCTTACAGCAACTACTATAATCAGAATAATTAAGATTACATTAATTAAGATTAACAACCATACATATCCTGAGTCTGCTAAATCAGCAATTGAGAATCCTGTAAATCCTCTTGATTCAGGAAAACTAACTTCAACTTCTCTGCTATCTACAGAATTTTCTGAAACAGCCTGAACAAGTAAGGTTTGATCTCCTCTTGCTTGCTCATCTGCGTTTAATGTAATGATTATGTCTCTTGATTCTCCTGCTCCTAATGTTATCACATCTGGAGAGATTGAGCTAAGAGTTGCCCAAGATTGATATCCTAAAGCATTTATTCTAAATTCAGCTTGACTTGAACCTGTGTTTGTGATTGTTGCCCTAACATTAATTTGTTCTCCTGCGTTTACATCTGAATCTAGTGTTGTTATAATAGAAGCCCCTTCTCCATTATTTGTTCCACAAGAAAGTACATCTAATGCTCCTATGAACCTTTCTTCGCCTCTTGTTTCATAGATTCCGTCATCATATTCATAATCCACTATGAATTCTATGAAATAATTTTTTGCTTCAATTCCTGTTGGAATTTTGAAAGAAAAATCTAGAGTTTCACTCTCTCCTATATCCATGTCATTTGTAATTTCAAAAACTTCGTTAAGATTAAGGTCATCATTTCTCATTGTTATCTTAACTCTCTCTTGTTCCTCATCCCCCACATTATAAACTGTGAATTCTCCTGAAGCTGTTTCTCCGCAGATTAATTGATCATTGTTGAAGATTATATCATCGATAATTATGAATTTTTCATCATCGTCTTCTAGAATAATATCAATGGTTTCGAAATAGTCATTATTCAAATCTTGTGAAGTATCTACACAAGAAAATTCTTCACCTAAATCATCGCTATAAGCTTTAATAGCTAAACTATATGTATCTGCTCCGATTTCTGCAAAGTCTGCTGGAATTCTGAATTTGAAGGTGTGTGTTTCTTCATCTCCATCTCTAACATCTCCTAAATCAAATTTTTCATCGTCTGTTGAAGTCCAATCAAATTCATCAGATAAATCACTTCCATCATCATCAAAGAAACCTAATACAAGAACAACATCATCAATATCATCATCTCCGATATTTTCAATTTCAACTTCAATTTCAATTGTATCTAATAATTCCCATTCTCCATCTTTTCCATCGCCTGTATTATCAATTTTAATATCTTTAATTCTTAAATTTCCTATTTCTCCATCTGAACAGAATGTTTTTTCAATTGTAATCTGTCTTTCTGCAAAAGTTCCATCAGATGCTCTTGCTGTGATTGTTGTTGGATTTGAACCGAATCTTAAATCATTCTTGTTTGTAATTTCCATTGTAACTTCTGAGTTAGAACCTATAGACAGGCTAGGAATTGGAATTGGAGAAGAAAGAGAAGTAAATCTTAATTCAATGTTGCCTGTTTTAGAGAAAGCAATATTATCTAGAGCGGTGTTTCCTGTATTTTTTAGTATAAAACTTCCAGAAGTTGTTAGAGTAGGCTCTGTAAATGTTTGAAAAATTAAGCTTTTTGATTCTGGAACTGTTATTGTTATATCTAGAGTCCCTTCACCTTGTTGAGGGATAATAGTTCCGGTATAAACTCCTTTTTCGACAGTATTTCCAACAGTAACTTCTAATTTAACATCTTGAGGTGTTGTGTCTACCTTTTCTAGAGTTATTGAAGATCTATCAAAGTCAATTCCAGTTATTTCAGGAATATCTAAAATAAGAGATTCAATTAATTCATTACTAGAAACTTGGAATGAGACTGATGCTTTTTGCCCGTGTCCGATTGTTTCTTCAATAGTGTCGGGATTGAATGTGATTGTAGCTGCGCTTGCAAATCCTGTAAGTAATATTGTGAATATAAAAAAAATAAATGCACTTAAAACGAACTTTTTATTCATCATTAGTTTTGTTGAATATGCTTAGTTTATAAACTTTTCTATGTTTTTTAGAAATTTAGATACGTTTATATAAACAATTCCTATTAAGATTCTATGACTATTAGATCAAAAGAGAATTTGGTGAGTGCTTGGGCATTTTTAATCGGAGTTATACTAGCTCTTGCAGTTGGGATATTAAGTTTAGGAAAATTAAATCCTTTTATCTTTGGATTAATTCTTTTACTAGGATTAATTGTTGGACTTTTTATTAATGTGTCTGATAGAGATTCAAATAGTTTTCTTACAGCTGCGGTTTCAATTGTTATTGTGAGCTTTGCAGGGATTAGTAGCTTACAACATCTTATAACTTTCTCAGGACTTAGAGGAATCTCAGATTTAGAGATTATTGGATTGGAATTAGGGGCTTATATTACCGGAACACTTGTTGCGTTATTAATGTTATTAATCCCTTCGACAATTATTGTAGCTATAAAGAGCTTATTTTCTATCGCTAAGAGATGATCTTTGTATAAATTTAGAAGAATAAATTTTTTCCCCTACATTTTCAACTACTTTTATTCCAAGAGATTTACATAATTCTTTTTCAGGAATTGTTTCTTCTGTCCAGTCAGGCCCTTTTGCAAAAATATCTGGTTTTAGTAGTTGTAGAGATTTACAAACAGTTTGATCCTCATCTATACTAACCATTACTTCATCAACAAATCTTAGAGAAGAGATGATTTTAACTCTTTCATTAAAGGGCATAAAGATGTAGCCTTTCTTCCTTAAAAGAAAATCATCATTGTTTATTATAACTACTAATTTATCTCCAAGTTCTTTTGCCTTTTCAAGATACTCTATATGTCCAGAATGTAGCGGGTCAAATCCTCCTGAAGCTGCTACAACTTTTTTCATAATCTATTAAAGAATAGATTATATTTATAGATATTGTTAATAGAATGATATATTGTCTTTTTTGTCTATCTTGTCAATTCCTTTGTAAATTTCTGCAAAATTAGGAGTCGCTAGAATAGTGTGTTCTCCGAATCCTGCAATCGAGCCTTCTAGGGCGTCAACTGTTTTTTTGATTTTAGATACTGCCCTTTTTAATTCAATAACATCTTTTGTTTTCATGGGTCTGATATCAATGACAGCTATGGTATATCCTTCTCTTAGAGAATTTAGTATTTCATTAACATCGTCAAATTTTTTCAATGTAAAGGGTCTAACAAGAATCTTGTTTTTATTAGGAATATTTTGCTCTAAATCAATTTCTAGATAATCGTCAGATTCTTCCTCTTTTCCTAATAATTTCTTAAAATCAAATGCCATGTTAAATTTTGGAGTGAATAGTATATAAATATTATCGTTTTATCTTATAGCAATTTTACTCTTTTTTGCTTTTTTCTTCAAGCATTTTTTGAGTTTCTTCTTTTAGCTCTTCTGCTTTTTTTTCAAAAATCGTTTCTTGTTTTTCAATAGAAAGCATTCTTAATTCAAGCAACTTGTTTCTTTCTTCTAATTCTTTTACTGTTTCTTCTCTATCTGCTTTAATCATTATTGAACCAGCCATTTTAAAGATATCAGAGGTGCTTTTTTTAATTTCCCCAATGGCATTTTCTGCTTCTGCAATTTCCATTTGAATTGCTTGTTTTTGACTAATTAAAAATTGTAAATTTCTTTCAAGAGATTGTAATTCTTGGATTTTAGAATCTGTCATTTAAATCGCCTTAACTTTTGCAATATGTTTTCTTGGCTTGTAAAATATCTTTGAGCCACAATTAGGGCAAGCAAATCTTTTTTCAAGAGCCTTGCTTGAGATAACTTTACTACAGTGAAAACATTTGTATTGTGCCATGATTATGAATGAAATTAAAGGTTTTTAAAGGTTTAGGCCTGCTTTTCAAGATGATATGCTGGACCTGCAAATTTAGTTTTGCATTTTGAACAGCTCCAGATTCCCGAGGCGAGTCTTTTTACTCCGGCCTTATTACAATGAGGGCAAACTTGTTTCTTTCTTTGTAGAGATTCAATAACATTTAATTTTTTTCTTACTCTTGTTCCGTATCCTGCTCCAAATCTCCCTGCATATTTAATTTTTTTTGTTTTTGTTGCCATTGGAATTTGACTGCAATTACTGTATTTAAAACTTTGGAATGGGGATGCCCGGATTTGAACCGGGGTCGCCGGCTCCCAAAGCCGGAAGCTTACCAGGCTGGCCCACATCCCCGCTTAGCTAAAACAGGATAGGGGTATTTAAAACTTAAGATAAGGATTATTTCTTTTTAGCAGCAGGCTTCTCTTCTTTCTTTGGAGCAGTAGCTGCTGTTGCCGTTGTTGCTTTTTCTGCTTTTTCAGCATCAAGTTTTGCCTTTGCTTCATCTAAAGCTTTTTGATCTTTTTCTTGTCTTGCCTTAACTTCTGCAAAAGCTAAATCTAATATCTTTTTTTTATCATCAGAAAGTTGAGTTTTTTCCTGATTTATTTCTTCATCATATTTTCCAGAGTTTATTTCTTGAATTACTTCTACAGGATCTTTACTTTCCACTAAAACTCCAAGAGATTTACAAGAACCGACAACTAGCTTTAAGGCTGCTTTCAAATCTTTTGCAAGCATTCCAGGCATTTTTGTTTTTGCGATTCCGATTAATTGTTCTATAGAAATATTTCCTACTTTTGTATTTCCTGCTAATCCTGAACCTTTATCTAACTTTAATTCTTTTTTAATCAATTCTGAAACGGGGGGCGTTGAAACATGAATTGTAAATTCTTTTGTAGATTTATCAACGTCTAATTCAACAGGAACCTTTACTCCTTTGAAACTAGCGGTTGCTTGATTAACTTCTTGAATTACTTTGCCCATATTAATTCCCATGGGTCCTAATTGTTGAGCAATAGCTGGCCCTGGTTTCATATTTCCACCGTCAATAATTAATTTTACTTTCATTCTTCCTCTTCCTCTTCATTTTCACGCCTTATAACTCTTACGTTGTCCATTTTAACAGTTACAGGGATAGGCACTGCTGCTCCAAGAAGAGAAACAACAACTTCCCCTTTTTTCTTATCAATTCTTGTAACCTTTCCTTTTTCATTTTTGAATGTATCTGCTATCATTTCGACAATATCTCCTATCTCTATATTGAAGTCTTCAACTACTGGTTGCAACATATTTTTAACTTCTTCATAGGTTATAATCTTAGGAAGAATTCCCTTAACATAAGGCAAATTATATGCTGCTTCTTCAACAGAGTCTTTATCAGTAGCTTCTACTATAATATATCCTCTTAATCCGTGAGGATTGACAATAGATTGAATTTCTAAATTCTTTTTCTTTGCTTTATCAGCAATCATTTCTAATGCCTTTGCTTCTTTGTTGGTTGTTACTTTAACAATAAATATCGCCATTTTATGTTTCACTACCCTTTAATACTTAAAGAAGTAGTATTGAAAAAGGTTTTGGATGATTTATAAATGTTTCTTTATCAGAAAACTTCCATTATTGTAGCTACTAAAAATCCTGCAGCTCCTAAAATTAAGATTCCAAGGGCAGAGACCTTTGAAATTGTTTTATATTCCTCTTTAGAAGGTTTTCTTAAAAGTTTCCAAACCCTTTTTGATTGAAGGAAAAAAGACTTTAATTTTACTTTCATAGAACTTTATGCTATTAAGAGTTTAAAAAATTAATCATCTAGGAAATCTATCCCTAATTCTTCTTCTAGTTGATCGTGTGCGGAAATAGAACCCATACCAGAGCCTGTAATTTGAGTGCTTTTTACTCCTGTAACTATTAATAAAACTTTTATTGCTTTTTCCATGTCTGCAGAGATTTGAGCTCCTGAGATTATTTTTGCGTCTTGAGCAATCTTATTTCCTAAAGATTCCATTATGATTTTATACTCATCTAGAGACATGTCATTTCCTCCAATAACATTTACCAATGCCCCTTTTGCATTTTTGATATCTACGTCTAATAAAGGATTATTGACTGCTCTTTCAACTGCTTCTAGGGCCCTATTTTGAGATGAATCTGACTCCCCTATTCCTATTAAAGAGACTCCTCCATTAGACATTACTGTCTTTACATCTGCAAAATCTAAATTTACTAGTCCTGAGGTTGTGATAAGCTCTGCAATTCCTTTTACCGAATTTGTTAAAATTTCGTCTGCGACTTTAAATGCTGTATGTAGAGGCAATTCTGGAGCAAGTTCAAGAAGTTTATCATTTGGGATAACTATTAGAGTATCTACAATTGACTCTAATCTTTCAAGTCCGTATTGTGAATTTTCTATTCTTTTTTGACCTTCTACTGTAAAGGGAAGCGTAACAATCGCAATTACTAAAGCATTTTGTTTTTTTGCAATTTCTGCAACAACAGGAGCTGCTCCGGTTCCTGTTCCTCCGCCTAAACCACAAGTTATGAAAACCATATCTGAGTTGGCTAATTTTTTCTTAATCTCTGTTTCTGATTCCCTTGCTGCCTCTTCTCCGACTCTTGGATTACTCCCGGCCCCTAATCCATTTGTAAGCTCTCTTCCAATTAGAATTTTATGATCTACAGTTGTATAAAGTAAATCTTGGGCATCTGTATTAAGGGCAATTACTTCGCATCCCTTAACTCCGACTTCCTTCATTCTAGAGACAGAATTTCCTCCGCCCCCTCCACAACCTACGACTTTTATTCTTGCAGATTGTTTTTGTAGAAGAGATTCTAGTTCTTGATCAATACTTGAATGTTGCTCTTTTTCGAAAGATATATCTGGCATATTATAAATAATTGAAAGAGATTTATAAGGATTATTATAAAGTATTCTTATCTTCTTCCTTTTCTTCTTTTTTATTTTCTTTTAATTTCAGGGTTTTTCCCATTAGAGTATTGAATTTTTCGCTAAACATCTTGATTAAGGGGTCCACTTTTTCAGGGAGATTAACAATTATTTCATTATTTAATATTTCAAATTCTGGAATTGTTTTAAAAAAGAACTCAAATAAAACTTCTGCTTTCTTTTTTTCATCGTCAATAATTTTTACAATTGAAAATTTATATTCTAAATCTTTTCCTGCTAGAGGATTATTAAAATCAGTAACAACTCTTGCTCCTGAAATAGTTATAATTCTAACTAGATGGTTATCCATTAAAAGAGATGCTCCTGGGCGAGGATTTATCTTTTGTTGAGTGAAGACTGATAGAGGGATTGTTCTAACAAGTTCTCTTCTTCTAGGCCCAAATGCATCCTCTGACGAGATTTTGATAGTGTACTCTTTGCCAATCTCCTTTTTTTCAAGTTCTTTATCTAAACCTGGAACGAGCATATTTTCGCCTATAACTACAATTGTTTCTTTTGGTTCTGCTTTTGAGTCTATTGATTTTAAGTCTTCTTCAATATTTGAATCGAAGATAGAATTGTTTGCTTTTCCTGTAAATCTAAGTTCAACAAAATCTCCTTTTTTCGTTAGCTTTTGTTCTGAATTCATAATTTGTGTTAATTAGGAAGTTTTATAAATATTTTCAATTTAGGCAAGATATGGTTTTGAAATTAATTGATGCAACACAGGCTAAATCTGGGAGTACAATAATGATTGAAGGAGAGGCTTATACCGTGAGAAATAATGATATTAGTAAAACTGGAAAACATGGAGCAAGTAAGTGTAGAATTGAGGCTATTGGAATCATTAGCGGTAAGAAAAAAGTTTTAGCTGTTCCGGGACATGAAAGATTTGAAGTTCCATTAATTGAAAAAAGAAAAGGGCAGATTCTCAGTGTTTCTGATAAGGGGGCAAGTTTAATGGACTTAGAAAGTTTTGAAACCCTTGATGTTCCTTTTGGTGAAGAAATAAAAGACTCTCTTGAACCTGAAAAGCAGGTCGAATACTGGGATATTGAAGGTATTAAAATAATAAAGAGAGTTTTGTAATGAGATACATTTAAAAACACTTTTTTACAAGAAAAGACATGGCTACAAAGATTCACGCTGCGCAGATTAGAATGTTTAAAAATATTTTTGTTTGTAAAAAATGCGGACAGAAAATGAGGACAGACTCTATAAGAGTCATAGCTGGAAAAACAAAGTGTAGAAGATGTGGGAAAGATGCTTTTAGGCCTAAGAAGGCAAAGAAGAAATAAAAGAGATGGTTAGCTTTATAGTATACGACTTGGCATTTATGGTAATATTTGCAGTCGTGGCTTTTATTCTGTTACATAGAAATAAGCATAATCTGAAAAGACACGGTTGGATTTTTCTATATCATAGTAAATTTGGATTGAAATTTATTGATTGGACTGCGAAAACTTTTGAGAAAATTTTAAGGCCTATGCAATATCTTGTTATTGCCTCAGGATATATTTTGATGATTGGAATTATATGGATAATGGGTTTATCTGTCTGGAGATATATCTCTGCAGAGATTCCTGCTGAGTTGAGAAATGTGCCTCCTATTGCCCCTTTAATCCCTTATTTTCCTAAATTATTTGGATTAGAGTCATTTTTCCCTCCTTTATATTTCACATATTTTTTAGTTGCACTAGCAATTGTTGCTGTTTCTCATGAATTTGCTCATGGAATTTTTGCAAGATTAAATAATATTAAAGTTAAGACAACCGGGCTTGCATTTTTCGGTCCGTTTTTTGGAGCTTTTGTAGAGCCAGATGAAAAGAAAATGAATGAGCGTCCTAAATTCCAGCAATTATCTATTTTGGCTGCAGGAACCTTTGCGAATGTTGTTATGACAATTTTGTTTTTGATAATCTTGATAGGATTTTTCTCTGTAAGTTTTCAGGCAGCAGGAGTGAAATTTAACGCATATCCTCAAGATGTAATTAATATTGATGAAATTACAGGAATTAATGGAAATTTAATCGACAATTTAGAAGAGGCAGATGGCTTTTTTATTGAAGGTTTGAATGAAGTTGAGATTGGAGATGAAAGTTACTTAGCTCCTGAACAGACATTGAATCTTGCTCTTGAAAATGAATTGGAGCAGATGATTGTATTTGAGAATGCTCCTGCAATAAGAGAAAGATTTGAGGGCCCTATTTTAGCAATTAATGGTGAACGGGTTTTAAGTCCAGAAGAGCTTTCTGCAACGCTTGCTAAATATAATCCTGGAGATATTGTTGATATAAAAACTGTTGACGATAACAGAAATGTTGAGATAAAAAGTATGGAGTTGGGAGAGAAAGAAGGAAGAGCTTATCTTGGGGTTGGATTTATTAAAGGGCAAGGAGATGGTTTAGGGGGATTGATTCTATCTTTAATAAGTAGTGTTAGGGACCCACTAGTTTATTATGAGCCAGTAGTAGACGGTGATTTTGTGCAATTTATCTATGATTTATTATGGTGGATTGTGATGATAAACATTTTAGTTGCGCTATTTAATATGCTTCCTGTTTCAATATTAGACGGGGGAAGGTTCTTCTATCTAACTATTTGGGGAATAACAAAGAGTGAAAAGGCAGGGAGAAGAGCGTTTCAAATAGCTACATGGTTTATTGTTTTACTTTTGGTTGTAATGGTTATTAGATGGCTGTTTAATTTCATATGATTTTAGTTGTTTTAGATAGGGATAATACTCTTGTCGAAGATAAATCTTATTTAGGTAAGGATGAAAATTGGAAAGAACAGATAAGGATTCTTGATGAAGTTATTGAAGGCTTAAAAATATTAAGAAAAAAAGCTAAAATAGTCGTCGCTTCGAATCAATCTGGAATTGCAAGAGGATATTATGATGAAAAACGAGCTATCGAGGTTAATAAAGAAATTGCAAAAAGATTGGAAGAACAAGGAGTTGTTTTAGATGGATGGTATTTTTGTCCTTATATTGGAGAGGATTACGCAAAAGAGAAAGGTCTTGAGAAAAATGAATGGGTTAAAGAAACTGATTTAAGAAAACCTGGAATTGGAATGATAAAAATTGCGATAAATGAATTAAATTTAGAGAATCCAGAAATATTTTTTATAGGTGATAAATATGAAGATGTTTTAGCTGGTATAAATGCCGGAGGAATCGGGATTTATGTTTATAGTGAATATACAAAAGATCATAAGAAAAAAGTTGAAGAGCTTGCAGAAAAATATCCTAAAAGAGTTTATATCTCAAAGGGATTTTTAGACGCTTGTGAGCGAGTTAATTAATAAATTCTATTCCGTTTTTTGTAAATACTGCCATTCTTATTCCGACTGGGAGAGATAAAAGACTTGAGATTAGTGCCATATGTTCTTTTCCATTTCCAGAAGCAATTGAGAGAGCACATTCAAATCCGCTTAATTTTGGCTTGAGCCTTTTTACTAAATCTGATTTTAAATCTACGAGAGGTTTGGAGGTGTCTATTGCAACTTCTTCTCCATTTTCAGGAATTGGAAATGCATCTGCATCTTTTGATTTTATTAAAATCACTTTCTCCCAATCTCCTTTATTGATTAATCCTGTTACTTGTCCCCAAGTTTCTTTATCTTTTCCTAAAAAAGCAACTAATTCCATAATGTAAAAAAAAGAGAAGAGTTTATAATAATTATTATTCTGCTTTAATTATGGTTAGAGATTTGCCTTTGAATGAGATAACTTTAAGGAAATATGAGAAGCCTTATGATTCGTCTAAAAGGGCTCTTGTAAAAAAAGTTTGTTTAAGCCTTGGATTGTTACAACCGGGTGATTCGAGAGATGTTGTTGTAGATATTTTAATGGTTTTAGATGAATCTAGAATTAAAAGAGCTGAGATGAATAGTTTTGAAATTATTGATAGAGTTAAAGAGATAAGAAAGAGTCATTCATTAGAGGAGAAAGGTATTGCTGAGAGTAATGTGAGAAGACAATTGAAAAGACTTAGAGATTTAATGATTGTTGATAAGAAAAATAACAATTATAGGCTTTCTGAATTTGAACCTCTTTCTGAAATCTTTGAAAGAAAAATTGAAGGATTTTTAATTCCTCAAACACTTGATAGAATTAAGGAATATTTACGGAGATTGGATGCGTGATTATAGCCCAAAATTAAAATCATCTCTGAAATTAAACTCAAAGAGATTATGATTCCTAAGTTTAGAATTTCTTTTTTCTACCTGTTTGAGGTTATTATTATGGGTCTTAATAGAATGACAATTAGAACAAAGAGCCTGTAGATTATTAATTGTGCTTTTCCCTCCTTTGTAAACTTCTTTAATGTGATCAAAATGAGTTGCACGCATATCTAAATCTTTTAAACATTTAGCACATCTATTTCCCTGTCTTGCTAAAATTTCATTTTTTTGAGATCTAGAAACCGGTACTCTTAATGTCTTTTTTTTTGATCCGGAATTAAATCCATCATCAAAAGGATTATCGAGCATTTTAATTAATGGCTACTAAATATATAAATTTAATTATAAAACATTTTAACAAAAACTTTAAATACCCTATTCATAATCCTTAGATACCGATAACTACATCCGAGCATCATAGATTCTAGGGATGCTGGGCATAATGTAGGAGGTAAAATGAAACTACAAGACGCATTAAAGGAATTGAGAAATCAGAAAGAAAGAAAATTCAATCAAACTATTGACTTAATTGTAAATCTAAAAGGAATTGATATTAGAAAAGACAATGTTAATTTTGTGGCAACTCTTCCTCATAAAGTTAAAGACAAAAAAATATGTGGATTTTTAACAGCTAAAAATGAATTAGTTAAGACAGTTACAAAACCTGATTTTGCAAAATATAAAGATAAAGCTGCTTTAAGAAATTTGATAAAGGATTATGACTTTTTTATTGCACATGCCTCTTTAATGCCATCTGTGGCTACTACCTTTGGTAAGGCTTTAGGTCCTGCTGGAAAAATGCCAAGCCCTCAGTTAGGGATTATAACTCAAGAAACTCCTGAAGTGATTAAACTTTTATTGGAGAAAATTTCTCATTCTGTTAAAGTTAGAGCAAAAGAACCAAGCATAAAAGTTTCTATTGGAAAGCAAGATATGAAAGACGAAGACATTATTGAAAATATAAATGCTACTTATCAAGCGATTGTAAATTCTCTCCCGACTAAAAAGGAAAATGTAAAAAAAGTTCTATTAAAATTCACGATGACAAAACCCTTGGAGATTGAAATATGAAAGATTATTCTAGAATCAAACCTGTCCCAGAGGGCAAGAAAAAAGTTGTCGAGGAGCTAGCTTCTAAAATGAAAGGAACTAACACTGTTTTAATAGCGTCCATAAAGGGGCTTCCTGGCGGGCAGTTTGGTTCATTAAAGAAGAAGTTTAGAGGAAAGGCAGAACTAAAAATTGCTAAAAAAAATTTAATTTATAGGGCGATAGACGAGACAGGAAAAGGAGCTTTACAAGAATTAAAGAACCAGATAGATTCTGATTTTGTTTTATTTTTTTCAGATTTAGATGCCTTTGAACTTTCAGGAGTTTTATCTGCAAGTTATAGCAATGCGAAAGCAAAGGCAGGAGATGTTGCACCTTATGATATAGAGATAGAACCTGGACCTACTGATTTACCTCCAGGTCCTGCTATTTCAGAGTTAGGGAGTGTTGGACTAAAAGTTGCAGTAAAGGAGGGGAAGTTAGAAATTATAAAGGGAGCTGTTGTTGCAAAAGAAGGAAGCATTATTGATGATAAAGTTGCATCTGTGTTAGGAAAACTAGGTGTTGAGCCTATGAAAGTTGGTTTTATTCCGGTTGCTGCTTATGATGCAAAAGATGATAAGGTTTATGTTGGAATAAAAATTGATAGAGAGGGTACGCTTGAAGAATTGAAAGATTTGATAAAGAAAGCTCTTGGATTTGCGATTAGTGTTAAATATCCTACTGATAAAACAATTGCTTATTTTATTATGAAAGCTGGAAATGAAGAAAAGGCAATTCAAAAATTGTTAGAAAAATCAGATGATAAAGATACAAGGGAGGAAGCGTAATGGAATACATATACGGAGCTTTACTTTTGCACAAGCTTGGACAGCCAGTTAATGAAGATAATTTAAAGAAAGTTATTTCAGCTACTGGAGCACAGATTGATGAAGCTAAGGTTAAAACCCTTATCGCTGCATTAAGTGGTGTAGATATTGCTACAGAGCTTGAAAATGCTAGTATTGCTGTAGCTGCCCCTGCTGTAAGTGGAGCTGGCGAAGAGAAAAAAGAAGAGAAAAAAGTTGAAGAGAAAAAGCCAGAAGAAGCTGCTGCAGGCTTAGCATCCTTGTTTGGTTAATTATTATTTTTATTTTAATAAGGATGCGTTATCTTAGAGGTAGTTCTAAACTTTTATAAGGCGAAATAACTGAATCTAGATGTGCCGGTGTTGGGCAATGGTCGCCCGCTGGTCTTGAAGGAAATAAAGTTTGAAAACCAAGTTAACCAGTTTCCGCAAGGATCTCCAGGTTCGATTCCTGGCACCGGCGTCTTGGGAAATGAAAAAGAAAGAGGGAAAAAGAGTTACAGCATCTAGCAAATTTGTAATTGTACTTGCTATTATTAGCATAATAGGATTTTTAGGTATTGTGAGTAAAACTTTAATTGGAGTTGATATTGATTTTTATATAGAGGCATTATTTATGTTTGTTGCAGGGATTGGTATGATTATTGAGGGTCAGATTACAAGATTAAGAGAGATAAGAGAAGAGGGTTTGACTCCCAGTAATTTTACTCATTTAATTACGGTGATTGTAGGATTTATTGCAGTTTTAGCAGGAATTTTTAGCCTTCCTAATTTAAGAATAGACTATCCTGGTTTTTTAGCCGTTAAAGGAATATTAGCTTTGATTTCTATAGTTATAATTATTGTTCAGACATGGATTGTGGAATAATTATCTAAAAAATCTCCAGAAAGATTTTTTCTCTTCCTTTGGTCCTATAATTTCTCTTGTTATTAACGGTTTTGATTTTAACTTAGGGGCTTCTTTTGTTAATTCATTCTCTGCAATTGCCCATGCTTTTTCAATTGAGAGTTTTGAATATCCTTGATTTAGTAAAGCTTGCTTTAAAGTTTCTTTCGGATATCCTTTTTTTAGATTTTTCTTTAAATAACTTACAATCTCATATAGGTGACGTTCTCTTATTACCATTGAAGCTTAAAAAAATCCTAGTATAAAAATATTACTTGACTTTAATTGGTTTAAATTCAACAAAAAAATCTATCGCCTCTTTTAATTTTTGTCTTGATTCTGAGTAAATTAGAGCTATTGACTCTCCTTTTGAAACCCTATCCTTGACGTGCTTATAAAGATAGACTCCTGCTGATTTATCTATAGGGCATCCTGCTAGTCTTGCTGTGTGTGCAATGGATTTGTTTTCAATCTCTTTTACTGTCCCTGATTTAAGAGATGTTATATTATGGGAATATTTAGCTTTTTTTAAATAACCTATTTTCCCTCCTTGAGCTATGATTATCTCTTCAAATTTTTTATAAGCCTTTCCTGAATCTAAAATTTCTTTTGCTTTTTTTAATCCCTCTCCTTTTTTTGCTTTTCCCATCATCTCAAGAATTTCTGCTGCGAGCTTAAGGCTTTTTTTCTCTAAATCTTGAGGAGGATTTTCTCTTTTTAGAACATTTAAAACATCGACCATTTCAAGAACAGGGCCTATCCCATTTCCGATAGGTTGATTTCCGTCGGTTAGAATTACATTTACCTTAATGTTAAACCTTTTTCCTATCTTCAAAAATTGTCTTCTCAAATTTAATGCTTTTGCCTTTGAAACTTTTGCATTTTTTCCATAAGGAATATCGATTAAGACATATTTACTTCCTGCTGCTAATTTTTTAGCCATTATAGAAGAAATTAATTGAGCCTCGGGATCTAAATTAATTAATCTCTCCACCTGTATCAACTTATCATCTGCAGGAGCTAAACCTAAAGAGCCACCCCATGCAAGACAAGCGTTTGTTTTCTTAACAACTCTTTTTAATTCTGATAAAGATAAATCCACTTTTGTAATTGTCTCAATTACATCTGCTGTCCCTGCGGCAGAAGTTATTGCTCTTGAAGAGGTTTTCGGCATTATAATTCCTGCTGAAGCACATATTGAAACCACTATGGGTGTGGTCCTATTTCCGGGGATTCCTCCTATTGAATGCTTATCTGCGGTCGGTTTTTTCCAAGATAATTTTTGACCATTTTCAAAAATAGCTTCTGTTAAAAATGCAGTTTCATTATCCGACATTCCACAATGATAGACTCCTGAAACAAAATAAGCAATTTCAGCCTCTGTCATTGCATTCTTTACTATATCTTTGATAACTGTATTAATTTCTTTTTTGTTATAGGGTTTACAACTGAGCTTTTGTTGTATAAGTCTTATGCTTTTTGGAGAAGGGGTTAGAGATATGTCGATAAAATCTCCTGTTTTTATACTAAGTCTTTTAATGATTTCTTGTGAAACTCCGACTTCGCCTTTTTTGAAATAGCTTGCAACTAAATCTACAACTGCTATTAACTTTTTTGTATCTTTTGTAAGTTCAACTCTTGTTCCGGGATGGATGTTTAATTCTTTTGCGTCTTCCTTATGAATAAATATAATTGGCTTTCCTGCGCCTAGCTTGAAAGATTTTACTTTAAATTTCATTTAATGTTAAGGGCTTTTTATTTTTAAAACCTCTATTCTGAAAACATACTTGAGAGCCGTTTATTTTTATAAGCGGTTAAGAATATAACAAGATATGCTAAAATTAAAGGCCCTAATATCAGACCTATTAATCCGAATACAAGTAGCCCTCCAATCATTCCAATTAGGGCTATAACCGGAGAAATGCTTGAATTTTTAGATACAATATAAGGCCTAAGGATATTATCTAAAGATGATACCACTAATGCCCCATAAATTGTAAATGCAATTGCTGCGAAGGTACCTCCTTCCGAGAATAAGAAAAATGCAGCAGGAAGCCATACCACCCATGGACCAAATAAAGGAAACATGGAGGCAAGAACAGCTATCACTGTTAATAGAAGAGCATTTGGAACACCGAAGACAAATAAACCAATGCCTGTTGCAATTCCTTGAATTATTCCTATAATTAAATAGCCGTAAACAATTGAGGAGGTTATTCCCTTAAATTCTTTGATTAAGAGTCTTTCTTGTACTTTATTTAAAGGCGACAATTCTGAAACATAAGACTTAAGCTTGTCTTGGTCTCTGAGTGCAAAAAAGAATACAAAAATTAAAACAGCCCCTTGAAGTAATAAATCTGGAAGATTTAATAAAAATTCACTTAGCCAGTTTAGGATTCCGACCGAAATTTCATTTAAGAAATTAGTTATAACTCCTGAAATTTGTATGCCAAACTCCTTAGGAACAGAGGAGAATAAAGAGTCTATATAGAAATTAACATCTACGATTTTAAGAAATGCAAACATTTCAAAAACTTGTCTTATAATTAAGGGAATTAAAAACCATAGCGGAATGAAAATTGCAACAACTAAAACAATTGATACAATAAACGCAGAGAGGGTTGGTCTTTTAATTATGGAGTTTATTTTTAGATAAAGTGGATTAACTACATATGCAAGAATTAATCCTGTCACAATTGATAGTAAGATGGGCTGTAATAGAAAAAAAGCTAGCGCTATTAATGTTAAAATTAAGATGATTGCTGAAACCCTATTGACTGATTTTGAATCTAGAGGCATAAAGTATAGAAGATAATTTTATATTTAAAGGTTGAGTAACAATTTTTATAAACTCCTGATTCTGAAAAGGGGGATGGATAGCTTTATTAAAAAAATATTTGATAATAAAATTGATGATTTAGTCCATCTTCAGTTTGAAAAATTTGGAAGAGGAGAGTATAAGAACAGGGCTATGATTTTAGCTAAAAACACAAAAGGAAAATATTCTCTTTCTACGTCTCCTGAATTTGCTTCGGAATTAATGAAAACTGTTGCAGAAAAATTAGGCCCTGGAAAAACACAGGTGACCGGGATAGTTGTTTCTACAAGAAATCTTTCTGATGAATTGAAATGTAAAGAGATAAAGCAATTTATGGGTGTAAAGAAACATATAATAGAAGCTGAAATGAGCGGAGATGAGATAGTGAGTCTTTGTGATAAATTTCCAAGAGCTTTTTTAGGATTATCTTTCAAAGTCGGCAATACTGAGTTAAAAATAAAACCAAAAATGCCTAAATCTGGAAAACCATCTAGTAGTTCGAATGAAAAGCCGAAGGTTGATTTTTGCAAATTAAAAACAGATGACTTTGAGATGTTGAAGGGAATTTTATTTGATGTTAAAGATTTTAAAACAGTTGAGATAAACCATACATTTCTTATTGAAGAGATTATACTTCCTGAAGGGATAAAAGATCCTAAAGAAATGAGAGAAAGGGCTAAGAAAAGGGGAAAAATAATAAGAGAGACAACTGTTGATTCTACAACCATAAAAGAAGAAAAAGAATTTATTGCTTAATAATTATCTCTGTCTAATCTATCTGTATTTTTTGAAGTAGGGGGTGCAAATAATCTTGAAGAAAAACCTGCTAAGATGGGCCCTGTTCCTTCTATCCTATCTAAAGCTATATCTAAATCCTCTGGATTTGTATTTTCCAAAACAGCTTGAGTGATTTCATAAAATTTCTCTCTATATATCCTTGGGGTAATTCCTTTAGGAAAATAATCATTAAATACTATTCTAGCATCGTGAGGCCTATCATAATGATTGAAATCTAATTCTTCTGAGCTTGTTGTATCCATAAACTTTGATTTTTTAAGGGTTTTTAAATCTGAGCCTCCTTTTTAGATTAAAGGATATGCAAATCAAACTATTTTATCTCAAATGAAGCGAGAGCTCTAAAAGGTACGTGTGGAAAAATATTGTCGAAGCTATTCCTATATAATGAAGATAAACCAAGATTAACAGATATGCTTAAAAAAGCTATATATAATTTATTGAGAGATAAAGTTTAAATACCCCAAATTTTTGTTGAAGATGTGTGGGAATTAAATTGGTAGAGTTGCACCAATAAACAAATGATAAAGAGAAATGTCAAAAACATCAAGACCGAGACACGGAAGTTTACAATTCTGGCCCAGAAAAAGGGCTAAGAGATTCATTCCTAGTGTAAACTGGAAACCTATTTTAAAGACTGAATTGAAAGAAGAGGGAATTTTAGGGTGCCTCGGTTATAAAGTTGGGATGACTTCTGTTGTTGTTAAGGATAATACTGCTCACTCTCTTACAAAAGGAAAAAAAATTGTAATCCCTGCGACTATCTTAGAAATTCCGAACATGAAAATTTATTCTATTAGATTTTATAATAAAGGAAAAATACTAAAAGATTTTGTTGTTTCAGATGATAAAATTTTGAGAAAAAAATTAAAGATTGGGAAAAAAGCAGATATTAACGAGATTGAAAAAATAACCGATTTTGACGATGTTCGTGTGATTATTTATTCTGTCACAAAAGATTTATTCAAAAAGGCTCCTGACTTTGCAGAATTAAGTATCAATGCAGCTGATAAAGTGGCTTTTGTTAAAGATTTAATTGGAAAGGAGATCTCTGCAAAGGACATGATTAAATGGGGATTAGTTGATGTTAGAGGAGTTACAAAAGGAAAAGGTTTCCAAGGAGCGGTAAAAAGATTTGGAATTAAGTTAAGGGCCCACAAATCTGAGAAGGGTATTAGGAAGGTAGGAAGTATTGGTCCTTGGCATCCTGCAAGAGTTACATTTAGAGTACCTATGCCTGGACAGATGGGAATGTTTACAAGAGTACATTATAATTTAAAAGTTTTAGAAAAGGCAGATATTAAAGAAAAAGATATCAATAGAAAAGAAGGCTATAAGAATTACGGAAAACTAAAAGGAAATTATTTGATTGTTGCGGGGAGTGTGCAGGGCCCTAGTAAGAGACAAGTTTTAGTAACTCCTGCAATAAGACCTAATAAAAAACAGAGTAAGAAAGAGTACGAGGTGCTTGAGGTAAAAAGATGAAAGCAACATTATATGATTTAAAGAGCAATAAGAAAGGAGAGATTCCTCTTCCAAAGCAATTTGAGCAGAGGGTTAGGTCCGATATTGTCGCAAAATTATTTGAATGTGAAAAATTTATTCAACCTTATTCTTCAAGATTAGAAGCTGGAAAAAGACATTCTGCTTCTGGAAAGATTAGACATAGAAGACATGAATGGGGCGGACATTATGGAAAAGGAATTTCAAGAGTTCCTAGAAAGACGATGTGGAGAAGAGGGACTCAATTTTTCTGGATTGGTGCAGAGGTAGCTTCTGTTAGGGGTGGAAGAAGAGCTCATCCCCCTAAAGGAATTGGAAAGGAGAAAAAATTTAATAAAAAAGAAATAAAGATTGCATTTAATTCTGGATTTGCTGCAACAATAGATAATAAACTTATTCTAAGTAGATATGAGAGTTTGAATGAACTTAAATTAAATCTTCCAGTAGTTATTGAAAATTTAGAAGGAGTTAAATCAAAAGAATTTTTCTCTTTTATTAAAAATACTTTTGGAGAAGCGTTTAATCTTGCTGTTAAGAAGAAAAAAATTAGAGCAGGTATAGGAAGCATGAGGGGAAGAAAATATAAATCAAATGCGGGACTTCTTTTAGTGATAGGAAAAGAAGAAAAAATAAAACTTAAAGGTGTAGATGTGAAGAGCATAGATGAAATTTCAATTTCAGACTTATATCCTCTTGGAAGACTTGCGGTTTATACTAAAAGAGCAATTGAAGAGTTAGGAGTAGAAAAATGATATTAAAGCCAATAACGAGTGAAAAAGTTGTAAAGATGATTGACTTAGATAATACTCTAGTATTTGAAGTTGAGAAGCGATTTCATAAAGAAAAAATAAGAAATGAATTTGAAAAAGTGTTTAAAGTTAAAATTGTGAAAATAAGAACATTAATTAAAAATAATAAAAAAATGGTTTATATTAAATTGGCAAAAGAAAATCCAGCCATTGATATTGCAACTAAATTGGGAATGATCTAATGGGAAAAAGAATAATACAACAGGCAAGAGGAAAGGGAAGCTTTACATATAGAGTTAGAAAAAAGGCTTTTAGGTTTAAGGTAGGTTATCCTATGCATGAGGGTGAGGCAAAAATTGAAAAGATATTCCATTCTGCGGCGCACTCTGCTCCATTGATTAAAGCTAGAATTGAGGATGAGGTATTTTATAATCTAGCGTTTAACGGGGCTATTGAAGGTCAAACTATTCTTATTGGAAACTCCATAAGTAAGGGGAATATTGTGGTTCTTGGAAAGATTCCTGTTGGGACAAGGGTTTTTAATATTGAAAGAAATCCGGGTGATGGGGGCAAGATGATTAGAACTGCAGGTTCTAGCGCTATTGTTAACAAGAGATACGACCATAATAAAATAGGCGTTCTGATGCCTAATAGAAAGGAAATTAGGCTGGACGAAAAATGTAGAGTCAGTATTGGAACAATTGCAGGAGATGGTGTTAAACAAAAACCGTTTATCAAAGCTGGAAAAAAATACTTTAAAATGAAAGCTAGAGGGAAATTATATCCGCGTATCTCCGCAGTTAGTGTTAACGCAATCGACCATCCATTTGGTTCAGGAAGAGGAAAGAGAATTAAAAGTAAGATTGCTAAGAGAAACTCTCCTCCTGGAAGAAAAGTTGGACACTTAAGACCTAGAAGAACAGGTAAAAGGAAATAAAAATGGCGAAGAAAAAGAAGAAAAATTTAGCAGAAACAAGAATTGAAGGGAAAGATAAAATCTTTAGAGGTAAAAATATTGATGAATTGAAAAAATTAGATATTAGAGAGTCTGCAAAGATACTTCCTTCTAGAAGCAGAAGAAGTATTTTGAGGAATTATGATGTTGTTGAAAAATTTATCTCTTCTTGTGAGAAAAAAACTTCAAGAGGTAAAAGAATAAGAACCCACTTAAGAGATTTAATAATTGTACCGAGAATGGTTGGTTTTACAGTCGGAGTTTATAACGGAAAAGCCTTTCAAGAAGTTCCGATAACAACTGAAATGATTGGACATAGATTAGGAGAATTTGCCTTAACAAGAGTTAAAGTAACTCATACTTCTGCGGGAGTAGGTGCAACTAAAGGTTCAAGGGCTAAGAAGAAATAATGACAGAGAAAGAAAATAAAAAAATAAAGGAAGAAAACAAAGATTTAGTGACTACTGAGAGTGCAGAAGAAAAAGCTGTGCCTGAAACTGAAGTTAAAAATGAAAAGGCAGATGTTAAAGAAACTAAGAAAGAGAAAAAAGATGAAAGGCCTAAAAAAAATGAAGCTATTGCAAGAGGGGTTGATGTACCCATCTCCATGAAACATTCTGTTTTTATTTGCGATTATATCAGAGGCAAGAAGGTTGACGAAGCAGTTAATATGTTAACAGAAGTTATTAAAATGAAAAAAGCAGTTCCGTTTAGAGGAGAGATCCCTCATAGAAAGGGAAGGATGATGTCTGGAAGATATCCGATTAATGCTTCAAAACAGTTCATATTAATTTTAAAGGGGCTGAAAGGGAATATTGTTTTAAACGGATTAAATTTAGAAAAAACAAGAATTGAAATAGCCTCTGCAACTTGGGGAAGAAGGCCAACTAGAAAAGGCGGAAAAAGAGCTAAAAGAACAAATATTACATTGATTGCTAGAGAGGAAAAGAAATAATGGAAGAGAAAAAATTTGTAGGATTTAAGAAAGAAGAACTTGGAGTTAAAGAATATATTAAGAAAACCCTTGGAAAAGGAAGAATAAGCGAAGTCTCAATTGAATATACACCTGTCGGTGAAAAGATTATTGTCGCTACAAATAGACCTGGATTGGTTATTGGTAGAAGGGGGGAAAAAATTAATGAAATGACTGCTATCTTGAAAAAAAGATTTAACTTAGATAATCCGCATATAGAAATTAAGGAAATAATAGAACAATGGCTTGATGCCCAAATTGTTGCAGATACAATTGCAATTGACTTAGAAAGAAGAGGTTCTCTTAAATTCAAATTAATTGCTTATAGATCATTGAGTAGTATAATGAAAGCAGGCGCTCTCGGCGCTGAAATTGTTTTATCTGGAAAACTTCCAAGTGATAGAGCTAAAAGCTGGAGATTTGCCCAAGGATATCTGAAGAAAACAGGAGATCCTTCTAAAGTTGTAGATAGAGCAGAAGCTCAAGCAACAACACATTTAGGTGTGGTAGGAATCAAGGTTAGTATTCTTCCTCCTAATGCTCACATTCATGATAGGATAAATATTAATGAAGAACTTAAAGAACAGATAAAGAAAAAAGAATTTTCAACTAAAAAGGAGATAGAGAAATAATGACTTTATTAAGGTATAAAGATTTAGAAAAAATGGATAAGAAATCACTCGACGACAAAATGAGAGATTTAAAAATGGAACTATCAAAAGCAAATGTTGCTGCAAATAAACAAAATGCAAAAACCAAAGAGATTAAAAAGGCAATTTCAAGGATATTAACATTCACCAACTCCAAAAAAAGGGAGGGGGTAAAGAAGTAAAGCGATGGAGATAGATCCAAAAACAGGTTTACCTATCGATGCGATTGCTTGGGAAGATCTCGCCAAAAGCGAGCAGAAGATAAGAGTGTCTATAGAAACAAGGAGATATGGAAAAAAAATAACTCTTGTTTCTGGTTTTGATAAAAGTATAGACATAAAAGGAGTTGCAAAGGCTCTGAAAGCGGAATTGGCCTGCGGAGGAACGGTAAAGGATGGGACAATCGAGCTTCAAGGGGACCATAAAGCAAAGGTGAGAAAAGCCCTAGTAAAACTAGGATTCGCAGAAGAATCAGTTAGCGATTAGGGTAAGGAAAAGAAAAAATGAAGAAGAAAGAACAAAAAACAAAGATGGAAAAGGAAAAAATAGCTGTAGCTGTTGGAACTAGAGGAAGAATTTTTCAAGGAACAGTTATTAAAAAATTTCCTAAGAGAATTGTTGTAGAATTTGAAAGAACAGTTAGAGTTCCAAAATATGAGAGATTTGCAAAGAAAAAAACAAAACTCCATGCAAGAATTTCAGAAGGATCAAATGTTTCTGTAGGGGATTATGTAAAGATAATGGAATGTAGGCCCCTCAGTAAGATAACTCATTTTGTTTTAGTTGAAGTATTGAAAAAAACAGAGGTAGCAGAAAAATGAAAGCAATAACAGCAAACCCTACGAGAGCCTTGAATATTGGCAGTTTAGTACTTGCGGCAGATAATAGCGGAGCAAGAATAGTTAGAATTGTTAGCGTTAAGAGGGGGAAAACAAAGAAAAGAACACAACAGTATGCTAAAGTTGGAGATTTAGTTAAAGTTTCTGTAAGAAAGGGAAATCCAAAAATGAAAGGAGAGGTTTTTGAAGCGATTGTGATTAGAGTTAAAAAACCATTTAGAAGAAATACTGGAGAGAGAGTTATGTTTGAAGATAATTCTGTGGCTTTATTAAAAGATTCTAAGGGAAATCCAAAGGGGACTCAGATAAAGGGACCTGTTGCGAGAGAGATTCTTGAAAGATGGGGAGGGGTTGCAAAAATTGCACAATTTGTATTATGAAATCTAAATTTTCAACATCTTGGGTTAGTAGTAAACAGCCTCGGAAACAGAGGAAATATAGATATAATTCTCCTTTGCATTTAAAGCATAACTTTTTAAATGTGCATCTGTCTGCTGAATTAAGAAAAAAGTATAACAAGAGAAGTATTCCTGTAAGAAAGGGCGATGAAGTGCTTGTTATGCGAGGGGCTTTTAAGAAAAAGAAAGCCAAGATTTTGGAAGTTGATGTCAAAAAAACTAGAATTGTTCTTGAAAATCTGAATAGGACTAAGAAAGATGGAACAAAGGTTAATGTTTATTTTAATCCTAGTAATCTTTTATTGCAAACTTTAAACACAGACGATAAAAAAAGACTAAAATTTTTAAATAAGAATACTGAAAAAACTAAGGAGAAAAAAAATGCACCTGAAAAGAGCAGAAGTTAGAAAAATAATTCCAATACAAAGAAAAAGTACAAAATATGTAGCAAGAGCTTCAAACAATTCTAGGAATGGAGTTCCTGTAATAATTGCAATTAGAGACATGTTAAATTTAGCAAGAAATGTTAAAGAGGTTAAGCTAATGGTTGCTGAGAAATTACTAAAGTTAAATGGCAGACAGATTGTAGACTATAAAGAAGGAATAAAACTATTCAATGTTTTAGAAGCTGATAAGAAATATATTCTAACTATCTTAAAGACAGGAAGATATGCTTTCGAAGAAATTAAGGAAGATACAAGAATAGCGAAGATTATTGGTAAAAAAATTTTGAGAGGTAAAAAAGTTCAAATTAATCTTCATGATGGAACAAATATTTTTTCGGATGAAAAAGTTTCTGTAGGGGATACGTTGGTTTTAGATTTTAAAAATAAGGTTAAGAAGGTTCTCCCCCTTTCTGTAGGAAAAGAGGTCTTCATTATTTCTGGAAAAAGTATGGGAAATACGGGGAAAATAAAAGAAATTAATGGGAAAAAAGTAATAATTCAAATGGAGGATCGAGAGGTTTCTTTAAACTCTTCTTACATAATTGTAATATGAAACAAGAAATGGAAAATTCTATGAGAAAAATTAAAATTACAAAGGTAGTTTTAAGTGCCGGCGCTGTTGGACAAGAGTTAGATAAGGCAGCAAAACTTTTGGAGATGGCTACTGGGATGAAAGCTCAGATTGTTAAATCGGGACCTAGGAGAAGGATTCCAGCTTTTGGTGTCAAGCCAAGTATGCCTTTAGGAGCAAGAGTAACCTTAAGAGGAAATAAGATTAAAGAGAAACTATTACAGATGTTAAAGGGAATTGGAAATACGCTTGATGAAAATCAAATACAGGAAAATCATTTTTCATTTGGAATAAGAGAATATATTGAGGTTCCTGGATTAGAATATAAAAGAGAAATTGGAATTAGAGGTTTTAACGTTACTATTGTTTTTGAAAGAGCAGGAGTTAGAATTAAAAACAGAAAGATAAAGGGCGGGAAGCTTCCTGCAAAACAACATGTTAAACCTGAAGAAATAATAACTTATATGGAGGAAAATTTCGGAACTAAATTTATTTAAAATGACTGCAAGCGACTGGAATAAAATTTTGAAACAGCTTAAGGTAAAGCCTGAGAAAATGAAGAAATTCTTAAAGCATAATAGGCCAAAGAATAGAACAACAGGAATAGCAAGACAAAAATGCCAGAGATGTGGTAGATTTGCAGCCCATTTAAATCAATATGATATTCATCTCTGCAGACACTGCTTTAGAGAAATTGCAGAAGAGATGGGTTTTAAAAAATATACATAGGAGAAAAATGTCACAAGATATAGTTGCAGACGCATTAAATCAGATAATGAACGCCAAAAGGGCAGGAAAGAAAGAATTGACTATTGGTAAATATTCTAAATTGCTTCTATCAATACTTGCAATCGGAAAATTAAGAGGATATATTCAAGATTATAAAGTAGAGAATAATGAATTAAGAGTGACCTTTGGTAAAATTAATTTTTGTAGGGCCGTTAAACCAAGATATCTTGTTAAAGTAAGAGACTTGGATAAATATGTAAGACGATATCTTCCTGCAAGAGATATGGGAATTGTTTTAGTTTCAACTAATAAAGGATTAATGACTCATCAAACAGCTCAAGAAAAAAATATTGGAGGAAGCATTGTTGCTTTTATGTACTAATGAAACAAAAATTCTCTACTAAATTAACTATCCCTGAAGGAGTTGAATGTAGTGTTGTAGATAGAACTTTAGAATGTAAAAAAGGAGAGAGGAGTTTTATTAAAAAAATTGAAATTCCTAGTGCAAATCTAAAAGTGGAAGGGAACTTGATAGAATTGAGTTGTGAAGAGGCTAATAGAAAAGACATAAAATTTATCTTTAGCTTGTTAGCTCACTTAAAGAACGGAATGAAGGGGCTACAAGAAGATTTCGTTTATAAATTAGAGATTTGTCACGTACATTTTCCTATGACTGTAAAACTAGAAGAAAATAAATTAATAATAAATAATTTTTTAGGTGAAAAGAAATCAAGATTTGCTAAAGTGGTTGAGGGAGTAAATATTAAGATTGAAGGGAAAGATCTAATTGTTTCTGGCCAGGATATTGAAAAAGTTGGACAAACTGCAGCTAATATTGAGAAAGCAACAAAGGTTAGATCTAAGGATAGAAGAATTTTTCAGGATGGGATTTTTATCGTCGAGAAACCTCGGGGGGCATTATGAAATTTTTAAGAACGGATAGTAATAGATTTTCAAAACTTGGAAAAAATAGAAAGAAATTACAGAAATGGAGGGCTGCCAAAGGTAGAGATAATAAGATTAGGGAAAAGAGAAAGAGTTATCCAACTGCACCTTCAATTGGTTATAAAAAAGATAGAGAGATTAATGGAAAAATTAATGGAAAAATACCCTTAAGAGTTGAGAATATGAAAGATTTAATGAATGTAGGAAAAGACAAGGTAATAATTCTCGGTAGAGTTGGTGCTAAAAAAAAGATTGAATTAATCAAGAAGGCTGAAGAACTTAAACTTGAAATTATAAATCTAAGGAGAAAGAATGAAACTAGATAAGAAAAAAGGATTAGCTGTTAGAACATTAGGAATTGGAAAGAGCAGGATTATCTTTAATGTAAATAGAATTGATGAGATTAAAGAAGCAATAACTAAGCAGGATATTTTAGATTTGAAAAATTCTGGTGCAATAACAATTAAAGAAATAAAAGGAGCGAGAAAACAACAGAAGAGAAAAACGAGGAGAAGGGCGGGAAGTATTAAGAAGAAGGTCAATACTAGGAAAAGAGATTATATGACTATAACGAGAAAATTAAGAGCTTATCTCGCTGAATTAAAATTAAAGGGGAGAATAAAAACAGAAGATTATAAACAATTAAGGAAAGAAATTAGATTAAAGAAATTTAAGAGTCTATCTAATATGAAAGAAAGAATCAAAGATTTAGGAGGAGAAAAATAATGCAAAAAATTAGAAGAACTATAAAGAAAAGAAGGAAAGAAGGAAGGACAGATTATAAGTCAAGATTATCTGCATTGAAAAGCGATAATCCTAGATTAGTCATTAGAAAAACAAATAGATACATTTTAGCTCAGATGGTTAAGTCAGAAATTGCACAGGATAATGTTATTATCTCAGTAAGTTCAAAAGAGTTAATAAAATTTGGATGGCCTTCTGAAAAGCGGGGAAGTTTGAAAAATAGAATGGCTTGTTATCTTACAGGATTATTGTTGGCTAAAAGATCTAAGGATAAAAAGGCAAACCTAGATATTGGAATGCAGAGAAATGTGCACAAAGGGAGAATTTATTCAACACTGAAAGGGGCTATTGAAGGGGGAATGGAAATAAAATTTGATGAAAAGGCACTGCCTGATGAATCTTATTTCGAGATGGAAGAACTTAAAAAAGCATTTGAAAAGATAAAGGAGGAGATTAAGAAGAATGGCTAAAAAAGAATCACAAAATAATCCTAAAGATTTAGTAGAGGTAACTCCTGAAGAAATGAATAAACTAGAAAAGGAAATTTCTGAAAAAATGATTGACGATATTGATAAAGTGGAAGAGGAAGAAGTTCAGGAAGTAAAAAAAACTTTTGCAGAAATGAGAGCGGAAAAAGAAAAGAGAGATGAAGAAGAGAAAATTGCCTCTTGGGTTCCAAAAACACAAATTGGAAAAGATGTGAAGGCCGGAAAAGAAAAGAACATAGATAATATTTTAGATAATGGAAAAACAATTCTCGAGCCAGAAATTGTTGATACTTTATTGAACATAGAAAATGATTTGATTTTAATTGGACAGGCGAAAGGAAAATTTGGAGGAGGAAAAAGAAGAGCATGGAGACAAACTCAGAAAAAAACAAAAGAGGGAAATGTTTTAACTTTTTCTGCAATGGCTGTTGTCGGAGATAAGAATGGGCACGTTGGAGTTGGATACGGAAGAGCAAAAGAAACCTTGCCTGCGAGAGAAAAAGCGGTAAGACAGGCTAAGCTAAATATAATAAAAGTTAAAAGAGATTGTTCTCATTTTGACTGTTCCTGCGATGAGAAGCACACTATTCCTTATACAGTAGAAGGTAAATCTGGTAGTGTTAGGGTTAAATTGATGCCAGCGCCACAAGGAGCAGGATTAGTGGTAGGAGATGAAGCAAAGAAAATTTTAAGGCTTGCTGGAGTTAAGGATGTATACGGAACTACAAAGGGACATGTGAGAACAACTTTCAATCTTGCAAAAGCAGTTGTTGATGCTTTGAAAAAAACAACAAAATTGGAGAAATAAAATGTTAGTCGCAATAAGAATAAAAGGATTAATTGACGTTGAAGAAAAAATAAAGGAAACCTTGAAGAGAGTCAGACTTAGAAGAAAATACTCTGCAGTGTTATTAGAAAATAATGTTGAAAATAGAAAGATATTAGGAAATATAAGAAACTTTATTTCATATGGAGAGATTTCGGAAGAGATGCTTGAAAAATTGATAAGAGAGAGAGGAAAAAGTTTAGATAAGAGTAAAATTGATGTAAAAAAAGTTATAGATGGACTTCAAAAGAAAAGGCTCCAAGAATTAGGATTAAAACCTTTCTTTAGATTGCATCCTCCAAGAGGGGGGATTGAAACTAAAAAACACGCTGGTGTTGGAAAAGGAGTTTTAGGCGAGAATAAAGAGATAAATAAATTATTGGAGAAAATGTTATGAAAGATAATCAAATGTGGGAATGTTCAGATTGTGGGAAAATAGAATATGGAAAACATCCTCCTCAAGAGTGCGAAGAATGCTGGAAGATGAACAGTTTTATTCAAGTAGAAGAAGATGAATTGGAACAAAAAAGAGAGGCAAATGTTGTCGAGGAAATAAGGCCTGAATTTGAGGAGGGTGAATATGATTAAAACAAAAAAAAGGAAGAAATTTACAAGATTTAGAGGCACACATACCCACGGCAGAGGATTTAAGAAAAAAGCTAGAGGAAAAGGACATAGGGGGGGAGTTGGCATGGCTGGAACAGGTAAAAAAGCAGATCAGAAGAAAACTCTTATCTTAAATATGGATGAAAAATATTTTGGAACGCAGAAAAGACTTGCAGGAAGAAAGATAAATAGAATTGAGTCTGTTGATTTATCGAGGCTGGTTAATAATTTAGATAGTTTAGCAAAGAAAGGAGATGTAAAGGAATCTAAAGGAACTTACTCTATTGATTTATCTGGAAAGAAAGTTCTTTGCACAGGAGAACTAAAAATAAAACTTGAAATAAAAGCCTTAAAGGCTTCGAAAAAGGCAATTGAAAAAATAAAGGGCGCAGGTGGAAAGATAGAACTTTTGGAGAATTTTAAAGAGGGAGAAAACTCTAATAAAGAGTAAGTGTTAAAAACTCCTTTTTTGTAAAGAAAATATGGTATTAAGAACTATTATAAGTTATATTCCTGAAATTAAAAAGCCTGCTGAAAAGAAAGTAAGCTTTAATACAAAACTTAAGTGGACCCTGGTAATTCTAGGGGCTTTTTTTGTTTTGGCGAATATCAGACTCTATGGGTTAACCCAGAACGCTTTAGGAAGGTTTGAATATCTCGCAATTATTCTTGGTACAGAGTTTGGAAGTATAATTAGTTTAGGAATAGGGCCTATTGTTATGTCTTCTATTATCCTCCAACTGCTTGTTGGTTCGGGTATATTAAACATAAACACAAAATCCCCTGAAGGAAGAAGTTATTTTCAAGGGATTCAAAAAATTGGAGTCTTATTCTTCATAGTTTTTGAGGCAATTATCTATGTTGTAATGAGGGGATTGGAAGCTGCTCCGGGTTATGCGGGAATTTTAATATTTCAATTAATTTTGGGAGGACTTGCAATTATGTACATGGATGAAGTTATCCAAAAGTGGGGCTTTGGTTCTGGTACAAGCTTATTTATTGTTGCAGGAGTCTCTTGGAGACTATTTACAGGATTATTCCAGTTTGCAGGAATAGAAGGACAAAATTGTTTAGTTAACTTTTCTGGACCTGGATTTACTCCCTGTACTGGAAAAATTCTAGTTATAATTCAATCCATATTGAATAATGCTCCTTCAGAAGCAATTATCGCTTTTGCAACTATTCTGGCGACTGCTGTGATCTTTTTAGGAGTTGTTTGGGCCCAGAGCTTAAAAGTTGAAGTTCCTCTTACATACGATAGATTGAGAGGGTATGGAGTTAAGTGGCCTTTGGCCTTTTTCTATTCAAGTGTTATCCCTGTTATTTTAGTCGCTGCATTGATTGCAAATATACAATTATTTGCAAGTTTGCTTGAGAATTGGTTAGGATATGCAACAATCTTAGGGGGATTTTCTCAAGGAGTTCCTATCTCTGGATTAGCTTATTGGATGTCTTCCTCAAACATTCTTGAACTTGCATTAAGAGGAAGTCTTGATTTATCTCATTTCTTCCAGGCGATAACCCATCTACTAACTTATATGATCTTGTCAATGATTTTTGCAATCTTTTGGGTAAAGACTTCCGGAATGGATGCTTCTAGTCAGGCTAAAAATATTATCTCTTCTGGATTACAGATTCCAGGATTTAGAAAAGATGAAAGAGTTCTTGAGAGTATTTTAGCTAGATATGTAATGCCCCTTACTGTTATGGGAGGATTGGCGATAGGTGCCTTGGCCGCAATTGCAAATGTTTTAGGGGCAATAACTTCTGGAACTGCAATTTTACTTGCGGTGATGATTATTTATCAGCTATACCAGAGTATTGCTCAACAACATGCTCTGGATATGCATCCTGCTCTTCGAAAAATTATGACTTAGGTTTAAATATAAAGGGAGTTATAAAATTAGATGATTGATTTAATTCAGGCAAATCCAAAAATAAGTGTTATCTTGATTGCGGTTGTTATAAGCTTTTTTATTAGTTTGATTAATTTTTTTGTTTTAGATAAGGAGAAGATTAGAGAGAGTAGAAAAAATCAAAAAGAGCTTCAGAAAAAAATGAAAGAACACAGAGAGGATCCTGTAAAAATGATGGAGCTAAATAAAGAAATGATGGTTCATGTTGTAGAAAACTTTAAACATTCATTAAAGCCAATGTTAATCACAATAATTCCTATTTTAATTGTCTTTGGATGGATTAAGGGGGTTTACTCTGAAACAACGATTGCTGGAAGTTGGTTTTGGTGGTATTTGATTGCTGCAATTGTTTCAAGTTTGATTTTTAGGAAGCTTTTTAAATTACCCTAATTGATAATTTTATGGAAGAAATAAATGATTGGATTGGATTGCTTCAAGCCAAATATGGAGAAGCTCAAGAGATTGAAGAGAGAGTTAGTTTGATAAATCAGCAGATTAATGAACTTGAAGAATTTAATAGAGGATTAGAAGAGTTGAAAAAATCTAAAGAAGATAAAATACTTGCTTCCTTAGGGAAAGGTGTTTTTTTACCTGCCAGTCTTACAGAAAAGCAGTTATATCTAGGAGTTGGAGCAGGAATTTATGTTAAAAAATCCCTTGACGAAACTAAAGAAGTCGTTTTAGGGCAGGTTAGAAAATTAATTGAAATGAAGGGAGATTTAATGGAAAGGGATAATATCTTAGGAAATGAGATGCAAGAGTTAATTAAGAAGATTGAGAAGAAAGAGTAATAAATTGTTTATAGTTTAACACTCCTAATTCTGAAATAATCTCGGTTATATCTTTTCGAGGAATCTCTTCAAAAGCAGGATTTTTAATTTCAATATTTTTATGATTCTTTTTCCATACTTCTGCAGGATTTCTATACTCTATATTTATCTCCTTTTTTGAAAATTTCCAAGAATCTGTTAATATATAAAGGGGGATTTTATTTATTTTTGCAATTTCACAGATTGTCCTGCTTCCGATTTTATTTAAAACCTTGTCTCTTAAAACCGCATCTGCCCCTAGAAGAATTAAATTTGAATTAGAGATTGCTTGGAATGCTCCAGAATCTACATAAAAGTTTACCTTAATATTATTTGAAGCTAGCTCTTCTGCAGTGGTTCTTCCTTGATATAATGGGCGAGTTTCTGTTGCTGAAACCGAGAATTTTATTTTTTTTCTTGCATAAACTAAAGCTTTTATAACTGTAGATGAATGGCAGTGAGTGTAAACCTTGGAATTTTCTTTTAAAATTTTTAATAGGTTTTGGTTTATTTTTTTTTGAGATTCTTCAAAATGTTTCAGAATTTGTGATTTGGTCCAGCCTTCTTCTATTCTTTTTAGTGAATTAAATAGCGCTGGTTCTGTAGGCCTTAACCTGATTAGTTTATTTTTTGTTTCTAAAGAGGGGTTTTGTAGATAGGCTTTAATTCCTTCTTTCGCAACATTTGTAGCTCCTTGAATTTTTAAATTTTTAATGTCTCTAAAGACTTTATCAACTCTCTTCATTGTCAAAGAAGGATGCAAAGATATAAAAAACTATTTAAGCAGTCTTCTCTATTTTAAAAAAAAGAGGAAAAAATGTTAGAAATGCTTATAAGTCCGCGTAAGGCGGAAAGGAAACCCTGGGAGATGTTTTTTGTTGGTGCTTTTTATGCAAGTCTTTCAATATTATTAGTTAAATGGGTTTTTGAAAGAGATGCTGTTTTAGCTCAATATTCTAGTATATTTGTAATAACCTTTACAGTAATGTTTTCTATCCCTTTTGTCTACTATGTAATAAGACTTGAGGAGAAAAAAGCTGCAGAAATTTCGGGGACATTCAATAGGCTTAAAGAACATAGAAAGGCCTTGTGGGCATTCCTATGGCTTTTTGTTGGTTTTGTAATTGCTTTTTCTTTTTGGTATATCCTTCTTCCTACAACTGATGCATATAAGGCCCCTATTGAAACCTATTGCCAGATTAATCGTCCTGGAAATGTAGCAGAATGTTTTTCACAATATGGATTAAAAGATGTTCCTGTTTCAACACAATTTGCAACAACAAATGGGGAGAGATTGTTTTTGATATTTACAAATAATATTTACGTATTGATTTTTACTTTAGTATTTTCTTTAATTTTTGGTGCGGGTGTTATTTTTATACTTGTCTGGAATGCGAGCGTTATTGCTGCAGCGATTGCGATATTTACAAAAGCAGAGCTTAGCGCACTTCCGCTTGCACTTGTTAGATATTTTGTCCATGGAATTCCTGAGATTGCTGCCTATTTTGTTGGAGCGCTTGCTGGGGGTATAATTTCAATTGCGGTAATCCGAAGAGACCTAGAATCAGAAAAGTTTTGGGAGATATTGCACGATTCCTTGAATTTGATTATTTTAGCAGTCGTGGTATTATTTATAGCAGCTTTTATGGAGGTCTTTATAACTCCTTTATTTTTCTAATTGAAAGATTTATATAAGCTAAAAAGTCATTTAATAAATGGAAGAAAATATAGTTGAAGAAAGAAAAAAGAAGCTTTTTCTAATGTTGAAGAAAAATTATAATCTTATAGCTTACTTAATCTTGGCAGTAATTGTTTTCATTTCTATTAAGATTAGAACTGCAAATTTACCTGGATTGCGGGATATTTCTACTAATGATTGGACACTCGGACCTGATTTAGATCCTTTTTTATTTTTAAGGTGGGCCAAATATATTGTTGAAAATGGAAGTTTATTTTTAGTTGATAATATGAGATATGTCCCATTGGGATATGAAACAAGCAGGGAGTTGCTCCTTCATCCTTATATGATGGCCTGGTTTCATAATATTTTAAATTTTTTGGGATTGACTTCTTCTGTTACTTATTCTGCGATTATTTATCCTGTTTTCTTTTTTTCAATTACTATAATTGCATTTTTCTTTATGGTTAGAGCTTTATTTGAAAAACCATTGGGAGAGAAAAATGCAAATGTTATTGCCTTGGTCTCCTCGTTTTTCTTATCAGTCTTTCCTGTGCTTCTTCCAAGAACAATTGCGGGAATTCCTGAAAAAGAATCTGCTGCATTTTTCTTTATGTTTATGGCTTTTTATTTATTTATTAAAGCATGGAATTCTGAGAGACAATATGGCAAATACATATTTGCTGTTCTTGCTGGAGCATTCACCGCGGGAATGGCTTTTGTATGGGGGGGTTACGGATATATTTTCCTTGTTATTGGAATGGCTTGTCTTATATCACTTGTGCTTGACAAGTTAGACATTCAAAAATTAAAGATATATTCTGCATGGTTAATTAGTTCATTAGTTTTAATGTTGCCTTCTCAAAGATATGATTTAGTTTCTTTATTGGGTTCTGCAACAATTGCGCCCTCGATATTTATTTTATTAAGCTCCTTAATTTTAATCTTAATAGAAAAACCCGAGATAAAAAGGAGATTGAAATTGCGTAAACTGAATCTCCCTGTAAATTTAAAGGCGATTTTAATTTCTATAATTATTGGATTAGTTGGGTTATTAACTATAGCTCCTCGATTGATTATGAATCTGTTTTATAATGTTTGGTATAATTTGACAGAACCTGCACAGAGTAGATTAATTCAAACCGTTGCAGAAAATAGGCAACCTTTCTTTGTCGAGTGGGTAGGAAATTTTGGACCTTATCTTGCGAACATCCCAATTGTATTTTGGGTTTCAATTCTTGGAGCTATAGCAATGTTTTATTTTGCGATTAGTCGTTTTAAAATAAGGGAAAGAATAATTTTAACTTCCTCATTTTTATTTTTATTAATTTCTATAACTTTTAGTAGATATTCTGGAGACAGTTTATTTAATGGGCAAAACGGGATTAGCATTGTTTTGTTAATTCTCGGCCCTATTATTTTTGTCTATTTACTTTTAGCTTCTTATTATAAAGCCTATAAGAAAGAAGAATTATCTAAATTTGAAAAAATAAATTTTGAATTTATCTTTATTTTGGCCTTTCTTGTAATTGGAATAATCTCTGCGAGGGCGGCTGTTAGACTTGTTATGATCTTGGCAATTCCTGTTTCAATTTTAATAGGATATTTACTAGTTCAATTATTTAATCTTGCTTTAAAGAATAAAAAAAATAGAAATATAATCGGGGCTGTTCTTTTGGCAGTTTTAGCGCTTGCTAGTTATTCTGGCTTTGTTTACTATTCTGTGTCTAGTACAACTGCAGAAAACTTTACTCCTGGCGTTTATAATTATCAGTGGCAAAATGCAATGAATTGGGTTAGAGAAAATACTCCTAATCATGCGGTTTTTGGTCATTGGTGGGATTATGGCTACTGGATTCAATCTATTGGAGAAAGAGCAACTATCTTAGATGGGGGTAACTCTCTATCTTATTGGAATCATATGATGGGGAGATATTCCCTAACTGGAATAGAGAGTAAAAAGGCTGCAGAATTTCTTTTTGCCCATAATGGAACTCATTTTTTAATAGATTCAACAGATATAGGAAAATATAGTGCTTACTCTTACATAGGTTCTGACCCTTCTCTTGATAGAAGAAGCCATATATCTAGTTTCTTTATGGATGAAAGTCAAACAAGGGAAAGTAAAAATAGCATAGTATTACTATATCGAGGAAGCTCTGGAATTGATGAAGATATATTATATGAATCTAATGGAACAAAAATATTTTTACCTGCGAATGTGGCAGGATTAGGAGGGATAATTATAGAAAAGTCCATTGAGGGAGAAATAATTAGTCCTCCTTCTGGTTTATTTGTATATAACGGAAAACAGTATTCAATTCCGATTAGATATGCATTTCATAATGGTAGATTGATGGATTTTGAAACAGGTATAAATTCCTCTATCTTTATTTATCCGTATGCTTCTGATGGCCCGAGTGGATTGAATTTGAATTCTGAAGGGGCACTATTATATCTTAGCGGCCGGACTTTTGATTCACAGATAGCTAGATTATATTTATATGGAGAAGAAGATGAATACTTCTCTTTAGCCCATAAAGAAGATGATTTTCTTGTTTTGCAAATAAAATCAGATTACCCTGGATATAATGAAGATTTTATATATTATGGAGGATTTAGAGGGCCGATAAAGATATGGTCTTTGAGTTACTCTGGGATACAATATAATGAGAGTTATATTGAAACAGAATATCCTGAAAATTTACAATATACCCGATGAATATCATTTTATTAATCCCACTGATTGTTAGCTTCCTAATTGTTCTTTTAGCTATTCCTAATTGGATAAAGAGAGCAAAAATGGCAGATTTAGTCGGGAAAGATATACATAAGAATTCCGAAGAAATGGTTGCTGAATCAGGGGGAGTCGTGGTTATATTGGGATTTATCTTAGGCGTTCTTTCTTATATTGCCATAAAAGTATTTATTTTAGATGATTTTACAAGATTAGTTGAAATTTTTTCACTTCTTTCTTCAATATTATTAATCGCTTTTGTTGCATTTACCGATGATATTTTAGGTTGGAAAATTGGCCTAAAAAAAAGTACAAGATTGATTATGGTCGGATTTGCATCTATCCCTTTGGTTGCAATTAATGCTGGACAATCGATAATCTCCCTTCCAATTATGGGAGATTTAAATTTAGGAATAACGTATGCATTGATTATTATTCCCGTGGGAGTTATTGGAGCTACAACAACCTTTAATTTTTTAGCCGGCTTTAATGGATTGGAAGCAGGACAGGGAGTGTTAATATTGACCGCAATTTCTATTCTAACTTATTATATGGGCAATCAATGGTTATCTTTAATCTCTCTTTGTATGGTCTTTTCTCTATTAGCTTTTTTACTCTTCAATATTAGTCCAGCTAAAGTTTTTCCAGGAGATAGTCTAACTTATTCGGTTGGCGGGCTTATTGCAATTCTTGCAATTTTAGGAAATTTTGAAAAGATAGCGATATTTTTCTTTATCCCCTGCATACTTGAAACAGGATTAAAATTAAGAGGAAGGCTAAAAAAAGAGTCCTTCGCAAAAATAGATCAGGGGGGATTTTTAAATTTGAGATATGATAAAGTTTACAGTTTAACACATTTGGCAACCTTTCTATTAAATAAAACTAAATTAAAGGCTACTGAAAATAGAGTCGTAATTCTTATTTGGGCCTTTCAAACATTTATTATCTTGACCGGATTTTTAATATTTAAAGATGGAATTTTTATCTAAGAAATTTACAAGAGGCCTCTTGGGGGGCAGCATTATCTTACTTGTAACTATTAATTTTTTTAATTTTTTGAATCTAATATTCAATGTCTCTATGGCTAGATTCTTAACACTTAGTGATTATGGAATTATGACAACGCTTATTTATTTTATAATTATTTTTGCCGTATTCAGTGAGTCTATACAGGCAATTATTACAAGATATGTTTCTAAAGAAAAGTCTAAACCAAAAGTCAAAGATATTTCAATTAAAGCGTTAAAAAAGGCAAGCTTTTTATCTGTAATTTTATATGCTTCATTTTTAATTCTCTCTATCCCTTTGTCAATTTTACTTAAAATTGATTATCCCCTGTTTGTATTTGTGGGAATTATTATTGTAATCTCTATCTATATTCCTGTGACTAGAGGGGTTATGCAAGGGAAAAAGAGATTTGCTTCATTAGGATCAAATCTTATTTTGGAAGGTTGTATAAAATTAATTGTTTCTATTCTATTGGTATTTCTTGGATTCAAGGTTTATGGGGCGATAATGGGCATTTTAATTGGGTTTTTTATAGCTTTAATCTTTTCTTTATGGTCTATAAAAGATATCTTATTAGGGAAGAAAATAAAATCTTTTACTCCTAAAATCTATTCTTATTCGAGGCCCGTTTTTGTAGCTAATTTAAGCATACTCTTATTATTTAGCGTAGATATAATTTTAGCAAGGTTATTCTTTAATCCCGAGATTGCTGGAGCATATGCCATTTCTGCAACTATCTCCAAGATAATCTTTATGGGCACTCAACCTATAAGTAAAGCCATGTTCCCATTTTCTACCGGGGCTAAGAAAGAAGAAGATTCCAAAAAGGCATTTTTAGGTTCATTGAAATTATTAACAGGAATAATTTTTGCTTTTCTAATGATAACTTTATTTTTCTCAGAAATTATTGTAAATCTATACTCTGGGAAATTAATTCCTGAGTCTGCGCAAATTTTATTTTTATTATCTGTGGCAATGAGCATTGCTTCTATCGCAAATTTAACCGTATATTATAAATTGTCTAGCGGAGAGATTAAAGGTTTTTGGATGCTCTTAGGCCTTATAATTATTGAAATTATCTTATTGAGCATATTTAATTCAAACCTTGTTGAATATTCTTTCGCTCTAATAACTGCAACCGTAACCTTTTTATGGGGCTCTATTGTCCTTCTTAAGAGATGAAATTATCAATAATAATCCCTGCAAAAGATGAAGAAAAAAGAATAGGCAGGACTCTAGAAGAATATTCTAGTTTTTTTGGTAAAATCCCTAATTTGGATTACGAGATTTTGGTTATGATTAACAATACAACTGACAATACTAAAGGCGTTGTTAATCAAATTGCTAAAAAAAATAATAATCTTAAATGTTTTGAGCTTCCTGGCAAGGGAAAAAGATATGCAATTATGGAAGGGTTTAAGGAAGCGTTAAAGTCTGATGGAGATTTAATCGGTTTTGTAGATGCAGATTTGGCGACCCCCTCTGAATCTTTTTTTAGATTAATAGAAAGTATGAATGGGAAAGATGTTGCGATTGCTTCTAGGGCCCATCCTGAATCAGTGGTTAGAACTTCTTTAAAAAGAAAGATCTTTAGTGTTGGTTTTAATTTTGGGGTTAGAGCTCTTTTACAACTTCCAATTAAAGATACGCAGTGTGGGGCTAAACTTTTTACAAGACAGGCCGTAAAAGAAATCTTAAAAGATCCTCCGTATTCCCAATGGGCTTTTGATGTTGAGGTTCTATACGATTTGAGAAAGAAAAAATTTTCTATTTCAGAAGTTCCAACTGTTTGGGAAGACAAGGCAAACTCAAAATTAAATTTAAAAAAAGTACCTTTGCAGATGGGCCTAGGAGTTTTAAGATTAAGAATTATAAATTCTCCTTTTAGGGGATTTATGAGAATCTATGACTGGACAGAAATAAAATGAATTATTTAGAGATTGTAAAACAAATAATTGAAGACAATGGTTTTATTCGGGGAGCTGAAATTTTATTTTTTTTGTTATCTCAGAAATTTTTAAAAATCCCTAGGGAAAAAAACTATAGATATAAGTCTAAAATTCTTAATAAAGAGATTTTAATGAATTACACTGCAGACATCTCTAGCGGATTTTCTTTGGCCGAAATCTTTGGAATAGCTCCTTATTATAGAAGTACAAATGGTAGAATAAATTATAACTTAAACAAAGAATCTAAGGTCTTAGATTTAGGTGGCTTCGTGGGAGATTCAACTTTATTTTTTGCATTGCAAGGAGCATTTGTACACTCTTTTGAACCTCAAAAAAAAGCTAGTCTATTAATGGAGAAAAATTTAAAGATTAATAATCTAGGAAATGTAAGGATTTACAATTCTGCTGTTACCTCTGATGGAAGAAGAATTAAGATGAAAATAGATAATAAAAAGATAAGTGACAGATATAGTTTAAGGGAACAAAAAAGGGGATTGGTTATGAAAACGAAAAGTTTTTCAGAAGTTTTAAATGAAGAATCTTTTTGGGACTTGATAAAGATAGATATAGAGGGAGGAGAGTGGGAGATAATGAGTTTTTTAACAAAAAATAAAAGATTTTTTAAACAAATTGGAGGATTAATTATTGAATTACATTCGCCTATAGAAAATAGGACAAATCTCAGAAAATTTCTAGAATGTTTAAAATTTCTTCATTTTGAAATAGAAATGGAGATTAGAAATGATCTGGGAATGATTTGGGCAAGGAGAGTTGTAAGATGAAAGTTTCTTTTTTAATCGCCGCACATAATGAAGAGAAGATAATAAGAAAAACGCTTGAAAATCTGTTAAACCTTCCCTACGAGGATTATGAAGTAATTATTGGATTAGATGGATGTACCGATAAAACGGAAGATATTTTAAAAGAATATTGTAAAAAATCTAAAAGATTTAGATATTTTTCCTTGAATTTGAGACAGGGAAAGCCTGCGGTAGTAGATTTTATAATAAAAAAAGCAATAGGAGATATAATCGTTATAAATGATGCAGATTGGATTTTTGACTTTAGGAATAAAAAATCATTAACTAAATATTTTTCCTTCTTTAATAATGAAAAAATTGGGGGAATAACAGAACCCCTGCCCATTGAATGGTCTGAAAAAATGCAAAAAGCAAATATTGGCTATAGGATGGTGGCCTTTAGCGCCTATTTTTGGATGGACTTTCAAAAGAATAAATATAGTGTAAAAAAAAATAATATAAGGTATCTAAAAGAGCCCGCCCTTTTCATGACAAATGTTTTTAGGAAAAATCTCTATAAGAGGAATAAACTTTTAGGTGATGATTTTGAAAGAACAGCACACATAATGAAAAGTGGTTTTGAAGTGGTTCTTATTGAAGATCCAAAAATGCCTAGGATGAATGCTAGTTATGATAAGATAAGAATAAGAGATCTGTTTAAACAAAAAATAAGAACTGCAAAAGCAAGAGCACAATTAAAAAAAGAAAATTTAGGAGTAGATTTTAGCTATTTATTTTGGGCTAATATCCATATTTTAAGAGAATCTTTTAAGAGAGGTTTTAGTATATTTGTCCTTTGTGTTTTTTGGATATTTCTAACTTCTATTGCTACAGTTTATTCTTACTTTAGAAGTTTTGATACAAAGGAGGGTTGGAAACTTAGGGCAAAAAGATGAATCAAAAATTTAATATTGGATGTTCCTCAAACGATAAATATGCGCAACACATGGGAGTGATGATCTATTCTTTATTAGCTAATTGTAAAAACCCTGAAAAAATAAAAATCTTTGTTGTAGACGGAGGGATTAGTGAAGATAACAAAAATAAAATCAAAAAAGTTACTTCTAAGTTTAAAGCGGAATTAAAATTTTTATCTCCTGAGATAGATTTAACCGGCATTAGAGTCTACAAACACTTCGGCATCGAAACATATTATAGATTCTTCTTATTTGACAAATGTAATTTTGAAAAAATTTTATATCTCGATTCAGATTTAATCGTAGAAGGAGATATTAGTGAAATTTTTAAAATTGACTTTGCAGAAAATATAATCTTTGCTGTTAAAGACCCTGGTGCCTATGAAGATAAAAAAAGACTTTTAGATATTCCTGTAAAGAATCTTTATTTTAATGCCGGGGTATTATATGTGGATTGCAATAAATGGAAAAAAGAGAAAATTTCAGAAAAATCGATTGGATATATGAAAAAAAATCCGGATAGAATTGAATATGCAGATCAAGATGCTTTGAATCATATTCTTATAGAAAAATGGAAAGAATTAGATCCCTCTTGGAACGTGATAACTCGAGTCTATTATAAAAAATATCTTCCTTGGATGAAAATTTCCGACTATAAAAAAGAAGAATTAGATTTGGTTGCTAAGAATCCAAAAATATTACACTTTGCAGGGATAGTTAAACCTTGGTTTTTACTCGATAGGCATTCAAAAAAAGGCAGATATATATTTTATTTACAGAAAACTCCTTGGAGAAATTATAAATTTCCAGATAGTAATTTAAAGGGATTTTTGAGAAGGTTAAAGGATTATTTTAATTTCATTTTTGAAAAGATAAATTATTGGATAAAATCAAGGAAAATTAAATGATTATCTTACTATTTCATAGATAAAGATGTCTTGTTTAATGTCTATTAAATTAAAAGTAATCTCGTCATCAAAGGTTTTTGATTTTTTAATATTTTGTTTTTGATTAGCAAAATCTATCAAAGTATCCATAAATGGTATTTCCCACGCAAATATCTTTCCACCTTCTCCGTAAATGGCCGACATCCAAATTTGTTGGCCTGGTTCTGAAAAAGAAACAATTAAATATTTAGCTTCTGGATTTCTTTCAAGACCGTTTAAAAATTCATCTAATGTAAACTCGCTATCTTTCTCAACCTCTGCGATTACTTCCGGTTGTAAAACTATTCTCTCAGAGTAATAAATCATCTGGGGAAGGGGCTGACTAACAATCACATCTGCTTCAGAAGAAATTTTATTTAATAATAATCCTGCTTCTTTTATACCCGAATAAGTCTCTGCCTTAGATTTTATGATAGAATCAGCATGTACTATTTGCAAATATCCTCCAAAGCCTATTAAAATAACAATTAGGGCAATACCTAGAAACTTATTATATTTCTTAATATAGTCTCCTATGTGTAAACTTGCTCTTGAAATACAAATAAAAGTTGAAAAGAGTAGGGGGAAATACCATCTAGGTTCTCCAAATATGTGTTGAGTTCTTAAAAATAAGGTGAAATAAGCGAGAGTGAGTATTATTGTTAAAACATTAAAAAGATCGCTTCTGATACTGGTATCCTTAGAGCTTCTGATATTTCCTAAGTATAATCCTAGCCTTAAAATCAGGAAAATGAATCCAATCCAAAATAGATAAAATAAGATATCAAAAAAAATATTTCCAAAAGAGAAATAAGACTCAAAAACATCAAGTGCTAGAAGATTTATTGGTTGATCGAAGTGAGAATAAGTTGAGGCTACACTTCCTATATCTACTGTAAAAATAAGAGTTTCCGCGATTATAACTAACCCAATAAAAATTGCTAAAGCTATCCAATTATATTTCTCTTTTACTAAGTCTTTAATTTTTCTTGTTGATAACATATAGAAAAGGATAAAGAATCCAAAAATGAAATAACCTCTTCTAATTGTATAAGTTAAGGTTACAAGAGCTACAGTTAGCGGAATTGCCCAATTTGAATTAATCTTTCCGAAAATTTTTTCCTTTTTTTCATAACCTTGCCAGAAAATGAAGATTGCTAAAAGGGCAGTTAATAGTGCAGGTACTCCTAGATGAAATCTCATTGAATTAAATAAAATTGCCCAGAAAACTACCATTAGAAACGAGGTTATTAATGCAATTCTTTTATCGGCGTACATTTTAATAGCTAAGTAATAAGTGATGACTATTAGCAAAATAGAGGGGATTATTTCTAAGAAAAATTTTGCAACTGCCTCTGACAAGTTAAGCATAAAAAAAACAGCAACTAGATAGGGAAAAATAGAATTATGCTGCGCTGTGACAATCCAATCTGAATTCAATCCGGCTATATTTTTTGCAAAGGCAAGATAATCTGCTTCGTCCCACCATAAAGGTTGATTATAAGTTAGAGAAAAATAGTAAAGCCTTAAAAAAATTCCAAATGCTAAAATCAGAATAAATATCTTATTTTCTTTTATCCATTTTATTATAGCTTTTTTTCTTTTTTCGATGGATTTTTCGGGCATTTATATTGAAGAGAGGGGCCTTATTTAATCTTTTTTGTTTAGTGTTTTGTACTTTCTATTCTATCCCATCCATCCCCATATTCATTTTTTATAATCTTCGTATCATAGAATACTCTTGTCCAGACATAAAGTCTTGAAATTCCCAGACAAATCGACCACCATAACTCGATTGGCTTTTCAGGATAAGTAAATAGCCAGATTAATCCTTTTGATTCTGTTTTAAAAGATTTGATTTTTTTTGTAAATTTTAAATTAACATATCTTTTTATCTTTTCGTGGGCCTTCGCGGTTCTTATTTTTTGCTTAACCCAGTCGTTAAAATTTTTAGGATTTCTAACATAAACTTTTGAATTTGGAGAATATCCTATCCCATATCCTTTTTCCCATAACATATAGGGGATAATTGTATCTTCTGCAACGTCCAAGGGGATTTTTTCAATAAGATTTTTTCTAAATGCAAAGAGATAACCTGAACATTCTAAAAATTTAAAGTCTAAAGAAGCCTTTTTTCTAATTTTATGCGCTGAATTAAAAAGAAAATTTGCCCAATATCCAAAGAGAGTTTTTTTATCTTCAAGAGGAACTGGTCTCCCGGAGATACACCCGATTTCTGGATTAAGAAACAAGTTTGAAAAGTTTTCTACTGTTTGATCTGAAATAAAAACATCTCCGTCAGTTAGGATTAATAGGTCTGTTTTAAAACGTGCAAAGACCTGATTTAGGGCAAAACTTTTTCCCTTTCCTGGGTCTTGCCAAATAGTTAAGTTTGGTGCTTTCTTTTGGTACTTTTTTGCTTCATTTATAGTCGGATTATCTGGTGCGGAAACAATTATGTCATATTTTCTAGAGGTTTTTTGTTTTATTGCTGACTCTATAGCCTTCCCAATGATTTCCGGTTCATTAAAAGCAGTTATAAGAATAGAAATTTTTTCATTTAATCTTCTGAAAATCGCCATTTCAACTTCATTGATATCTATCATTCCCATACAGTTTGTTTCAGTTTTATAAGAACAAACATCTTTAGACTTTGCTATAATTTTTTCACCTAAGCCATATAAGTCTAGCTCATAAGGAGAAGTTGGTCCCACTAAGCAAATTGTTTTTCTTTTTAAGGCTAAAGAAATATGAAGTCCTAAACTATCTGTGGTAATTAAAAGGTTACATGCACTGACTATAGAAATAAATTCGTTTAAAGAATTATTACATCCTGCGTCTATTACTGGAACTTTTGACTTTCTTAATATCTCTTTGTTTCTATCAATTTCATTAGGTCCTCCTAATAGAACTATTTTGGCATTATATTTTTTGTATATTTTTTCTATGAGGCTTATTGATTTATTTATTGGTAATGCTTTTGGCCATCTATCTGCGGCACCTAAATTAAGTCCAATAATTAAATTTGAGGATAATAAATTATTTTTTTTAAGGAATGAATTTGCTATTTCTCTCTGATTTTTTGTAAGTCTGAAAAAAGGTTCATATTTTTTTGTATTAACCCTTATCATCTCTGAAAATATTTCCCTATGTGTCTTTCTATTTTTTTTCTTTAAGATATCGGCCTTTATCTTTCCAGACTTGCTTATCCTTGACATATCAAACCAGTAAGATGATTCTGGAGTATAATCGATCTTTCCAGATTTGTTCGCAAAGGCACCTAGAATCTTTTTTGACTTTAAGGATGAAGCAAAAAGACAATCTTCAAAAGATTCTTCTAAGTTTATTATTAAATCAAAATTTATATTCATAATGCTTTTTCTTTTTTCTGAGGAAATGATATTATCAACATACGGGTTGTTTTGAAAAAAAATTTCTGCTTGCTTGGAGGTTATCCAAAAGATTTCAGGATTTACATTATGATATTTGTCTTTTAACGCTTGAGCTAAAAAAGTAGTTCTTAAAACGTCTCCTAATGCTCCTATTTTTATGATTAATATTTTCATTTTTGTAGGCTGTTGAGATATATTTTTTGCGTTTTCTTATAGATAAAGTCCCAGCTATATTTTTCAGCTTTTTTTATATTATTTTTAGCAATTTTCTCTCTTTCCTTTTTATTTTCTAATAAAAAGATTATTTTTTCAGCAAATTTTTTATCATCACCATAATTAAGAATGAATCCATTTTCAGGATCTTTCATCTCGTAAGGAATTCCGTTTACAGAAGAGGCAACTACAGGAAGTTCTGAAGCCATTGCCTCAAATAAAGTTAGGGGTAGACCTTCCCTATATGAGGGCATTAGAAAAACATCTGCTGCCTGATACATCTCTGCTATTTCTTCTCTATTTCTTGTTGGTTCTAGATAGATAATATCTTTTTCATTTTTAATCTGTTTTTTAACAAAATCTAAAAGGCCCTCATCTGGACCTCTTATGACAAATGTAACTTTTTTCTTATAATTTTTTAAAACTTCTTTCGCGATATTAACAAATCTATCCGCTCCTTTTGTAAAACTAACTCTCCCAAAAAATAAAACTAAAGGTCCTTTTATTGAATTTTTTTGTTTAAATTGATTATTTTTAATTTTTTTAAAAAATAAATTATCCATCCCATTTGGAAGATTGATAATTTTTTCTTTATCGCCCCCATATTTTTCTATAAAGCTATACTCCCAGGGAGTTATTGCAATTATCTTATCAGTTAATTTAAATGCAAATCTTGAAAAAATATTATAGCTTATTAAAACGCCTAGCTCTCCTAATCTTGATCTAGGGGCATCGCTCCAGGGGCAATGGGTTGTATGTATATGTTTCGCTCCTGAAATCTTAGAGGCGAGTGCTGATAATATAAAATGCACGTGGCCGAAAACATGACTGTGAATAATATCAAAATTTCCGTTTACTAATTTTGAGAAGACAGATGGAAAAATTGTTGCAAAGTTTGCTATTCTGGCTATATGAAAGCAACGATGAATATGAACACCTTCTACAATTTCGTACTTTTTTTCTATTCTTTTATATTTATCCCAATCAGGGGCAAAGACGTGAACCTCATGTCCTTCTTTAGCTTGTCTTTTTGCTAATTCTTCAACTACCTGTCCCACTCCACTAACTGCAGGCGCATATTCAGAACAAACATGGGCTATTTTCATATATCTTTTTAATAATTTTGATTTATAAGTATTTAGAATATTTTAAGGGATTTAACGATCTAGAAAAGATATTTAAATAAAATTATATATCCTGCTTAATGAAACCTTTAGTGTCGATTATTGTCCCTGTTTATAACTCAGAAAGAAAGATTACTAGATGTATTGAATCAATTCTAAAGCAAAATTATAAACCTAAAGAAATATTTGTAGTCGATGATGGTTCTAATGACAATACTTTAAAAATATTGGAAGGGTATTCTCAAAAGATAAATATTTTAAAACAAGAAAGAAGAGGTCCTGGTGCCGCAAAAAATCTTGCTGTATTAAAATCTTCCGGAAAAATACTTGTCTTTGTAGATTCTGATGAATATCTCCTTCCTGACTATATAGAAAAAATCACAAGACCCATTCGGGCTGGAAAAGTAAAGGCTTCCTTGGGTACGTGGAAAATTGCAAATCCTTCTAGTCCCTGGGCGAGATGCCTTCTAGAAGACTCCAGTAAGGCTGATAAGTATACAATTGAATCTGGTATTTTTAGAGCAATACTAAAAAAGAGATTTAATGAGCTAGGGGGATTCAATGTTAAGCGGGGCTACTCTGATGATCGAATTCCTAATGATGAAAAGATAGAAAGAATTGATTCTGCTATTTATTTACATGATGTAGATTCAACTTTGAAAGATATATATAAAAAAAGAAAATGGATAGGCTCTTCCATAATAAAAAATCCTAAAAATCGCAAATTTAAGATCAAAATATTTGGGGGCATCTTAGCTTTAACATTAGCCACAATTTTAATGTTTATTAAACCGAATAGTCTTTGGTTTTTATTGACATTCAGTTTAATGGGGCTTCTTTTTATTTTGTTGAAGAAGGCTTTTTTTTATAGGGACTTTAGATTAATTTTTTATTATCCTGTTTACCTTCTTCTTTCTACAATCGCTATGATTCATGGGCTAATGGCTCCAGTTTATAAGAATTAATTAAATCATTCACTGCATCGATAACTTTTTTTGCTTCTATATTTTTTAAGCAATTAAAATTATCTCTGTATGGTATTTTCCTCATGCTTTTGTGACATGGCCCTTTGTCTATTAAAAACTTATGTCTTGGAGAATTTAAGGGCCATGCCCCTACTACTTCTGGAATTGAAGGGCCTAATAACTCGACTATAGGACATTTCACTTGATAAGCGATATGAACTATAGAGGTATCTGTTGCAATTAAACAAGAACATTTTTTTAATAATCCTCCTAATTCTTTTAGGTTAAATTTACCGCATGCGTCTATTACATTTTTGTTGCTTCCCTTTATCTCTTGTGCTAAAATAGATTCTTCCTTGCTTCCAGTAATTATTATTTTAAAGCCTTTTTTTGTAAAATGTTCTGCTACCTCTGAATATCTTTCTAGATTCCATAGGTGAGGGGGCCATTTTCCAGACTTATAAGCCTCTGCAACATATTTTCCCCCTGGATGAAGAATAATGAATTTCTTTAATTTATTTTTATTGATATAGAGATCTACGGGAATTTTTTCTTCTTTTGAGAAATTAAGAAAGGGTTCTTTTTTTTTAAAAGAAAATCCAAGAATCTCAAACATTTTATATCTTAATTCAATCATTGGTTCGTTTATCTTATTATGTGCCTTCGCAGTGAGCCTAGATAATTCAAGTGATCTTAAAGATCCTTTGATCCCTAACGAAGTAAATCCTATCTTATAGGGAATATCAAAATCTTTGGGTCTTAAATCTCCTGGACTGATAAATAATGCTGCATCAATTTCTTTAAAATTTAAATTTTTAAAATCTTCTTCTAAAACTATTTTTTTGATATTTTTTAGATACCCTAGCCCTTGGAGAGTTTTTTTATCTGCTAAAAGTAAAACTTCTCTGTCTGGAAAATCTTTTTTGAAATTGTTTATTACTCCTAAAATAACAAAATCTCCTCCTGCGTTTCCCTTTTCTTGATTTATTAGAATAACTAATATTTTATAAATTTTAGAGGAAGTGGATTTTTTTTCTGAGAGTTTAGATATAAAATATTCGAAAGAAGAAAGAAATTGCCTCAAGTATAGATGAGAATAGACTAAAGTTTTCTTTAGGTAAGTTTTAAATAACATTTCTTTTTTATAAAGACATATATATATAAAGGTTGAGTTTTGAAAATGAAAAAAATTGCTAGGGAATTAAAAGATTCAAATATTGGTTTTATATTTACAAAGTTTGGCCTGAGAAAAAGTTCTTTAATTAGAAAGTTTTATTCACTCTTAACTCTAGAGAATAATAAAGACCCGATTCGGGTAGGAGACTATAAATTTTTTATTGATAGAAATGATTCCCTTGGATTAAAGCGTAAAAAAAATCTATTTAATACCGATGATGTTGCGAAAACCTTAAAAATGTATATTGGCAGGGGGCATGTAGTAATTGATGCTGGGGCGAATATTGGTGTTTTTTCTGTTTTGATGTCTAAACTTGTTGGAGGAAGAGGAAAAGTATATGCTTTTGAGCCTGATAAGATTAATTTTGAAATCTTATTGAAGAACTTAAAGATAAATAAATGTGACAATGTTATCCCTATAAATAAAGCGTTAAGCGATAAAAATGGCAGGATTAAATTATATTTATCTGAATGGAATAAAGGAGACCATAGAATTTATCCTTCTGATGAAAAAAGAAAAAGCATAGAAATAGAAACTGTTACATTAGATTCTTTTTTGAAAGAAAAAATTGATTTTTTAAAGATAGACATTCAGGGTGCAGAGGCGCTGATGTTTAAAGGCGCAAAAAAATCTATTTTTAAAAATAAACCTAAATTTATTCTTGAATTTTGGCCTGTCGGGATAAAGGATAGTGGAGAAGATTATGTTGAATTTATAAAACAAATTAATAAAAACTTTAACCTTTATCAGATTAATCAGGAAAATAAAAAAGTCGACTATTTAGAGATTTTAAAATTAACCCCTCTGGCAAAAAGAAATTTTCTTAATCTCTTATGCATTCCTAAATAAATCTTTTTTTTATAGTATTTAAAATTTCTAAATCGTTTTTATCGAGCACTCTAAAAGCAAACAAACCAATTAGATATAAAATTGAGAAAATGATTATAGAAGCGATTAAATCCCTAAGATTTGAATTTATGTGTAAACTTATTAGATATAGGAGGATCCCTGAATATAGACTTGCAAATAGGAGATTTAAAATCTTTCTCCGGATTATAAAAATTTTTACAATTTTACCTGCCTGGAAAAAATAGGTTAGTCCTAGTAGGATTAAAGAAATTGATGTTGCTATTGCTGCTCCGTTGATCCCATAAGGAGGTATTAAAATTAAATTTAGGGTTATATTTGTCATAACAACTATGGCTATATCAAACAAGATTAGTTTTGATTTTCCTTTCATTAGTAATAACTCTTTTGAAATTTCAAAAGAGTTTGTAAACATAGCCCCTATTACTAAAATTTGCAATGCGGTGGCTGCAACTAGAAATTCTTCACCAAAAAATAATTTTATAAATGCTCCCGGGAATAAGAAAATCAAGATAAATATTGGGAAACTAACCAATAAAGTCCACTTAGTGATTTGCTTGCTTATTTGTTCAACCAATTTTTTCTTGCCCCTCGAGTATTCCTTTGTTGCTATTGGAAGAAATAATTGTCTAAATAAATCTATTGAAATTGTAACAAGAAGAGCAATAGGAATTGCTGCATTATAAAGACCAACTTCCTTAACTCCTAAAAAGAACCCAATCATAAAAGAGTCTGTTTGATGAAGAAGAGATATTGCAAATCCAAATAGGATTAAAGGAAGAGAGTAGGAAAAAACTTTTTTTAAAATTTTAGGATCCTTTTTGGATTTTTTTGAAGCTAATAGGGGGAGGTATTTTTTTGATAATATTAGGGCAATTAGAAAAGTAGTAATACCTGCTAATAGGTAAGATAGAGGAATTAAAAATATTCCAAGACCAAAAAATAAAAAGATTATTAGGAAGAATAATTTTCCTCCAGTTTCTATAATTTTTGAAATAAGGGAATAAACTCCTATTTTCTCATATGCCCTAAGACTTGCTAGGAATGTTCCTGTTAGATGACTTAAAGGTATTGTAAATGCGATTATTTTTAGAAATAAAGAGAGCTCTGGGCTATTGAAAAAGGTAATTGCAATAAAATCGCTTAACATAAACAAAAGAATCGAGGAAATTGTACTCGTTATTAATAATATTTTGAATATATTTGAAAAAAGCCATGGGGCTTTTTCCTCTTCGTTTTTTCCCCTATAGATGGATAAAAATCTTGTAAGTCCGTTGTTTAATCCTAGTCCTGCAAGAATAGAAAACCATCCTAATATCATTAGAGAAAGAGCTAATACTCCATAAATGTCTGGGCCGTAAAATCTCGCAACAACAATTCTATATAGGTAAGTAAACAATTTTGATAAAAAAATCCCAATAAAGATTATTATTGATCCTTTTGCAAATACTTTTAATGAATTGCTATATTCTTTCCTTTCTTCCGTCATGTAAGAATTAAACTTTGGTTATTTAAAGCTCTTTTTGTATATCCAAAAAATAAGAAAATACTCCCTTAAATAAATTCTCCTTCTGTAAATTAAGCTAAATAAATCTAAAAGTGAATGGAAGACTATTCCTAGAAAGACGAAAATAAAAGGAGTAAAAAAATAAGCTAAAATTGCAATTACTAAATGAAATTCAACTGTGTGGAGTGGGTGAAAGTCTTCTTTTTTTCTTATCCCTTTCAATTCCTGAAATTTTATTCTTTTATTTAGTCTTGAATAATAACTAAATGCTTTTCTTAGGCTAAGATTTTTTTCTTTGTATGCTGCATTGATATAATGATCTATATCTAATAGAACAGTTGATAAAAATAAAATTATTAAATAGTAATATTCAATTGATGGAGAAGAAAGCCATATGATTCCTGTAAATATTAAACCCCAAAAGATATGCCATCTTGGAAGCATGTCTAATTTTTATCCTCTCTTTTTCTGATTATTTCTGCAAATGCCGGACGAGAGATGAACACTCCTGCTGTTATTCCTATAATTGAGGTTATAGCAAAGCCCTTGAATAAACCTGCTCCTGCCCAGTATAGGGGAAGTAATGCTACTAAAGATGTAAAATAAGCAGTCATAACTACAAATAATGCTCTTTTCATTCTTTCCTTTAGAGAGGTTTCTTTTCCTGTTCTGGCTTCATCTAAAATTACAATCTGGTCGTCTACCCCTGTTCCAATTGTTGCTAAAATTCCTGCTATAGAAGGAAGATCTAAATTCCAGTTAATGAATGAGGCAACTCCAAGGATTATTGCTAATTCTGAAAATGAAATCGATAATAATAATAAGGAAACTTTTATATCTCTATACCTTATGTAAATAACGACTCCTACTGCAAGAATTGCTACGAAACCTCCTAGAAGAATTAGATAGATAAATTCATCACCTAAAAGGGGAGAGATTGTATCTAGTTTTACAATTTCTAATTTAAATGGAAGGCTTCCTGTAATTAAAACTGTTTGTAAATGATTCATTTCTGATTGGGTGTTTTGAAATGCTTCTTCTTGGGTGGCCCCTTGACCTGAGCCTTGAATAGATATTTGTGTTGTTTCTCGTCCTTTAAGATCTGAACTAATCCTTAGCCTATCTACCTCAATATCATCTAAGTAGAGAACTAATTCCTCTTCTAAATATTGACCTGTTGAATCTAAAGGAATTTGTCCTGTTATCTCTGCATGTCTCTTCGCTGCTTCAAGACTTAGGAATATAGAAAATTGGAAGTTACAGGCATATCCGCCCTCTACAGGAAAACAGGAGGTAATTGCAGCGCAGGTAGCATCGTTTCTACAAACATCTACAATATCTCTTTCTCCGCCGATGAAGACAGTTTCATTATTTACTTTTGCTTCGAATTTACCTTGTTGGGCTACTAAATCCTCTAAATCCGTTGGAGTCGCACCTGCTACTTCTACAAGCATAAATTGATTTCCTGCTAAATCTGTAACCGGTTTAATCTGAACATCTGCAATTCCAAATGCATTGAATCTATTCCGACTAATCTCGATTAAATCTTGAAGTTGTGTGTCTGTTATTTTTTCTTCTGGTTGAACGAGTGCTCTAGAGCCTCCTCGAATATCTAAGCCTGTTTTAATATTTGTAGTTGGAACATCTTGAACAATTATATCTGGAGTGTTGTTTGTGAAAAGAATAAAGTCTCCTTTTGTTGTGGAAATGTCTAGCCTAATTTCTTGTTCTGTCGGAAATAAAGAAGAGATTACATTGGAATAATCTTCTAAATCTGAAATCTGTTGATTATTTACTTGTTTAATTATTTGATCTTGTCTTAATCCCTGTTCAAAAGATTGAGAATCTTGTTCAACTGATTTTATTATAACTCCTGATTCAAAGCTTGGCTTAATTGCTACTAAAGATAATATTAGAACTATGATTAATATCCAGGTTCTTATGCCTATTTTCATTTAATCCCTTTTGCCTCCGCATACCATTTTAAAATTGAAGCGTTTGCAGTCCAGGTATTAAATAAGTCAAATGCAAGCCCTATTGACAGTACTAAAAAAATCTGCCTTAGTGCATCTGAAAAACTATAAATTACAATTAAGGCCACTAAAACTGCTACAAGAGAGGTTAGAGTCATTGTTGCTCCTGTTTTTAATGCCCCGAACATTCTTTGATTTACAGATTCGCCTTTTTTTCTTAAAACTCTTGTTGTTAAAAGAATGTCTGTATCTACAGAATATCCAACTAACATTAACAAGGCAACAATTCCTCCTGTAGACAAACTAATTCCTAAAATATTTAACAGAGCTATTGTCATAAGAATATCTGCAAATGCAGAGATTATTACAGCAAGACTTGGGATAGGAGTTTTGAAAATAATAAAGACAACCAAGGCCATAAAAAGAAAGGCTAAAGCCATTGCAAACCTTAGTTGTTTGTAAAACCCTTCTGAAATTGTAGATCCTGTAAATTCAATGGATGAATTTTCAATTGTTAATTCATATCCTAAAAAGTCTTCTAGTGTGGCAGTTATTTCACTTGGTTCAGCAGAGGTTTCAACAAAAAAACCTTCTTGCTGTCCGGTTCTTATATCTGAAATGCCTCTAACAAGAGAATCTGGAAACGACGTTGAAAGAACTTCTCTTAATGCTTCCAAATCTACATCTCCATCTAAAACAGTAATTGTTGTTCCTCCTGTTAAAGAGACATCCTTATAGATAATATCTCCGTTTTGTAAAAAGAAATATCCCAGATAAACCATTGTAACTAAAAGTACAATTACTGAAAAAATTAATATCTTCTTATAGTATTTATCATACCAGTTTTTTTCTTCTGACATCTGTAAAAATGCGCGAGCCGGGACTCGAACCCGGGCCATCGACTTGGAAGGCCGATATACTGACCACTATACTACCCACGCACTAATATCTAATTAAAAAATAGGTTTTAAATGTTTCCGAATAACTAAATTAATTATCTAACGGCCCTGACAGGATTTGAACCTGCGACCCCCACATTAGGAGTGTGGTGCTCTAATCCAGGCTGAGCTACAGGGCCAGAGAAAGAGAGAATTTATTTTTTAAAAAGCTTGTTCCTAAGAATTATTTGCCTTCCCACTTTATGGTATAAAAATTTCCCTTTCTCTATTTTGAAACCTTGTTCATTTAAGATTCTTGATAAGTCTTTTAATGAATATTGATAAATTTTATATCCTGTTGTTTTAAAAATTCTTTTATAAAAAAAACTTACAATTCTCCTTAAAAAAGATTTTTCTTCTGAATCGAAAATTAAATATCCTCCTTCTTTTAATACCCTTTTTGATTCTTTAATTGCTTTCTTTAAATCTTCTTCTCCTAAATGATTCCAAACCCTCATCGTAACTACTTTATCAAAGGAGTTATCCTTGAATGGAATATCAAACATATCTCCGGGCATACATTTAGCAAGTTTATTCTTACTTCTTGCTATCTTTAGCATATCTGTTGAAGTATCTATGGCCGTAACTTTTCCTAAATCTTTTGTTAAAAAACCAGAACTACACCCTAACTCTAGAACATTTTCTTTTGGTTTTTTGTCGATTAACTCCAAAAAATATCTTAATTCTACTGCTCTTTTTTGCCGACGATAAACATTACCCTCTCTTTGGTGATCATATGTACCTGTAACGTCTTTTTTTTGATAGTATTTAGTAAAATTATGCGCGTCTTTACTTTTTTTCATTTTCTATAAAAATTAGCCTTTTTTTAAAAGTTTCGATATGAGATGCGGGGAGAAGGATTCGAACCTTCGTAGGCACTGAGCCAATGGATCTTGAGTCCATCCCGTTTGACCGCTCCGGCATCCCCGCGTGAAAGAAGTAGCTTAGAATCAGTTTTAAAGATTTGGTTTTTGCAAAGGTTTTTAAATCCCTCATTTTAATTAACATTGAAGACGGCCATAGTAATCGGGAAACACCTGTTCCCTTTCCGAACACAGAAGTTAAGCCGTTTACGTCTGATGTATTAGTCTCCGACAAGAGGCAAGACACAGATGCTGTCTTCGCCTATTTTTTATACTCTTCTTACTTTTTAGTTTTATGAAAAAAGCTAGAGCAGAGGCAATAAGAGAGATAGATAGTTTTTTTTCTAAAAACGATTTTTCAAAAGAAGAAGTCCGGAAGATAAAGAGACTTGCAATGAAACATAAAATCCTTCTGAAAGACTATAGGAAAAAATTTTGTAAAAAATGTTTTTCAAATTTTAAATCCGGTAGTATTAGAATTGAAAAAGGATTTAAAGTGATTTTATGTGAATGTGGTTATAAGAATAGATGGAAAATTAAGACTTCTTAAACTTACTAATCTCTGGAAGCATGTCTGCATGTCCTAGTAAGGCCGCTCTGCAACAATATCTTTTTAATCCTAAATCATCAAGAACTCTTCCTGCCTCTTCTCCTGCCTCTGTTCTCCTTTTATATTCTTCCCATAGTTGTGCAATTGGTTTTCCACAGGAAAAACATCTAACTGGAATAATCATAGAAATAGTTGAGAATATGTCTTTTTAAAACTTTGCTTAGGAAAATTTATAAAAGCAATTTTTCTAATGCTGAGATGACAAAGAGGTGTGTGTATTGTTCTAAAGAAATCTCACAAGAGAGCGTTGTAGATGTTTGTGAAAAATGTGGCGTCGGAGTTTGGGGACCTAAGATGTTTAATACAATTAAAGAAAATATGAAGGAAATGAAAGAAAAGGGAAATTTATATCAGGGTTCTGTTACAGATAACTAGCCTGCAAAGCTTTTTAAAGTGGCTTTTTTAACTAAAACTATGTTAAAGCGGAAAAGAATAAGAGAGAAAGGAAAAATTCCATTTAGCAAGTTTTTCCAGAAATTTAATGAGGGAGATTATGTAGCTGTGACTAGAGAACTTAATCAGAAAGCCAGTTTCCCTAAGAGACTTCAAGGAAGAACTGGAAAAATAATTACTAAAAGGGGAATGGCTTATGTCATAGAAATAAAAGATATCAGTAAACCAAAACAATATATTATTAAGCCTGTGCACCTTAAAAAAATAGAGGTTAAGAAGAAAAATGAGAATAATTGAAATGAATCCAGTACATCTTGCGGATGTAAAAGAAATGGCAGGGGATGTTGAAGAAAAGAAAGGATTGAAAGATTTCTTAAAGAAATTTGGAAAACTTAGCAAGGAAAAATCAGATGCCTTATCAGAAGAGATAAGAGGATTGAATAGTATTAAGATAAAAGAAGAGGACATAGTAAAAATTGTAGACTTTTTACCAAAAGATATAGAAGAGATAAATAAAATTTTCAAGGATGTTTCCTTGGATGATAAGGAGGCAAATGACTTACTCGAAATTATCGGGAGATATTGAAAATGATAAAGAAAAAAGACGACTATGCTTTTGTGCTAGACTATTTACCTTATGGTTACCCCCTGGAAGGGAAAATGAATCCTATAGTGCAAGCTGTAGGTGAAAATCATCTTTCGTTATTAGAATTAGTTCCTAGCAAGGGGGTTAGTTTTGTACTTGATGAAAAGGTTTATATAGGCCCGGATAAGAGGGATAAGATATACTTCATTAAGGGTAGGCTTCCTCAAGAGAAGCTTACAGAGACTGCAAAGATCCAGCTACAAAAGTTGATAGAAAAAGTAGTTGCGGAGCAGGAAAAGAAATATGTAGATTTCTTTAATACTGCTCAGGCCATAAATACGCGACTGCATAGACTTGAACTTTTACCTGGATTAGGGAAAAAGCATACAAAAGGAATTGTTGAAGCTAGAACAGAAAAGCCTTTTGAATCTTTCGAAGATATAAAAGAGAGAGTAAAGGGGATTCCTGACCCTAAAAAAGCAGTTGAAAGAAGACTCTGGGAGGAAATAATGGAAAATCCTCGACAGAGAATTTTTATATAAAATGGCTGAAGAAGAAAAGAAGAAAACTGAAAGAAAAGAAGAAAGGCAGTTAGAGGAAACGCTTGTAAGAATTTTGAATAAAGACCTTCCTGGAAGTAAAAAAGTTTATTCTGGTTTAACTAATATCCGAGGAGTCTCCTGGGGAATCTCGAATGCTATTTGTGTTAAAGCAAAAATTGATAGAAACAAAAGGCTACGGGAACTGACTCCTGCGGAGATACAAAGGATTGAGGAATTTATGAAGGGGTTTGATGCAGAAGATTATTTGAAGAATAGACAAAAAGACTTTGATTCTGGAGACGATAAACACCTTTTAGGAATTGATTTAGATTTAAGAAAAGAATTTGACATAAAAAGATTGAAAAAAATTAAGAGTTATAGGGGCATGAGACACTCTCTTGGGCTTCCTTCAAGAGGGCAGAGAACAAGAAGTCACTTTAGAAAAAGTGGTATTGCTGTTGGTGTAAAGAAGCCTAAATCTGGAAAGAAGAGCTAAAATGAAAAGAAAACATAAATTATATACAAAACCAAAGAAAAGTTATGATAGCGCAAGAATTGCTGCTGAAAATAAATTGGTTTCAAAATATGGATTAAAAAATAAGAGAGAGATTTGGAAAGCAGAGGCTAAAGTTGAATATTTCAGAAATAGAGCAAAAGATCTGATTACCGCAGATGTAAAAGTACAAAAAGAGTTCTTTGATAAACTGAATTTAATTGGATTAAAAATTAGTTCAATAGCTGACGTTTTAGCCTTGACAAAAGAAGATATTTTAAAAAGAAGACTTTCAACTGTTGTTGCGGGGAAAGGTCTTGCGGATACATCTAAACAAGCAAGACAAATGATAACTCATAAAAGAATTATTGTCGCAGGTTCTGCAGTTGATTCTCCGGGATATTTAGTAAAAACTGTTGAAGAGAAAGAGATAAAAGTTAAAGAGAAGAAAGAGAAGAAAAAAGAAGTTATAAAAGAGAAAGTTGAAGAGGAAGTAGAGGAGGCTCAAAATGAGTGAAGAAGAGAAGATCGAAGAGAAAGTAGAGAAGAAAGAGAAGAAAAAAGAAGAGAAAACCGGAATTGCTTATGTTTATAGTTCTTACAATAATACAATGGTCCATATTACTGATTTAGCAGGAAACACTATCTCTAGAATTTCAGGAGGGATGGTTACAAAACATAGTAGGTTGAAAGCAAACCCTACAACCGCGATGTTTGTTGCAAAGAGAGCGGGAGAAAGGGCAAGAGATTTAGGCATAACTGGACTTTATATTAGAATGAAAGCTCAAACAGGAAATCCTGGAATGGGTCCTGGGGGACATGAAGCTGTAAAAACTCTTGGGAAAGATTTCAGAGTTGTGAGTATCGCAGAAACAACAAAAATCCCTAGAGGTGGGCCAAAGAAAAAAGGAGGTAAGAGAGGAAGGAGGGTATAAACTTTTAAAAGCTAACCTTTCATACTTTTAACATGCAAACCGAAGAAAATAACTCTGAAAAATTAATTTTGAGATTAGAGAATAATTATAGCTTAGCAAATGCAATACGAAGAAGTATCGATGAAGTTCCTATTCTTGCAATTGACGAGGTGGAAATTTATGCAAACGATTCTGCTTTGTATGATGAATATCTAGCTCACAGGATTGGACTTATTCCTCTTAAAACCGATAGGAGAATGGGGGCGAGTACAAAGATTGAAATGAAATTAAAAAAAAGAGGCCCTTGTTGGGTTTATTCTGGAGACTTAGAGGGAAATGGAAAGGCAGTTTACGATAATATTCCTTTGACATTGCTAGAGGAAGGACAAGAAATAGAACTTGCTGCAACCGCAATTTTAGGAAAGGGAGTAGAACATGCAAAGTTTTCCCCAGGATTATGTTATTATAGAGATTTAATTGAAGTTAAATCTTCAAAAGCAGAAGTTGAGAAAATTATTAATGAATCTAGGGGTTTAATAAAACCTGAAAAAAAAGGAAGCGCTTGGATTTGTGATTTGCCTGAGGCAGACGCAAATAAGATAAAAGAGATTGATAAAGAAGCTATGAAAGACTCTGGAGAGATTATTATGATTATTGAATCGTGGGGCCAAATTAGTGCTAAAGACATTTTATCTGGAGCAGTAGAAGCTTTAGGTAAAAATCTCGACGAATTCGAGAAATTGATTAAATAGTGGAGTGGAAGAATCTCCCGCTTGCGTCGCGGGGATGCCGGAGTGGTCAAACGGGCCGCGTTAAGGCCGCGGTGGCTTAGTGCCTGCGAAGGTTCGAATCCTTCTCCCCGCATTTAGAAGATGGTAAGTAAAACAAAGATAAAACAAAGAAAAAGAAAAAAAACAAATCCTCTTTTAGTTGAAACTGTAAATCTTGCCTTAAAAAATTCTTCTTGGGGGAAGGTAGCGTCGATAATCTCTGGTTCGAATTCAAATTATTCTATCTTGAATCTAAATCAAATAGATGAAAAAACCAAAGAGGGAGATACAGTAGTAATTCCTGGAAAGGTTTTATCAAATGGAATAATAACTAAAAAAGTTAGAATCTGCGCTTTATCTTTTTCAAGAGAAGCAGAGGACAAAATAAAAAAAGCAAAGGGTGAAGCGGTGATGTTACTTGAAGAAATTAAAAAAAATCCTAACGCAGAGGGGGTTAAAATTTTAAGATGAAAGCAGATATAGTAATAGATGCTACAAATGCCACACTTGGCAGACTTGCAAGCTTTGTTGCTAAAAAAGCATTATTGGGGGAAAAAATTGTTATTGTGAATTGTGATTACGCAGTTATTTCTGGAAGACCTCGAGGGATTATTGAAGAGTATAAAGACATAAGAAGTAAAGGGGGCGCTTCTTTACATGGTCCTTTTTTTCCAAAACATCCTGAAAGAATTGTTAAGAGAACTATTAGGGGGATGTTACCTTATAGACAACAAAGAGGAAAGGAAGCTATGAAAAATATTAGATGTTATAATAAACTACCTGAAGAATACAGAGAAGAAAAAAAGATTTTGGCTGGAAAACCGAAAAATGTAAAAACAATTAATCTAAAAAAGTTGAGTCAGGAAATTTAATGGTAGAGAAAAAAATAATGGTTGCAGGAAAGAGAAAGACCGCTGTAGCTAAAGCCATGATTAAAGAAGGGAAGGGAGAGGTAATTTATAATGGGCTTCCGTATATAGAATTAAGACAGCTTCATAAATTATCTTTAATGGAGCCTATTGAAATTTGTAAAAAAATTTTGGGTCACTTTAATTTTGATATAGCTATAAGGACTTCTGGAGGCGGAACAGAAGGACAAATACAAGCAGCAAGACTTGCAGTTGCAAAGGCATTGGTAAAAATTACTGGAAATCAAGAGTTAAGAAAGGCAATTGTTGAATATGACAGAAATATGCTTGTGGCAGATGTTAGAAGGAAAGAGACAAGAAAGCCTGGGGACTCTAAAGCAAGAGCGATGAGACAAACATCTTATAGATAAATTTAATTCAGATTTATAATCCGTCAAGAGGATTTTTAATTTTCTTTATTTCGTCTGTTGAGACATGAGTATAAACTTGAGTTGTGCTTAATGAAGAGTGTCCCAGCAATACCTGAATTTTTCTTATATCTACTCCTGATTCTAAAAGATGAGTCGCAAAGCTATGTCTTAAAGTATGGGGAGTTATCTTTTTTGAAATTCCTGTTTTTATTCTGAGATTTTTTACAATCTTCTGAACATTCCTTGTTGAGAGTGGTTTATCTTTTGAAAATAAATATGAATTATATTCCCGTTTTTTAAGATAATTTTGTATTTCCTTAGATAGTTGATTTGAGATTGTAAAAACTCTGTCTTTCCCCCCTTTCCCTTTTTTTACTCTCCCGAGATTTTCATTAAAATTTATATCCCCTGGCTTCAGATTTACAATTTCAGAAACCCTTAATCCTGAAGAATATAATAAAGAAATCATTAATTTTGATTTTTTAGTTTCTGCATTTTCTATTAGAGATTTAACTTCTTCTTTTGTTAAAACCTCTGGAAGATGCTTATCTTTTTTTGGAATCTTAACTCCTGTCACATCTTTCTTCAATATTTCCTTAAAGAAAAATCTCAAAGAGGCAGCGGCCAACATGATTGTATTTTTTGATTTTGTTTCAAAAAGGTTTGAGAGATATAACTTGACATCATCGTCTGTTAAATGGTTAGAAGATTTATTTGTTTCTTTTAAAAATTTATTAACAAAGAAGGTATAGTTTCTAACAGTTAGTGGGGAAAACCCCCTTAGTTTTAATTCTGTTTCGAGTTTTTGAATATCTTCTGTCATATTTACCCCTTTTATTTTTTAATTAATACGAACAGATATTTAAAGATTCTTGTAACTTCAAAACAATTAAAAACACTTATTTCTTATTTTTAAGATGGGAGAGAGAAAAGAAACTTTAATGAGGATTATTGTTGCTATTATTAGTGGACTTATCCTTTATTTCTGGGCATATTTGATTGGATTGTTTTTAGCGATTAATTTTATTTGGACTTTAATTTCTGGAAAGAGATTAAAAGAAATTGCAGAGCTTTGTGAAACATGGAATACTCAAAAATATATAACCTTTAGATATCTGCAATTCTTGACAAATGAAAGGCCTTTTCCATTTAATGGATTAACAAAGAATATTAGTAAATATAAAAGATAATTAGCAAGGCTTTATTTCTATAGAGTCTAAAAGGCATTGCTCTGTTTCTATTATCAATAAATCTTGCTCTTCTGTGAAAGTTCTTGGAAGAATATAAGTTTTGGTTGCTCCGGGAGACTGTATTAAACATTGAAGGCAAGAACTTCCTCCGCAGCACCACTCTTCCTGAATTTGATTAGAGGCTACTCTGAAATTTATTTTATTTATTTCTATATCATCAAACGACCTTTCAATAGTTACCCTAATTTGATTATTTTCAGAATCAAAACAAGCCTTTTTTAAATCTAAAATTTGTTCGATTTTCATTTCAGTACATGAAATTTCTGGAGATAATTGATTTATGGGTGTAAGAAATGCTGCGGAGAAAATTGTTATTGAGGCAATTGATAACATAATTATAAGGACTATTAAAACAACTTCTGCCAGTCCTCTTTTATTTAAAGTTTGCATGCTACCTCTCCTCCTAGGTCTCGTAAACTTAATTCAGTACTCTCCCCTGAATTTTCATTAATAATCTCTAATCTAGATGCTTGTTCTATATATGGAGAGATTATAAAGAAAACTTCTCCTTCCTCAATTGCATTAAAAGTTTCTCCGCTTATCTCTTCATTATTTTCAAATTGTATATCTGTGAAAATATTAAGATTTCTGCTATCCTCTAAGATTAATCTTTTTTCTTCTGTGAATATTTTATAGGTAAAATCAGAATTAAATCCAGAGCTAGAGGGGGAACACCCTATTTGTATAGACTTATCCAAAATTTGAATTTCTCCGTTGATGTTTTGAACTTCGATAAGAAAATATTTTTGTTGAGAGCACTCAATTTCTTCAGAGATCGCGGCTCCTGTAATTGAACTTTCAGAATATTTTGATTCTATAATCTCTATTATATTTCTCGAATTAAATACTCCGAATTCAGATGAAAATAAGGTCCTCATTACGCCTGATTCAATTGTTCTATAGTAATCTGAATTAGAACATTCTTGATAGCACCCGTTTATTTCTCCATCGAAATCTTCACAAGATCTTTGACAGTTTTCAGAACCTCTAGGAATTCTCGCGGGAACATACTCTTCAGCTAAATTAGCAAATGAATGTCCAAATTCATGTAAATAAACGTTTAAAGAGTGCTTTGAGTTTAGACTCATTACATTAAGGTATGCAGAACTTCTAATGTTAATTGACTGTTTATCTATAACTACAATAAAATCATTTGGACAAGAAGCTGATTTTTTTATTAATTCAGAGTTATAGCAAAGGGCAGCTATTCCTTTATAAATTTCACATTCGGGACTATATTGCTCAGGAGTAATATAATAAAAATTAAAGGCTTTTTTATAGTCTGTAAAGGGAAGAGAATTTAATAAATAATTTGAATACTCTTCTGCTTGTTCTTTTGTTGAAAAAAAGACCGTGTTTATCACTCCTTCTTCATTTGATATGAGGGTATTACATTCTTCTAGATTAGTGCTTGAAAGTGATAAGGGTTCTACTGTCTTTGTAAAATAAAATCCTAGAGACGCTATAAATAATAATAATGTAAATCCAAAAAAAGCAAATAATTCTGTTCTATTTTCCATTTTTATACTAAATGAAAAGACTTTAATAAATTAGCGCATTATTTTTTTATGGAAGAAAAGAAGAAAGAGTTACATGAAGAACAAGATAAAGTTTTGAAAGAAAAATTTACTGAAAAGCCTTTTACAGGAAAATTATTATATGAAAAAAGAAAGGGTAAATATTATTGTGTTAGTTGCGGAAATGAGCTTTTTGATTCTGGTGCTAAATTTGATTCTGGTACTGGTTGGCCTAGTTTTTTTGATGTTAAGAAAGGAAGTGTTAAGTTAAAGCAAGATAAAAGTAATTCTATGTGCCGGACAGAGGTTATTTGTGCTAAATGCGGAGAACATTTAGGTCATGTTTTTGAAGATTTTCCAACCCCTGCTGGAAAAAGATATTGTATAAACTCTATTGCTCTTGATTTTAAGAAAAGGCAAACACTTAAATAGCCTGGATTTTTTGGGTTTTTAATTGAAATGAAAGTAGAAAAAGGAAATAAAATAAAGATTGAATACGAAGGAAAGTTTGAAGATGGGACCATATTTGATTCTTCTGAAAAACATGGACAGCCCCTTGAATTTGTTGCAGGTGTTGGGCAAGTAGTTCCTGGATTTGATAATGCTGTAATTGGCATGGAAAAGGGAGAAGAAAAAGAAGTTGAAATTGAACCTCAAGAAGGGTATGGAGAAAGAAGAGAAGAACTTAGAAAAGAGATACCAAGAGATATGTTACCAAGGGATCAAGAGCCTAAAGAAGGAATGATTTTAATGATGCAGTCTCCTGAAGGTCATCAATTTCCGGCAAAAATTTCAGAAGTTACTGGAGATAAAATTACTGTTGATTTAAATCATCCATTGGCAGGGAAAAAGTTAATTTTTAAAATAAAAATTGTTGATATTGAACAGGCTCAAGGAGAAGGGATTGAAAACAGGATTTAATTCTGGAGGATAATATAATAGGTTATGAAAAAGAAGAACTTGAAATTTAAGAAAAATAAAACTTCAAAAAAAGTTAATTTAGAAGAGATTAATTCTGAGTATATTGGAAAAACGATCGATATAGAAGGAGTGATAGAGAATATTGTTCAAACGGCGGGGCCAACATTGTTTTCTGTCAATGATGGAACCGGAACCCTTATGCTTAAAGGATTTTTAGCTCCTGGAGAGAGAGCTTTTCCTGGAATAAAATTAAAGGATTATATTTCTGCTAAATTAAAATTAAAAGAATATAACGATGCTTTTGAGGGAGAGATTATAGAGATAGAAGAACTTTCTGGAGATCAGAAAAAAGAGTTGCTAGAGAAGATAAATAATTTAATGAGAGAAAGATCGAAAGCAAGAGATGTTGATTTTATGATTAAAAGCGAGATTTTAGATAAGTTAAAAGATAGATTTGTTAAAGTTGCTACTGAAATTAAACTTGCGATTATGCAAAATAGGCCTATAATTATTAGACATCATAATGATGCAGATGGTTATGCTGCCGGATATTCTTTAGAAAGAGCAATTGTTCCATTAATTGAAAGACAACACGGAGGAGGAAAGAGTGCCTGGGAATTTTATACAAGAGCCCCTTGTTCTGCTCCTTTCTATGAAATAGATGATTCTATTAGAGATACTGCAAATTCGCTAAGAAATGTGGCTAAATTTTCAAATAAAATGCCTTTGGTTGTTATAGCAGATAATGGGAGTAGTCAAGAAGATTTATTTGCTATAAAACAAGGAAAAATTCACGGGATGGATTTCATTGTAATAGACCATCATTTTTTTGAAGAAGATGTTATTAGTGATGAAGTTTTGGTTCATATAAATCCGTTTTTAGTTGGAGAAGATGGACAAAAATTCTCTGCTGGAATGCTTTGTAGTGAATTATCTAGGTTCATAGATGATGTAGACAATGTAGAACAGATTGCTGCAATGGCTGGATTAGCAGATAGAATTGATTTATCAAATCCAGACGCAGTTATGCAATATGTTGAATTGGCTGAAAAAAAGGGGTATTCAAAACAGCTTTTAGGAGATATTTCAACTGTAATTGATTTTGTTTCTGCTAAATTAAAATTCATGGAGGCTAGAGAATATATTGAGGTTATTTTTGGAGAGCCTAGAGAACAGCAAAAAAAATTAGTAGAATTAATGGCCCCTTATATAAGGAATTTGGAAAGCAGGGGTCTTGAAATGGCTAAAAAAGGAGCTAAAATTGAAAAAATAGGGAACGTAAACTTGCAACTTTTAGATATTGAAGGGAACTTCCCTGGATTTGGATTCTACCCTAAGCCTGGGAAAGTTGTAGGATTGTTACATGATTATATACAAAGAGACGAGAAAATAGATGCTTTGGTCACTATAGGTGTATTGGGGAGTGCTATAACAATAAGGGCAACAGATAAGGCTAATTTTTCTGTACACAACTTATTAAAGGAATTAAATGAAAAAATTCCAGAGGCATTTGCTGTTGGTGGCGGACATAAAAATGCAGGTTCAATTAATTTTCTGCCTAGCAAGCAGGAAGAGGTTTTAAAAATTGTAAGGAATTATTTGGAAGGTTAAATGTTTTCTAATCAAAATTGTAAGGAGGGTTCACAATGAAGGTTTATGTAGGTAATTTGCCATGGGGCGTCAAAGATGACAATCTCAAAGAAATGTTCTCTGAATTTGGAGAAGTTGTTGATGCGGTTGTTATTATTGATAAGTTCTCTAGAAGATCAAAGGGCTTTGGATTTGTTACTTTTGCAAATGCAGAAGATGGAAAAAAAGCTATTGAGGCAATGAACGGAAAAGAAATTGAAGGCAGAGCTTTGAAGGTTAGCGAAGCAATGTCCAGAGAAGAACAATAATAAAACAAAATTTTTTATTTTTTTTAATATTTTTTTAATTCTTTTAAATGTTCTTGATTATTAAATATAGAATATTTAGCTGGAAGATCAAAATTTAAATTTGCATCTGAAAAATAATTTACAGGCTCTTCCCTATTTTCAAAGATAGTTATTTTATAGAAATTTTCTCCATTATTGTATGCAGAGATTATAGTTTTAGGAAATTGTATTATTAATTCATTATTTATAGAATCGATAATTGGAGTTGGGCAAGAAGATTCTGAAAATCTTCTTTCTAATTCTCCTAAATCTACTTGATTAGAAGTACAACCTACCAATACTGATGAAAGCGCTAACGCCACTAAATTTTTCATTTTTTTAGATAATTTTTGGGATTTTTAAATATTATTTTAATACATTAATCTTTAAAAATGGAAGATTTCTCTTAATTTAATGAAAATCTTGTTATTTTCATTGATATTTGTAGTCGTTTTACTAAGTTGGAATTTAGTTGTCGCTAACCCTTCTCAAGATTTTTGCCCCGATTCTCATAGCGTTTCATACGGTTTTGATATAAAATTTGAAGAGAATAATTTTTTAGTTGGGCTTGAACCTAAAGGCAAATGTGATCCTGGAAAGATAGCCAAGGAAATAGATGAATGTTATGATATTCCAGATAAATGTCTGGCTTATATGTGTGCTTGGGATAAAACTAATCTTGCAATTCCCAAATGTTGTGACAGCCATCCTGAAACTTGCAAACAATTAAAAGATTTACAAGAGCTTTTAGCGGAAAAGTATTGTGAAAATTGTGTAAAATGAAATTTAAAATTTCCATCTTATTTGTATTGATTTTTCTAGTCGCTAGTGTTTATGGTTTTGGATTTTTTATCGAAAAAAACGATTATTTTAGGGAAGTTACTGAATTCTCCAATAGTGTAAATTTACAAGATATTTCTAAAGAGTGTCAAGAGGCTGCGGAAAAGATGGATAGAGATATTGAGAATTGTGGAAAAGAAAAAACAGAGTGTGAAAAAAACAGGTGTCTCCAAATAGCCCTTACAGCCGTTAAGGGTGCATGTTGTAAATATAGCCAAGATAAAACGGTCTGTGATAAGATTCTTGAATTTCAAGGAGAAGGGACTTGTGTATTAGATTATTTTTGTAGTAGAGATGGTTGTGCTCCTGGAACAACTAAATGTCAAGATGGGACTTGCCAAAAAGACTGTTCTAATAATGGAGGAGTAGTTGCTTGTGAGGGAGAGCCTGATGGCGTTTGTTCTGAAAATGAAGGATGTGGGTGCGAGGATTGTAACGGAAAGCAAGATGGGTGTTGGGAAGATGCTGTTTGTTCTGAAAATACCTGCGGATGTCATATGGATGAAACTTTATGTGAAAAAAGTGCTTCTGTAATAAGAGCTAGATGTTCGACACTTCAGAATTCTTGTTCTAAGTGTGGGGGCGATGGTAGCATTGAAGAAGATAGATGTAACGAGTTAAAGGAAGGATTTGATGGAAGATTAGAGATTTATAATGATGATTGTGGTTTAGATGGATGTTTTCCTGAAAAATTAGGTTCTGCTGCTAGTTGTTGCCCTAGTTGGAATTAATTAATCCGAACTTTAATTCTGTGTTGAAAGTTATTGGTTTTGATTAGAATATCTAGCATATGGAAAACTCTTTAAATTAATCTTTTTTTATAATAAATGCAAAGAAAAACTTTTGTGGATTTTCTTTTAGATGAGGGAATAGGGGGAAGATATTTTAGACCTCCTGAGACTACTGGTTCTATGATTGAAGTTAGGGGTATAAGGACTGATGTAGATGGGATTACAAGAATTGTATGTACTAGTTACCTTGCTGGACGAAGAGAATTAGAAAATGGTTTGATAAGTTTTGAAACATGTTGTCATACTTTTGCTAATGCTATAGATATTGGAAGAATAATTTATGGGGGTTATGTTGAAGCAACATCTGAAGAAATTGAAGAAATAAAGAGAGGAAATTCTTTAGGGGCATTAAAAAAGACTTTATTCGTGAAAAGTTCGGACAAGATACATTAACCGAATGTGTTTAAATGTTAAATATTCTTGTTAATGCTAAGAAGTTTTAGCTTGAATATTTTTGAGATTTGTTTCTTTAATAGAGATGATAGACTTCATTAAAATAGGGGGTTTGTAATATCTTTAGGCTTTTTGTTAAAATATTTAATCCGAACTTTAATTCTGTGTTGAAAGTTATTGGTTTTGATTAAAAGTTTTTGCATTAGTTGAACCTTTTAGGATTAAGAAGTTTAGAGGTTAGAAGGATAATAAATAGAGCAGTTATTGTGATTGTAGTAGAAGTTAGAATACTTAGAGTTGCTGAACTTTCAAGATGAAGGAAAAAATTTACAATTGATTGTGTTGTATCAAAGATTGTCTGTCTCCATGTAAATGCTATTGTGAATCCGAGGGTTACTATTATGAGGAATCGAAGTTGTGAAATAAATTCTTTCTTAAATTGATCTCCGCCTATGAAGTAATTGTGCGTTCTATGCTTAAACTTCTTCATTTTTAAGGAGAGAATAAGGCGTAATTTCCTGCGAATTGTAGAAATCCGAAGATTATCAGATATATTCCAACTGCCCATCTAAGAACTTTTGGAAAAGCTAAAATTAAAACTCCTAAGATTATTGCTAAAATTGCCGAGATTGTTAATGAGAGAGTAGCCATATTGGTTTTAGGAGTCTGGGCTTTATATAACTTTGCTGTCATATATCGAGTGCGTTCGGCGCTTCGCGCCTCACAAATTAATTATTCTGTTTTAACTTTGGCCCATTTGGATATTAATGCGATGCCTATAATCGCAAGGATTGTTATAATGATTGAAGTGTAAAGTGCTGTAAGATATGGGTCTTGGGAAGGGGTTGTGGCTGCAAGATCTTCAGCAAATAAGTTGATGAAGTCTCTCCACTCAAGAGCGATTAAAAAAGAAAATGCTGCGATGATTGCTGTTGCTGCTTGTTTTTTAAATTCAGAGCCGAATTCTTGAGTTTTTTTGACTATAACTAGCTGTTTTTTCACCTCTTTTTCTACTTCTTGCTTTTGTTTTTTTGTTAAATCTTCAGGCATGTCTTTTTTAAGAGTTTATCCTTTTTATATTTTGTCTAAAATATTTCAAAAATTTTTATTTTGGGTGTTTGGACAGGTGTTTTTTAGGGTTTTTTGTCGTCGATGGGCCTGTTTGGACAGGTGTTTTTTATTTTTTTGAATTAGTTTTAGATTTTTTAAACTTTTAAATCTAAAAGCACGGGTCTATGTGGGTGTTTATTGGTGTTTGGACAGGTGTTTTTTATAAATTTAGGGTGTTTAATGGGTGTTTGTTTAATTTTAAAAGTGTAAACACCTTGATTATTTTATATAAGAGGATTTGTATTTTTAGCGCTTTAGGACAATAAATTTAAATACTTCAGCTGTTTAAAACACGTATGATTTTTGGACTTTTTGGAAAGGATAGGGTAAGAAAACTTGAAGAGGATACAAAAAAGAGTTTTCAAGCGGTAAAGGGTGATTTTGATAAGGTTGGAGAATGGATTAAGCATCTAGATAAACAAGATAAACAGGTGTTTGATATTCTTGGACAGCTAAAATTGGAAATATCCTCGTTAAAGGATGAGGTTGAAGGCTTAAGAGAGGCTTTAGAAATTGTAGGGGAATCTGGAAAAAATAAACAGTTGTCCAAAAAATCAGGTGTTTTTTTAAAACAAACAGCTGTCGGGGGTGTTGAGGAACCTGTCCAAACACCTGTTCAAACAGCTAATTTACATCAAATTTTGCAAGGTTTAAGTTCTAATGAGCGACTAGTAATATTTACCTTAATGAACAGTGATTTGAAATTGAGTTATGAAGACTTGGCCAGATTATTGGGAAAAGAGAGATCTACAATTAGAGGGCAAATAAATAGCATAAAACAGAAAAGTGAGGGTTTAATAGAAGAGATAACAGAGCCAAATGGGAAAAAGAGAGTGTTTGTGAATGAAGAAATAAAGGAAAAACTACTAAAATATGCAAAAGTGAGAGTTAGCAAAAAGAAAAAATCAAAGAAAAAATTGAAAAATTGAAAAAGAGAGGATAAAAAATGAAAAAGAGAGGTAAAAGTGAGAGAAAATTATCTTTTTCTGAAATATTCCTAAAAGTGAACTATTTACAACGAGGAAAAAAAGAAAAAAGATGAGAGAAAATCGGAGTTAAGGATCGATTTTTTCGAAGTTGAGAAGAAAAAAAGTAGTGCCTAAATATGAAATTTTGCCGTTTCAGAGGCTAAGGAGACCAATATTGTGAGAAATTCTTTCTAGCTGAAGCTCGAGATATTTATTCGGTTAACGAGATAACTTTTCTGAATCTCTGAGCTTTTGAATGGTTTCTAAAGAAGCTATTTCTTTAAGATTCTTTGAAATTTTAAGTATAATTTTCTTATTATTTTCTTTATATTTTTCTATGGGAATTCCTTTTTTTATTATTCTCCCAATATGATCTCTTATAGAACTTTCAGTTATTTGAAGCTTTTGAGATAATAAGTTGTAATCTACTGTTAAACCTTGTTCTTCTAACTGATACATTATAGAAAAGATTATTAATTCTTGACGGGTTAATTTATTAAATTTAATGCGAACTTCTTCACGTATTTTTGTGAGAGATTCTAACACTTCAGGTATTTGATTTAACGTGTTGTCTGTCTGTCTATGTGTCTGTCTGTCTGTCGAAACCCCTTTATTTCCGGTGGAAATATCTGAATTTTGCAGTTTTACGGCTTCTAGAGCTAAATTATATGTCGATGTGTCTGTCTGTCTGTCGACAGGAAACAAAGGGGTGTCTTGTTCTGTCTGTCTGTCTGTCTTATTAAGATTAGTTCGTTTAATCTGCTCAATTAGAGCCTTTATTTCTTGATTTTGAATTTTAATTAGTTCTTTTAATTCTTGTAATTCTGTATGGGTATATTGGTAATTGTAATAGAGATTTTCAATATCTTCCCTTACTTTAGAAAAAGCTTCTTTTATTTTGTCTTCTTGCATATGTTTAAGATAAATCTTTCAAATTTAAGGATTTGCATGATTTTTGAAAACACCGTATGCCTTGTTACTTAACCTCCAGCGCTGGCGTCTTTGATATAATATCCCTTCAGAATTTTTGTTTATTTCTGTTACAAGTGTTTTTGATTTGAGATCTTTTAAAAGGGCCTTTACAAATTCTTCATCTCTTGCAATTTCTTCTGCTATTTTTGAGGTAAAGGCTGATTGAGGAGATATTTGAAATAAATAATGAAGGATTTGCTCTTGCACTTTTTCCTTTTTCTTATTTGAAATTTTAGGCATTAAAATTTAATTAAAGAAGATTATTAAGTTATTCGGTTATTCTATTTGAAGTGATAGGTCTTCTGCTGTGAGATATTCGTGAATTTCTAATTCGGCTAAAAGATTATCCCATCCCTCTCTTATTCTATTTCGTGTAGTTTCTGATTCTTGAGAATTTAACCTTTTACTATAAGCTATTCCTTCGGGAGAATTTGGATTTTGGGTAGCGTATCTTGCTTGTTCGAATGCCTTTCTTACTTCTTCATTAGATATTATTTTTATCGGCCTTGCTTCTTCATTAGACACCATAAAATTATAATATTATTTTGTTTAAATTAATTTCTATTCAAATTTAAACGATAGTTTCTTAAATGGTGTAGAGAATAGTTTGTTAAGGGTTCTAGGCGATGGAAGAAAATTTGATTTATGTTGAAGCATGTGAAAGAGAAGAAGTAATTGGAATTCTACATCCTCTTGTAAGGGAGTGGTTTTTTAGCAAGTTTAAAGATTTAAGTTTGACACAACTTTATGGAGTGAAAAGGATTTGGGACAGAAGGAATATTTTAATTAGTGCACCTACCGGAGGAACTAAGACTTTAACTGCATTTTTGGGAATTTTAAACTATTTAGTTAGTTTAAGTATTAAAAAAGAATTAGAAGATAAAATTTATGCTGTATATAATAGTCCTTTAAAGGCTTTGAGTAACGATATTTTTGTTAATTTAATTAGACCTTTAGAAGAAATTAATGAGCTTGCCAAATTAAAAGGAATTGAAATGCAAGAAATAAGAGTTGGATTAAGAACTGGAGATACTACTGCTAGTGAAAGGGCAAAAATGGCTAAAAAGGTTCCTCATATTTTTGTTACAACTCCTGAAAGCTTGAGTATTATTTTAACTGCTCCGAAATTTATTGAAAATTTAAGGGCTGTTGAATTTGTTATTGTGGATGAAATTCATGCAATGGCTAATAAAAGAGGGGTTTATTTAAGTTTGAGTTTAGAAAGACTTTGTGATGAAAGTTTAATCGAACCTGTTAGGATTGGGTTAAGTGCTACTGTTGCGCCTCTTGAAGAAGTTGCTAAATTTTTAGTTGGCTTTAAAGATGGAAAGCTTAGAGAGTGCCTTATTGCTAAAGTGCCTTTGGTAAAAGAAGTTGAGATTGGGTTGATAACCCCTACTGAAGATATTTTAGAAGCAGAAGACCCTGAAAATCAGAAAAAACTTTACAAAATTTTAGATGATTTAATTCAGGAAAATAGAACTACTTTGATATTTACTAACACTAGGGCTGCTACTGAAAGAGTTGTTCATCATTTAGATTTACATTTTCCGAAAAAATATGTTGGGTTAATTGGAGCTCATCATAGTAGTATGAGTAAAGAAAAGAGATTTGAAATTGAAGAAAAATTAAGGAATGGCGAGTTAAAAGTTGCGGTTTCTAGTACAAGCTTGGAATTAGGAATTGATATTGGAAGTATTGATCTTGTAGTTTTATTAAGAAGTCCTAAAGGTGTTGCTAGGGCCTTACAAAGAATTGGAAGGGCTGGGCACATGCTTCATTCAAACCCAAGAGGGAAGTTTATTGTTTTAGATAGAGATGATTTAGTAGAATGCGGAGTTCTAATGAAGGATATGATTGAAAAAAAGATAGATGAGGTTCAAATACCCAAAAATGCATTAGATGTTTTAGCTCAACAGATTTATGGGATGGCGATAAGTAAAATTTGGAATGCAGAAGAGATGTTAAGGGTTATTAGAAAGAGTTATTGTTATAATGAATTGAGTAAGGAAGATTTTTATGATGTTATAAGTTATCTTGCAGGAGATTATGCTTTAGAACATAGAAATGTATATGCAAAGATATGGTATAATTCTGAATCTGGAGAGATTGGAAAAAGAGGTAAACTTGCAAGAGTTATTTATTTGACTAATTTAGGCACAATTCCTGAAGAGGGATTTATTTCTGTTGAAATAACAATGCCTGCTGAAAGAAGGGGGCAATCTGTTGGGAAGATTGATGAAGGTTTTTTAGAGAGATTAAAGAAAGGAGATGTTTTTGTTTTAGGAGGTCAGAAATATCAATTTATGTATACTAGGGGCATGAAAGCTTATGTTAGAGCAGACGTTTCGAGAAGCCCTACTGTTCCGAGTTGGTTTTCAGAGATGCTTCCGTTAAGCTTTGATGTGGGGATGGATATTGCAAGATTTAGAGGATTGGTTAAAGAAAGGATAAAAAAGAAAGCAGAATGTTTGAAATTTATTAAAGAATATTTGTATGTGGATGATTTGGCTGCGCAAAATATATTTAGATATTTTAAAGAACAAGAAAAATTTTCAGAGATTCCGGATAATTTTACTTTAGTTGTAGAAAAGTTTAAACAAGATAAAGAGTATTTGCTTTTTCATAGTATGTATGGGAGAAGAATAAATGATGCTCTTGCTAGAGCTTATGCTTTTGCAGCTGCTAGACTAAGAATGAGGGACATTGAAATGGGAATAAATGATAATGGATTTTATATTGCTGGAGAGAGTTTAGATGAAAAAAAGATTATAAATTCAATTAATTCGGATAATTTAGAAAGTGTTTTAAAAGAAGCTATTGAAAAGACAGATGTTTTAAAGAGAAGATTTAGGCATTGTGCTTCAAGGGGTTTAATGATATTAAGGTCTTATAAGGGAAGAACTAAAAGTGTTGGCAAGCAACAGGTACATTCTCACTTCTTATTGAGTGCTGTTAAGAAAATTTCTGAAGAATTTCCTATATTAAGGGAAGCTAGAAGAGAAGTTTTAGAGGATGTCATGGATATAAAAAATGCAGTACAAATTCTTAAATGGATTGAGAAAGGTAGGATGAAGATAAAGGTTATTAGGACTCCTATGGTTTCTCCATTTGGATTAAATCTTTATGTTCAGGGGCATGCTGACTTTATTAGAATTGAAGATAAACTAAAATTCCTAAAAAGAATGCATTCCTTACAAATGAAGGTTATTGGAGAGGATTATGATTAAATTTATAGGTAAATGTCTTTTGATTGAATCTAAAAAGAAAATTTTAGTTATAGGAGATTTGCATTTTGGTTATGGAGAGAGTTTAAGGAAAATGGGAATTATGATTCCAGATAGATTATTTGAAAATTTGACCTTGGAATTAAATTTTATTTTAGATAGTTTTGAAATTGATGAGGTAGTTATTTTGGGAGATTTAAAACATGAATTTGGAAAGATATTGAATAGTGAATGGAGAGAAATTAATGAATTTATTGATATTTTATTAAAAAGAAAAAAGGATGTTGTGATTATAAAGGGAAACCATGATAAAATAACAGGAATTATTACTGAAAAAAGGGGGATTTTAATTAAAGATTTTTATATTTACGAAGATATTGCTTTCATTCATGGAGATAAAGATTTTAAGGAGATTTATAAGAGAGATATTAAAACTTGGTTAATGGGCCATGCTCATCCTGCTGTAAAAATAAGTGATGGAAATAAAGAGGAAAAGTTTAAGTGTTTTTTAGATGGGAAATATAAAGGAAGGAGAGTTATAATTTTACCAAGTTTTTTTGATATAAATGAAGGAACTGATCCAAGAGAATTTGATTTAGGACTTGCATGGAAATTTGAATTAAATAAATTTAAGGTTAAAGTAGTGGGGGAAGGGATAGAAGTTTTAAATTTTGGAAAATTAAAAGAAATTACTTATTTTTAGAGAGTCTTGGTAAAGGCATATGTATTGGAAGGTTTAATTCTTCTTCTAAATGTAAAGCTCTTACAGTGCATTTATTTAAAACGAGATTGAATAAAGGATATTGAAGTTCGGGTAATATTTTTTTATTTTTCCATTCTTTTATTACTTTTTTTAAATCTTCTTTTTCCATTCTAAGCATAATGGTTCCTTGAAATTGAATTTCTGCATGTTTTGGTTCATATAAAATTGAAAAATTAAATGTAATTTTTGCTGTTTCTTCATTTAATAAAGAAAAACTTTCTTTTTCTATGTTTGTAAAATTGATATTTGTAGTTATTTTCCTATCTTTAGGATCTTTTGGAAATTCAGAAGAATACTTTTCTGCTGAAATCTTTGTAAATGTAAATCCTAATACTTGCATATTCATGATTTGACTTAATTTAGAAGGTTTAAAAAGTTTGTTATAGTAAATTACATTAAATCTTCTTCAGAAACAACAACAAAATCTCCTATTGCGACGATTGAATTATAAGGAATTATTAATTCTTTTTGAGGGTTTATTTCCAAATTTAAGTTTCTTGTATAAGGGGTGTGATCTTTTAGTAGAAGTTGAATTAATTCACCTGTTCTTGTTTCAAATGTTATATCCTTTACCATTCCTAACCTTTTTCCTTCTTTTGTTACTACAAGTCTTCCAATAATTTCTTTTAATGGTTTTTTATCTAAGGTCATATGGGGAATAAAGGGGAGAGGTATATAAAGATTTTGATAATTAAAAATACATCCCCCTCCCCCTTGTATTTCTTATGGAAAATAGAAGAAGCTTTAAAAAATAATTTAAATTTGATTTTTTTCTTTTTCTTTTTTAAATTTTTTTATATTATAATATATATATATAATATAATATATATTATATATTATTTATAAAGTTCGTTTTAAATAATTTTTTTATTTTTAATAAATTCAATCTCCAATGGAAATATAGGTGTAGGGGGTTGAAGTAAGATTAATGCTAACCACGAGGAAAAAATGATTTTTGGAGTGGAAATAAGGGTTTTGTTATAGATAAGTTTATAATCTGTTTTAGTTTTTGTAAGAAATGTCTGGAAAAGAGGGAGGTAAATCTTTGAAATTGGATAAAATTTTTGATTCTTATATGGAAAATAATTTATTTAAGGATAAAAGAGTTTTACAAGTTAATTATACTCCTGATACTATTCCTCATAGAAACGAACAAATTGAATCAGTTGCATCTATCCTTGCCCCTTCTTTAAGAGGAGATAGGGTTAGTAATTTATTTATATACGGAAAGACAGGAACCGGGAAAACTTTAAGTGTTCAACATGTTGCAAATGAATTATCTAAAAGAATCAAACAAGCTAATACAGATGTTTTAAAAATTGTTTATGTTAATTGTAAATTAAAAAAAATTGCAGATACAGAATATAGAATTTTAGCAGAAATAATAAACAATTTAGGAGGGAGTGTTCCTATTACAGGATTACCCACTGATGCTGTTTATAATAAATTTGTAGAATTAATAGATGATAAAAGACAGATGGTTCTTCTTATTTTGGATGAAGTCGATCAAGCGGTTAAGAAAATTTCAGATAGTTTTTTGTATACTTTAACTAGATTAAATTCTGATTTAAAAAATGCTCAAATAGGGATTATAGGAATTAGTAATAGTTTAACTTTTATGGATAATATAGATCCTAGAGTAAGAAGCAGTTTAGGAGAAGAAGAATTAGTATTTCCTCCATATAATGCATTACAATTACAAGATATTTTAAAAGAGAGATCTAAAGAGGCTTTTGTAGAAGGGGTTTTACAAGAAGGGGTTATTTCTAAGTGTGCTGCTTATGCTGCTAGAGAACATGGAGATGCTAGAAGAGCTCTTGATTTGTTGAGAGTAGCCGGAGAACTTGCAGAAAGAGAAAATTGTAAGAGAATAGAATTAAGACATATAGACGATGCAAATAGAAAAATTGAAAGAGATAAAATGCTTGATATTATTGAAAACGAACCTAAGCAATTTCAATTAGTTCTCTTATCTATAATGCAATTAACAGAAGATAAAAATTATGATAAGATTTATACGGGTAATATTTATAATAAGTATCAAGAAATTTGTGAAAAGACAAAAAATGAAATTTTAACTCAAAGAAGAGTAAGTGATATTATTGCAGAATTTGACATGCTTGGAATAATTAATGCAGATGTGGTCAGTAAAGGAAGACAAGGAAGAACAAGGGTCATAAAATTAATGCTTCCTGATAATCTAAGAAATAAGGCTAAAGAGATGCTACATACGGGATTGAATTTTTAAAATGAATGAGGAAATGCTAAAAGTAGTAAGGGAAAAGGGCTTATTGCTGGAAAGGGATTTATTTGAAATTTTGGATGGCTTTGAAAATATTAATTTGGCTAAAAATTTTTTAGAAAATTTGGAAAGGATTTCTGGAAATAAAGTTATTACCCTTTCAACTTTAAACAAGAATTTTGAATATATAAAAGAGATTATTAATGAATTACCTGGAGAAACAAAAAAAGGTGTTGAAAGGGTTTTTGTAAAGTTAGGATTAAGTCTTGAAATAAAAAGAGAATATCAAATAGAAAAAAAGGAAAAAAAGATAGATTATAAAATTTTTTATGCAGATAGCAGTGTGGCAAAAAAAATTGAAGTTAAAGATTTTGTAAATCATTTTAGATCGAGATATCAAGAATTACAAAGGATTTTAATGAATCGCGCGGAAGTTCAGTCTAATTTAACTTCTATAAATAAATTGGGAATGAACAGACAAGCAGTGACTATAATAGGAATTGTAAGTGAAAAAAGAGTTACTAAAAATAAAAATTTAATTTTCAAAATGGAAGATTTAACAGGAGAAATTAATAGCTTAATTAAATTCGATTCAGAATGTTTTGAAAAAGCGAAAGATGTTCAGTTAGATGATATTATTGCTATAAAGGGTTCTGGGAATAAAGAAATGATTTTTGCTTATGATTTATTTTGGCCTGATTCTTATGTATTAAATAAGGTTAGATTTGATGAAGATGTATGTATTGCATTTACTTCAGATATTCACGCAGGAAGTGATAAACATTTAGGAAAAGAATTTCAGAAATTTATAGACTGGTTAAATAGTGGGGATGAATTAGCAAAGAAAATAAAATTTTTATTTATTGTAGGTGATAATATAGATGGAGTCGGTGTTTTTCCAGGACAAGAAAGAGTATTAAAATTAAAGAGTACAAAAGAGCAATATAGTTTAGTTGCAAGTTATTTAAAGAGAGTGCCTAAAGAAATAACAATGTTTATGTGCCCTGGACAACACGATGGGGTTAGAGTTCCTGAACCCCAACCTATAATTGGTAAGGATTATGGTGCAGTATTATATGATATTGAGAATTTAATTTTAGTTTCTAATCCTTCTTTAATAAAATTGATGGAAGGAAATAAAGAGTTTAAGGTTTTAATGTATCATGGAGCTAGTATTCACGTTTTTATTAACGAAATTGAAGAGTTAAGGTTACTAAAAGCGCATAAATGTCCTGCAAAAGCTGTTAAACATATGTTAAAAAGAAGACATTTAGCTCCGATGCATGGGGTTGCACATTCTATTGTATATGCACCAAACGGAGAATATGATCCATTAGTTATAAAAGAGGTTCCTGATGTTTTATGTACTGGAGAGGTTCATAGATTGGATATAGATACTTATAACGGAACTAAAATAATTACAGGAAGTTGCTGGCAGTCTCAGACAGAATTTGAGGAAAAAGTTGGGAATATTCCAGATCCTTGTAAGGTTCCTGTTTTGAATTTGAAAACAGGTGAATTAAAAATTTTAGATTTTTCAGATGAAAATAGATGAATATTTTAAAGACATTTCGGAGAAAGTTGATTCTTGTTATAGTTTGGCAGAGGAAGCTAGGTCTAAAGGGTTAGATCCTGTAAACAAAGTTGAAGTTCCGTTAGCAATTTCTTTAGCAGAAAAAGCTGTTGGACTGATTTCTGTTGTTTATCCGCAATTAAATGATAAAAGGATTGTAAACAGAATTTTAGCTCTTGAAAAAGAGTTCGGTCAATTAAGTTCTACAGTAGCCTTTAAAATTTCTGAAGAAATAGCTAAAGAAAAATATTGCAAATTTGAAGATTTATTACAAGCAATTGATGCAGGCATAAGAGTTGGGTTTGCTTATGTCACTCTAGGGGTTGTATCTAGTCCTATTGAAGGATTCACAGGATTAAAAATAGGGAAGACAAAAGAAGGAAAGGAATATTTTAAGGTTTATTTTTCAGGACCTATAAGAAGTGCAGGAACAACAGCAGGTTGTGTTGTTTTGATGATTATTGATTATTTAAGAGAGATTTTTGGATTTGCAAAATTCGATCCCACAGAAGAAGAAGTGAAGAGATATGTTACTGAAAATTATGATTATCACGAAAGGGTTACTAATTTGCAATATCTTCCTACAGAAGAAGAGATAACTTTTTTAGCAAAAAATCTCCCAATTCAAATTGCAGGAGAGCCTACAGAAGATAGAGAGGTTTCTAATTATAAAGATTTGAATCGGGTTGAAACTAACTTTATTAGAGGAGGAATGTGTTTAATTTTTTCAGAGGGCTTAGCACAAAAAGCAAAAAAAGGATTAAGATTATTAAATGAAGCTAAAAAAAATGGAATTCAATCATCTGGTTGGGATTTTTTAAAAGATTATGTTGAATTACATGAGAAAAGGGAGAAAAAGGGGAGTGATGATTCTCCTACTTATATAAAAGATTTAGTGGCAGGAAGGCCTGTATTTGGACATCCTTCAAGCTCTGGAAGTTTTAGATTAAGATATGGAAGAAGCAGGAATTGTGGCTTTTCAGCCATGTCTGTACATCCAGCTACAATGGCTATAACAGATTCTTTTATCTCTGCAGGCACTCAATTAAAAATTGAAAAACCAACCAAAGGATGTGTTGTTGCACCTTGCGATGGAATGGATGGCCCTATTGTAAAATTAAGAGATGGTTCTGTAATAAGAGTAGATAATTTTGAAGAAGGAAAGAGGTTATATAAGGACGTTATTGAAGTAATTTACTTAGGAGACTTATTGGTTCCATTAGGAGATGTAATTAACAGAAATTATACTTTAATGAAATCTGGGTATGTAGAGGAGTGGTGGAATTTAGAAGCCTTGGAGAAAGGAATTAAAGTTTTAGATCCTTTTAAGGTATGTTTTGATGACTCTGCTAAATATTCAAAGGAATACGGAATTGCCTTACATCCTAAATATATCTTTTATTGGAGCCAAATAGAGTATGATTTATTTTTATCTTTAATAGATTGGATATCTAGAGCGAGTTTTTCAGAAGATTTTGTTTTGCCATTTAACCGAGAGGACAGAGAGCGATTTTCAAGAGGAAAGAGGGCTTTAGAATTATTAGGGGTAGAACATTCTGTTTATTTAGATAATTTAGTTATAAAAAAGGAAGAAGCAAAAGCACTTTTAGCAAATCTTGGAATTAAGGGAGAGAATTTAGATGAAGAATTCAAGGATTTAATTAAAAAAATTCCTAAAGAAGGGAAGGTGTTAGAAGTTGTGAATGAACTTTCTGAGTATATAATAAAAGATAAGGCAGGAACATTTATAGGTGCGAGAATGGGAAGGCCTGAAAAAGCAAAATTAAGAAAATTAATTGGGAGCCCACACGTTTTATTTCCTGTCGGTGTTGAGGGAGGGAGATTAAGGAGTTTACAAGCAGCTTTTGAAGTAGGAAGCATAAGGGCAGAATTTCCTAACTTTTACTGTGATAGTTGTAAGGAAGAAACTATTTATCCTAAATGTGAAAAATGTAGCTCTCAATGTAAATTTGTAAAAGAAAAAGATGATTACGGAAGGGAGAAAAAATATAGGGAAAGAAGAATTGATGTAAGGCATTATTATGATATCGCTAAAAGACTAACAGGAATTAGAATTGAAGAGTTGCCTGTTGCATTAAAAGGAGTAAGGGGGACTAGTAATGAAGATCATGATTGTGAAAATTTAGCTAAGGGTTTTCTGAGAGCAAAATATGACTTACATGTAAATAAAGACGGGACAATTAGATATGATGTTACTGAAATGCCTATAACTCATTTTAAAGGAAATGAAATTGGAACAAGTGTTAATAAGTTAAAGGAATTAGGATATGAAAAAGATATTTATGGAAAGGACTTAGTTGACAATAATCAAATTTTAGAGCTATTTCCTCATGATATCATTCTTCCTTCTTGTCCTGATTCTGCAGATGAAAATGCAGATGATGTTTTTATAAAAGTTACAAACTTTATTGATGACGAACTAGAAAAATTTTATGGATTAAAAAGGATGTTTAATGCAAAAAATAAAGATGATATTATAGGAGTTCTATTTGCTTGTATCGCCCCCCATATATGTACTGCTGTTGTGGGAAGGTTAATTGGCTTTTCAAAAACACAAAGCCTGCTTGCTAGTCCATTTATGCACGCGGCAATGAGAAGGGATTGTGATGGAGATGAAGCGGCAGTGATGTTATTAATGGATATGTTTTTGAATTTTTCTAGAAGATTTTTACCTGCACATAGGGGAGGTACCCAAGATGCTCCACTTGTTTTAAACTCAAAAATAAATGCTGGAGAAGTTGATGATCAAATTTTAGATTTAGAAGTAGGAAAATATCCTTTAGATTTATATAAGTTTTCAGAACAAGGCAAACATTCTTCAGAGGTTAAATTAGAAACAGTAAGAACGAGATTGAAGGAGAATAAGAATCCCTTTAATAATATTATTTGCAGTCATTCTTGTTCAAATATTAATCAAGGGGTTGTAAATTCATCTTATAAATCTCTTCCAACTATGAATGAAAAAGTAGAAAGCATGATGAAACTTTGTGAAAAGATAAGGGCGGTTGATACGAGTGATGTTGCTAGATTAATTATAGAACGACATTTCATTAGAGACACAAGAGGTAATTTTAGAAAGTTTTCTATGCAAGTTTTTAGGTGCGTTGGATGTAATGAAAAGTTTAGAAGACCTCCTTTAGTAGGTAAATGTACAAAATGTGGGGGAAGGATTATATTTACAATTTCAGAAGGAAGTATAATAAAATATTTAGAAAAAGCATTAAGTCTTGCAAGAGAATATAAGGTTAGTAATTATTTGTTAGAATGTCTTGAGTTGGTGGAAAAAGATATTCAAAGTATGTTTGGAAAAGAAAAAGAAAAGCAAGAAGCGTTAGGTAAATGGTTTTAGATATAAGATATTATAGAAGGCATAATTAATACACCCATTAAATTTATTCTTTTTATTTTTGATAAAATACAGAAAACTCCAATTGAAGTAGAGGTTATTAGGATAATTATTCCAATAAAATCTGTTAAAATAAAAGTTAATGAAAACAAGAAGATTAGAACAGTTATAGAAATTTTTTTGTAATTAAAGAGAGATATTTTTCTTGAAAAAAATTTGGATATTTTTAGAGCTATAAAAAAAGACGAAATTCCTGAAAAAATAATTACCAAGCCTATTAAGCTGAAGTCAAATAAACTTAGTTCTATTATTTTACTAATAGCAATTGCAGAACCGGTTCTGGTTCTTTCAAATAAAAATAAAACTGCAAAACTAATTCCCATTACAATTGTATTTATCATTCCTAAAAGCATAAGGAAACTTCTCTTATTTTGCTTTAAAACCTCAGAGCCAATAAATCCCGCATGTCCTGCACCCAATCCTGGAAAAAATGAACATAATGGGGCAGATATAAATGCTCCAAGTAGGGAATTTTTTAATTCTGTTTTGGTTACTTTTATTTTAGATAAATTTGTTAAAGATTGTTTAGGGATAATTGGATTTTGCTTAATTGTAATAAGTAAGGAAGAGGTTCCGAATAATCCGGTTAATAAAGGGAATAACGGTTGAGCTACAGGAAGATTAAAAGAAATTAAGCCCAGGATTCCTGAAAATAAAAAAACGATAAGGGCTATAAAAACGTTTTTCTCTCTAAAAACCATGTAAAAAGATAAGAAAATTAGAGTGTAAGGGATTATTTTTTGAATTAGAAAGAAAAAATTTGAGAAAAAGAAAAGTACCGGGATGAAAAGGAAGATAATAAAAAGAGATAAAAAAGAGCCATACAAAGATAAGACTACTGCCTCGTGAGCAAGACCTTGTTTAAGCATTTGATGTCCCGGGAGAACTGATAAAAAAGTATCTTCTTCGGGAGCACCTAAGAATATTGAAGGAATAAAATCAATATAGGTATGAGTTATGGACATTGAGACTATAAATGTAACAAGGGCTTGTTCTGAAAAATTAAAGTACCCTAAGGAAGAAATAAGAAAAATTGAAACAAGATTTATGTGCAATCCAGGCGTTAGCCTGTTAGAATTCCCACCAAAATTCCTATAAAAAAGGCAATAAGGATTTCTATCATTGATGTTGAAATGAGGAGATTTCAGTATAAATAGGACCTTGAGGAGTTAATTCAGATTTTTTTAGATAAAATTTTGAAATTTCAAAATTTATCTTTTTTAATGGAAGATTTTCAATATGTTTTTTAAAATAAATTTTGTCTTTAACAAATTTAACTCTTGCAATAGTTGTATGGCCCATAAATTTTTTTTCTTCTGGAAATAAATCTCTTAAACTTTTATCTATTTCTTTTTGTAAATTATTTAATCCGGTTATTTTTATCCAAATAATCTTAGGTTCTTTTTTAAAAGAGAAGGTTCCTGTTTTTTTTAATTTTGTGTTTAATTTAGGGAATTTAATCCCCTGTAATCTTTCTTGTATTATTGTAAGCTTTTTAGCATCTAGGTCTCCTAAAAATTTTAAAGTTAAATGAAGATTTTCTGGCTCTGTTAATTTTCCAGTAAACAGGTTAATTAAAGATTGAACTCTTGTAATTTCTTTTATAATTTCATCTGGAAAATTTATACAAATAAATGCACGAACCTTTTCAGTCATTTTGGTACGATTGCGGCAGTACTATAATTCTTAATAATTTCTTTTGCAAGTGTTTTGACTTCTTCTAATGTCACCTTATTGATATTTTCTTCATAGATATAATAATCTTCTGCTTTTGAAAATAATTCTGAAAACAATAATTCGTTCATAACTGTGATGCTTTCTTCCGAAGATACTTTTTTTAAACCAATTATTCTCTCTTTTGATTCTTTAAGTTCTTTTTCGGTTATATTTTTAATGTCTTTAAATTCTTTGACAATTATCTCTTCTACTTCTTTAATTGCTTCTTTTGTTGTACCTACATATATTGAATAATAGGAATAGTTTTTTTCTAATTCAAAGTTACCTCTTACGGTATAGGCAAGACCTCTTTTTTCTCTTATTTCTAAAAATAATTTTGAAGACATCCCGTTTGCTAAATATGAATCTAATACTTCTATGGTATGATATGCTTTCTCATTATGAGGAAGGTGCATTCCTATAATAAAATGGGCTTGGTCAAGACCCTCTCTATTTTCAACCGATTTTTTATTTATTTTATTTATTTTAATTTCTGGAATTTTTTTTCCTTTTCTTTCAAATTCTTTTTCTAAATAATCACATATTTCTTCAAAATTAGCAGAACCGACTATCGTGACAATAAAGTTTTCAGGAGAGTAATTATCTTCAAAAAACTTTTTTACAAAATCTCTTGATAATGATGAAACTGTTTCTTTCGTTCCGATTATTCCGATTCCAAAAGGAGATTCATATAGGTTTTCAACAAGTTTATCATGGATATGCCTTTGAGGAGCATCGTGATACATTTTAATTTCTTCAAGAATTACTTTCTTTTCTTTCTCAAATTTTGTTTTTTCAAATAAAGGATTTTTTAACATATCTATTAAAATATCCATTCCTATAAACAGATGCTCTGAGGGAAGTTTAAACCAATATGATGTAATATCATTTGAAGTAAAAGCATTTAAGATTCCTCCTTTTTTTTCAATTTCTCTTGAAATATCTTCATGGGAACGAGTAGTTGTTCCTGTAAATAATAAATGTTCTATTACATGAGAGATTCCTTTAATTTCAGCAGATTCATAAGAAGCCCCAAATTTATTTGATATTGAAAATGATACTACAGGAGTTTCTCTTTTTTCAAATAAAACTGTAATCCCATTCTTTAAAATTCTCTTTTGTAATTTCATTTGTTTAGAGGGATTGAATCATTTATAATACTTTTGAGTTTGTTATAAACTTTATTTAAGCCTTGCATAATTTTTTATAGCTTGTTTATTAAAATTAGATATGCCGATTAATGCAAGTCATGAATTTTTTGAAGTTGAGAAAAAATATCTTTCTGCTCAGTCTATGGACGAGAAAGTTTTTTGGCTTGAAGAGATGATTAGAAAAGCACCTAAACATAAGAGCTCTGAAAACCTTCTTGCAGAATTAAAGACTAGGTTAAAAAAATTAAAGGGTCAGGCTGAAAAGAGTAAGAAAAAGAGTAAAGGTAAGAAGGGTATTAGAAAAGAGGGTTTTCAGGTCTTGTTAATTGGAAAGACAAACTCAGGCAAATCTAGTTTATTAAAATCAATTACAAATGCCAATCCTAAAATTGCAGAGTATCCTTTTACAACTAAAAATTCAGAGATAGGGACTATGGAATTTGAAGGAGTAAAGGCTCAGATAATAGATATGCCTGCAATCGGAAGTGAAAATTTTGATTTTGGAATTTTAAATGGAGCAGATTGTTTAATGTATATTATTGAAAAATTTGAAGACCTAGAGGGATTAAAGCCTCTTGGGGATAGGAATAGGGGAGAGAAGATTATTGTTTTTACAAAAATTGATTTATATGAGGATAATGAAAAGAGGAAAATAAGGGAAAGATTTAAGGCTAGCAGAATTAAGGATTTTGTTTTAGTTTCTAATATAAACTTAGAAGGTATTGATGAATTAATGAATTTAATCTTAAATAAAATGCAAGTCATTAGAGTTTATACAAAAGAACCTGGGAAAGAACCTGCCAAGCATCCGATGGTTTTAAAAAAAGGGTCTAATGTCAAAGAGGCCGCTGAGAAAATTTTAAAGGGCCTTTTTAGACAAATTAAAGAAACAAGAGTTACTGGGCCTTCTGCAAAATTTGTAAATCAAAAAGTTGGCTTAAATCATATTTTAAAAGATAGAGATATTATTGAATTTCATACTAGATAGGCTTGTGAATATAATTCCTTTAATTTTGTTTTTAACTTAATTTTATCCAAAAGATGATTAATTTCTTCTGAGAGTGCATTTTTTAAATCCAAAGGATGAATTTTTTTCTTTTTAAAATCAGATTCTAAATCAAAATAATTAGAATATTCTATATTTCCTCCAAACTTTTCTGGTCTTTTTATTTGCAAGGTTTGATCTGAGTCTTCTTTTAAAGGAAAAATTACATATTTAATAAATTGAATTATCCCATTATTCGTATCCCCTTCCTGACAATCCGCATTTTTAATTTTCTTTTCAACTGTTTCTTTATCATCAAGTATATCTATTTTGCTTCCTACAATACTTGCAGACATTTTTTTTCCAATTAATCCAGAAATTATTGGATTCATTAATTCTATTCTAGGAGAGTAACCAATTTTTGGAAGATATTCTCTTGCGTAGACTAAAATTTTTCTTTGATCTAGTCCCCCAAATTGAATATCTGCTTTAAGATACTCTTCATCCAAAGCTTGCATTAGAGGATAAATTAACCCTGAGATTTTTGGATTTTCTGATTGTTTAATAACTTCTGATGAAGCTCTATTAGCGTCTTTTTGCGAAGTTATAGTCGATAATTTTAATAAATCTTGAAAATAATTTTTATTAAATTGAATATTTGAACCTTTAATAAATTCTAATTTTTTAGTATTAACCCCTATTGCTTTTAACATTTCTGGAAAAAGGGTTTCATAATACTTTTGTCTTTTTTCTAAAATTTCCCAAGGCACTCCATCTAAGGCGGCATGAAGGTCTGCAATAAGAATTTTTACCCTTAACCCTGCTTTTAAAAAATCGGCTATTTTCAATAAAGGTAAAAAATAAGCTATATGGGGGCTTCCAGTAGGCATGGTTCCCCAATAGACAATAGGTTCCTTTTTATTTAATACTTCTTTAAGTTCTTTTTCGGTTATAACTTCCTGTAAATTTCTAGTGACTAGTTTATATTTTTCTTCTAATTTCATTTTTAAATTTCGAGAAAGAAATTTATATATTTATCTCTTGGTTTTTTATGAGGAAAATTTCTTTATTAATCTCTATTTTTGGATTAATTTCCCTTTCTTTTTTCATGTTTTTTAATGAGGATAGAGATGGAGTGTTAATAGACAATGAGCAAATATATCTTGAAGGATTTGTGGAAAGAGAATATTTTTCTTCTGAAGGATTAATCTTTTATATTAATAAAGAAAAATTTTTTTGTAGTAGTTGTGATAGTTTATTGGGAAAATATGTTAAAGTTGAAGGAGTTTATGTGGAATATTTCGATAGGATTAATGTATTGAAATTAATATTTTAAGTTGATGAATTTAAAGACATCTTCAGATTTTTTCCCAATTAATTTTTTTAATTCTTCTTCTTTAGTATTTACAAAATTATTAATTGACTTATAGTGTTCTAATATTTTTTTAGCAGTTTTAGGACCGATACTGGGAAAGCCCTCTAAAATAAATTGTAATCTTTCTTTATCAGAGAGCAAAATTTTAGAGGCTCTTAAAGAGAAGTGGCTTTTCTTTTGTTTCTTTGCTAAAATATACAGATAGCAGGCAGTATCTTTTGCATTTAAGGTGTAAATTAAAGGAATTTTATTTTCAACTACTGCGGACAAAAGAAATCCTCTGAATGCGTTTTCATGAATCCCCCCATTATAGATTTCAGAGTTTATCCCTTCAAGAATAAGTAAGTATTGAGGATATTGTTTTATTTCAATTAGTTGACTTCTGATTCTTTTATTTATAATAGATGATTTGAAATCAGAGATAGTTTTTCTTTCAATCGCAATATTATTAACAAGATAATCTGCCACTGGAAGCTGTTTTAGTTCAATTTCAAATCCGAGAGCTTTTAATTCTGAGATTACAAGGGAATTTTTTTCTCTATGGTCTACGATTATCTTTAACTTCTCTTGTTTAACTTTTTTCTTTGAAAAAATATTGTAAAAGGTCATATGAAATCTTTTAGAGTTTTTGTTTTGTTTGAAAGATTTTTTTTAACACTATCAAGAACTTTATGCATTTTTTTCTCTTTTGCCATGGAGGCATAATAATATGCCTCATCTCTAGTATCTTTTGTTATTAAAATTGCTAATTTTCCTGGCGTAAGTCTTGCTGTTCTTCCAGCTCTTTGAATCTTTCTAATTGCAGAAGAAATTGGTTCATAAAAATAGACTGCAGAAACTTCTGGAATATCAAGGCCCTCTTCTCCAATTGAAGTGGCTATTAAAACGTTTATCTTAGATTCTCTAAATTTGTCTATTATTTTTTTTTGGTCTTTTTGAGATAATCCCCTTCCTAATTTTTTAGCTTGACCTATAAAAATTTCAGGCATCACTTTTTTAATTTCTTCCAGCTCTTTTTTAAGAACCATTGCTGTATCTCTGAATTGGGTGAAGATAATAATTTTTGATTTTTCATTTACAAATTCTTCTTCGATTAACGCTTTAAGTTCTGCTACTTTTGGATGTTCTGTATTTTTTTCTAGAAGATTATTTATTAAAATAAATGCGGTATTAAATTCCACTGAATTAGTTAATTGTTGTACTCCTCTACTCTTTTTTTCTTCTGTTTCTTTTTTCAATTTTTTCAGGTATTCAATTAATCCTCTAAGGGTCTGTGTTTCAAGAAGTTCTAATGCATGAGAAATTTTTATCGCCTGAGCAGTTAAAGACATTCCATATCTTGCATTACCGTTCCCCTGTGAGGCTTGTACTGCTAATCTGGCTTGTAGCTTTAATAAAGTTATTTTGTTGGCAGGACCAAAAAGAAGCGATCTTTCTTTAAGTTGATTTACTTTATTATCGTATAGTTTCTTTAGTAAAATATGAATTTCAATTAATTCTTTTGGAAAAGGGACTAGGTGTTTCTCAAAATTTAATTCTTGAAGATAAGGTCTAACATCTTCTGAATCTCTCGTTCTTGATTCTATTCTTTCTATATCAAGGTGGTTGCATATTTGTTGGACTTTTTCAGACTCTGATCCTGGAGAAGCTGTTAATCCTAGAATTCTTGGATTTATCGCTTGGGATTTATATTGTTTGGCGATTTTTGTATAATCATAATTTTTTAAACATCTATGGGCTTCATCTATGACTAATAAAGAAACTTCTTTTAAATCATAGAGATAGTTTGAAAGGTCATTTGCGATACACTGGGGGGTTGAAAAAACAATATCTGCATTATTCCAGAGTTTTTTTCTATCTTTTGCAGGAATTGCTCCTGTAAATAATTCAAGTTGAGCAAACAATTCTGGAAGATTTTTTTTAAATGAGGAAAGATGTTGTTCTACTAAGGGTTTTGTAGGAGCCAAAATTAAAACTTTTTCACCTGGATGTTTTTTTTGTCTTTCTATTGACAACATTAAAGCAATAAGTGTTTTTCCTACTCCTGTGGGTAGTACTACCAAAGTATTATGGCTTTTTGCAGTTTCAAAAATAGTTTTTTGATAATCTCTCGGAGATAAGTCAATCATTTTAGATAATACCCATTAAAATTGCAAAGGTTGCAAAGCTTAGAGCAATTATTGATAAAGCAGTCCAAATGACCCTTGAACCAAAATAAATTTGGCTTCCGTCTAATTTTGAAATTGGAATTAAATTCCATAATGCAAAAAATGCTGACATTCTTGCAAGTTCTTCTAAAGCTGGAATCCAGTAAGAAATTAATGAGAGGATTAGAACAGAGACAATTCCGGAAGCACCGATTAGTGCTGTATGAAAATCAGTCATCTCGGTATAAGAATAGTATCCGTGTCTTTTTGCAGCTCTTCTCTTTAATGCAGAAGTTTCAAACATTAACAAAGTCATAGGTTTAAGAAAACCAGCAGTAATTATTGATACGACTAGGGGGATTATTGAAGCTTGAAATGGTCTTTTGAAATGTCTCTTTGGTGCAAATCCATATCTTCTAATTTTCCAGAGATGATGTTCAACTGAGGCATCTAACCAAGAGGCCATAAGTTTTCTAGAGGAAACATAAATAGAAATTATTATAAAAGCAAATAAAAGTCCTGTTCCCAAATAAAAAAAATCAAAATTTAGAAGCCTATCCATGCTTATGATTAAAGAGAGCAAGATTATTGCTAGGATTATATTGATTAATTCTTTTTCTTTCATGCTTTTTTAGTAGGCATTTGCATTATAAAAATTGTTGTGTCTAAAAGAGTATATAGTTTTGATAAGCGCAAAATATAAATAGGGGATTGAGTAAAAATTTAGATGTTAAGGGTAAAAAAACTTAGTGACGTATTAGGAAAGAATGTATATACTTCTGATGGAGATTATTTTGGACAAGTGGAAGAAGTAAATTTAGTAGATAATAAAATTGATGGTTGGAAAATAAAAGTGGGTTCAGGCTTTATGAATCTTCTGGGGGGAGCTAAAGGGGTGATAATTCCTCAGCAGTTCGTAAAAGCCATTGGGGATGTTTTTATTGTAAACAAAGCATCTCTTCCTCTAAGGGATGATTCCCTTGAAATGAGTATCCCTGAAGATAATGATCTTGATTAGGCAAAGTTTAAATATAATTAAATTCTTTTTTTAAAATGACAACAATATTACAGAATCCTTTCTTTATTGAATTGGTTTTGCCTTTTCTGTTAATTTTTGTTGTTACTTTTGCAGTTCTTCAGAAAGCAGAAATTTTTGGGAAGGGTAAAAAACAAATTGATGCGCTTGTTGCTTTAGTGATTGGACTTATTGTTGTTGCTTTTGGAAATGCTGTAGGAATTATTTTGTCTTTAATTCCTTTTTTTGCAGTTGCCGCTGTCGTGATTTTAATTTTTATGATTCTTTATGGAATGGTGTATAAAGAAGGGGAATTTGAGATGCATAAAGGTGTGAAGGTTGCTTTTGGAATCCTTATTGGAATAGGATTAATTTTTGCGGTTCTTTTTGCAACCGGAGCTTGGGATTATATTCTTGAAAATTGGGTTTATGGAAGTGAAAGTGATGTATTCTTTAACGTTGTATTCTTTATTGTTATTATCGGTGCAATTGTTGCGGTGGTAATGGGCGGAAATAGTGATAAAGGAAAAGCATAAGAATATATTTAAATAAGCTTTTATTCTAATATAATTATGATGCAGATATTCAACATCTTTTTACAAACAGCAAGTTTTGAAGATATTTTATTAAATCTTGAGAACTTAGGATTTTTTACATTTATTCTCCCCTTTCTTTTGATGTTTGCTATTGTTTATGGAGTTCTGTCTTGGACAAATATCTTCGGGGGACAAAAAGGAGTTCATGCTTTAATTGCACTGGTTTTTGCTTTTTTGTCTATTAGATTTCCAGTATACACAGATTTTCTTGCAATTGTTTCTCCAAAACTAGGGGTTGGTTTAGTTATATTGCTAGTTTTAATATTGTTAATTGGATTATTTATTCCAGGGGGCAAACAGTCTGTTATTGGATGGATAATGATTGGAATAGGAGTTATCATTGCAATTGTAATTCTCTCTCAAACTTATTCTACCTTGCAAGGAAGCTATGGGGGATATATTGATAGTGATTTAATAGGATGGGTTATCGTTGTTGCACTTTTAATTGGGGTTATTGTTGCTGTTGTTACGGCTGGAAATAAATCTAGCGGAAATTCAAATACAGGACTAGAAAGGATGTGGCAAAAGCTTACCTCATGACTGCCGATTTATCTTTTATAACTTATTTTGCACCAATATGGGTTTTTTTAGCAGTCTTTGGAATAACTTATGGATTGTTATTTAAAACTAAGATACTTGGAGAAAATAAATGGCCATTGCTTTTTGTCAGCTTTGTTATTGCAACTATTTTTATTTCTGCTGCAAGTATTGAGCAATATGTTTCAACTGTAATCCCTTGGATGGTTATTCTGATTTTAGCTTTGTTTTTTATTTTATTATTAACTAGTTTTGTCGGAGAAGATACTAAATTTATGAATAAGGGTATAGGTATTGCTCTTGTTATTTTAGTGATGGTTATTTTTGTTATCTCTGGAGTAAAAGTTTTTTATAGTGTTTTAAGCCCTTATTTTCCGGGAAGTTCTGTTTATGGTGAGGGAGTGGGCCCTGAACAAATTATATTTATTGAATGGCTATTTTCAGGACCTGTAATAGGTGCTTTGTTTTTATTGATTTTATCTGGAATTGTAAGTTGGATTTTAGTAAAAGGAAATTAATTTCTTTTTTTATGTTTTTTCTTACTATTAACTTTTTTTAGGGATTTTTGAGTTTCTATTATTTCTTTTTTAATATCTTGTACATCGTTAATATAGTCCCCTACTTTTTTTAATACAGCAGATTGTAGAGAGTCTATGGTTTTTTCAATTCTTTTCAATCTTTCATCAAGATAATCTACTTTTGCGCCAATGGTATTTCTTAAGTCTAGTGATTTTTCTAAGGCTTTTCTTACCACAGAGAGTTTTTCAGCGATAATCTGTTCTGCTATTTCAGTTATTAAATCAGGGCTAGGACCACTAGAATAAGATTGATATGGTTGATAGTCTTGATACCCGTATGAGGGTTCGGGGGCGGAATATTCCTGTATTGTTGATTTTTGATTAGGCTCATATTCCTTTTCTTTATAACCCTCTTGTGGAGGAATTAAAATTGATTTTTCCATTTCTCCCATATCTTGATTTTTAATTTTTGGTTCTACAGCTGAATTTTGTTCAGGGATGGGGAATCCTTGAGGTGCCTGAGGTTCATATTGCTGAGGTTCTTGTCTCTGTTGCGTTTGATTTGTCATATTCTGCGACATTAATTCTGATATCTTCTGTTCTGGAGTTCCTCTTACTTTTAGATTATCCCTTATCTGATTATCAGAAAGACCTCTTATTCTCATTTGTTTCACCTCTTCTTCTAATGTCATTATACCTCCCTAAATATGTCAAATTGCCTTTTTAACATTAATAGTTCATCTTTTTTTGCTGTCTGAGTTATTTGTTCTGAAATTCTTTTTAATAACTCTTTTGTCCTTAGATTTTCTTCTTTTAAAATTAAAACTTCTTTTTTTAGTTCTTGAATTTCATTGAATGTTTTTTCTCTTTCTTCTACTAAGTTTTGTCCGATTAAAAGGGTCCTATCTTTCAGGAGCCTGTGTTTTTCCTCTAAGTCTCTTACTCTTGTACTTGGATCTGATACAAAGCCGTTAGAATTTGAAAATTCTTGCATTATATGAATAGAAGATAGAGTTTAAAATTGTTTTGTATAGAAATATATTTAATAATCTTCTTTCTTGAAAATAATATGGTATTTGAAAAAGGAGGGAATTTATATGATTTCCAGATTGAAAGAAAAGAAGGAGAGGATATTCTTTATATTAATTTTTTAGGAGCGAGTTTTATTCCTTCTATCTCTGATTCACCAGAGGTGATGGGAAGAGTTGTAGATAGATTGATAGATAATCCTGAGGTTGGAAGAATTGTTTTTGTTCAACAGAAAAATTATAATTATCCTTTTAAACAGGTAAGGTTGTTGGCAGAAGTTGCAAGAATTTTTAATTACCTTTTAAAGCAAGAAAATATTTTATCTCCAGAAAGATTAGAATTGTCAGGTATAAAAGAGGTTTCTTCGGTTCATGGAGAAATTTCTTATTTAATTAATTTATTAAGACAAGATCCGATAGGCTGTTATTTAGAAATAAAAAATAAAATCAAATTTTATTCTCAGAAGTTGAATTTTGAAGAAGAATATTCAGAGAGCTTAAAGGCATATCTTAGAATATTAGAGAGGTTAAGAACTTTATTAGAAGAGTTAAATTTAATTAAAAAATCAAAAGAAGTTATTGAGAGTTACACTCCAGGAGATAGGAGTGTGTATGAGGATATTTTCAGACCAGATATAATGCCTAATTTTACATTTACAAGATTAGTTGCTCAACTTCCTTCGGATTCTGATTTAATAGATCAATATGAAATTAAAGGAGATTATGAGACGATTACAGTTACTGTCTTAAAAAAAGAAGAAGATTCTAAATTTTTTTATCATATAATGCCTTCAGAGTATTCTCTTTCTGAAGAACAGCATATGTTGTTAAATTTAGCAAGAAATGTTTTAATTGAACATCAACCTAAAACAGAAGAGTTTACAGATCCTGAAAGGACAAGGACTCTATTTTTTAATATATCCAGAGATTTAGTTAATGAGCTTGCTCAGAGTAAAACTATAAGATTAAATTATAGAGAATTAAACAAATTAGCTGCAATTCTTGTTAGACAGACAGTAGGTCTTGGATTGATAGAAGTTTTACTTATGGATAAAAAATTACAAGATATTTATCTTAATTCTCCTATTGCACAGAATCCTGTTTTTGTTAGACATCAAGAATGGGGAGAGTGTTCTACAAATATTATTCCTAGTTCTGAAGATGCAGATTCTTGGGCTGCAAAGTTACGTCTTCAGAGTGGAAGGCCTCTAGATGAAGCGAATCCTATTCTTGATACTGATTTAAATATCGGAGATTTAAGAGCAAGAGTTGCAGCAATTCAAAGACCTTTAAGTCCTTCTGGTATTGCTTATGCCTTAAGAAGACATAGAGATGAACCTTGGACCTTGCCTTTGTTTATTAATAATAAAATGATAAACAGTTTTTCAGCAGGACTCTTAAGTTTTTTAGTTGATGGAAGTAGGACTTTATTAATAGCAGGAACAAGAAGTTCTGGAAAGACAAGTCTTTTAGGAAGTTTAATGCTTGAAATTATGCCTCGGGTAAGAACTCTTGTTTTAGAAGATACTCTTGAACTTCCTGTTTCATCTTTAAGAAAAATTGGATACAATATTCAGAGTATGAAAGTAAGAAGTGCATTATTAGAAACAACGACTGAATTAGAGGCTAGCGAAGGGATAAGAGCAAGTTTAAGATTAGGAGATAGTGCAATGATTGTTGGAGAAGTTAGAAGTGAAGAAGCCAAGGCACTTTACGAAGCAATGAGAGTTGGTGCGTTAGCAAATGTTGTTGCAGGAACAATACATGGAGCCAGCCCGTATGGGGTTTTTGATAGGTTAGTTAATGATTTAGGAGTGCCAATTACAAGTTTTAAAGCAACAGATATAATTCTTGTTTCTAATCCAATAAAAACTTCTGATGGATTAAATAGTATGAAAAGAGTAATTCAGATTGCAGAAGTTAGAAAGCATTGGAATAAAGATCCTGTCGAACAAGGAGGTTTTGTGGATTTGTTAAAGTACGATGTTGAAAAAGATGAATTAGAACCAAGTGAAGAGTTAATCAATGGAGAGTCTGAAATTATTAAAGCAATTGCTGGAAATGTTAAAGGATGGGCCGGCGACTGGGATGCGGTTTATGATAATATAATTTTAAGAGGAAGAGTAAAACAGGAATTGGTTAATATTTCTAATAAACTTGGAAGGCCTGAATTAATGGAGGCTAAATTTAATACTTTGTCAAATGATATTTTTCATAGGATTAGCGAAGAAATAAGAAAAGAAGTTGGATTGCCAATATCTGAAAGGGTTTTTCCTAAATGGAAAGAATGGGTTTTGATGAAGGCTAAGAAATTTTAAATTTTCCTTTATTCATTATTTCTTTTCCATCAACTTTGATAGTTGTTTTTAAGATAACTCCATCTAAATGAGCTTTACTTGGAAAAGGTGCAAGAGTTTCTTTCGGATAACAATCACCCATTGCAATATGGACCCCTGGAAATTTTTCATCTTGTAATAAATTTCCGATTATTTTTTTTAATCCAATATTTGTTCCAATTGCAAATTCTCCAATTCTATTCGCATTTTTATCTTGTTTAATATATTTTTTTAATTCTGTTTCTAATTTATTATTTTGAGTTTTAATGTCTATAACTCTATTATTTTTTATTTTTAAAGTGACAGGAGTTTTTAATTTACCAAGGCTTATAAAATAATCTCCTAAACATCCGTCTATTACTGCTTTTCCATTTACTTTTAAGGGGGCTGTAAAAACTTCCCCATCTGGAAGATTGCTCCAACCTGTTTTTGAATTTTTAATATCTCCATCGGCGATTATCCATTTCCATTTAGGATTAAATGTAACGATTAAATTTGTTCCTTTTTCTGTTGTAACTTCAATTTTTTTTGCTTTTTTTACTAGCTCATAAACTTTTTTAGAGAGTTTTTTTATTTTCTTATAATCTGTATTCATTCCTTGTTTCATAATTTCTGCAGTAATGTCTGGCATATGTGCTTGTCTTGCGTTTCCTTGTTGGACCCCATATTTTACAATAGGCATTCTTAAAGTTGTCTTTTCTCCTGGAAACGATTTAGCTAGATAGAAAATTGCAGTAGAATTCTTTACTTCTTTTTTAATTTCAAGAGGTAGATTTTTGAGAGGCCTTTTTTCGAAATTTTCTAAAATATATTCTGTAACTTTTGAATTTTTTTCTTCACATTCTCTTTTAATATAACTGCTAATATTTTTTGTGTAAATATCTGTTATTATTACTACCCTATCTTTTGAATTTATTCCCATACAATTTATTGCCTGTATTGCTCCCCTCTTTATCAAGTTCATAGACCAATGCCCCCTAAAGAAATTGCTGCTAAAATTACAAGAGAGACTGTTGATATTAGTGCTGTTATAATATATAGTGAAATTCCTCTTTTGAGATTTTTTGCTAAATCATTTTTTGTTTTTAATGGGTCTTTTCCCGCATCAACGGTTACAAGAGTACCTGTTAAAATAAATATTATTTCAATGATGTAAATTCCGATTGCAATTTGTATAAAATATGGAGGAATTATTGTGGTTATGTCAAATATTTCGGTTATTGCCGAAACATTAAAACCAGCCGCTCCTGCGTCTTCTAAATTTGATAAAATGTTTAATTTATTTAATATCGAGGAAATCATAGCAGATAAACCTACAACAATTCCTGCCAAAAGAGGCGCTAGGAAGTTCATATTAGATTTCATGTCTGAGATAATTTCCGCTAATAAATCTCTTAACCTCTCATTTATTTTTTGAATATTTTTAACATAGTCTGAGATTGACATTAAAGATCTTGCAGCTACTTGTAAACCTTTTTTGACAGATTCAACTAGGATTCTCATTGAGGTTGTTATTAGAGATGAAGGGAAGAAGATTATGGCTCCTCTGTTTTTGTCAAATAATGCTCTTTCAACAGACATTCCGTAATTTTGGATATTTTGATTTACAAGTGCAAAAAAGCTTTGAGTTCTTTGTCCTCTTGTAGAGTCTGCCACTTTTGAAAAAGCAATCTCTGCAGGGGTTCCGTCTCCAAGTCTATTTCCTAATTGGAATAGAGAATTTGTAAATTCTGATTCTAGTTTTTTTGTTTCATCTCTTGATTTAATTAATTCTTTTGTTTTCTGTTTATATGCAATTGCAAAAAATAAGGCAATTGAGAGGGGAATAAAAAAGCTAAGGATTATTGCAAGAATTCCAAAAGGGCCGGTTGTATTATTATCTACTGTTTTAAAATCAAATAACTTTTCTTGTTGTAAGAAAGGGAGACCTAATTCTTGAAAAGTATAATCTGATTTTAATCCAATTGAACTAATTATGTCTAGTTGGAATATAAAGGGAGATAGTCCTATAATTAAAAGTGGAAAGGCAATTATAAATGCAGTAATCCAGGGCTTTTTAGAAGTATATTTATGATAGTCTGGATTTAATTCAAGCACAGAGGATTCTCCGTGACCTCCCGGTCTTTTAAATAAAACTTCTGAAGTCATATAAAAAACGAAAAAAGGGATGATGATATTAAATAAAACAAAGACGTGTAATGTATTTATTAGTCCTTGGAGTAATGCTGAGGCTAGAGGTAAAAGGGCTAATCCAAGAGTAGGAAGAATTATTCCAAGCATATAAATATTTGTTAAGGGGGCCCTTACTTCTCTGGTGTAATGTAGCATTTTTTCATAAACTCCATCTAGAATTACTTGTAAGGCTTTTTCTAAAATTTGCACTCTTCTTGTTTCAGAGGGCTCAAATAGGGAGGATTCAATAAGATGAAACGATTCAATAAATTCAGGAGCATAGTCTCTCCAAGTTTGAAGATACGAGTCTAAAGATTGCTTTACAGTCGAATATTTGCCAATTTCTACATCATAAATAACTTTTCTAAAATCAAGTGCAAGAGGAACTTCTAAATGCTGGGATGCAAATTCAATTGCTCTTTCTAAATTTGAGGTATGTTTCATATATACGACTAAATATAATATTGCAGGGACCATCTGAGATGAAGCTTTTAATCTCCAGGAATTTGCGAGTCTATGTGGCATTGTATATATATAATAAAATATGAATCCACTAGAAACCATTCCTAATAAAAGGAGAATAATTTGAAATTCTCCTGTAATGAATAGCATAGAACCTACTATTGCGAGAGTTCCAAAAAGAACTAATAACATTGAGACAATTGCAAAGGTTAGGGCTTGCGAGGGAGTAACGTCTAAATGAGCGATTTCAAGATATCTTTGAACTTTTTTTCTGTCTTTTTCAGAAACATTTATCTTTATTAAATTCCCTAAAGTTTCTGCCCATCTTTTATATCTTGACATTTCTGGAAGCATGTCATCTTTAAATTGTTGATATTCTTTAGAATAAGTTGGTTGATTTAACTCTGATTCTATCTTTCTTCTGTATTTTGCTAGAATGTCTTCTGTAGTTGGCATTTTCTCTTTTAGAAGAATAGTAAGTATAAAGTTATAAACATTAGGTTTATATTTATTGTAAAGATACTAATAATATGAAAAGAAAAGGGGTTTTGGTGAGTTATACTTTTTGGATTATACTTGCGGTGATTGTATTAGTAATAGGTTTAGGGGCTTATTTTTTTTTAGGAGATAAGGGCATTAGTTTTATTGATTATATTAAAAATTTGATAAGGTTTGGATGATGAAGAAAAAAGGAGTTGAAAAAAGTATAATTATTCAGTTAGCAGTTGCAGGAATATTACTTGCAATAATTTTAATTGGTTTTAATTGGGGTTCGATTTATGAAGGGGTTAACAATTTATTGCCTTCTTTTGGAGTCAGCAGGGAAGCAATTTTAGATTTACCTCAAATAAGATATGATTATTTAGCAGATGAAGTTGAATATTATTCAGGGGTTGAATGGAAGGTTTTTGAAGGTCTTAATCTAGGAGGGGTTGAAGTAACAAGTCAAGAAATAAAAGAGGAATTTAATGATTATTGGTATGAAAGAGACGAGTATTCTAATTTGAGAGAACCTTTATTTGTAGATTTAGAAGGGGCTAATTTTGAATTTTTTCCAAGTAATCCTACTAAGATTCCTGAATTGAGTGCTTATTTTAATAAGATTGATAATTTTTCACCAACTGTTCATTTTAAGTCTACGGGAAATTCTATGATTAGTGGATTTTTAATTGAAAAAGGTATTAAATTTGAAGATTTTTCTATAGTCTCTAATCCGACTAGAGTTAAATTTGAAGAAAATTACGCTCCAATTTATGCTTGGTTTTTAATTAATCAGGAAGAATTTTTTCTTTATTATGGCGGGGGAAGTGTTGCTGAAAAGCAAGAAAATGGGGCCAATGTGAATTTAATTAATGAGAAAGGGAAATTATGGAGAAATTCGATTATTGAAAATCCCATTATTATAGCAGATAAATCTTATTGCCCGCAAGAGTTTTTTGATTTTTATTTAGTTGTAGATTTAAATAATCCAATGGAAGAATGCGAGGCATTCATTATTTCTTCAGAATTAGAAAAAGATATTGAATTTATTAAATCTAGTTTTTCAATAAGTGAAGAAGAAATTCTTGATTCTGGAAAGAATATTAATTTAGGGTTAGATAAATATCTTAATCTTTTCGAAGATGTTGGTTTTTCTTCTTCTGATATTGGTAAATTAGAAGGAAATATAATCAAAATAGATAATTGTGAAGATATAGACGAGAATTATTGTATATTATTAGATGGTGCAAAAGTAGAAGGAGATAGAATATTACTAAGAAAAGATATTCTTGATAAATGGATTAGTAATAATGGATTAGAAAGTTATCTTTATCTAAATGAAGGCAAATTTATCAATCAATTAAATTTAAGCCCAAGGATTATTGCAGGCTACACGCTTTATTACACAAGTGAAGATTATAGGGGTAACTTTTATGTATTTGAAAATTTTGCATTTTTTGAAGGAGGTCATGAAAGAAGAATTTTATGGGATAAGAAAATAGGTCCCAGTATATTTTTATTAAACTCAGATAAAATCTGGAATGTTCCCGGCTTTAAAGTTTCTGTAATAAATGGGGGGAGGATGCTTGTTAGAGAAGGGTATAATGGATTTTATTATGTAGATGAGAAAGGAAATCTTGTTTATGATTCAGAAGGGGAAAAAAAATTTATTAGTCCTTATTATAATGTAAATTCAGTTTGGAGGGATTATGAAGAAAGGTAGTATTACTGGAAATTTTTTTGCAGATGTAGCCTTATGGATTATAGTTTTGATATTAGGCATTACAGCAATTGTATTCTTTTTAAAGCAGATTATAGGGTAATGATTATAAATAAGAAAAATATTAGATAAATATGAAAAAAGGGGAAATAAGTTCTACAACTCTTGTTGGAATTATTCTTGTTATTGCAGGAGCAATTTTAATTGGAGTGGTTATTTTTGCATTTTTTGAAAATTCAGGGGATAATCGAGAGTTGTGTAGGTTAAGCATTATTACAAGAGCTACTGCACCCACTGCAGCTCAATCAAATATTCCTTTAAATTGTGTAACTGAAAAAATTTGTTTGACAACAGAGAGAGGAGAGGATAATTGTTTTCAATTCTCAGGAGAAGAGATAAATAAGAGAAGTGTGAGAATTCCTGATAATCGAGAGGAAGCTATTCAAGAGATATTAGAAGTTAATGCTAATGCTTTATATGATTGCTGGAGAATGACAGGACAAGGAAAACTTGATATTTTTGGAAAAGCTTTTCAAACTTATAAGGAAGTAGAAACCAAATGTATTGTTTGTTCAAGAGTTGCTTTGGCAGAAGACGTCAAGGAAAGATTTCCTGGAATTGAAAATGACTTAGATTTAAATGAATATTTGAGGACTACAAATGTTCCAAATAGTGATTTAACTTATTTACAAGTATTTACAGGTTCGTCAGGAATTAATACTTATGTAGATGTTAATCATAAGGAAGTTGAAGAAAGTTTGAATCAAGCAAAAGATAGACAATTAGAAGGTGAAACTTTAAGTGCTTCTCTTATAGAAAATAATTTTGATCAGATTGCTTTTGTCTTTGCACAAAGAAAGACTACTGAAGGGTTTACGAAGGGGACTTTAATTGGATTAAGAGATAGTTCGATAGTTGTTGTAGGGGGAGGAGTAACTTCTGGTATTGCTTCTGCTGCGGTTAAAGTTATAGGAGGTCTTCCGGCTTTAGTAATTGGATTAGTTACAGTCGGGGGAACAAGTCTATATGCTGGAATAAATTCTTTAAGTCAGCAGATGGCTTCTGTTGCCTATTGCGGAGAGTTTGAAAGCTCTTTAGGAGAGGGAGAGGCAAGTAGAGAGGGATGTTCTGTTATTAGAGGTGTTCCATATAATGCAGAATATGTTAATCAACTATGTGAGGATATCGAAGGTGATTTATAAAAAGGGTGTTTTTTGGACTTTAGATAGATTTGTAGGAATATTTTTAGCAGTGATAGCAATTGTTTTTGTTATTCTTGCAGGAAGCAAAATTATTAGTTATTGGACAGGAGTTGAACAAGTAAGGAATTCTGAGACTTTTTTAAAAGATTTAGTTGGAAAGATTGAAAATTTAGAAGAAAGAGAAGAGAGGGTTTTTCCATTGAGAGGGGTAGAGGGATATATTCTTGCTTGGGATAAGGAGGATGCTAATAAACCAGATATTTGTTTTTTTGATAATTGTTTATGTGTGTGTCCTAGCCCATATATTGATTCTTGTCAATCTTCTGAAAATTGTGTCTTGTTTGATGAAGAGATTAAAGTTTTATCTAAAACTGAAAGATATATATCATTAATGCCAGGACAAGGCTTCCTTACTTATTTAAATGCAACAACCAATTGTATTGATTTGCCTGACGGAAGATTAATTGATATTTATATGTCAAGAAATAATGGGGTTTTTCTATATAGCGAGGCTAGTTCAGGAAGCTATGATGCAGAATCTGATTGTAAGATAATTTCGCATTTAGGTACAGAATCTACAACAAGAGGTTATTAATGAAAAAGAAAGGTCAATTTAATACCCAGCTAAGTAAAAATATTATGTATATTTTATTTTTTCTAGTATTTTTTTCAGCTTTGTTTTATTTTATTCTAAGATATCAGAACGGAGTTGTTGTTTGGGAAGAGTTTTATGCTTCTGAAATTGCAAATTTAATTAATAACGCTGAACCAGGAAGTGAAATTATTTTAGATGTATCTCTTGCAACAGAATTAGCTTTTAAATCAGGGATTAGAGATTTTAATAGTATATTTAATTTTAATAATGAACAAAATATAGTTAGTGTTACTCTTGGAAAATCAGGAGGGACCAGCTATTCTTTTTTTAATAATGTTGAAGTAAGAGAATGGAGAGTTGAAGAAGCTTATCAAGGTACAGAAATAAACCGTCTTGTATTTCTTATAGGAGAGAAAAGATGAATAAAAAAGGAGAGGAAGCGATAAATTTTATTCCATTTTTATTTTTAATAGTTGTGGTAACTGGAGCAATCGTAGCAGGGGTTTTAGCTTTTTTCGGTAGTGGATATGATCCAAGAGCTTCTGAAGCAGAATCTCTTTACAGAGCTGTATCTAATTGCGTTTTAGAGCAAGGAGAATTAATTTTTAAAGAAGGGTTTGAAATATGCGGTTTCAATGAAGAAGTGCTAGCAGAAGAACATTTAGTTCTAGTTGAATATTTAGAGAATAGGAAACTTATCGGAGTTTTTGATTATTCAAATCAGTGTTATCTAAATGGGGATGATTTGCCTGTATGTATAGATGGCGAGGTTAAAGGATTTAGAATTTTAGTAGGTACAAATCAAAGGGGTGAGAGAATATGAATCGGAAAGCTCAAGGGCAAATATTAACCACAATCCCGGTTATGTTTATTATTTTTATAATCTTGTTTATTTACGTGCTTCTTTCTTTTTCTTTAGGCTTAAGATTAGATAATCAGGGGATTACAACAAAGGCCAATACAGGATTAGATGATTTTTTATTAAAGGAGATTAGAGTAGGAGAGAATTTTTATCCGGTTGCAAATATTTTTTTGAAATGGGCAGATAATTTTGAAGAAGAGGTTACAACTCAGGATATAAGAGAGGGATTGATTGAATTACTAGAAAAAAAGGAATATTCTAATACTGATCCTGGGGATTTCTATCAAGGAAATTTGAATATAGAAGAATTAAATTGTATAGGTTTAAGTTTTAGCAGAGTAGGGGAAGACTTTTTATGGAGGCAAGGGCTTGACTATAAGTCTATTTCATTAATTTTAGAAAATGGGCGAATTAGAGAAAATTTTATTTCAGATGTTGATGCTGAAGAAATAAAAGAGTTTTCTTTTATATTTGATGATAAACCCTATATCGCTCAATATTACTATACGGAGTGTAAAAATGAATAAAAGGGGACATATTGCAACCGCGATGTTATTTTTTGGAACAATTGTTTTAGTTACAAGTTCTTTATTTTCTTTTTATTTATTTTCTGAAGATGTAAGGGCATCTGCAGAAGAATTTCATTTTTTGCGTTCTGATTTAGCTTTCAATAAATATTTTGTTGAAAGAGTTTTTTTAGATTCAAGTGAAAAAGCAATTAATTCTGAGGAAATCGGAGAAACTTTTAAATTAGAGGTATTGGAAAAAGAATTTGGTTTTGAAGAGAGAACTAATTTCTTTGGGAGAGTTAGGGCAGGAGACTTTTCTGTTTTAAATGAAGACGGGAAAATTGTTATAGAGGTTAAAGATGTTTTTGTTAAATCTGAGATAGATGGGAATGAGATTGTAAGTAGATTTAACTTGAGATTTGATAAATAAGTTTATAAATATGTAATCATAATTTTTATAATGAATAAAAGAGGGCAGTTTAGCGGAGATGTAGTTAAATGGATTATAGCTCTTATTGTCTTAGCCCTTTTAGCACTTGCAATCTGGGGATTCTATCAATATAGTGAAAGTATTGCAGAAGGCGCTCCAAAGCCTTCTGAAGCAGTAATTCAGGGATGTAGAACAGATGCCCAGGCTAATTTTGTTGAGAGTTATTGTTATAATTTTAGAAGTTGGAAAGATGATTATTATACAAATTGTCAGAATGAAGATATACAACAGGTCTTAATCTCGTTAGATGTAGATGTTAATGATATTAATGGACTTTGTAATTTAGAGAGAGTTGAAAGAGAGGCAGATCTTTTCTGTGAAAATGAGATAAGTGAAGGAAGAAGAGATAGTGTTGAAGTTCAAGAAAAATTGTGTTCATTTAGATTAAGTGCACTTGAATAAACAGAATAAATTTAATCTTTATTTTCTAAAGAATTTTTTTCAAGATAGTCACATATTGAGTGCAATATAAAGATATGACACTCTTGAGTTCTTGCTGTTGAGAGAGAGGGAATTTCTATTTCATAATCTGCAACTCCGTGAACTGATTTTTGATAAGGATGTTTAGGCTCTCTTTTTTTGCCTAGAAGACAGATTGTTGTTATTCCCATTTCTTTTGCTTTTGCAACTGCCTCTGTAATGTTTTTAGAATATCCCGAAGTTGTTAATGCAAGAAGAATATCTCCTTCTTCTCCTAGTGCCTCAATTGCTCTTGTGAAAATATATTCTGAGCCATAATCATTAGAAATGCAGGTTGTTGTTGCAGATGAAGAAGATAAATTTAAACAGGGAAAAGGAGTTCTATCTCCTTTATATCTACCGATTAATTCTCCCATCATATGATCTGCTTGTGCTGCAGAGCCTCCGTTACCACATATCAAAAGTTTTTTTCCTGTTTTTAATTTTGTTTCAGAATTGTAGATTTTTTCTTTAATAAGTTTAGAAATTTGTTCTATTTTATTATGTTCAATTGAATTCATTAATTGGGCTAATTCTTGTGCATTTTGCCTTGTTAGCTCTTGATTCATGAGTTTTCTATTAAAAAGAGGTTTAAATTCTTTATGTAAGGCAAATCTTTATAAATTTCTTGATTTTTTATTTTTCATGAGTAGTGATTTTGGATATCCTGAAAAGAGACAGAAGAGTAAGGATAAAAAGAAAGAAAAGAAGAAACATCCGTATAAGAAAGGCGGAAAATATAGAGACAAGTTTATTAAAAATTAGTTTTGTATTTCTTCAAGTAGTGCAATTGTATAACTAAGTATCAATGGACCTACAATAAATCCTGCAATTCCAAGAGTAGCGATTCCTCCGATAAGTCCGATTAACATTATTAAGGGATGTACTTTTGCTCCCTTTCCAGATATTTGGACTCTTAAAATTGAATCAACATAGATGCTTAGAAATAATCCTACAATGATGATCCAACCTGTTGCAATATATTGTCCCTGAAGTGCAAGAATTATTGCCGCAGGAATCCAAATAATCATCGGGCCTAACGCAGGTATAAATGAGAATAGGGCAATCATTGTGGCAAATATCAAAGCATATTCAAAGCCAGCTATCCAAAATCCTATTAAACCCACTATAAATTCAATAGCTGCGATTAATAATGCTCCGTAGACAACTGCCTTTGTAACAGATGCAAGTTCTTTTGAAACCTTTTCTTTGTCTTTAGAAGGAAGATAAGCTTTAAGGGAGTTAGCTAATTTTTCCCAGCTAATCAAAAAATAATACATAGAAAATACGAGAATCATTAAAGAGATTGCAATACCAGGGATATAACTAGTTATATCGCCTATAAATCCAATTGTCCCTTCTGTTAATCTCGATCTTAAATCTGCTAAATCAACTCCAAGCCAATCTATAATTTCTAATTCGGAAACTCTTTTAATTAAATCAATAAAAAACGTAGAGTTTAGATAAATTGAGAACTCTCTTAAAAATGCTATAAATATCAGAATAAATGGGACTACTATGATAAGTGTAGCGATAGTAATACAGAGAATTGCGGAGAGGGGTTTAGACATATATTTATTTAATTTTGAATAAAGCGGTTTTAGAAGGAAGGCAAGTATAAACGCAGAAACAAGAGGTAAAATTAAATCTTTTATGATAAATATAGATAGTATAACTAATAAAACTGTAATTAAGGTAGGAATATATTTTTTAATTTCTTCAATTTTCATTTTATAATTAATAGAATAACCTTAATAAAGATTGTTTTTTTATTTCCAACATGGAAGAATATTATTTTTTATTTATCATTGCAGGAGCCTGGACGCTTATTGCTTCTCTTTTTGATTTTAAGATAACAGAAGTTCCTAACTGGCTGAATTTTTCTTTTATTGCGGTTGCATTAAGTTACCGGCTTTTTTACTCTATAATTTTAGAAGATTTTGAATTTTTTGTGTTTGGTTTAATTGGATTAGTAATTTTTATAGGGCTAGGGTATGCATTTTATTATGGAAAAGCATTTGGCGGAGGAGATGCTAAACTTCTTTTTGGGATAGGAGTTATATTGCCATATTCTAACTATTTTGATTTTATTTATTTTTCAATAGCCTTTGTATTATTATTATTTGGGATAGGGGCTATATGGACTTTTTTTTATAGCCTATTTTTATTAAATGGAAGAATTAAAGAGGTTAGAAAAGAGTTTGAAACGATAAATAAATGGAAAAAGATTTTTGCAAGTATTGTGTTTTTATTGGGATTAATTTTAGCTTTAAACTTTGAGGGCTATTTAACAGTCTCTTTTTTACTTTTTGCTATAGCTCCTTTATTTTATTTTTATGCAAAAATTGTTGATTCTGTTTGTTTAATTAGAGAGGTGAATCCTAAGGATTTGAGAGAAGGGGATTGGATTTATAAGGATATTAAAATAAAGGGAAGGATTATCAAAAAAAGCGTTCATGGGTTGAATAAAGAAGAAATTTTATTTTTGAAAAAGAATAGAGAGAAGGTTGTAATTAGAGCTGGGATTCCATTTACAATAAGCTTTTTCTTAGCTATGGTATCTTTCTCGGTACTTTTCTTAACAGGGGCTTTGTTTTTTTCATTTTAAGTGGAGTGGGGTTTTCAGGAGCTTTTCTAAATGATAATATTTTACTCTTTATTTTTTCTAGATCTTCATCTGAAGGTTCTTTTCTTGGAGATTTTAAATCTAGTTCTCTGTCATAGATAGGTATTAAATTTATAATTACTTCTCCAAATTGAATTGCAGATTGAATTTCAACTTTTTTTGCATTTAAAGATTGCGCTAGTTTTTCTGCAATTTCTTTTGCAAAATCAAGAAGGCTTTCAGGAATCTCCTTTGTTTCTTTTATTTCTTCTTTTGGAATTATTAATGTGTGTCCTTCTGTGATTGGTTTTATTTCTAAAACCGCAAGTGCAAGAGGAGTTTCTGCAATAATCTTGGATGGAATCTCTTTTGAGATTATTTTTCTAAATACTCTAATTTGTTGAGCTTGTTGTTGTTTGAGCATTGTTTCAAGCGCTTCTTCAGAAAGAGAGTCAATTTCTTTTTTAGCTTCAATTTTTTGTTCTAAAGGTAGATGTTGAATTTGTTCGAAAAGTTGTTCTTTCAATTCTTTTATTTGCTCTTTTGTCAGTGTCATTTATCCAAATGCTCTTCTATAATCTTCAATACTTATAGAAGATACGGTTTCTACTTCAGAGAGTTTTGTTTCAATGATGTCTGTGCTTTTTTCTTCAGGCCAGGCAAATTTTACCATTATTGCTTTTAATCCAAAAGCAACATTTTGAATCTCAAAAGAGATATTTTGAGCCCCTTCTGTCTCTAATTTTTGCTTTGATTTTGTTTTTATCAATTCTAAATCTGAGTCTGGAGAGTCAGGCATTATTTTAACAATAACTGCTACTTGAGCCATATTTGCTTTTGTTAACCCTTATTTATAAATGTTATTAATACGAGAATATCAAAATACTTTTAAAGATAAGCTGTTAGATTGATTGATGGGGAATTATGAACAACTTCTAGAGAGGGTATCAAAATCTTCTGGAATTGAAATTGAAGAAATAGAAAGAAAAATAGAGGCTAAGAGGGCAAAGCTTTCTGGACTTATCAGTAAAGAAGGGGCAGCTCAAATTGTTGCTGCAGAATTAGGAGTTGTTTTGGATAATGAGAAATTGAAGATTAGTGAATTAATCCAGGGGATGAAGAAAGCGAATGTTGTTGGTAAAATTTTGAAAATATTTGATATAAGGGAGTTTAATAAAAACGGAAGAGAAGGAAAAGTAGCCAGTTTTATTCTTGCGGATGATAGTGGAAATGTGAGAGTTGCTTTATGGGATGTTCATCATATTGAATTAATTGAGAAGGGCAAACTTAAGGAAGGGGATGTGGTTGAAATAAGTAATGCAGGGATAAGAAATGGAGAAATTCATTTGTCTAGTTTTTCAGATTTAAAGAAAAGTAGCGAGATTATTAAAGATGTTATTGAACAAAAGAATTATGAGGAAATTAAGATTAAAGATTGTAGTGTTGGGCAGAACGTAAAGGTGAGAGCAAACATTGTCCAACTTTTTGAACCAAAATATTTTAATGATAAAACTAGTGGCGAAAAAAAAGCTGTTATGAATATTGTTTTAGATGACGGATCTGATACTATTAGAGGAGTTTTGTTCGGAGAAGATATTAAAAAAATTGGCTTTGAAAATGAAGAAATATTTGAACTTGAAAAATTCGAGGGTAAAAAAAATGAGATTTTGGGAGAAGAGAGATTTTTTTCCGGGAATTTAAGGATGAATCAATTTTTCAATAGGGTTGAATTAGTGATAAATGGGGTTAGTGACGTAAATGTTAATGAGGCCATTAAGGAACTTGAATTAAAAGTTAAATAATATGTTCTATTGCTGTAATCTTTATAAACTTAAAATTTTAAGGTTTTAAATGCCAAAGGAAGAGGAAGATAAAAAAGATGAAGAGGCAAAACTAACTGATTTGCCTGGAATTGGTCCTGGAATTGCTTCTAAATTGGAGGCTGCTGGGATTTATGATTTAATGGGTCTTGCAGTTATGAGTCCTAGTGATTTAGCAGAGACTGCTGGAGTTGGGGCGGCTGTTGCAAGAAAAGCAATTCAAGCTGCGAGAAGCATGATGAATCTTGGATTCTCAGATGGTGTTGAATATGATAGTAGGAGAAAGGATGTCCATTATGTGACCACAGGGAGTAAGGCGTTAAATGATTTATTGGGAGGAAAAGGAGTTGAGAGTAAATCAATTACAGAGGCATATGGGGCATTTGGAAGCGGTAAAACTCAGTTAGGATTAACTCTTGCAGTTAATGTTCAGTTACCTCTTGAAAAAGGAGGGGCTAATGGAAAAGCAGTTTATATTGATACAGAGGGAACTTTTAGGCCAGATAGAATTAGACAGATTGCTACAGGGCTAGGGACGAATCCTGAGAAAGTTTTAAAAAATATTTTGGTTGCCAGGGCTTTTAATTCTGATCATCAGATTTTACTTGTTGATAGAATTTCTGAGATGATAAAAGAAGGGGAACCAATAAAATTAGTGATTATAGATAGCTTAACCGCACACTTTAGGGCTGAATTTTCTGGAAGGGGACAGTTAGCAGATAGACAACAAAGATTAAACAGATACCTTCATAATTTAATGAAGCTTGCTGAAAAGAATAATGTTGCAATTTATGTTACAAATCAAGTTATGTCTAACCCTGCTATGATGTTTGGCGATCCTACAACTGCAATTGGAGGGAATATTGTAGGCCATGCATCAACATATAGAATGTATTTGAGAAGAGGAAAGCAAGGGAGCAGGGTTGCAAAATTGATAGATTCTCCTAATCTTCCAGATAATGAGGCAGTTTTCTTTGTTACAGAATCAGGAGTTGTAGACGAATCTTAATTTGAAATTTTTTCAAGATAACTAATCTCAACTACAGACGCTTTTCCATTAGAAGAGATTATTGCTCTAGGTATCTCATAATGTGAATCTTGCCAGATAGAGTCTAGGTTCCATTCATTATTAACACCATTTCCTAATTCATATATTAATGAATGACCTTCTGGAAAGTTTACCAATACAGAGTCTCCTTTTTCAAGACCATTATATTCTATATATTTTTTTGGAAGTCTCCTTTTTTTCTTGAAGGAAATTATTTTTAAATCTTATGTTTGGTGACGTCCCCGCGGAGAATTGAACTCCGGTCTCAACCTCCGCAAGGTTGCATTCTATCCACTAAACTACGGGGACTATAATTAAAATAAAAATCTGTTTAAAACTCTTATGTTAATCTTTTTGATAAACTTTCTGGCCATTCATATTTTGAGATAAATCTGTCTAAAGTATATGAATTTCTAAACCCCAATTTTTTCGCTATTTTTCTTTCCCTTTTGTATAGGTTAAAGATGTTTTCTGCTTCATAGTTTACATTTTTTTGTAGATATGTAATAAGGTCTAAGGCTAAATCTTGACCGATCACTCCTTCATATAACTTGATTTCAGTTAAGGTTTCCAAATCTTTTTTAAAACCTGAAAGAATTTTTCTCAACCTTTTTCTTGCTTTTTGAGGATTTGTTCTTTTAGAAGAGGTTAAATTTAGGGCTTTTTCTATATCTCCCTCATTTAAATTAAATCTCATATATAGTGCTTGTCTAAATCTTTAGAGTAAGAGTGTATTTCTTCTGGTTTAAACCATAACGCAATTTCATGTTCTGCATTTTTTACACTATCTGAAGCGTGAACAAGGTTTCTTGTGACTCTTTGTTTTCTATCCCCAATTTCGTAAGATTCCATCATTGCAAAATCTCCTCTTATTGTCCCAGGAGGAGATTGGCGAGGCTCTGTGCTTCCGATTATTCTTCTTATTATTTCAACTGCATGAGATCCCTCTATAATTATTGCTACTACGGGACCTTCTCTAAGGAAATTAATATTCCAAGATTGAATCATTTTTCCGTATTCTATTGGATCATTATAAGGAAAAGGTTGCCCTAACTTTTCCTTTGTTGTCTTAGTTTTTTCGAAAACATTTTTTGCCCATTCTTCATCTAATTTATAATGGTTTTTTGCTAAATCTTCATCTGCCCAAATCATTTTCATTGCACATATTTTCAATCCTATGTCTTCAAATCTAGAAACAATTTTTCCGATTAATCCTCTTGCAACTCCATCATGTTTAATTAATATTAATGACCTTTCCATTTTTTAAAAAGAAAGATTTGTTTTTTAAATATTGCTGTTATTTAGTTAGGTAAATCATTAAAAATCTTGATTTTAGTCTATATTAATGAAAGTTATTGCAGATTTACAGATTCATTCTAGATTTGCAAGAGCTACAAGTAAAAATATTACTCTTGATAATTTGGCAAAATGGGCTAAGATAAAAGGATTAAATTTAATTGGGACAGGAGATTTTCAGCATCCTGAATGGAATAAAGAAATCAAGGCTAATTTAGAAGAGGATGATAAAGGAATTTTATGGCATAAAAATGGAATTGCATTTCTATGGCAGACAGAAGTTAGCCTAATGTTTTCTGATAATGGAAGAAGAGCAATTCATTTGTTAATCTTTGCACCCAATAAAAATATTGCTGATAAAGTTGTTGAATATTTAGGTAATAAAGGGAGGCTTGATTATGATGGGAGACCTATTTTTGGTATAAGGCCTGAAGATTTAGTAAGAGACTTAAAAGAGATTGAGGAGAAAATTGAAATTATTCCTGCTCATTGTATGACTCCTTGGTTCGGGCTTTTTGGCTCTAAATCTGGATTTAATTCTATTTATGATTGTTTTAAAAGCCAGGCTAAGAATATTTATGCTGTTGAATCTGGCATGTCTGCAGATCCTGAAATGTTGTGGAGGTTTAAGGAGCTTATAGGGGGAGATATAAGAGTTGTAAGTTTTTCAGATGCGCATAGCTTCTGGCCTTGGAGAATTGGAAGAGAAGCAACGATTTTTGAATTTGATAGTTTATCTTATGATAATATTATCAAGGCTATTCGGACTGGAAAAGGATTAAAAGCAACTATTGAAACTCCTCCGGAATATGGAAAGTATCATTGGGATGGGCATAGAAATTGTAATTTTTCTTGTTCTCCTAAAGAGACTAGAAGATTAGGGGGAAAATGTCCTAAATGTGGGAAGGATTTGATAATTGGAGTAGATTATAGAGTTGAAGAAATTGCAATAAAAGAAAAAGGATATTTGCCAGAGAAAAAAATTCCGTTTTATAAGATTCTTCCTTTGCATGAAATTATTTCCCTTTATTTGAAGAGCGGAATTAGCTCAAAAAAAGTTTGGGATATATATAACAAATTAATTGAAATTTACGGAGAGGAATTTAAAATTTTATTAGATGTTGATGAAACTGATTTAAGAGAAAAAGAAATTGATGATTCACTTATTGAATTAATTTTATTAAATAGGGAGTCTAAATTAAAAGTAATCCCCGGATATGACGGCGTTTATGGTGTTGTTCAGTTGCCTAAATAGAAGAAATTATTTTGATTTTGGAGCATCTTTTATTTTTATGAATTTATAATGTGCAGGAGTCGTTAGCTTATTATATAATCTATCTTTTAATGTATAAATTTTTTTATCCTGAATGATGAATTTTAGTTTGTTAGGCATTATTTCTCCTTTATTTCAAGTTTGATATTTCTTTCTTTTGATTTCTTTTTTATCTCTTCTAATATATTTTCCATTTGCTGATTTGCAATCTTGAAATCTTTTGCCTTTGTCTTTATTAAAAACTGTGAAGATCCCTTATATTTAATTTCAGCATCTTTTATATTAAGGACCTCTTTAATCTTGTTTATTCCTTGGGAATCAAGGGTTTTTAGTATTAGGATTCTAGTTACTTCTTTTTCTTTTTCTTTTCTTTCGGAGAGGATTTTAGATAATTGTTCTGACTGTTCTTTGGACATATATTTTGCGGAAACTTTTTGGTTTTCTCTTACTTCTTCTATAAAGTCTATTAAATTATAATCTTCTTTAATTTTTTCATAAACATTTTGGAAATCTTCCTTTAATACTGTTTTTAAAACGCTTTGAAATTGTTTTTCTTTTTTATATCTCTCAAGTATCCCTTCTCTTTCTTTTCCAGTAACTCTTCTTAGTGATAGTTCTATATTATTTTCCTTTATTCTAAGCACTTTACAAACTATTTTTTTCCCAGGAACTACAAATTCTCTAATGTTCCTAATTCTTCCTGCAGATACTTCTGCAAAAATCATTGTTCCAAGAATGCCGGGATAATCATCTATGTCTAAGAATACAGTTGTACCTTGAATTTTATTCACAGTACATAAAACTACATCGTCTTCTTCTAAATTCATATTACCTCCTGAATAGGTGCTTTAACTTTTACTTTTCCACCTGTTGGTTTTATAAGCATTTTATTACATTTTTTACATTTAACTATTTGTGAGGCTTTTCCAAATGTAGTGTGCAGGGTGTGACACCTTGGACATTTAATTTTAAGAAATTTACTTTCTGACATATTTTTGTTTATTGAAAGGTTTTTTTAAAGATTTGTATATCTAGATTTTTACTAAATCTACTTCAAGAATGTCTTTAAGGGTTTTTGTAAACTCGTTTTCGTGTTCTTTTGCAATTAAGCATCCGGCAGCCCCTGGATGCCCTCCAACTTCTCCGTTCAGGGGGATTGTTGCCTTTGTCAATACTTCTCTAACATTTCTTCCTTTTTTACCAACTAGTCTTGCTGAGACTTTTATTTTATCTTGATTATAAGCCATTGCAATTATAATAGTGCCTTCAGGATAAAGAGGGGAGTGTGACATTATGGAGGCTGTTGTTCCAATTATAGTATCTTTTATTTTATCTTGGGCGTTTATTATAGTATAATTTTTACCTTCTATTTTTTCAGTTTCATTAATGTACCTTAGGGCTGCTGCAATATTTTGTTTGTAAGTGAGATAGATTTTTTCAGCTCTTTTCCTTGCTTCTTTATTCCCTAAACAAAAGGAAAGGGCGATTTCAGGAGAATCCATTCTACTACACGCGTTTATTAGGGCAGAAATCTCTCTTGCATCTTCTAGTTTATTAAAGAATTTTATAAGATAGAGGTTTCCAATCATTTTTTCAGTATCTTCTGGAGATTTATGCATTTTTTTTAACATAATCGCTGTAATTAAAGAAGACATTTCATCTTCTGTAAACTCTGCAAGACATTTATAGGAATTATTTATCTTTGGGATTCCTGCTTCTCTTAATAAAGACATTGTTCCTGCAAAAGAGCCTGTAACCCCTGGAATGAACATTGATGAAGAGTATTCTAGAACTTTGTCAATTGGTCTTGTCGCAGGATAAAGAAGAAGGCCTTTTTTTATTGTGACCTCTGCATCTTGAAGTATCTCTTGATATGTTTTTGTAAGTTCCTTTTCTAACTGGTCTCCAACCATTCCTACTGTTGCTAAAGTTGCTAAATCATGGTTACTAGGGGAAAGAGTTTTTGCAAATAAATAACAAATTCCTGCTCCAGAGATATTTTCCTCATTTTCAATTTGAGGGTTTATCATTGTTATATTTTCAGGAATTTCCTTTAACGCAAGTTCGTGATGGTCTAAGATAAAAACTTCTGTCTTTTTTTCAGCTAGTTCTGGAAGTGAACCTGATGCTAAATCTAAAAAAATTAAGACGTGGTCTTCTGAAAGTTCTTTTATAAATTCTTTTTCTAAATTCTTTACAATTTCTATGGAGAACTTTTTATTCCATCTTTGCATTGCTCTTGAGAAGATTGCTGCAGAAGTAATTCCGTCAGTATCATTATGAGAAATAATCTTTATTGGTTTTATTTTTGAAAGATTTTCAATTTTTTCAATAGCTATTTTTATCTTTTCTAACATCGCACCCCTTTAACTAAATCACCTTACCTTTCTTAGATGAGCAAGTCTTTTTGTAAGTTTTTGTTTTGCAGTATAATCTTGTTTATTATTTTCGATATGTTTTCTTAAGTTGTCTATTTTTTTTGATATATTAACTTCTTCTGAATTTGTTTTAAATCCGCTTTCTTTTAAAATTTGAGATATTTTTTTATTTGTTATTAATCTTGCTTTTGGAACTCCGTGTTGGTCTCTTAAGATTAATCCGATCTTTTCAGCAGGAACATTTTGCTTAGCTAAATCTATAATCATCTGTTCTATTTCCGATGCTTTTAATTTTACAATTGATTGTGCCATACTATTTCTTGGATTTATGCTTTTTAAAGATTGGGGTAGGTATAGCCCTACCCGGATTCGAACCGGGGTCTCCGGCCCCAAAAACCGGCATACTTGACCACTATACTATAGGGCTATAAGAATTTGATGATTAAGGAGTTTTTAAAGTTTTTATTCTCTATCTAAATGAATAAAAAAAGAGCCGTTATTTTCAGGATTTGTTGTGTAATTGCCCCCTGAATCAAAGACGTCTATTTGTATTCTCGCACCTGGCATTTTTATCTCTCTTGAATATTCGGTAGGTTCGGCAGAAACTTCATAACCTCTATTTCTAAAAAAATCTGCTATTTCAGAAGTTAAGCTATCTAAATCTGTATTTCCAGAGGATAAAAAACCTGCCTTATTTGTGCCTAATTGTCCTCTTAAATCTTTAAAGTCTTCTTCTATGCTTCTATCGCTTAATTTTAAATTCATGAAAACTTTAGAAAATAAGGGTTTTTAAAATTAACTACCTTTTTTGTATCTACCTCTAGATTCTACTTTTTTGAGTCTTTCTAAAATGTTTTTTTTATCTTTAGGATTATAACTTTTTATTATGGTTTCAAAAGCTTTTTCAAAAATCTGTGGATGCTTTGCCTCGAGGGCTTGTTTTATAAGATGTAAATCTACTGCTTTATCTTCTATTCTTTCTGAATGGAATGAGAGTCCAAAATCAATAAAATAAACTTTTTTATTATAGATTAAATTGGAAGTTGTTAAATCTCCGTGAATTATTCCTAAGTCGTGTAACTTTGCTATTGATTCTCCAATTTCTTTGCAAATTTTTTCATAATCTAGATTTTCAAGATTATCGGATAATTTTTTTCCCTCAATATAAGACATTGCTATTACTTTGTTTTTTTCATCTACCTCTATGATTTCAGGAACAGGGATGACTTTTGTAAGTTTTTTTAGAATTTTAGACTCTGACCGAGTTCTTAGTTTTCTAAGCTTTTCATCTAATAATGGATGGCGATAATTTTTTTTAGTCCTTTCTTTTATAACTTTGTTTTTATTTTTGGAGATAGTTGCTTCAGCTCCTTTTCCTATTATCATTAATCTTGTAGAATAAATATATTTATAAAAGTTTAATTTTTAAATGAGTAAGAAAATTTTATCATCTAGATCGAGTTATAGGATTGCTTGGAATCATGGAGAAGATGAAGATTTTAATCCAGATTCTAAAGGGGATAATAATTCAAGGTCGAATAGAGATAGAGGGGAAAATAATTCAATGGGAAAATTTAATGGAGAAAACCTAAGAATTTATCGGAGTAATACTAGAAAAAATAGTTCTAGACCTTATGATTTTCATAGAGAAAGACATCCGAAGCCAAAAGAAGACTTTGTTAATTTTAATAATGTTCAAGCTATGAGAGAAATTAGAGAAACTCTTTATCCTAAATCTTAAGTCCTTTTTTTCCTAATTTTCTGGCCATTTTCATTAGTGTTTTTTGGTCTAATTTTCCGTCTGTCATTGCACTTTGAGATTTGACTAGGTCTTTTAACACTTTATACTGTTTTATTAATGCTCTAATGTCTGAGGTTGAAACTCCCGCCCCTCTTGCAATTCTTTGTATCCTGGTTGTTTGTTTTTCTAAAATTTCTGGGTTGTTAATCTCTTGTTCTGTCATGGAGTTAATTGCATTTTTGTAATTTTTCATTTTTTGCTGTTGTGTTTGTAGTTGTTCTTCTGAAATTTTTTCTTTTGCTTTTCCAAAACCCGGCATCATTGAGAGAATTTTATCCATTCCCCCTAAAGATTCAGCTGATTCTAATTGAATCTGAACATCTCTTAGGGTTAATTTTCCTTCTTCAATATTTTTTTTGGTTTTTTCAAGTTTGTCTTTATCTGTAACTGAATTAATTTTTTCCATTAAGGATTTTAAATCACCCATTCCAAGTAATCTTGAAAGGAAGGACTCTGGGTCAAAGTTTTCTAAATCGTGGGGCTTTTCTCCTGTCCCTATAAAAACAACTGGAACTTCTGCTTCATAACAAGCGGTTAATGCCCCTCCTGCTTTTGCAGTTGAATCCATTCTCGTTATTATAACTCCAGTGATATTTACTGCTTCTTTGAAAGTTTTTGCTTGTCTTTGTGCTGTTTGCCCTATATCTGCTTGCAAGACAAGAAGTGTTTCTGTAGGTTTTGCCGTTTTTGATATTTCTGATATTTCTTTTATGAGTTCGTCATCTAAGGCGTCTCTTCCTGCGGTGTCTATCAAAATCAAATCATATTTTTCAAGTTCTTTTTGATATTTTTTATAAATTTTAACAGGGTTTTTTTGTTCTTTATCTATAAATACTGCAAAATTGCCCCCTTTCCCTAATTGTTTTAATTGGTCACTTGCAGCAGGCCTATGAACATCTAACCCGACTGCAGCTACTTTTTTTCCTCTTTTTCCATAATAATGGGCTAGTTTTGAGATAGTGGTTGTTTTTCCTGCTCCATAAAGCCCTAACATCATAAAGATGTTTTTCTTTTGGAGAGAAATTTGTTTTTGTTCTCCTAAGATTTTAAGAAGTTTGTCGTGTAGTAATTTGATTAAATGCTCTTTTTTTTCAATTCCCTTTATTCTTTCGTCTAAAGCTGATTGTTTAATTTCTTTTGTTATTTCTAATACTAATGAGACATTAATATCTGCTTCAATTAATGCTCTTTGTAAATCTTTTACGATTGAATCAACTAATTTTTTGTCTAAGAATACAGCATTCGCTATCTTATCTGTTGTTTTTTTCAGTGCTGAAGATAGTTTATCAAGCATATAAATCGAGGATTAGAAGTATATTAAAGTTTTTGCATTCGTCTTTTTTTAAAGTAAAAAGCTATAATTAGGATTATTACAAGTGCAGTTATTATTTCGAAAAGGGGGACTTCAAAGGACTCTATCTCTTTTTCAGAGGGATTAATGCAATCATTGTTTTCGCAATAAATAATTTCTTCTTCAATTTCTTGAGCAATTGAAGGGCTAAATCCTACAAAATATTTATCATTGATAAATAATGTAGGGACTCCTTGGATTTCTGTATTATAAGAGGTTGCTATGTTTTGAGCAAGCTCTCTATTGACAGGATTAAAGTAAATTTCATAAGAGTTTAAATTAAAATTATAATTTGGTTCTATTGATTTTAGCCAAGTCATTTCATTTTCACAATGGGGACATCCCTGTCCGTAAAACAAGTAGATTTCTGTGGCAGAAGCTAATGGAATTAAAAGGAAAAAAAGAATTAATAACATCTTCCTCATAAATCATTATAATGATAAGGGTTTAAAAAACATTTGTTGTTTTTCAGATTCATAATTTTTATAAAGCAACAAATGTTTTTTAATATATGAGTGATTATTTTGTAAGGGGAGAGGAAGATTATAATGAAGGGAGAGAGGTTTTTAGGCTTGATAGTGGAGAAATTGTTGCTCCAGGATTTCTCCAAGAAGTTAAAATTTCTGAAGGATATAGGGATGAAGTAGTAGAAAAAATTGGGAGAGAAAAAGGTTATGAGTGGCTTTTTTCTATAGAAGATAGAGAAGGACGAAGAAGATTTTTTGCACCTAGAAATGAAGATTTACGGGTAAGAGCTGGGAAAGATTTAAGGTTATTATCTTTAAAGAGATTTGATTCTCTTGAAAAGCAACATCTCTCTGGAAATTAGGATTGATTCTTTGTTAGTTAATTTCTAGTGATTTAATTATGTCTGCTTTTTTGAAATCTTTTAGATCTTTATAATTTTGTCCAGTTCCAAGAAAGAAGATTGGTTTTTTTGTGATATATGAAACTGAAAGAGCGGCTCCTCCCTTTTCATCAACATCTGCTTTTGTAAGTATGATTCCATCAATCCCAATTGCTTCATCAAACATAGAGGCTTGCTGTGTTGCATCATTTCCTGTTATGGATTCTGCTACAAATATTTTCAAGTCTGGTTTTGAAACTCTTATTATTTTTTCCATTTCTTTCATTAGATTTGATTTTGTATACATTCTTCCTGCCGTGTCTATTAAAACACAGTTAAGTTTGTGTTTTTCTGCATAAGCTTTTGCATCAAAAGCAACAGAGGCAGGGTCTGTACCATAATCTTGGGAAATTACAGGGATATTAATTTTTTCTCCGTGGATTTTTAATTGTTCTATTGATGCAGCTCTAAAGGTGTCTCCTGCAGCAAGAACAGGTTTTATATTATGTTGTTTTAGTTTATATGCTAGTTTTGCCAGAGAGGTTGTTTTTCCAGAGCCATTAATTCCAAAGAAAACAATCGTGTAAATTTCCCCTTTTTTGTTTTTTTCTTTTATTTTTTCTATTAAATCAAATGGCTCAATTAAGACAGATTCAATTGAAGATCTTAGGGACCCCTTTATTGTTTTTTCAATTTCTTGTTTTTTAACTTCGATATTAATCAAATTTTTTTCTAGATCATTTTTTATTTTATCAACCACATTTAGATTGACATTGTTTTCTAATAAGATTATTTCAAGATTTTCAAAGATCTCATCAATATGTTCTTGTTTTAAAGTTGTTGTAGATAATTTTGAAGAAAATTTTTGTAAAAAACCTTTTTTTTCTTTTCTATCCACAATTTCTTCAATAAAATCTTCTTTTTTCTCTTGGATAACCGGATCTTTTTCTTTATTTTTCTTTATTTCTTTTACTTGCTTTTCTTTTTTCTCGGTAACTTTTTTTTTCTTTTTAGGTTTTTCAGATTCTTCCTTTCCAAAGAAATTTTTTAGTTTATTTTTTAGATTTCCAAACATTTTATATAGAATCCCTAAGGGTTTTTAATTATTGGGTTCGGTTAATTTTAAGTTGTCTCTTTTGAGTATTAATGCTTTTTAGATTCATAATTTTTATAAGCTAGATGTTTTTATATTCGCTATGAAAGGCGTATTTGTTATTTTAGATGGTGTTGCTGACGAGCCGTGTTCGGTTTTGAATGATAAAACTCCTTTGGAATTTGCAAAGACTCCTAATTTAGATTTAATTACAAAAAAGAGCAAGATTGATTATTGTTATTCTGTAAAGGAAGGAATTGCTCCTGAATCTTCAAGTGCTGTTGTTTCTTTGTTAGGTTACGATTATAGAACCGCCCCCAGAGGGCCATTAGAAGCTATTGGAGCAGGAATAAAGTTGACCAAGGGAGATTTAGCGCTTAGATGTAATTTTGCAACGGTTGAAGATAAATATGGGAATATTTTAGATAGAAGGGCAGGAAGAACCTTGACTACAAAAGAGGCTGTTGAACTTGCAAAGGCAGTTAATGAGGGAGTTAAACTACCTTTTAAGTTTGAATTTCATGCTACTTCCGGACATAGAGGGGTTTTAATATTTAGGGGAGGATTTTCAGACAATATTTCAAATACAGATCCTTCATATAGTAACGGTGCAGCTGTTGCCGGAAAAGAAAAAGTTGTTTATTCAAAGGCCCTTGATGAAGAAGAAGATAGTAAATTGAGTGCAGAACTAGTTAATAATTTTATAAGACAGAGTCATGAAATTTTAGATAAGCATCCAATTAATATTAATAGAGTTAGGAAAGGATTATTTTCTGCAAACTTTATTTTATGTAGGGATGCAGGGAATTATGTTCCGAACTTTAAGAAATTAAAAGGAAAGTGGATGGCTTTGGGATATATGCCTCTTGAAAAGGGAATTGCTAAGGCAGCTAAGATGGAAGTTTATTCATTTAACTATCCTGCAATGAAAGGAATTGATTTCTATGCTTACTTATACTCAGGATTAAAAAAAGCGATAAAAAATTCAATAAAAATGATAAAAAGAAATCAGAAGAAATATGATTATTTTTATGTCCATTTTAAGGAAACAGACATTCCTGGACATGATAACAAACCTTTTGATAAGGTCAAAATGATAGAAATGATAGATAAGTATTTTTTTGGTTATTTAAGGAACTTCCTAGAAAAAAAAGGAGGAAGACTTGTTATAACTGCAGACCATACAACCTCGTGTAGAAAGAAAGGGCATACTGCTGATCCTGTTCCTGTTTTAAGTTACCCATCTGATAAAGGAAGGGCAGAGAGGTTTAATGAGGTAGAAGCTAGAAATGGAAGGAAGATAATTGGAAGAAAAGTGCTTCAGGAATGTCTATTTAATAAATAAAAATCATTATAAATGAAAGGTTTTCTAATCTTTAATGGATTATAACGAGCTTTATGAAATTTTGAGAAAAGAAAAGTATTCTGAACAGTTACAGTCATTACCAAAGGACTTTGTTGAACAAGCTGGAGATTATTTTAAAGAGAAACAGACAACTTTTAATTTTGTGGAAGGAGACGTTTTCTCAGATAATGCTTTAAGGAGTAAAAAGCAGTTTGAAAATTCAAAGGCTATTTTTAAGGAATTAATGTTAAGGAGGAAAAAGAAAATACTGAATCTTGTTTTTGTAGCTGCTGAAACAGGGATAATGAAAAGAGATTTTAGTAATATGCTTTTGTTTGAGCAAGAACTTTTTGAGGAAATGGTTGTAGCGGTGGAATTGGGAGATAAAAAACTGAGAGATTTAATTATTGGGAAGAAAGAGGAAGAGGTAAAAAATAAGATGATTGTGCTAAAAGAAGATGTTGTAGAGATGGTCGACATGAATGGAAATATTATCGGCCCTTATAAAAAAGGGCAATTGATTAATATTGATTCAGAAGTTGCAGGTCTCTTAGTTCAAGGGGACAAGGCAGATTTTGTAGATGACTGACGAGAGGGAGCGCACGGAACGGCAGAGGGGTAAGAATTAATTGTCCGCCCGTGCGCTAGTTGCTTCTAATCCTTGTATCCCGGAGTATTGGGAGAGTGATGCCGCCCATTATGGGCGGCTGAAGTTGGGGTTTTTGCTTTCATTTTTTTACCTCGTTTTATTTAAAATATTTAAGAAATACCTTTATTAATCAATTATTAAAAGTAAATAAAGAGGTTTTTTTCATAACATTTAAAAGGCAAAAATCGATATTTTATTATGGCTCAGCTTTATCTGATTCCTTCTTGGTTTTTTGGTTTTAGCCTTGCTTTAGAAATTCTTTTTGGAATAGTTACCTTGGCTGTAGCTACTTACTCTTTTTTGATTTATAGGTATTGTCCTGAAAGGAAATTTAAATTATTTGGATTAGGTTTTTTTTCAATAGCGCTTTCATATTTTTTCTGGGCCTTTGTGAGTTGGTATGTTCCATTTAACCTTGGAACTACAGAGGAAATTGTGTCTTTAATAGATTATACAGGTTTAGTTATTTTTGGCGTGTATGCCCATGCTTTTTTATTTTTAACAGGATTAACAACCCTTACCTTCCTTACTTTTGATATTAAGGGGAGAAGAATCTATAGTTTGTTTTTGAGTTTGGTTTTGATATTATTTGTATTTGCAGAGCATAAAATAATTGCATTTTACTTTACCTCTGCCTTATTAATACTATATATGATGTTTTACTATGGGAGGGGGTATTTTGGAGAAGGACATAAAAATCCTTATCTTTTAACTGCATTTTTCTTTTTATTTTTAGGAAGTGTTGATTTTACCTTATCTGCTATTAATCATGTTCATTATGTTGTAGGACATATTTTTTATCTGATAGGTTATGCTTTCATTATAATTAATTTTCTTATTGTTTTACGAGGGAGAAATAAAAGGAGAATTTATGGGAAAGAAAAGAGACAGACTTGAGATAATCAGGGATATTTTACAGGTAATAAGGGATAGAAGTGGGAAAATAAAACCAACCCATATATTGTATAAATCTAATTTATCTCATCAAATGATGGAAGAGTATTTGCAAGATTTAATGCAGAAGGAGTTTATAGTTGAGCATATAATAAAGACAAAAAAAAGAGAAAGCAAAACTTATTCTATAACTAATAAAGGATTGAGATTTTTAGATAAATATAGAATGATTGCTGACTTTACAGAGAGTTTTGGATTAGATTAAATTTTTAGAATAAAAGTAAAATTCTTTTCCTTTAGTATATTCTTTTTTTTCAAGGATTTTCTGCATTTTAATATTCTTCTTTTCTACCATTAGCTCAATTAAGAAAATCTCGTTCTCTTTTGCATAATTTTCTATGAATTTCATTAGTTTATCTCCAATTCCTTGATTTTGAAATTCTTTTTTTACTATTAAAATATGAAAGTGAATATAATTTTTCCAAACTTCTATCTGGCAGAGCCCTATAATTTCATCGGCACAATATACAAAAATTTGGTCTTTTTTTATATAATCAATTATATTTTCAAGAACATAACCTATGTTGTTGTCCCCTCTTAAATTGTTATTTTCGTTATATAGAGAAAGGATTTCTTCAGCGTCTGAGATTTTTGCTTTTCTTATCATTGTAAAGCCTCCAGAGGGATTCGAACCCCCGGCCCTTAGTTTACAAAACTAATGCTCTACCCCTGAGCTATGGAGGCATAACAAAGGAGTGATTTTTAGGATTAAAAACTTATTGATTTTTTTCTTCTTTTGTTTTTTCAACAGGTTTTATTGTTTTTATAGACCTTATCTCACAAAGAGCAAGAGGATAAATTTTTTTCAATTTTTGAGATAATTCTTTTTGAAATTTATTAGTAGTTATATCTGTAAATATCTCTTGAGTTGTCCTTATTTTCACATAACTGTTTATTTGTTTTCTAGCATTTTCTCTGAGTGCGTTTAAAACGCTTCTTGATACTCTGTTTCTTGTAACAAGAAGAGGTTTTATTCTTAGGATATAATCTTTAGCAGAGGACTCAAATGAATCTTCTGAATAATCTGTTCCCTTTCTGATTATTTTTTTAATATATGGTTGGAATAATTGCATTGAAATAGGTTCTGTTGAAAGTTTGTCTAAATGAGAGATTACTTTTAATTTTAATTCAAAAGCCTTGCCCCTTAGAGGTTTTGTTAAATCTATTTTTACAACTTTCCCGATTAAATCTTCTGGCTCTGAAGCATAGAGTTCTATTTTAGTAGAAGTAAGTTTGGAATCTACTGGAAAAAATCTTTTTTTTACTGTTTTTTTCTGTTTTATTTTTTGTGCTTTTGCCATTTTACTTAGATACTTTTTCTCCTATTTCTAATCTTGCAGTTCTTACTGAGGATTTTGCTTGTTTTGATTTTTTACATTCCTTACATGTATACATTACAGTCATTCTTTTAGTAGCTTTTGTTTTTCTTTTCCAATTTTTTGGAGCTTTTCTGGATCTTCTACCTAAATTACCGAATCCGCCTCTTAAGCCCCTCATTTTTTCTCTTGATGCAGAGCCCCTTGAATTAGGGTGAGTTGCTGAACGAGATTTTTGCTTTGCTACGCCAACTGCTTGTTCTGTTTGTTTTTTACAATATGGACAGTATCTCTGTGTTTCTTTCGGTAGTTTCATTTTCTATTTGGGCACAATCAAGATTTACCTGTTGTGTCTGTAGCTCGCCAGATGCAGCCCTTAGGGCATATGGGTCTATGCTGTTTATGCTTAATTAGCTGGGTTTAAAAAGCTTTTTATAATCTCTAAATTTGAAAATATAAAGGCCTTGTAAGCTAGTGGTAAACTGCCTCCTTGACGTGGAGGATTCCGCAGTTCGATTCTGCGCAAGGCCATGTAGAAAAGATTATATAGTTAAAATATATATTACAATATGCGTAATTGGATTATATTTCTCCTTATGCTATGTTTGGGAGTTGTTAGTGCCCAAGAAATTATGATTGTTGAGACAGATATTATTGTTCCTGATAGTGTAATAAAAATAGAAGTTCCTGATTATGTTTATGTTGGTAATATAACCTGGGGTTTTGAAACACAGACTGAAAAAATAAAGATTCCGATAAATAATACAGGTACTGTTGATGTTGAGGTTTATCCAGGATTAGTAAATCCAGGAGGGGATGTTTTTAGTTTTCTTCATTTCGCTAGAAGAACAACCGAGCCTTATCAAAGAATTGGGAATTGGAGTTTTAATATTTCCGCGCCCGCCCCAGGAGGAGTTGAGGAAGATTACTTTTATATGAAATTAGACCTTTCTGAATATGAAGGGGATTTTGATGAAAGCTTGCTTGGGCACAAAGCAGATATTGAGTTTATTGCTGTTGAGCATTAATCTCTTTTATTTTTCAAGTGCTTTAGAGTTAGGGGTATCCCCCTCTAGTATTGAGAAAGATTTAGAAATCAATGAAGAATTTTGTTTTAGTATAAAGGTTTATTCAGATAGGGAGTTAAATGTTTTTTTAACAGACTATTGGAGTAAGGAAAAAACTAGGGATATATCAAAATATGCTTTTAGCTCTAGTTATTTTGGGATTGAGAGTGATTATAATCGGAGTTTTAGCTTTAGTACTTTTAGAAAAGAGAGTATTTGTATAAAAGTGTCTAAAGAGGGAGATTTTTATGGCTTATTGATGATAAAAGATAATTCTGATAGAATTGGAGTTGGAAGTTGGATAAGGCTACATGTTTATTCTAATAGGTTTTCTGGAATTACAGGTAATTTTATCGGAGTATCAAAGCCAAATCATTTACTTGGTTTACAGGCTTTAATTTTAATTCTCTTACTTGCGATTATTGTCTTTATATCAAAAAAATATAAGTTACTAACTAACTAAGTAATTAAGATAGATTTAAATATCTTTTATTTTTATTATTTAGGAGAGGATGAAAAAATATTTGCTTCTAATTGAGGATGAAAAGCTTTGGGAGAAATTTAAGGGCGTGATAAAAAGAGATATTAATAGTGAAATTATTGATTTAATAAAACTAAGGGTTGAAAAAGGTGGAAAGAAAAATGCATAAAAGGGGACAATTAGCTATTTTTGTCATAGTTGCAATTGTGATTGTTGCTGCTGTTGTTTTGTTTTTCGTATTCAGGGATAGAATAGGGATAGGAGAGATCTCTGCTGAATTTTTGCCTGTATACAATTATTATTCTGAATGTATACAGCAGGAAGTTGAAATTGGTTCTGGACTAATGAGTTTTCAAGGGGGAAGAATTGCAATTGGAGATTATGAACCTGCAAGCAATTATGCTCCTTTTTCATCCCATCTTGATTTTTTTGGAAGTTCTGTTGAATATTGGTATTATATCTCTGGAAATGGTTTAATTAGGGAAAATTCTGTTTCAATAAATGAAATGGAAAGGGAATTAGAGGAATTCTTAAATGCAAGACTTTCAGAATGTAATTTTGATGATTTCTATCAACAAGGATTCTATATTCAACAAAATGGAGAAATAGTTTCAGATGTGACTATCAATGAAAACTCCATAAGTGTAGAAGTTATTTCAGATATGAATGTTTTAAGGGGAGAATCAAGCGCTAGAAAAACAATACATAATGTCAAGATAGACAGTAAATTAGGAGGTTTATACAATGAAGCTAAAAAAATATATGATAAGGAATTAACTGAATCATTTTTGGGAGAGTATGCAGTAGATGTTTTAAGATTATATGCTCCTGTTGATGGTGTTGAAGTTTCTTGTGCTCCACAGATTTGGAAGACTGGCGAGGTTGCTAATGAGATTAAGCAAGGACTGAGTTCTAATTTTGGTTTTATTAAATTTGAAGGGGATTATTATTCTTTGAATGAGGAAGATAGTGACTATTTTGTTGTAGATGAAAAAATAGATGAGCCTGTTAGATTTATGTATATGACTGATTGGCCAAGTAAAATAGAGATCTATGGGGATAAAGTTGACGATACTTTTATGATTGCAGAGCCTATTGGAAATCAGGAAGGATTAGACGTTTTAGGTTTTTGTTATGTTCCTTATCACTTTGTATATGATGTGGCTATTCCTGTAATGGTTCAAGTTGGAGATGGAATAGATATATTTCAGTTTCCGATTGTAGTGGTTATTGATAATAATTTGAAAAAACATGCGAATTTAGTTAGTGTTGATTATGGAAATAGTGAGTTTGATTTATGTGAATATAGTATTGGAGAGGCTGAGATTTATACATTTGATACAAAGCTTAATCCTGTCGAGGCAGATATAAGTTTTGAATGCTTAGATCAAAGATGTAGCTTAGGAAGGACAGAGATACAAGGAATTGATTCTGTTTTAAAGACAGATATTCCTCAATGCCTGAATGGAAATTTAGTTGCAAGAGCAGAAGGATTTGCAGATAAAGGAGTTATATTTTCTTCGAATAATGAAAATGTTGCTAATATAATTCTCGAAAGAGAGTATGAAATTGGAGTGAATGTTAAAGTTGATGGAGCAAATGCTGATAATGCTATTGTTTATTTTATTGGAGAAGGAACTGAAACAGCTGTTTTACCTGAAAAGTCTAGTGTTAAATTAAAAGAGGGGAATTATAAGATTGATGTATATGTTTACGGAGATACGGGAATTGTAATTCCTGCTTCTGAAAAAACTCAGTGTGTTGAAGTTTCAAGAGGGGGCGTATTAGGTTTATTCGGGGTTATGAAAGAAGAGTGCTTTGATATAGAATATCCTGAAACAAAAATTGAGAATGCTTTAAGAGGTGGGGGGAAAACAGAAACTTATATTTTAGAGAATGAGCTTGAATCAGGTTTATTGACTTTAGAGGTGCAAGCTTTGCCTTCTCCAGATAGTTTAGAACAGTTGCAATTAAATTACGAATTATTTAATAATCTTGATGTAGGGGTGGTATTTGGATGAAAAAGGTGATTTTATTTTTTATAGGCATTTTTTTGATAGGGTTTGTTAGTGCAAGCGCGGTTATTGTTCAACATAGCGGACCTGATTTAAATGATTATTATAAAGCAGAAGATAGGCTAAGCACTTATTATCCTATTTTAGGAAATGAAGGCGGAGCAAGCTGTTTAGATAGAGAAGATATTTTGTTAATTACAGACCCTGTCGGATGTCAGCCTTCTGTTGTAAGAAGTGATTTGCTTGCAGAACAAAATGTTCCTGTATTTTGTCAGTTAGATGCTATTAAAATTAATCCTTTCTTAGATATTGAACAAATTAGAAATATAAGATTTAGTGTTGCAGAGGGTTCTGAAAATGTTGTTGGAGTTGGCTTTCATCCTGCAAGGGCTGCTTTAAGAACACAAGACATTTTATTGGGAAGTCCTATTGAAGATAATGTAGGTTATGCTGTAGTGGTTTTGAAGAGACAGCCTAATGAAAATAATCTTCCTGATAGTGTTAGTGTTACTCTGAATGCAAGAATGGATTATTATGCGGGGAATTCTTATGGTATTGGAAGAAGTGAATTTTTGCTAAGGGAGGTTGATGATGAGACTTGGCAGGTTGAAAAAGAAAAACAGAGTTTTTTCAGAGGACAATTTTCAATTAGATTAATAGAGGCCGAGCCTGAAAAAGCAAGAGTTGCTATTTATCAAGGGGATGATAAAATACAAGAAGTTATTGTAGATAGAAGAGACGGAGGAAAGGTAACTATTCCAGGTGGTTATTGTGGAGTTAGATTAAATCTGTTTTATGATGGTTTTGTAAATGCAGATGAATCTGCTTTTCTTGAAGTTGATGGAGATTTGATACAGGTTTATAGGGGAAGTAAATTTTTGAATAATAAATGTGTTGTAAGGCAACTTGATTTTGATGGGGTTAATGGAAAGATTTCTCTTGCGTGTGGAAATGAGGTTTTTGATTTAGTTATGAAAGAGATTGATTATGAAGTTGGAGAAGAAGTTTATTTTATTGAAAGAGTGCAGGAATATAGGGATGGAATTTGGGTTATAAATGAGGTTGGAGAGGATTTAACTCTTATAAAAGGAGATGAAGAAATAACAGGAATAAATCCCAGATGGCTGATGCCTGCTAATAAAGATAAATTGTATGAAGCAGAGTATGATGGAGATGTTGAAGAGTATTTTGATAAGACGATAAAAAGTTATGAAGAACTTGTAGATTTTTATCCTTTTGAACAGGAAACAGGAGGAGAAAAATTCGGTGTTACAGGTTTGATAGGTGCTATAGACTTAGCAGATAGTTTTAATAAAAAAATTACTCAAGAAAGATTATTAGATAAGTTTGAACAAACTTATCCAGAAGAATATTTAGAATATAATCTGATTGATAAGAGGCAGAGACTTTATTCTATTGATAGTGCTGAAGCTGTTAAAGTGGTAAATATAGATTCAGGATATAAGACGATTAAATTAAAAGAGTTTAATGAGATTGAGATAAAGTCAAAAGCTTTCTTTAGTTTAGATGAAGGGAGATTTGAATTAGAAAGAGGAAAAACTTATACGAAAGGTAATACAAAGATAGTTTTAGAGAGTATTGAGGCAAGTAATGTAATTATAACAACTTATTGTAGTGATGAAATTGAAAGTAACTCTAAAAGATTAAGCATTAGAGGATTAAGCGAGGATAGTTTAACTGTTTGTGGCGAGACTCTGATTTTAGAGGGTGTTGATTTAAATGAGTTTGCTAAGATAAGACTTGAATCTGAGACAAAATCTTTTAGTGAGACTAATGTAACTGTAAAAATTGGAATTGAAAAAAGAGCTTTGGAATTAAATCCAGATAAAGCCAGAGAGAAGATTGATAATTTAGATAAGACAATCGAAGATTGGTCTAAGATTTCACAAACTCTAGGAGAAACTGTTAAAGGATTGAAGGCAGCCTGTTTTGCAACAGCAGGTGTTTTAACAATAAAGAATTTTTTTTCAGGATTAAGTGGAGAGGCAATTGCAAGAGAAAAGGTTATGAGGGGAGAGAGTGGCTGGACAGAATATTGTCAACAGCAGGCTATTAGAGAAGGAATTTCAATTGACAAATGCTTTTCAGAAAATTCAGATGAGATAAATGAAGATGTTAGGGCAATGACAAGAATTATTGAAGAGGATAATAAGATTTTAGAGAGTTTAACTAATAAGAACAGTAAGAGTACTGGAATTTTTGAAAGTCAAATTATCGATAGTAATTCTGTAAAAGAGGAATTTGTTGGAAGTTTTGGAAATTTGAATGATAAGACTATTAAAGTTGATGATGAAGAAGTCGAAGTTGGAGAATTGATAGACCCTGAATTTATTGGAATTAATGAAGCGAAAGATCTGAAGTTATGGTTAAATGTTAGAGAGGGTGATTTTTCTCCTGCTATGAAAGCAAGAGCTGAATCTGAATTAGCTGGAATTGCACAAGCAGTTAGCGATAGACAGGAAGCTTATGCAAATTCAGCTGGATTAACAGATAATTTACAAGGGGGATTAAAAGGAACAGGTGTTGGAATTTATTCTAGTAGTGGAGTAGATGCAGAGTATTATGGGGGTTTTGTAAATAATGGAGATTATGGATTGGATATTGAAGAACAAACACCTGCTCAATTAATAACTTATAACGGAAAAACTTATCTTGCTTTATTACAAAAAACACAGGGCAATGATTATGCTGCAACTGAATTTTATGAATGGAATGGAAATAGTGTTGGGGAAACTGCAGAATTGCAAGGAAACTTTAGAACCTTTAAAAAAATTGACGCAAATACTTACAGGAAGAAAATTAATAATCCTGAAATAAAATATTATGAAATAGAACCTTACAAGGGATTGCCTGCTATTGTGCCTTTTGATATTGAAAATGGTTGGTATGCTGCAACTCAGCAAAGTCTTCCTGGATTTGGAAATGTTAAAGCATTTGAAAGTAGTGGTAGGGTTGCTAGTTTCTGGCTTTGTCATGTTAATGGAGATGGAAATATGGACTTTTTATCAACCAGTTTTGGAGATGATAAATGTAGACAGTTTAATTTGAATACAGGGCAGGCCTTGGATCAGTTTCCTGGATTAAATGAAGCAGAGGCTAAGAGAAAAGTTGATGAAGCAGTGAGAGCATTAAACGAGGCAGCTTCTCAGTATGGGAAAGGAAATAGAGTTAGTATTTTAGGACAGACTTTAAGAGTAGGTTCTCCTGCTGCATCTGTTCCAGGAACTCAGTGTCAGGACTTTATGTCTCCCGATGATTGTAATTTATTGTTTAATGTATGTGATCCCGTGGTATGTCCTACTTCAAGATGTGATTTTGGAGGAGCATATCCTGTTGATAATGTTGTGCAGTCAGGGATTATAGGCTCTACTTTACTCTGTCTGCCTAATTCAGTTGCATTTGGAGGAGATGTTGTTGTTCCTGTTTGTTTATCCGGCATACATGCAGGAGTTGAAGGATATTTATCTATTTTAGAACAACATAAAGCCTGTTTAGAGGCAAATATAGAGTCAGGAGAGACAGTTGGAATTTGTGATGAAATTACTTCCGTTTATACTTGTGAATTTTTCTGGAGACAGGCAGCTCCATTGGCAAAATCTCTTTTACCTAAGATTATTGAGTATGCATATACAGGCTCTCAATCAAGAGGTGGAGGAGAGTATATGACAGTGCAGAGTGCTTTTGCAAATACAGAAAGCTCTATAGATTATTTTACAAATTATTATGCTGCAAATACTTTTGAAGCATTTAAGGCAAGAAGTATTGAAGAGGCAGGAAGTGAATTTTGTAGGGCTTTTGTTTCTGTTAAAGCTCCTACTGATTTTGAAACTTTAATTGAGCCAGAATCTCCTCCGCAGTTTCATGCTTTCTTCAGTCAGATTCCATTTAGTGACGCGACTGTTCCTGCAACTGCCCAGTATAAAGTTTATTATCATATTTTTGCTGGAGATAATAGAGGGGTTTCATTTAATGTATATTTGAAGGACCCTCCTCAAAGCTCTTATTATAATAGTAATCCTATTATACAGGTGGCATCTGGATTTATAGCAAGAGGACAGAGCGTTTCAGAGACGAAAGATTTTACATCTCCTGTTGGTTATCAGCAGTTGTGTGTAAATATTAATGGAGATGAAGAGTGTGGATTCCAACAAGTGAGTACTAGTTTTGCAATAAATTATTTGAGGGATGAAATTGTATCAGGACAATTAACTAGGACAGATATTTCAAGTGAGGCTGAGTGCGTTTCTGGAGGAGCAAATCCTGCTGCTTTATTGAATCCTAATATTCAGGAAGCGGGACAGGAATTATTAGATCCTGCAATTTATAATAGAGGAATTGTTAGAGTTTGTTCAACTGATAATCCTGGGCTTGGAACAAATCCAACAAGGTTTGTTGATGTAGGTTATTGTGGAGCTGAAAGAGTTAGATGCTGGCTTGATAAAGAAAGTATTGATGAAGCTTTAACTGCAAATAATTTAGGAGTGAAAGAAGAGACTTTAGAAGAGTTAGATGGAATTTCAAAAGATTTATTGAAGGATAATGAATTTATTACAACAGAGGCAAATAGAATTTATAATGAAATTAATCTTAGATTTGAAGAATTTAAAGATGGAAATGCTTGGAGTGGAGAGGTTAATGGTGCTGAGTCTTTTGTTTTAGAGATTGAAAATTTAATTGATAGAATGTATCTTAGTGTTGATAAAGCGAAAATGACATTATTAAAAGCAAGAGTTTATGAGTCTGTTAGCTGGAAACTGTTCAAGGCTTTATCTATTAATTCGTCTGGAGGGCATGAGGATTTAGCTGAAGAAAGGGAACCCTCTGGAAGAAATGATGAGACTCCAATAGCTGAAGAAGATGAAGAGACTGAGGAAGTGCAATTAACTCTTGATAAAGATTATGATTCTAATAAAAAAATTAATTTAGTTTTAAATGGAGAATTAACAAATGTTTCTTTTTTAAACAATCAGATTAGATTAGATACTTCAACTAGTCCTGAAGTTGTTGGCTTTATTGATAAAAAATCTAAAGGAGATTTTTTAATTGATAGAATTGATATTACTAGGTCTAATAATGAATTTGATTGGAGTTTAATTGACAATAAAATTATTGCTTGTAATAAAATATTAACAGATCAAGAGTATGATGAATTAGATGATAGACTTAAAATAAAGAAAAATGGAACAACTGGACAGGCTGAATGTCCGCCTAGTTAAAGTATTTTTTCTAGAGTTTTAATTATTCAATATCAATTACCCTGCCTAAATTTCCATTCACTATTCTTTCTATTGGTAAATTCAAGGCATCTCTTCTTTCTTGTAATTCTTTCGGAGTTACTAATTGGGGTAGATAAATTCCTTCTAACTTATCTCTTAAGGTTATTTGTCCTTCTGGGGAAATTATTCTTTCAGCTGAACTTACATCCATCATATAAAATGGCAAAAAAGTTGCTGGAATCTTGTTACAAACTCTTCCATTTTCTACTCCAGGAACATAAAACTCTGTATTTGCAGGATGTCCGATGAATATTGTTTCTATTTCATAGTTCATAGATTTTTCATCTGTTCTTATTATTCCTGTTGCTACTCCATTTACATTGAACTTTTCTCTTTCTGCTTTTACACCATGAGGGCCGTCAACTGCTAATGAAATTGTTGTGGCAGGAAGACTACTTCCATTAAGAACTTTTGTTGGAATATATGCTACATTAGGTTCAACATTTGCTCTTTTTCCGTTAAAAGCTATGGAGGCCATAGAAAATGGAACAAGCATAAAATCTAATTCATCACTTTCTGGTAAAGTGTTAGGTAGAACATATAATCTTTGTCCATTAATAACAATTTCTTCTAAATCAAATTCAAAAGTTTTAGATTTTACATCTCTTGGTTGATTTCCTTCAATTTCAGGTGTATGAAGATATACGTTTTCTCTTTCAAAATTAGATTCTGTAATTAATCCTGTTTGTGGGGCGCAAGAAGCTAAACCTGCAGCTATTGCTCCTGCACCAATTATTGATTTGAGTGTTTTTGTCATGAAAATGCAGAAAAAAGGTTTCTTTTTAAATGTTTGTATTTTTTAGGCGACAATGCAGGGATTAGGATTCGAAATATGACTTCTTTAGAAAAGAAAGTTCTATGAGTCAAGAAACTATTTTTGGAACTTTGTTCTTATCAGAATGCTACAAAATAGTCCAGAAGTATTGCTTTGTAATATTGACATGCGGGGACTAGGATTCGAACCTAGGTAGGCACTAAGCACACTGGAGCCTAAATCCAGCCCGTTTGACCACTCCGGCATCCCCGCCTACAAGCTTTTCTAGAAGAAAATCTTCTAGGAGTTTAAAAGATTACATTATTATCAGTTTTAAAGTTAATGTTTAGAAGTAGAATTAAACTTTTTTCTTTGATTCTGATTCTTTTTGCTTTAGTTTATCTTCAATACCTAGTCTGTCTATAAGTTCCTTATATCTGTTTCTAATTGTGACTTCGGTTATGCCTGCAACATCTGCAACTTCTCTTTGAGTTTTCTTTTCATCATTCATTAGAGCTGCGACATATAATGCAGCAGCTGCAATTCCTGCAGGACCTCTTCCAGAAGTTAATTCAGAGACATCTGCTTTTTTTAATACCCTTAATGCTTCATTTTGGGTTCTTGGAGAGAGATGAAGGATAGATGAGAATCTAGAGATATAGTCTTTAGGAGAAGAAGGTTTTACTTTTATTCCTAATTTTCTTATGATGAATCTGTATGTTCTTCCGATTTCTTTTCTTGGAACATCTGATGCAGCTGCAATTTCATCAAGAGTTCTTGGAATGTTATAAGAACGGCAGGCAGCATAAATACAGGCAGCTATAACAGATTCCATTGACCTTCCTCTTACTAGCCCTCTTTGTAGAACAAAATTATAGACTCTTGCAGCTTCATCTCTTACAACAGATGGGAGATTTAGAAAAGAAGAAACTCTTCTTAACTCTGCCATTGCAAGACGTAAATTTCTTTCAATTGATGTTGAAACTCTTTCTTGCCATTTTTTTAATCTTAGAAATTTTCTTGTTTGTCCTGATTCTAATTTGTAAATGTCTGAGATTTCTCCGACATTTGTTGTAAGTCCTTTGTCAAATTTTTGGATTGACATTGGCGCTCCGCCTCTGCCCTTTTTCTCAGATTTATCAAATTGGCCTCCTGCTTCCTGGCCAGTGTCTACCATTTTTTCTTCAATTAGAAGTCCGCATTCGTTACAAATAATTTCTCCCTTTTGGTCGTCGTATGTAAGATCTATACTTCCGCATTCAGGGCATCTTTTAACATGATTCATTTATAAAACTCCAATCGTAAGGTTTAAAAAGAAATAGGTAAAGAATGATATATAAAGCTTTTGGTCTATTCTTTAATTAAAACAGCATTTACAGAACCTTCTCTTGAAGGGCGATTTGTAATTTTTGCTTTTCCTAAAGATGTTTCAATAATCACTCCCTTTGCTAATCTATTTTGTCTTGCTAAGAATTTATTTTGAGGAGTTTCTATAACATTTTTTATTTCTGTTTTTTTGGATTTTCCTTTTTCGATTACATTTACTATATCTGATTTTAATAAGATTGTTCTTTTATTTCCGCCTTTTGTTCTTATCTTCTTTGATTTTTTTTCTCCAAGGGAAAGTTTATTCTCTTGTCCTTGTTTTTCATCCTTCTTTCTCTTTCTATGAGAGTGATATTTTCCTCCAGAGATTTTTCTTCCTTTATTCATATCTGTCTTTGTTTTATTCGGTTTAAAAACATTGCTATTTATCGAAAATTCTTTATAATAAAATTGTTTAAGGAGGATATGAAGATTTCAGAGGGAGTTGTGCATAAAATTCCGAGTGATTTGAAAACGGCAATAATCTCTTATGATGCAATAGATAGATGGGAAGATATCTCTGATATTGCAAGAAATGAATGGATTTGCTGGATTGAAGATGCAAAAAAAATAGAAACAAGAAAGAGAAGAATAGAGAGAACCTGTTTAGAACTTTTAAAAGGAAAACGTAGACCTTGTTGTTGGGCAGGCTGTTCTCATCGTAAATAAAATAATCTATATACTGATACTAACAAAATGTTTATAAAGCAAGAAAATAAAATCAAATCATGGTTAGCGGAATAGAAAGACCTTTAGACTTGCTTAATGCATCAAAGGGAAAAGAAGTAATGGTTCAATTGAAGAACGACAAACAATTTGTCGGAACATTAATGGCATTTGATATTCATATAAACATTGTTCTTGATAATACAAAAGAAATGTTTAATGGAGAAGTTAAAAAGAATTTAGGATTAACTTTCTTAAGAGGAGATACAATAATCTTTATTTCCCCTGCATCTACAAATCTTTAAATTTCTATTCTATCAAAATCTTTTGGTATTATAACTGATTTAAATATTGATTTAGCCTCTTTTTCTATTTCATTAATTCTTTTTTCATATCTTTGAGATATATGAATTAGGGCAAGTTTTTTTGATTTTGATTTCTTGGCAATTGTTGCAGCCTGTTTTGCAGTTAAATGTTTATACTCTCTTGCTTTTTCTCTTTCATTATCCAGAAAAGAAGATTCAGCAATTAGTAAATCAGAGTCTTTTGCAAGGCTTATTGTTCTTTCATTAAATTCTGTATCTAAAATAATTGAAATTTTTTTCCCCTTTTCTTTAAATGAAACTTCTGAAGATTTTATTTTTTTCCCTTGATAAGTAATATCCTTTCCTAACTTTAGTTTTTGTAATAAAGGAGAATTAGGTAATCTGTATTTGTTTAATTTAGTTTTGTCTAGTTTTAATCTATCTTTTAGAATTATTGAATAAGCATTGGTAGGTATGCCGTGATTCATTTGTGAAGCTTTTATTTTAAACTCTTCTAAGTTAAGAAATTCTCCTGAAACTTCTTCTATTTCTAAATTTAATTTAAAGGGGCCGTAAATATTTTCAAGATATTTTATTTTTTCTTTTGTTCCTTTAGGACCATAAATAAAGATTTTTCTCCTAACTTCTGACATGTAAAGACTTTCTAATAAAGTAGGAAGTCCTGCGGTATGATCTGAGTGCCAGTGGGTTATTAATATTCTAGTTATTTTTCCAGAATTTATGCCTGCTTTTTTAAATTGTCTTTGAGTTCCTTCTCCACAATCAATTAAGATATTTTCCTCATTAAATTTTACAAAAATTGCAGGGTGATTCCGATTTTTTGTCGGAATTGCTGTCGAGGTTCCAAGAAATATTATTTCCATTATAGGCTATATGATTAAACATTTATATAGCTTGTTGATTAAGAATATTTATAAAAAAAGGGTTAATTTAAGTATAATGAAAAGAGGGTTATTATTTGTAGGATTGGCTTTATTTTTACTATCTTTTGCAAGTGCAAATTTAATATTTAATGGGGATAAATCAAGTTTTGACGAGGGAACTTATACAAATACTTTTTTTAATGAAAGTTTGAATGCAGTTCAAATTTCAAGTTCATTAATTGGTAATTATACTTCTAAAATTTTCGATGCTGAATATTCTGCAAATTGGGCCAATATTAGTTGGACACCAGGTGTATGTTATAACTGTGAATTGCCAGATAATGAAGACATTGAATCTGGATTTAAAAATAATGCAGACATGTCAGAAAATGTTTTATTAGCCCATTTAGATGAAATTTCCGGGAATTTAGCAGATTCTTCTGGAAATGGAAATACAGGAACTGTTTTAGGATTTACAAATTATGGGGCAAGTGGAAAGTTTTCTAACGCTTTGGATTTTGAAGGAATTTTATTTTTCACAGGATATGCTGATTTCGGAACTCATCAATCTGTGAATTCTTTTGGGGACTCTGTTACTGTAAGTGCATGGGTTAATGCAGACAGATTTGATAATTTTGCAGGTTATGGATATCCTTCGGTTGTAGATAAAAATGCATTTGAACAATTTTCTTTATATTTTTCAAATCATGGTAATGGGGAGGCTTATGTTATTGCAGATTTAAACACTGATTTAAATTCAGGAACAAGAGTCTCTGCTATAAGTTCTGATACCTATAAAACTGAAGAGTGGCATTATGTTGCTTTCACTTATAATGGAAGTAGATTAAGATTATATGTTAATTCGGAATTAGCTGCTGAAGCTAATATTACTGGGAAAGTTTTAGAAGGTAGCGATGATTTATTAATTGGGGGGGGATGGGATGAATTTGGATTTGTTTCTTATTACTTAGATGGAAAAATTGATGAAGTGGCAATTTATAATCGGTCTTTATCTAATGAAGAGATTAGAGCAAATTATATGAGAGGAATTGGAAAATTAGGTTTAGAAGTAAGAAGCTGTGACGATTCATTATGTTCTGGAGAAAGTTTTTCTAGAATTTCTGGAAATAATTCTGCTATTCTAAGTTTTGAAAATAGATATCTACAATATAAATTTAATCTTGATACAAATAGGTCTGGTTTTAGCCCTGAAGTTTATAATGTAAGTATTAATTATAATCTTGATAATACTCCTCCAACTATTGAAATTGTTTCTCCAACTGCAGGAAATTATAATACTAATGTTTTAAATTTTAATTACAAGCATTCTGATGCCGAGGGGAATGCAGATTCCTGCTGGTATTCTTTTGATTCTGGAGTTACAAATTCTTCTAAAGTTAGTTGTGGGATTAATTGGACAGGGGTCTTGGTGTCGGAGGGGGATAATTCTTTAAGAATTTATATAAATGACTCGCTAAATGCTTTAAGTTATGACGAGGTTAGTTTTTTTGTAGATAGTGTTGTGCCTAGCGTTCAGAACTTAAATCCTCAAAATCAGAGTTTTGAATTTCTTTCTATTATAAATATCTCTGCAGAAGTTACTGATTTAAATTTAGATGAGGTTTTTGCGAGAATTGTCTTTTCAAATTTGACACAGGAGGATTTATTCTTGAATGTTTCTTCTGGAGATGTATACTCAGGAGCGTTTAGTTTAGATTTATTAGGAAGATATAATTATACAATTTATGTAAATGATAGCTTAAATAATTTGAATAATAGTGAAAGTAGTTGGTTTGAAAGTATTGATTCTACAAATCCCGAAATTAATATTATCTCTCCAACTAATAAGACTTATTTTCAAAATAATATTTTAGTCAATTTAAGTACTAGTGATAATTTTCAAATTTATAATATTTGGTTTGATACCGGTGTTGAAAATGTTAGCTATACAGAGCCTGTTTTGTATAATTTTAATGAGGGAGATCATAAAATTGTTGCTTATGTAAATGACACTTCAGGGAATATTGATTTTGAAGAAGTTTCATTTTATGTTGATAGTAGTCAAAATAATCCTCCAGAAGTAGTTATTAATTTTCCTGAAAATAATAGTCTTGTTGAAAGTAAATATGTGTTACTAAATTTCAGTATTTTTGATTTAGATTTGGATTATTTAACTACTTGGATATATGGGGATGGCTTATTGTTACAAAAGAATGAGTCTGTTATGAATGGTTCTATTTTATATTATAATTGGAGTTTAAGTTCCGGAGCTAGGAGCTGGGAAGTAATTGTTTCAGATGGCGCTGTAAATTCTAGTTCAGGGAATTATACATTTAATGTTATTGCAGGAGTTTATCCAAATATAAATATTAGTTATCCTTCTTATTCTTCGACTTATGAAAGTCCTTTGTTGTTAAATTTTGCTGTCTTTGGAGAGGAAATTGATAGTTGTTGGTATTCTTTAAATGGAGAAAATACGACTATTCCTGATTGTGTAAATACAACAATAGAAGCGGTCGATGGAGTATATGATTTAACATTATATGTAAATGAAAGTTTTTCAGGTTTAATTTCAAATAAAAGTGTTTTATTTTATGCTGATTCTACAAATCCAGAAATACATCTAGACGCGCCTTTGCATAAAGATTACCTTAATAATGAAAATATAACCTTTAGTTTTACGCCTGAAGGAAATATTATTTCAAGTTGTAGTTTATATGGGGACTTTAATGGGACTTATTCGTTAAACCAAACGGATAATTTAATAATAAAGGGAAAGAATTTCTTTGAGGTTAAAGGAGTTTATGAAGGGAATTATAATTGGTCTGTTTCTTGTCAGGATTCTAATGGTATCTCTTTTACAGGAAATAGAAGTTTTTTTGTTGATGTAACTCCTCCTGAAATTGTGGTTGAATCTCCTAAAGATGGAGATGTATATCAGCCAGGGGAGGAGATTGAGGTTAATTATGCAGCTAACGATTCCAGTCCAGTAACTTGTAGTTATAATTTAACTAGCAGTGATAATCAGGTTATTGTTAATATAATTTCAGGATGCCAGAATACTACAATTATAATTAATACTGGAGGAAGTTATGATTTAATCGTAGAGGCCGGTGATGAGGCTGGAAATACAAATTCAGATGGCGCAAGCTTTACTGTAAGTAGTCCTAGCTCTGGAGGAGGAGGAGGAGGCGGAGGTGGCGGTGGCGGTGGAGGCGGAAGTGTGCCAGGGGTACAAGGAGATTCTAATCTAAGCATAGATGGATTAGATGAGATTGAATTAAGAAGAGGTACAAGCGATTTAATCTCTTTGACTGTTTCTAATGTTGGAGAAAAATTTTTGAATAATTGTAAATTAATTCCTGAAGGAATAATGAGAGACTGGATTTCAAATGAACAGGTTGAATCTCTTGCTTCGGGTCAGAAAAGAAATTTCATCTTTGGATTAAATGTTCCAAGAAATATCAATCCCGGGAGATATAGTTCAAGTTTAATAATCGCGTGTGATGAATATAGAGCATCTGCCCCCTTGCAGGTAAATGTTGTGAGTTCTGGCTTTGATTTTTTCGTGTTAAGTACTGTAAGAGAGGGCCTTAAATTAATAACAACTTATGTTTTACAAGAGAACATAGGGGAAGAACAGGAAATTAGAGTTAATTATATTCTGTTAAATGGACAAGGAGTAAGGGTCTTAGAGGGGAATGAAATTATCACTTTAGAGGTTGATGAAAGACAAGAGAATATTATTGAATTGGATTTACCTAAGGATGCAGAAGGAAATTTTGTTATAACTTTTGAAATTGAAGGAGATGGAGAAGAATTTGATTTGGAGCTTCCTGTGGCTTTAACAGGGGCTGTAACCGGTCTTGCAATATCAGATACAAATATTAGAACACTTTCTATCTTCGGAGCCATAATTTTAGTCTTAGTTAGCTTGATTTTTGTTGTTAAAATTATTAAAAAACATACAAGAAAAGTAGAAATTCAAGAGAGATTTATTCCGTTAAAAATAAAATAAGGTTTAAATAACATTATTTTTTAGAATACTCATGGCCCTGTAGCTCAGCCTGGATAGAGCGACTGCCTTCTAAGCAGTAGGTCGCAGGTTCAAATCCTGTCAGGGCCGTTGGATTTGAACACTCTGGAGAATAAGTTTCCCCAGTGCCCTCGCTCAAGAATTCGCTACGGGAATCCTGTCGGGGCCGTTGGATTTGAACACTTTAATTTTCATTAAAGGGATTTCTAAAGTTTTATAAGTTGATTTATTTTATGGATTCTATGCGCAGGTAGCCAAGTGGTAAGGCAGCGGCCTGCAAAGCCGCCATGCGGGGGTTCGAATCCCTCTCTGCGCTTTTTAAATGAAGGTATTAAGTTTAAAACAGCCCTGGGCAGAGCTAGTTGTTTCTGGAAGGAAGCAAATTGAAATAAGAAAATGGAATACTAATTTTAGAGGTAGATTCTTAATTCATTCTTCAAAAATCTCTGATAAGGATGCAATGAAAAAATTTGGGTTTTCAGAACTTGATTTAGGATGTATTATTGGGGAAGTTGAATTAGTTGATGTAATTAAATACACTCCTAAAGAATTTGAAAAAGATAGAGAAAAGCATCTCGCTATAAGTGAATTTGGAGAGCATGGTTTTGTTTTGAAAAATGCTAAAAGGTTGCAGAAGGCTTATTGTAAAGGAAGTTTAGGTTTTTGGGAATCAGATGTTTATAGTTAAAAAGAGAATTAATGGGAAAGATTATTTTTATCTTAGAAAATCAAAAAGAATAAAGGGTAAAGTAAGGGCGATAACTATTGCTTATTTAGGAAAAAATGAAACAGAAGCAAAAAGAAAGTTAGATAATTTAAAGAAAGCCGAAGAAGTTAAAAAGCGGTTTGACAATATTAACTCTATGGAAAAGATAAGTATTGATGAGCTTGCAAGTTTTTGTAAAAGAAAAGGCTTTGTTTATCCCTCTTCTGAAATTTATGGGGGATTGGCAGGTTTTTGGGATTTTGGACATTTGGGTGTTGAGTTAGTTAGGAATATAAAAGAGCAATGGTGGAATTTTCATGTTAGAAATAGAGAAGATATAGAAGGTATTGACGGATCTATAATTACAAATCCCAAGGTTTGGAATGCTTCTGGCCATATTGAAAATTTTGTTGATTATATTATTTATGATAAAAAGAAAAAAGAGAAGTTTAAGGTTGATATGCATGAGGTTAAGGAATATGAGGGAAAAAAAGATTTTGAAATTCAAGGGAAATTTAACCCCATGTTTGAAACAAAAGTCGGTCCTGGAGGAAAAGAAGAGGCTTATTTGAGACCTGAAACAGCTCAAAGTATTTTTGTTAATTTTAGAAATATTTTTGATAGTGCAAGAATGAAGCTTCCTTGCGGAATTGCTCAAATAGGGAAGGCTTTTAGGAATGAAATTGCGCCAAGGGAATTTTTATTTAGAACAAGAGAGTTTGAACAGATGGAAATTGAATATTTTATCAAAAAAGGAATGAAATGTCCATATATGAATGAAATTCTGTCTTTAGAGATTTTATTTTACACAGAAAAAATGCAGAAATCTGGAAAAGGGCCTGTAAAAATGAAAATTTTTGAAGCTTGGAAAAAAGGATTAATAAGTGATTGGCACGCTTATTGGCTTTCAAAAGAATTTGAATGGTTTATTTTGCTGGGGGCAAATCCAGATAATTTTAGAGCAAGACAACATATATCTGATGAAAAAAGCCATTATGCAATAGACACTTGGGATTTTGAATATAATTTTCCAATGGGTTGGAGAGAGTTACAGGGTTTTGCAAATAGGGGAAATTTTGATTTAGACGCACATCAAAAAAAATCTGGAAAAAGTTTAGAGGTATTTGAAGAGGGTAAAAGAATTTTACCAGAAGTTGTATGTGAACCTTCTTTAGGAGTTGGGAGAGCATTTGTTGTTTTTATGCTAGATGCTTATGAATTTGATAAGGAAAGGGAGAATGTTGTTTTACATTTATCTTCTAAACTTGCCCCCTATAAGGCTGCGATTTTGCCGATTATTTCTAAAGGAGAGGTTGAAGAGGTAGCTTACGAATTGTATAGGGAATTAAAGGAAGAATTCAATGTTTTTTATGACAAGGCCGGAAGCATAGGCAGAAGATATAGTAGGCAAGATGAAATTGGGACTCCTTATTGTATTGCTGTTGATAAAGATACAATTGATAATAAAACAATAACAATAAGGGATAGAGATACGACAAAACAAATAAAAGTTGAGATTAAAGATTTGATAAAAACATTAAAAGATTTAATAGATGATAAAGTTGTTTTTGAAAATGCAGGAAAATTAGTTGAAACCAGAACAAAATAAGTTTAAATATTGCTTCAAATTAGATTGATTATGATTCAGGTTCCATACTTTAAGCAGAAAAAGAGTTATACTTGTGGTCCAGCAAGCTTAAAAATGGTTTTAAAATTTTTTGGTAAGAATCTTAATGAAGATACAATAGCAAGAAAATTAAAAACTTCAAAACAAGGTACTAGTCATAGAGAAATAATTGATTTTGCAAGACAAAATGGATTTTATTGTTATGTTCATGAAAATTCAACTATTCATGAATTAAGACATTTTATTAATTTAGGACTGCCGGTAATTGTGAATTATATTGAACCTAAAGATAATGAGGGGCATTATGCGGTTGTGGTTGGATTTAAAAAAAATGGACTGATTTTGAATGATCCTTGGAATGGTGCTAATTTCATACTTAAAGAGAAGGATTTTAAGGATAGATGGCACGATAGACATAAAAATTATAGATGCTCTGGCTGGCTTTTAGTAATTTCAAAAAAGAGGTTTGATATGGGAAGAGAATATAATCCCATAAGATAAAATGGTATCAGAATTCAGGAAACATTCTGGATTGTTAGTTTCAAGAGGTATTTTTGTTCTTGCCTTTGTAAATTTATTTTCCGCTTTGGCAATTGCCTCTGTTTCTTCTATTTGGTCTATTTATATTGATAGTTTTATTCAGAATCATACAATTACAGGATTAATTGCCGCAGGATTAACTTTTGTTTCTTTTATCTCTTATTTCTTATTTATTCCTCTTGTTCAGAAAACCAGAAAGACGCAACTTTTTGTTTATACTTTGATATTATTATGTATTAGTTATCTTTTATTCTTTTTTAATCAGAGTTTTGGATTTTTTTTAATAATTGCTATTTTAATTACTTCTTTATATACAATAAGAGTAAGTGTTTTTGGAATTTTAGTTAGAAATAAATCAAAGAAAAAAGAACTTCCAGGGAATGAGGGGTTTATCTATATTTTTCTAAATTTGGGATGGGTTATAGGTCCTTTTGTGGCAGGTTATTTGGCGAATTATTTCGGATTGAATTCTGTATTTTTATTTGCTTTTTTTATTTGTTTTGCAGCACTAATGATTTTTTCTTTATCTAAGATGAGGGATAATACTATTAATAAAAAAATTAATGATGATTTTTTCAGTAATTTCTTTTGCTTTTTTAGTGATAAAAAAAGAAGGACAGCTTATCTTTTTAGGGGAGGCACTTTTATTTGGTGGACATTAATTTATGTTTTTATGCCTCTTTATATTATTCAAAATGGTTTAAATGAAATTTGGGTAGGTTATTTTCTTTTTGCGGTTGCAATTCCTTTAATCACTTCTGAATATGTTTTTTCAAGAATGACTAAGTTTTATGGGTATAGAAAGATATTTATGACAGGGTTTTTCATTGCTTTTGTTTTTGCCATTAGTGCTTTTTTTTCAAATAACATTTATATTACTTTATTATTGTTGATTTTTGCAGCTTTTGGAATTGCTATGCTTGAGCCGACAACGGAATCATATTTTTTAGAATTATCTGATAAAAAAAATCTTAGTAGATTTTATGGTCCATTTAATACGAGCGTGGATGTTATGCAGTTTTTTGGAAGAATTTCTGCTTCATTATTATTATTTGTTCTACCCTTTGAGTATTTATTTTTATTATTTGGTTTATACATGGCGTTAATGTTTATTTTTGCATATAAATATAAATCCTAAAACTTATAAAGTGTTTTTTCTATGTTTATAATGGGATTTTCAGATATTATTTTTTGGCCTTTTATGGCTTTAACTGGGTTAGTGGCTTTTGTTATAGCTCTTGCTGTTCTTATTTTTTGGATTTGGATGATTGTCGATGCTGCAAAAAGAAAATATAAAAATGATGCCGAGAAAATAATTTGGATTTTAGTAATTGTATTTACTACCTGGATTGGAGCATTAGTTTATCTTTTGACCATTAAATTAACTAATCCTAAAGGGTTATTGAATAAATAGACGCATTAGATTTATTAATTCTAATTTTCTAGTTTGTGTATGGGGAAGGTGATAAGTTTTGTTTCTTTAAAAGGGGGAGTTGGAAAGACTACTCTTTCTGCTTCTGTTGCTTCTGAATTAGCTAATAAATATAATAAGAAAGTATTATTGGTTGATGCAAATTATTCTGCCCCTAATCTTGGATTACATATGGATATTATTAGCCCGAAAAATACGGTTCATGATATTTTATCTGCTAGCAATTTAGGGGTTCAAGGGGCAATTCATGAAAAATATAATGTAGATATAATTCCAGGAAATTTTATGTTTGAAAGAGAGTATAATGTTTTAAAATTAAAACAGAAACTTATTAATTGTAAGAAAAATTATGACTTTATTGTTATTGATTCCTCTCCAAATGTTAATGAAGAATTAATTTCTGCTATGCTTGCTTCTGATTCTTTATTTATTGTTGTAACTCCTGATTATCCATCTTTGAGTTGTGGAATGAAAATGGCTCGTTTTGCTAGGCAGAGAGGAAAAGAAGCCTCGGGAGTTATCATTAACAGGGTCTTAGATAGTAGATATCAGATTAATCTTGAAGAGATACAAGAAACTTTAGGTCTGCCTGTTATTGCTATGATAAATGAGGAAAAAAAGGTTTCAAGAAGTTTATATGAACGAAAACCAATGCCCATTTATTCTAAGAGAAGTCAATTTTCTAAAGAAATAGAGAGATTATGTTCTTCATTAACTGGATTAAAAGAAAAAAGGAATTTTTTCTCTAGGTTTAGGCAGATTAAAAAACAAGATGTAAATCGGGAAATTCTAAGAGAAAGTTTTTATAGAAGTATGTTTGATAATTAATATGGAATGCATTTTTTGCAAAATTGTTAAAGGGGAGATAGAAAGTGATAAAGTTGGGGAGAGTGAAAATTTTTTTGCTTTTAAAGATAAAAATCCTAGGATTTCGGGCCATACTTTAATTATACCTAAAGGACATTATGAAACCTTTTTAGATATTCCTGATAATCTCGGAGAGGAATTTTTTATATTTGCTCAGAAGACAATTCAAGACTTATTGGAGAAACAAGAGGCAAGAGGGTTTAATATTGGGATGAATAATGGAGATATTGCAGGACAAATCATTAAACATGCTCATTTTCATATACTTCCTAGAAAAGACGATAAGGAAATAGGAAGTTCTATTTTTGTTCAATAATCTTTAGGACCCCATTTTTTTAAGACTCTTAATGAAGTGATTAGGGCCAAGATTACTAATGCTAGGGTTAGAATTGATTTTCCAAAAGTTGTTTGAATTAATTCTTGAGAAAGAAAAATTAGAAGAATTGCCAAAGCAATATTTCCAAAAAGTAGAATTTTATCTGCAATAGAGTATTTTTTTAACTCTTTTTCTAAATCCATTAAGAATAAGGGTTTTTATTATTATAAGTTTATGGCTCTGGGGGGAATTGAACCCCCGACTTCTGCCTCATGAGAGCAGCGCTCTACCACTGAGCTACAGAGCCATAAATTAGATAACATAATTGGTTTTTAAGTGTTAGGATATTATTTTTTTAGAATTATATCAATTGTAGAAACCTTGATTTCTTTTTCATTTTGAATATATTTTTCAGTATCAATTTTAATTTCTTTTATAAATGGGATATCTTCCTTAAGGAATCTTTTTCTAAGAATTTCTGAAACATCAACTGCCTTTGAGATAAATTTGCCTCTTGCTCTTAAAATTATCTCGTTTGTTTCTTTTAGCTGGAAGGCCGTATTTGTGACGTAGCTCATTATTGGTTTATTCCCAATAAGCACTACTCTTTCTTTCTTATCCATTTTAAATTTGCTTAGAACTTGGGACTGCTTTTTCACGCGATTCTTTTCTCTTAATCTTTGCGATATAACCTGCAATTTTATTTCTATTTTTTTTACTAGGCATTCCCACTGAAAGTAATTTTTTGTTCACTTCAAAGTCAGAACTAAAACAGTTTTCTTCATTTAACAATTGTTTTGCTGTTTTTTTGATTAAAGTGGACTTTATTTTTCCCATTCTAACATTTTGTTTATTGGCTTTTTAAAGGTTGTTATAGCTTTATTTTTTCATATCTGATGATGTTCTTCCAGTCTTCAAGATAAGAACTTGCATTTTTATCAAGGGTGCCTGGAGCTATGAACAAAGCAGGCATTCTTTCTGAATGAGCCTTTTGGGTAGCGATTGTTAAGTCGTCTTGAGTGACTTTTTTCTTATCTTTAGCTGTTAAAAAGTATTCTTGCTTTCCAAATAGAGTATCTGTTCTAATTTTGGCGATAAATTCCTTTTTCTTTATAGATAATTCTTCAAGAACCTCTATGTCTTTTGCTGAAAGATATTCTTTAATTTGTTCTGCAAAATTGGAAGGATTTTGTTTTGGTTTTATAATTGGCTGTTTTTCTTTTTCTTCTGTTTCTGTTTCATTATTTGCTATATTAGTTTCTAATTTTATAGGAGGTTCTTCTACTTTTTCAGGCTCTAATATCTTTGTTTTTTGTTCTGTTTGAATAGGGTTTAATAACAGCCTTATTTTTTCTCTAATTTCCTCTTCTTTGATTTGGTAATATCTCCAGAAAAGCTTTGTTTCTCCATCAATTCTAACATTAATCGGGATTGCAAAATCTTTAATTTTTCTTAGAGCGACTCTTATTGCAGGTTCTTGATCTTCATCATTTAATAATTCTTGATTTTTTAATTTTTCAAAAGCTTCTTTTTCTTTAGGATTTAGATATTCTGAAAATGATTCTAAAAGTGATTCTTGTCCTTCGATATAATATATAGGACTTGAACCTACTTTCATATTGCTGATTTTTAATTTTCTATCACTTACTAATTCTGAAAGAAATGCAGCTGTAAATAAAGGAGATAATTCTGCGTCCCTGGCGATTCTTGCTGGATATGTAGGCCCTTTATTACGGATTACAGAAAGTATTCTCTCTTTTGTTTGTACCACCTTTTGTATGTCTGGCATCAATCAAAAAGATTTGAGAGGTTTATTAATATTTTCGTATTAGGGTTTCATCCAATTAACCTGATAATATGTAACTGAATCTTCATCGTCAACAATTGAGATTAAAAGAGATTTTCTTGCAGAATGTGCCACTCTATTTTTTGCTGCAAATTCTTGCCAATCAAATGAGGAAGACTCTTTTACACAATGAACTATCCAAAGAGAATGGTCTTGTCCAGGCCTTACTCCTTTTTTATAAACTCTAAAATCTGCTCCGAATTTTAAGGCGGTTTTTACAACATAGCCTTTTTTTCTCAAATCAGAATAAACAGAGAATTTTAATTCAATCCTTTTATCTCTTCTCTTTATTTTTTTTATTAAATCTTCAAAACCTAGTTGTTTTTTTCCTTGAATAATCTGCATCTTTTTATTATCTGTTAAATAGAGTGACTCAAGAGGAGAGAATTCAATTTTTCCTAATTTTTTTTCTCCAAAGTTTGATTTATCATACAAGGAAAAGGCTTCTTGTTGATTGCTAGAAACTCTGTCTCCTAAAATTTGAGCTTTGAACATGGTTATTATAAGAAAAATATGTATTTAAGATATTCTATCAAAGAAAAGATTTATATTGTTTAATTATTAATTCGTGCTATGAGCTGGGAGGCGATAGTTTGGTATTTGCTTTTAGTTGATAGCGTTATAGCTATTGTTCTTTCTTTTTGTTGTGCTAAATGGTTAAAGAAAAATTATAAAGGGCTATGGAAGCACTTTCCTATTACAAAAGGATGGAGTATCTATTATTTTGTCTTGGTGTTAATTATTGGTTGGCTTTTGTATAGATTAAGGCTATTGATGTATTAAGAAAGTTTTAAATTGATGTTTCTTTTGAAATATGGATGAATATGATTAATTTTGCTAAGATTGAGAAAAAATGGCAGGCTAAATGGGAAAAGGAAAAGATTTATCGTGCAAAAGCTAGCGGGGAGAAATTTTATGTTTTGGAAATGTATCCGTATCCTTCTGCCTATGGGTTACATATGGGCCATGCTTGGAATTATAGTATTGGGGATATTTATGCGAGATATAAGAGAATGAAAGGGTTTAATGTTTTACACCCTATGGGATTTGATTCCTTTGGGTTACCTGCTGAAAATGCAGCAATTAAAAATAATTCCCATCCTAAAAAATTTACAGATGAAGCTATTAAGAATTATATAAAGCAGATGAAATCTTTAGGTTTAAGTTACGATTGGGACAGGCTAATTAAAAGTCACGATTCTGAATATTATAAATGGGATCAATGGATTTTTTTAAAATTATTTGAAAGAAGATTGGCCTATAAGAAAAAATCTGCGGTTAATTGGTGTAATGAATGTAATACTGTTTTGGCTAATGAACAGGTTATAAATGGAAGATGTTGGAGGCATGAAAATTGTAATGTTGAAATTAAACATTTGGATCAGTGGTTTTTCAAGATAACAGATTATGCAGAGGAGTTATATAAGTCCCTTGATAAATTAGAGAATTGGCCCGAAGATATTAAGGCAATGCAAAGGAATTGGATTGGTAGAAGCGAAGGGGCTGAAATTGATTTTATTATCGATGGAAAGGGTTGGAATGTTTTTACAACCAGGCCAGATACCTTATTTGGAGTTACTTTTTTAGTTGTTTCAAGCCAGCATCCTGATTTAATGAATTTAGTTACAGAAGATAAGAAGAAAGACGTAGAAAAATTTTTGAAGAAAATTAAAAGTGTTAAAGAAGAGGATATGGAAAAAGAAGGTGTTTTTACAGGCTCTTATGCAGAACATCCGATTACAGGGGAGAAGATTCCTGTCTGGGCTGGAAGTTTTGTGGTTGCTGATTATGGGTCTGGAATTGTGATGGGTGTTCCTTGTCATGAAGAGAGAGATTATGCCTTTGCAAAGAAATATGATTTAGAGATAAGACAAGTAATTGCTCCTTATGTTTCTGATAAAGAAAATCATGCTTTAGATAAAGAAAATGTTGAAAGAGAGATGGTTGTTGAACACCCTTATACTGGATACGGGTTATTAATTAATAGCGGAGAGTTTAATGGGTTGAAAGGTAAGGAAGCACAAGAACATATTATAACTGCTCTTCAAATTAAAGGCAAAGGAAGAAAGAAAACCGCTTTTAGATTAAGGGACTGGCTTGTAAGTAGGCAGAGATTTTGGGGAACTCCGATTCCTATTGTTTATTGTGATGAATGTGGAATTCAGGCAGTTCCTGAGAAAGATTTACCTGTAAAACTACCCGAGAATATTAAATTTGAGAATACTGAAAATCCTCTCAAAAATTACAAATCATTTATTGAAGCAAGATGTCCTAAGTGTAAGGGGAAAGCAAAAAGAGAAACAGATACAATGGACACATTTGTAAATTCTTCTTGGTATTTCTTAAGATATCTAGATTCAAAAAACAAAACTAAGATTTTTGATAAGAATAAAGCAAGTTATTGGGTTCCTATAGATTTGTATATAGGAGGAAGAGAGCATGCAAATTTGCATTTAATTTATTTTAGATTTTATACAAAATTTTTAAGAGATTTAGGTTTGTTGTCCATTAACGAGCCTGTTGAAAGATTATTTAATCAAGGAATGTTACATGCAGAGGATGGATTTAAAATGTCTAAATCTAGAGGAAATGTTATTCTTCCTGAAACTATAAGTGAAAAATATGGGCTAGATACAGCTAGACTATTTTTAGCAAGTGTTGCAGGGCCTGAAAAGGATATTGTTTGGAGTTCGGAAGGAATTGAAGGAAGCTTAAGGTTTGTTATGAGGCTTTTTGATTATTTTAAAAATATCAAGATAGGGAAGTCTTCTAAAAAAGTTGAACACTATGTGAATAAATATCTATTAGATATTGAAAGAGATATAGAGGCGATTAAATTTAATCTTGCAATAATTAAACTAAGGGCATTATTTGAGGTTATTGAAAAAGAAAGTATAAGTAAAGGGGATGCTCAAAAATTTGTTAAAATTTTGGCTGTTTTTGCACCTCATATCGCGGAAGAATTTTGGATGAATTTAGGAAAGGGATTTGTAGCAAAAGCAAAATGGCCTGAAGTTGATAATTCAAAGATAAATGAGGAAATAGAGATTACAAGTAAAGCGGTAGAGAATTTAATTAATGATGCCAAGAATATTATAAAAATAATCTCTGAGAAGGGTAAAAAAATAAAGAGAATTTACATTTATGCTATTCCTAAAGAAATGGGTTATTATGATGAAAATTTAATTTCAGAGAAAATTGGAAAAGAAGTGAGGGTTTTTGCTGTGAACGATAAGAAAAAATATGATCCTGAAAATAAAGCCATAAAGGCGAGATTAGGAAAGCCTGCGATATTTGCAGAATAATTATATAACCTTAGATTCTATCTTTTTTATGAAAGTTGTTTATGATGACTTGCTTTTGGATTCTTGTTTAGCAAAAGGAGCTTTAATTTCTGCAGGTTTTAGGGATATTAAAATTGTTAACACTCTAGAAACCTTTGAAAAGGTTTTAGATGCTGAATTAATCTTAATTGACACAAATATCGGAGATTTAAGTGGAATAAAAATTATACAGCAATTTAGGAAGGATATTAGGGGTTTTGTATGTGGAATGTCTTCAAGGGATTATTTTCCTGAATGGAGAGGGGTTGCAGATTTATTTTTGTTAAAAAGTCTTCTATATTCAAATCCCGGAGATTTTGGAGAGAGGGTTATGAAGGGATATGCTGAGTTTAGGCAGGACAGGAGTTTATCTCTTTAAAATAGTTAGGTTGGTTGTCTTTATATAGTTCTATTTAATATAAATTAAATTGTTTTTTAAAATTCATATTCTTGTTTATTATTAATATATAAAGAAGTTTTTTCTAAGATTTCTATGAAGAAGATTGTAATGCTTCAAAAGTGTGTAAGGTGTGAAAGTATCTTTGATTTAAATTATGATTTAGAGCTTTCAGAGGGAGAATATGATTCCTTAGAACCTTTATGTTGGCAGTGTAGAAGTAAAAAACCTGAAAAACAGATTAAAAAGGGTTCAAAAGAATTTGATATTGAGTTAATTTTAGAATAATAATCTTTATAATAGAAAAATATCCCTTGTTTTAATGGGAGAATTACTTTCTGCTTTAATTTTAGCAGTATTACAGGGAATTACAGAGTGGGTGCCGATTTCAAGTTCCGGGCATTTGGTTTTATTTGAGGAACTTTTAGGATATGATGGAGGCCTTGTATTTGATGTTGCCCTTCATTTTGGGACATTGATGGCTGTTTTTGTTTATTTTGGAAAAGATATTATTGAAATTTTAGAGGATTTATTAAAAGGCAGATTTAACAGCGCAAATGGAAGAATGGGCTTATTACTTATTATTGCAAGTATTCCTGCAGCTCTTTTAGGATTTTTTGCAAAAGATTATTTTGATGCGGTTTTAACTAATCTTGCTATTGTAGCTTGGGGATTTGCGTTGTCTGGAATTTTTTTAATGATTGCAAGTGTTCCGGGAAGAATAAAGGTTGATAAAATAGGATGGAGAGAGGCTTTTTTTGTAGGCACTGCTCAAGCTCTTGCGATCATCCCAGGGATTTCAAGAAGTGGAGCCACTATTTCTTCAGGAGTTTTAGTGGGATTATCTGAAAAAACCGCTATGAAATTTTCTTTTTTATTATCTATCCCTGTTGTTTTCGGAGCAAATCTTTTTGCTATCGGGAATAATTCCCTACCTCCTGAATTAATTTGGGCAACTTTAGTTAGCTTTTTAGTTGGATTAGCTTCCATACATTTAATTTTTAATTATATACTTGTATCTAGAAAGAATTTTGCTTGGTTTGGTCTTTATTGCTTATTACTTTCCATTGGAATTGGAATCTATCTTGCAATTTTATAAAATGAAAAAAGGTCAGAGGCATAATACTGTAATTTTTGGTACCGATGCTGAAAATTTTGTGGGAAGGCTTTTTTATATGCATAATAATCCAAATGGCCACAGGAGGCCTGATTTAATCTCTATTAATGGGAGATTTAATCCTAAATTATCTATAGAGGTTAAAGAGGGAAAGGAAGGGAAGATGTCTCTGAATAGAGAGCAATTAGCCCATCAATTTACATTAGAAGAGGATTATGACAAGCTTTTAGATTTTAAGGAAATAGGGCTTGAGGACATAGATGCAGATTCTTCAATTGCTCACTATTATTCCTTTGTTTCAAGAGTTAGGGGCGTGACTGCACAAGATTTAGATGTCCTATATGCAAATATTTTATTAGAGTGGGATAAAATTGCAATTGTCCCTTCTTCTTTTATTTTTCATTATTTTGCTATTTCAAGACATGCAAAGAAAAGGAAAGAGGATAGAGAGCCTTTGGATGATATTAAAGAAGATTTGATAATGAAAATAAATAGAGATATTCGGCAGGGATGCTCTAATTATTCTGAAAGAGATTGTAAAAATTGGCAAAATTTTAATATAAATTATTTAGTTTCTCTTTTTTCAGATGAGAGAACAAAGTCCAGAATTGGAGAGGCAAAGATTAAACTATTAAGAAAACATTCAGAAATAAATGGGTATAAGAGAATTTTAATTAATGGACCCAATGGAATTCCAATCTATATATTTTCAAGACCTGAACATTTTGATTTATTTGATAATCAATTAAGGAACACAATTGATGAAAGAAGAGGTTTGATTGAAAGAGTTGGGGAAGAGAGAAGAGAGGCAAGAGATTTATTAGGATTATCTAAAAGAAATTTATATTTTGAAGGTCTTTCAGAAGAACAGGAGAAACATCTTAGAAGAATTTCTTTATGGCTTCCAGATGGGGAGAGCGAGGAAGATTATAATGAAAAAATTGAATTTGTAGATGAATTTAAAATTAATCCAGATAATCCTTGGGAGATCTCAGGGATTCCGTTTTAAGGATTTTTTCTTATTGTAAATCCACATTTAGAACATTTCCATTTTTCAAAAACATCTTCCTTAAATGAGAAAGGCAAAAGATAACCTTTTTCACATTCAGGACATTTTGGAAATATACAAGATTCTTCTGTCATTTTAATGTTGCTTTTATCCTCCTTATACCTGCTGAAGAAGATTCCTCTTTTATGATTTTAAATTTGCCTATTTCTTTAGTGTTTTTAACATGAGGTCCGGTACAAAGTTCTTTTGAGAACCATCCTTTATCTTCAGATTTATCTAGGATTGTATAAACAGAAACTTTTTCAGGGTATTTCTGTCCAAATTCTGCTTGAGCTCCTTGCCCTATTGCTTTTTTGTAAGACATTTCTTCTCTTTTTACTTCTAAACCTAATTGTATCTTTTCATTAACTAAATCCTCAATTTTGGAAATTTCTTCTTCGGTAAGTTTTCTTGGATAATTAAAGTCAAATCGTAGTCTTTCTGGGTTGATATTAGAGCCTTTTTGTTTAACTTCCTTTCCCAGAATTTTTCTTAAAGCTTCATTAAGCAAGTGAGTCGCAGTGTGAAGTTTTGTTGTTGCTTCTGAATTGTCTGCAAGTCCTGATTTAAAAATTCCTGCAGAAGTTTTCGAAAGTTTTTGATGTTTTTGAGATTCTTTTTCAAAACCTTCCTTATCAATTATTATATTTTTTTCTTTTGCAATTTCTTCTGTCATTTCGATCGGAAATCCGTATGATTGGTATAATAGAAAAGCATCTTTTCCAGAGATTGATTTTTTATTTTTTGAAATTTTTTCAAACTGGATTAATCCTTTTTCTAGAGTGGATTTGAATTTATTTTCTTCTTCATTTAATTGAGTTAAAATAAAATTTTTATTTTTTCTTAATTCTGGATAATCATTATAGATATTTAGAACTTCTAAGGCAAGAGTGGATGTAAAATTATCTTCAATGCCTATTTTTTTTGCAAATCTTATAGCTCTTCTAATTAATCTTCTGAGAATATATCCTTGTTCTGTATTTCCAGGTTTTATTGATTTATTGTCTCCTAAAATAAAAACAGCTGCTTTAAGATGGTCTGCTATTATCCTTATTTCTTTTTTATTTGAAGAATATTTTTTTCCTGAAATTAATTCTATTTTTTTTATAATCGGAAGGAAGGTATCTGTTAGATAGTTATCATCAATTTTATTTAAAACCGAGAGAGTTCTTTCAAGACCCATGCCGGTATCAACATTTTTTTGTTTTAATGGGAGATATTCATTTTTAGAGACTTTATTATACTCCATAAAAACATTATTCCAGATCTCAATCCATTTATTATCATTTGGATTGAAACTAGCAGGAGGGTTTTTTTCTGTCCAGAAAAATATTTCTGTGTCAGGTCCACAAGGGCCTGTTTCTCCAGCAGGTCCCCACCAATTATCTTCTAAAAATAAGATTCTTTCTTTTGGAATTCCTAATTCAATCCAGAGATTATAAGATTCGTCATCTCTTTGAGCTTTACTACTCCCCTTAAAACAGGTTATGGCTAATTTTTCTTTAGGAATTTTTAGAACCTTTGTAAGAAATTCGTAAGAATAGTTTATTGAATCTTTTTTCCAGTAATCTCCTAAGCTCCAGTTTCCTAACATTTCAAAAAAAGTATGATGTGTTGGGTCTCCAATTTCTTCAATATCAGTAGTTCTTAGACATTTTTGAACACTTACAAGTCTTTTGGTTTTTAGGGGATGAGGTTGCCCGAGTAAATAAGGAACCAAGGGATGCATTCCGGCTGTTGTAAATAATACTGTTGGGTCATTTTCTGGCATAAGGGGGGCGGAAGGGATTTTTTTATGTTTTTTTGATATAAAAAAATTAGTATATTTTTTTATGAATTCTTTTCTTTTCATGTATATTCTTAGAAATCTAATATTTTAAGGCTTTTTATTTTAGCTTTTCAATTTTTCTTCGGATTTCTTCTATCTCTGTCTCTAGGTCTATTCTCTTTTTAACAGATACTTTTTTTTCTTCCCCTTCTGTTTTTTCTTTTACCTTGGGTATTACTTTTTCTAGGATATTTAATTCATCTTCTAATTCTGCTATTTTCTTTTTTAAAAGAATTTTTATTGCAAGTTCTTCTGTTCTTAAACGATTATATTCTTGAATATATTTTACTGAATTTAATAGAGATACTTGTGAGTGTAAAAGGTTTTTTGCACCTGAAATCTTTTCAGAATTTTTTAGCAGAACATATTCTTGATTCATTCTATTTTTTCAAAAATACTCTCTGTAACCTCATTTAATTTATCTTGGATTTCGTGGGTTTCTTTTTCCCAAAATTCTAGTTCTTGTTCTTCCTTCTGTCTGGTTTCCCTAATTTTTCTCAACAGTTCATCAATTTCATTTAATTTTTCTCTAATATTCGATAAAGAAGTTTTTGCTGATCTGAATTTATCTAATCGGACAAATATAGGTTCTTTTTCATCCATCTCTTTTTTTCTAATCTGTGGGGGAATAATTTCTGATTCTAATTGTTCAAAATGAGTTCTTGGAATCTCTCTTGGTCTGTTTTCTTTAAACTTTGGCAAGTTTGAGACTGGTAACTCTGGCAGGGCAGACATTGTTTTTTGAGAAGCCTCAAATTCTTGATTTTGTTTTAGAAAAGGCTCTTCTAAATTATCGACTTCCTTTATGTTTAGAGAAGGATTTTCTGAGTTTATTGGAGGTAGGTTAAATCTAGTAATTTTATTTCCTGGTAAATCAGGTAATCTTTCTTTTTTCTCTTGTTTTTTATTCCAGAACATCTTAACCTCTTATATAACCTATTGGTTAAAATGGTTTATATATGTTGCGAAATAGATAACGAAAGGTTTTTATTTGTGCTTTTTTAGTCTTAGTAATGCCTGCTAAAAAAATTGTTAAATCTAAAGAAGAAGTTCAGATAAAACTCTTAAAAGATGTCGTGGGACATGTGGTCGGACCAGAGGCAGCAGGTATTGTTGATTTGTTATCTGGAAAAAAGAATGTTAATGAATTTACTATTGCTGAAAAATTAAAAATAACTATTAACCAGACAAGAAATATTTTGTATAAATTATCTGACGAAGGATTAGTAACTTTTGTTAGAAAAAAAGATAAAAAGAATGGAGGATGGTATACTTACTTTTGGACTCTTGAAACAGGTAAATCTATTGAAAGTTTAAGGGCCATGACATCTGCTAGAATTAAGGTATTAGAGATTGAGTTAAAGAATAGAATGCATGAAAGATATTATCATTGCATTACTTGTGATTTAGAATCTAGTGAAGAAGACGCTTTACAGAATTTTTTTGCCTGTATTGAATGTGGAGGGGTTTTAGAATTAAAGGATAATAGTGAGTTTATTGAAAGGCTAAAAAGAGAGAGGGATAAATTAAGGAAGGATCTAGAAGTAGTCGAAGAACAACATAATATAATTTTGAAAAAAGAAACAGCAACTATCTCTAGAAAGGCGAGGGCAGAAGAAAGAAAGAAGAAAGTAGAAAGGGAGAAAAAGAAAAAAGAAAGAGATGCAATAAAAGCAAAATTAACTGGTAAAAAAACTACAACAAAAAATTCTAAACCTTTAAAAGGCAAAAAAACTGCTTCTAAAAAGAGAAAGTAATAAAATGAGGAGAAAAAGGCATAAGAATAAATTTGTAGAATTCAGTTTAACAAATTGGCTAATTGCGATTAATGTAGTTGCATTTGTTATGTTTACAATTTTATTAATCGGAGATTTAAACCTTGAAACTGCTCTAATCTATACTGCTCTAAAACCTTCTTTATTTATAGAAGGCTTTGTATGGACTCTATTAACAAGTATGTTCATGCATGGGAGTTTTGCTCATCTACTAGTTAATATGTTCTCTTTGTTTTTTATTGGAAATTTAGTTGAGAGGATAATTGGGAGAAAGAGATATTTCTGGATTTATCTAATATCCGGGATTGTAGCTGGATTAGCTTTTGTTACATTTGCATATATAGGTTTATTTATTCCTGCAGGGGAAAGAATTTTTGGAGGCATTGATACTTTTGCTGTAGGGGCATCAGGAGCTTTATTTGGTCTTGGTGGTTTGTTAGCGGTTTTAATTCCTAAATTAAGAGTTTTAATTTTCTTTTTTATACCAATGCCTATGTGGGTAGCAATGTTAGTCTTAATGTTTGGATTATGGATTTTATCTGCTGTCGGAGGATTGCCTATTGGAAATACGGCTCATTTCGGAGGATTAGTTGTAGGGATTATTTATGGATTTTACCTAAGATATAAATATTCAAGAAAAGTTAAAATGTTGAATAGGATGTTTATATGAAAAAAAAATCTAAATCTAAAAGAAAATTGAATCTGTATGAAGATAGTTGGAATTATTTAAAAGAGAGCAAGAATTTTATTTATTCTGCAATTATCCTTTTTTTGATAGGGATTATAGTTGGATTTATATTTCCATCTTATTTTTCAGATTTCTTTGACCCTATCATAAGGGATTTAATAGATAAGACTTCCGGACTAACTGTAAATCAATTAATTTTTTTTATTTTTCAAAATAATTTGATTGCCTCTTTTCTGGCCCTTATATTGGGAATTTTTATAGGGGTTTTTCCAATTTTTAATATTGTTGTAAATGGAACATTACTTGGATATGTTTTATCTAAGGCTGTAGAGGTTGAAGGTATTTTTACGATATGGAGATTAATTCCTCACGGTATTTTTGAGCTACCTGCTATTTTTATCGCAGTCGGTTTAGGAATAAAACTTGGATTTAGCTGGTTTTTCAAGGGAAATAAGATAGAAGAACTTAAGAAACGATTTTTGAGTAGTTTAAAAGTTTTTGTTGCAATTATCCTTCCATTATTAATAATTGCTGCAGTTGTTGAAGGAATTTTAATTGCATTGAGTGGATAGGTTTTAAAATTAAAGAGTCTTTTTAGTTAATGGAATTTTCTAGTAAAAGTATTGATGAAATAGATGAAGAAAGAGAGTTAGATAATCGGAGAAAGGTTGAGGCAGCATTATTTATTGCAGGGAGATATTTAAGTCTACAAGAGCTTATAGGTTTAACAGATATAAATCCCATTATTCTTAGAAAAATTTTAGAAGATTTAAAGGATAAATATAAGGAATCTGCAATTGAAATTATAGAAAGAGAGGGCAAGTGGAAAATGGATGTTTCTCAGGAGTATTTTGGTATGGTTAATAGGCTTGCAGGAGGAACAAGCGAGTTTAGTAAAGCAGAACAAGAGAGCTTGGCTATAATTGCGTATAAACAACCGATAAAGCAAAGCGTGCTGATTAAGATCAGAGGAAATAAAGCATATGAGCATGTTAAGAAATTTGCTGAAATGGGATTGGTTACAAAAAGAAAAAGAGGGCACACTTCTGAGCTTTCATTAAGCGAGGAGTTTTATGATTATTTCCAGATAGAAAAGGGAAAAAATGTAGAGGGTTTTAATAATGGTTAATTTTATTGATTTTCTTTTTTTCTTCTATATGTTTGTTGGACTTTACATGCTTTCTTTATTTATCTTTATTTATCTTCCAAATAGATTGAAGGTTTTTTATTTTCCTAACGGAAAAGTAGAGGGAGTTAGCATTATAATGCCTTGTTATAATGAAGCTCCTCATATTGGAGAGGCTATAGAATCTTTACTTTCTCTTGATTGGCCAAAAGATAAACTTGAGATTATTGTTGTCGATGATAGAAGTACAGATAATAGTGTAGAGGTTATAAAAGAATATGAAAGAAAGTATGATAATGTAAGATTAATAGTTAATTCAAGAAATTCTGGAAAGGCGGCAGAACCAACAAATATTGGTATACTGGCTGCAAAATTTGATTATATTGCAGTTGCAGATGCAGATTCAACTCCTAGAAAAGATGCTTTAAAAAAAATGATAGGCTTTTTACAAGAAGATAAAAGAGTAGGGGGAGTTACTTGTGCGGTTCTTGCAGCAAGACCTGAAACGTTTATGCAAAAAATTCAAGCCATTGAATATGCAGTGATTGCATTTAATAGGAAATTACTTGATTTAATAGACGCAGTGTATGTCACTCCAGGCCCGTTTGCTTTGTATAAAAAAAAGGTATTAATTGAAGTAGGATTATTTGATACAAAAAATATGACTCAAGATATAGAGATTGTCTGGAGGATGCTCTCTAAGGGCTATATTGCGAGAATGTCTTTGGCAACAAAAGTTCATTCTGTTACACCGAGGGGGTTTAGGCTATGGTGGAAGCAGAGAATAAGATGGAATATTGGGGGAAAACAAACTTTATGGAAGTATAAAGGCTTGATTTTTAAAAAAGGGATGCTTGGTTTGTTCATCATTCCTTTTTTTAGTTTTTCTCTCTTTCTTGGAGTTTTTGGATTAGGGCTGTTTGTTTATCTTCTTCTAAAAAGATTAGTCGTTACATATCTATCTACTAGTTATTCTATATATGCTAGTTCTGCTATTGTGACTTTTCAAGATTTAACTTTTGCACCTTCGATTCTTAATTTTTTTGGATTGGTCTTATTTTTATTAGGTCTTAGCTTTACTATTTTAGGATTAGTTATAATAAACGATGATCATGTAAAAAAGAGTAATGTTTTTAATATCTTCTTCTATCTAATTGTATATTTGGCGATTTATCCCTTTAATTTGATACACTCGCTATATAAACTAGCGGTAGGAAAATACTCATGGTAAACTCAAAACAGGCATTTTGGCAGGCACTTGTATTTACAATATTAATTTTTGTACTTGGAATTTTTTTAGGATTTTTTCTTGAAAATTCAAGGTCAGATACTTTGCAATTAAGACTTTTAAATTCAGAAGTAAATCTTTTGGATGAGCAATTAAGAAATCGAGTTACAGATGATTTAAATGTTGAATGTGAACTTGCAGTTGAGAGTACTTTTAATTTTGCAGATAAAATTTATTCAGAAGCGGTTAATCTTGAAAAATATGATTCTGCAAGTACGTTAGGCGATGATTTAAAATCTATTCACAGAAGATATGATTTATTAAGGACTCTTTTATGGCTTGAAAGTATTGATTTGAGAGATAGATGCGGAGAAGATTTTCATACTGTTGTTTATTTTTATGATTATGCTACAGAAAACATTGAGGTAAGTGCAAAACAGAATTTTTATTCGAGAATGCTTGAAGAAATAAAGGCTAATCATCAAAAAGAGATGCTTTTGATTCCAATTGCAGGAAATATGAATTTAGATTCTGTTGATCTTGCTCTAAATAATTATAATATTGAAAAATTGCCCGTTATTCTAATAAACGAAGAAATAGTGATAGATGAGGTGTTGATGTTTGAAGAATTGGAAGAACTGATTTTTAATTCATAATAATTTAGAACCATAATAAATTTAAATGCGAACTATATAATTTTTTTATGGTTTATGTTGAAGCTATAAGGGAAGGTGAAATTGTAAGGGTTTCTGAAGAGCAAGCTAGAGTTGAAGAGTTATTTATTTTAAGAAATATTCCAGAGATTGTTAAAAAAGAGATTTCTGAAACTCCTAAAACCCTCGATTTAACAAAAGTTAGAGGCAAGGAAAGATTTGAAGCCATGAGAAGAGCTACTTATAAGAAGAATAATGTCTTAAAAGAGTTGAAAGATAACTTCCATTGGGATATTTTAAAAAAAAGAAGAACACTTGGACTATCAAGGAAACAATTTGCAGATAGATTAGGAGAGACAGAAGAGAGACTTAAAATTGTTGAAAATGGTAATCTTCCGGAAGATAACTTTGCCCTTATTATAAAAATTGAAAGAACCTTAAGTATTACTCTAAGAAAAGAGAGTCAATTAAGTAATGTTAATCTTGCAGAGCTACAAAAAGCAGAAGAAGAAAAGAAAAAAGTTCAAAAAGAGGCTAGAGAGGCTAACATTCTAGGAGATGACATTGAGGTCATAGATTAGAAAGCTTTATAAATCAAATTTATTGTGTTGTGTTATGCAAATTGAGATTATTAATCAGGAAAAAGAACTTATTGAATTAAAAGTTGATGATGTTACGGTAGTTGAGGTTTTAAGAGCATATTTAAATAATGGAGGGATAAAATTTGCAGCTTGGAGAAGAGAACATCCTTCAAAGCCAGTTATTTTTAGAATTGAGAGTGATAAAGGAACTGTAAAGAAAGCTATCTCAGATGCAGTAAATGCAATTAAAAAAGATACTGACAAAGTTCTAAAAGCTGTAAAATAGCGTTAGGTTTATTAAGGATATTTAACAGAAATATTAAAGGAGGTGTTTAATGGGCTGTAATTTAAATTGGGTTGAAGGCGTTCTTGCTTTGGTGATTCTAGTGTTTACATTTTGGATGATACCAGATGTTTCTCAATGGATAATTGCAGTGGCAGCTATTCTTCTTTTATTACAGGCAATAATCTGTAATAAAAGTTGTATGAAATGTCATGCAATGCCAAAAGAAATGCCAAAAAAAACTTCTTCGAAAAGAAAGATTAAAAAAAGAAGGTAAGTGAATAAATTTTTATTTTTTTATTTTTTAGATAATTTTATAATATAACAAATTTTTTAATTTCATGAGTAAAATTTCTGCGGGTAGTTTTGATTTAAACAAGTGGCTTTATGGAGGTTATGAAAAAGATATAATTACGACGCTATATGGCGGACCGGGAACTGGAAAAACAAATCTTTGTTTAATTGTGGCTGTTTCGCAGGCAAAGAAAGGAAAGAAAGTAATTTTTATGGATACAGAAGGAGGATTTTCTACAGATAGGGCTAGACAAATTTTTGAAAAGACAAACGGAGATGGAAATTTTAAAAAGACCTTAGAAAATATTTTAATTTTAAAACCAACTTCTTTTGAAGAACAGAAGGATTGTTTTAATCAACTCTTGAAATATTTAAAGGAAGAGGTTAGTTTAATTATCGTCGATGGGATGACCATGCTTTATAGGTTAGAATTAGCAAGCGCAAAAGAAAAGAATAACAGTGAATTTCAAAAAGTCAATTCTGAGTTAGCGAGGCAAATGAGGATTTTAGCTGAAATTGCAAGAAAAAGGAATATTCCAGTTATCGCAACCAATCAGATTTATCATTGGGAAAAGAATTTGAAAATGGTAGGAGGAGATATAATGCAATATTGGAGTAAATGTTTAATAGAGCTAGAGCATGATAAAGGGAAGAGGGTTGCTTTTTTAAAAAAACATAGGAGCTTGAAAGAGAGCAGTTTTTATTTTCAGGTCTGGGAAGGAGGCATTAGAAAAAAAGGTTGGCTTTAGGGAAAAATTAAATAGCTTTTTTTCTTAGTTCTAAGATGAAATATTCCGATTTTGTGGATTTATACGAGGAATTGGAAAAAACAACAAAGAAATTAGAAAAAGTAGAGATTTTATCAAAATTTTTAATTAAATTAAGTAAATCTGGGGAAATTGAATGGATATATCTTTTGAGGGGAAAAGTTACTCCAGATTACGATGAGAGGGAATTTGGGATTTCTAATCAATTAATTATAAAGGCTATTGCAAAAAACTCAGGAGTAAGTTCTGAAGAAGTGGTAAAGCAGTTTAGAAAATCAGGAGATTTAGGTTTTGTTGCAGAAAAGCTGATAGGTAAGAAGAAACAAAAGAGTTTATTCACTTCAAGACTTAATGTAAATAAGGTATTTTCAAATTTAAAAAAATTAATGGATTTAGAAGGAAAGGGAAGTCAAGAAAAGAAGATAAATTTAATTTCAGAATTACTCGTAGATTCTAGAGATAAAGAAGCTTGTTATATTGTAAGGACAATTCTAGGACAATTAAGAATTGGGGTTGCAGATGCAATTCTTAGAGATGCGATTGGAAGGGCTTTTTTCAAGGAAGATGTTAGAAAAGAAATAGAGCAGGCATATGATAGAGTTAATGATTTTGCTGAAGTTTTTGAACTTTCAATTAAAGGGATTAAATATTTAGAAAAAGTGGAAATAGGAGTAGGAAGGCCAATAAATGTTATGCTTCCTGTAAAGGTTGAAAATTTAGATGAGGCTTTTAGAATTTGTGGAACACCTTTGGCGGTAGAACATAAATACGATGGGTTTAGAGTTGTTATCCATAATGATGGTGAAAAAATTAAACTTTTCACAAGAAGATTAGAGGAAGTTACTAAACAATTTCCAGATGTTGTTGAAGTTGTTTCAAAATATGTCAAAGCTAAAACCTATGTTTTAGATTCAGAAGTTGTTGGATTTGACCCCAAAACTAAGAAATATAAGCCATTTGAAGCAATTAGTCAAAGAATAAGGAGGAAGCATGAGGTTGGAAAATTAATTAATGAGCTTCCTGTCGAAATTAATGTTTTTGATGTATTATACCTTAATGGAGAAAATGTTATGGACAAACCTTTTCGAGATAGAAGGAAAATTTTAGAGAAAATTGTAACCCCTCTCCATTTTAAAATAAGACTTTCAACACAGTTTATTTCTAATAATAAAGAAGAGGTTAGGAAATTTTATGAGGATGCGTTAAGGTTAGGAGAGGAGGGGGTCATGTTAAAGAATTTAGAATCCTCTTATCATCCAGGAAGAAGAGTAGGTCATATGGTAAAATTAAAGCCTGTGGTAAATGATCTAGATTTAGTGATTACAGGAGCAGAGTATGGGACAGGTAAGAGGGCCGGAGGTCTTACTAGTTTTTATGTTGCGTGTAAAGATGGAAATGAATTTAAAGAGGTAGGTAAAGTAAGTAGTGGATTAAAAGAAAAAGAATCTGAAAAAGAAGGAACAACGTATAAGGAAATGGATTTATTGTTGAAACCCGGGATAATAAAAGAAAAGGGAATAAAAGTGTGGACAAAACCTAAGGTGGTAGTTTCTGTGACTTATCAAAATGTACAAAAAAGTCCAACTTACTCTTCTGGTTTTGCATTAAGATTTCCAAGAATTACGCATCATAGGCCAGATAGGAACGTTACTGATATTGCAACTTTGAAAGAGATAGAGAAAGAGGCAAAAAAAGGAAGATGAAGGGACTAATTTTTATTTGGTTATTTTTAGCGTTTACACTTTTTGTTTATTTAAACGAGGATCCTAATATTTATTTAAGTCCCGGACAAAACGTTTATTTTTGGATAATTGTTTCCTTGCTTGTTATTGCTTTGCTAGTTGTAACAGTTTTAATTATAAAAAATTCTATTCATGAAAAAAGAGAGGCTGATAAGGGTATTAATGAAGAGAATTAATTTTATATATCTTAATTTCTAATTGTATCTATGGAAGAGAGGGTTAAGAAATTTTTTATCATTGGAGTTTTTGCGGTTTTTCTTGTCTATCTTGTTTTTTTGCAGGTGTTTTTAAAAGTTCAAAACTTTCTTTTTCTCCAGACCAGAGTTGCTATGATAGCGATTTTGGAATCTATCCTAGTACTAAAGGAGGTTTAGAGATTAATTCATTTGGGGAACGAATTGAAATGCAGGATTTTTGTATAGACTCTAAGCATATTGCAGAGTATAGTTGTAATGAAGGGGGAAGTTTTAATTATAGAGTTTATGAATGCTTTATTGATTGTTTAGATGGGGCATGCGGTTTTAATCGTCAGACAAGTTTTGTTAGGGCAGAGATTGAGATAGTAAATAATGAAGAGTTGATCAATCTTGAAGAATATAAAATGGAGAGTGGGGCCAAGCTTGTTTTGATTTAAGGGAAGGGGATTTTTGTAATATTGATGGAAAGGATTTATTTATTCAGAGTATAAGCGAGGGAAAAGCAGTGTTTAGTTTCGGAAAAGAGGGAGACCCGTTTAGAGTTTTACATGATGTCGCGGGTAATAAATTTCATTTTTTTCCTTTAGAGGAAGAAATGCCCTTACAGAGATTAGATTTTAGTGTATTGGATAAGGATGGGGGGTGGTATAAAGGACCTATTCAAGATTTTAGTGTTTTTTGGGAAGAGGAAAAGATAATTATAGAGTCTTCAGAAGTTTTAGAAGGCAAAGGGCATAGTTATGAGTTATTAACTTCTGGAGAAACATTGGAATTAAAGGCACAACTCTTAGGAGGAGAGGTTGTGATTCCAATCGCCTATGGGGATGGGATTAATTTTTTAGGCGTGGGAGATGAAACAGAAAAAATTGCTACATCTCCTGGAAATTTATTATATTTTGATTCTTCCAAGGGACATAAAAATTTTGTATTTACAATTAGTTCGGGAGGAGCCAATTTAGAATCACTTTTATGTGATGCTGATGTAACTTCAGAAATTTCTGAATGTCTTCCAGGAGAATTAAAAAATATTTCTTATACTTCTGATAATTCTTGTATAAATTCTCTTCCAAGTGATAAGTTGTATTCACGTTGTGATTATGATTTAAATGGGATAATTGGTTTTTTAGAAGATATTGATAGCAACCTTGATATTTTATTGTACGATTCGGAGAACATTGTAGATATAAATGATAAGTTTGAAAATAAGAAAAATTTAAGCTTTAGAGATAATGGGATTTTAATTGATTTTGAATTTGATTTTGATGAAAATCCGTTAGATTTAACTAAAATAAAAATTGAAAAGCAAGAGGAGGAGGGTTTTGGTTATTTAATTATAAATGGCTTAAATGTTGAAAAAAGAGCCTATGTAGATTCAATATTAGGGAATGAATCAATTTGTATAAAAAATATGGAAATAGACTCTATTTCTGAAATAAGTGAAGGTTGCTCTAAGAGTAATGAACATCTTGTGATATGTGATGGAAAAGAATATGGAGATTTTAGATGTGTGAAGGAAAATGATAAATTGAAAATCTTTGGGCTTAGAAATTCAGGAGTTAGAGAAGTTATTTTTCAAACTAATAGCTTATGTGTTCCTTATTGGAGTTGTACTCCTTGGAGTGATTGTGTTTCTGGAAGTCAAAATAGGGCTTGTACTGATTTAAACAATTGCGGAACTAATTTAGGTAAGCCATTAGAGATTGATTCATGTACAATTTTTACTAGACAAGATCTATCTTGTTTTGATTTAGGGGGAGAAATTTGTTCTGAAGGTTGCTCTATTGCACCTGTCGAGACTAATGATGGCCCTTGTTGTTTAGGAGTATGTATTTCAGAAGAAGATTCTTCTGAGTTATATTTTTGGATAGTTGTCGCGGTTTTAACTCTGGCAATTATCGTAATGATGACAATTATTTTTTTAAGTTTAAAAAACACGACAAAGAAATTAGGAGAGTTATCTTAAAATTTAAGAATTAATTCTGCTTAGGTAAAATAAGATTTAATTAAGGAATTTTAAACTCGATATATACAGAATTAAGATTAAAGGTTAGTTTTTTAGAAAGCTTTATAAAAGGTTTTTATTTATAAATAACATATTTATTTAACAAATGGCAAAATCAAATTTAAAGGTTCAAAATATTGTTGCAACATCTTCTTTGGGTAAACCAGTTTCATTAACAAAATTAGCAAGAAGTAATAGCAATACAGAATATAACCCTGAGCAATTTCCTGGATTGGTTTTGAGAATTCAAAAACCAAAATCTGCGGTTCTAGTGTTCTCTTCTGGGAATCTTGTCTGCACTGGTACAAAATCAGTTGCACAAGTTAAAGAGGTGATTGAGCAGGTGATAAAAACACTTGCAAAAATTGGGGTTAAGATAACAGATAAGCCAAAAATAACTGTGCAAAACATAGTTGCTTCTGGCAGTATTGATGTAGATCTTAACCTCAATATACTTGCTCTTGAATTGGAAAATACCGAATATGAGCCGGAACAATTTCCAGGATTGGTTTATAAATTAGATGAGCCTACAACAACTTTTTTATTGTTTTCAAATGGAAAACTAGTTTGTACAGGGACAAAAAGTAGAAATGAATTAGAACAAGCTATGGAACAATTGAATAAAAATATTAAAGAAGTTTTAGCAAGGATTAATAAGCATAAATCTCAAATGAATTGAGTTATTTTTGTTTGTTTTCTAAAATTTTTTAGAATCCATGACTTCTGTGTGTAATTTTCTATATTTAATTTTAGTCTTTCTTGTATTCTTGATAGCGCATCTTTTAAGTTGCTAAATTTTTCTGGACTTTTTGTAAAAGCTTCTCTCGATGCTTCTCTTAATATCCCTACTCCACAAGGAGATGAATATTCTGGACGAATCTCTCGAAATACCAAACAAGAAGATTGTTTTTTTATTTTCTCTAGATATTCAGTAATTGCAAGCCTATTTGCATAATAGGCTCCAGTAACAGAGTCTGCATATTTTTTTCGTGGAAAAAAAGATTCATAATCTTGCCAGACCCCTAAACCGTTTGTTGAAATTTCAATTACTTCAAATGAATATTTGTCTGGAAGAAGAAGGAATTCATAATGGTTTCCTAAATATTCAGAGTTAAAAATTTGAAAATCATTTATTTCTGAAAAAGTTTTTATTTTTTCTAATTTAAATTTAGAGAGTGCATCATCTGTTGCGGTAATGCTCCATCTTGTCGGGACAAGTTTTCTATTTTTCTTTAAACCAAGTAGACCGGCTGAAAGAAGTTTTATTATATTGGAGACCGGAATTGATTTTGATAATTCTATCATTGCAGGAACAGATTTTATGTCTACATCATTGACAAGATAATCTACTTTTCTTTTAATCTTAGTATTTTCTTCAAGTTTTACAGATTCTAATGGGGCAGACTTTGAAATTAAAGGCACTCTTGAGTCTGGATGTTTTATTAAAGAGGTTGGTTTTTTAAGTTTAAACTCTGTGGCAATAGATTTATGGGTCATTGCAATTTCATTAAAAACTTGATAAAATTTAGTGTTCTTTTTCTTAACGTTGTTTTGAGTTCTAGAATAAATTAGTTGATTTCTCATTGAAATTATATCTTGAATCTGTAAATTATTTTTTTTCCAGAGTTCTGGTGAGCTCATGATTTCATTTTGCCCATAAGATTCGGGAGATAAAATTCCGGTATAAACATTGGGATAATTCCATTTTCCAACAAATATTTCAGGAGGGCTTGAACCTGAAAATTCTGATTTTTTAATAGAAGGCATCAAGAGAGAATGTTTTTTACAATTTTCTTGACCACATATTTTACAAACCATAAAATTCTTCAAAAAGAAACTATTTATTGATTTAGATGTATTCTATCTTTCATTATTTTATTTCTTAATATATGATGTCGTGTTAATCCAATTAGAATAAAAACTATTCCGATAGCAATTGCTGAATATCCAAGAGAGATAAGAAGTTTAACTGAATTTCCAAACTGGATTAATCCAAAACCGAAGATTAATGTAGCCATTGCGGTTCTTATATATGATAAAAGTGTCCTTTCATTTGATAAGAGTGCCTCTTCTAAGAGCAGTTCTTCTTGTCTTCTCTTTTTCATTATCTTTAGAAGAAGAAATATCTTTTAAATTATTCTATCCCTTTAAATCTGTAATCCCTAATAAAACAAATAACAGGCCTATCATAACAACAAACCAAAATAAGCCTCCTTTAAAGAAAGCCCCTGCAGCATCCCAGAAGTTCCAAATGCCCCATGTCTGTGAATACCACGCGATAATTATTGGAGCGATTATGAGTATTAACCCTAATATTAGTTCTAACCATTTATTCATAAAAGGCTTACTGATATTTAATTTATAAAGATTATTGTTTTTGTTTATATCGTTAGACTTAAATATCCTGTTTTAGAATTTGTTAAATGCTTGATAAACAACAGATAAATGAGATAAAAGAACATTTAGAAAATGCTCAAAACCCTTTATTCTTGTATGATAATGATGCCGATGGATTTTGTAGCTATATTTTATTAAGAAAATATCTTGGGCGAGGGAGAGGAGTTGCTATAAGAACCCATCCTGGGATAGACATTGGTTATGTAAGAAAAATACAAGAATTAAGGGCAGATTATGTTTTTGTTTTAGATAAACCTTCTTTAGGGGACAGTTTTGTTAAAGAGGTAGACCAAATGGGTATTCCTATTGTATGGCTTGATCATCACCAAACTGATGAGTTTCACGAGGGAGTTTTTAGTTATAATTCCTCAAAACAGGGTTCAAAAGAATCAGAGCCTGTAACGAGAGTTTGTTATGAGGTTACAAAAAGAAAAGAGGATTTATGGATTGCTATGATAGGCTGTATTGCAGATAATTTTATGCCTGATTTTTTTGAAGATTTTGCTGAAAGATATCTTAGTTTTTGGGGGCAAAAAGAAGAGATAAAAAAACCTTTTGATGCGTATTATAAAACAGGGATAGGATTGATTTCAAGAGCAATTGGTTTTGGGCTGAAAGATAGCATAACAAATGTTGTTCTTCTTCAGAATTTTTTAATTTCTTGCAGGTCTCCTGATGAGATGATGTCTGAGCTTGATTCTTATAGTAATTTTGGGAAAAAATATAGAGAGATAAAAAAGAAATATGACTATTTAATTTCTAGAGCTAAATCAGATACAGATGATAAGATTTTATTCTTTACTTATTCAGGAGATTTAAGTATAAGTTCTGAAATTTCAAACGAGTTATGTTACTTTTATCCAAAAAAAATAATTGTTGTTGCATTTGACAATGGAGGAATATCTAATTTATCTTTAAGAGGAAATAATGTAAAAGGATTGATAGAAAAAATACTTCCACAAATTGAAGGGGCTAGTGGAGGAGGGCATAAGGACGCAGTAGGAGTCAGATTAATGAGCAAGGATTTAAATAAATTTAAAGAGGAGTTAATTAGTATTTTAAAATGAAAGATCTTCCGAAACATCTTGCGATTATTCCGGATGGAAATAGGAGGTGGGCTAAAAATAAAGGCTTAAAGAGTTTTCAGGGAATAAATAGGGATGGGCTATATCAACATTTAACTTCTCTTTTTGAAGAGATAAAAAATAATGGAATAAGATATTTTTCTCTATGGGCTTTTTCTACTGAAAATTGGAAAAGGCCAAAGGAAGAAATACAGGTTATTTTTGAAGTTTTATTAAAAAATTTGATTAAATTTAAGGATGACGCCTTAGTAAACGAAATTAAATTTTTACATATAGGTAGAAAAGATAGAATTCCTAAAAAAATTTTAAGAGCTATTGAGGAGTTAGAAGAGGTTACAAAAAAATTTGGTAAATTTAATGTTCTTTTATGTATTGATTATGGGGGAAGAGATGAAATTATAAGGGCTGTTAATAAGGCAATTAAAGAAAATAAACAAGTTAATGAAGAAGAGTTTGAGAATTATCTCGATACTAAAGATATTCCCGATGTTGACTTTATTATTAGAACTTCTGGAGAGAAAAGAATTTCAGGATTAATGTCTTTTCAGGGAGCCTATGCAGAATTATATTTTTCAGAAAAATATTTTCCTGATTTTAATGTTGACGATTTAAGAGATGCTTTAGAAGATTTTTCACAGAGAAAAAGAAATTATGGAAGATAAGATTTAAATAAAGTCTTGATTTTTATTTTATATGGGGAAAGAGAGTTTATTAGCGAGACTTGTTAATCTAAGTGGAGTTAGTAGTGATGAGGGTGATGTTAGGGAATTTATTATAAAAGAGGTTAAGAAATATACTAAGAATTTAAGAGTTGATAAGATGGGAAATTTAATTGTAGTAAAAAAAGGAAAAAAACCCGCTATAATGTTTATGGCCCATATGGATGAAATTGGAATGATGGTTAGTTCTATAAATAAAAACGGCAGAGTTTCTATAAGTCCAATTGGAGGTATTGATCCTTTTATTTTAATTGGACAGAAGGTTCATATAAAAACAAGAAGTAAAAAAAAGATAGGAGGGATTATAACGACTACCGAGGTTTTAGATTCTGCTGATATGAAAAAAGACTTGATTATGGACGATCTTTTTATCTACACAGGATTAACGAAAAGTGAGTTAATAAAATCAGGAATTGCAGTAGGAGATTATGTACATTTTACAGAAAGTTCTGATTTTTGTCACTTAGGTAATAAAAGTATTATCGGAGGAAAAGCATTGGATGATAGAATCGGATGTTATATTTTATTAGAATTAATAAGAACTGTAAAAAGTTCCCATGAATTAATTTTTGTATTCACTGTTCAAGAAGAAGTTGGTCTATATGGAGCTGAAACGAGTGTATTTAATTTAGATCCTGATTATGCAATTGCAGTTGACGTTGTGCCTCATAACGGCTTTGATGAATCTGTATTATTAAGAAAGGGCCCTGTACTGACTGTTAAGGATGCTGAAATGATAGCAAATAAATCTTTAGTCGAAGGTATTGAAAATGCTGCTAAAAAAGCCAAAGTCAAATTACAATTAGAGGTAAGTGAATCTGGAACAACAGATGCTACATCGGTCTTTGTGGCAAAGGGAGGAATTCCTTCTGCGGTTTTTGGAGTTGCTGTTGGAAACATTCATACCGCGGTTAGTGTTGCTTCAAAAGAAGATATAGAGGATGGAATAAAAGTGCTTTCTTCCTTTATCAAAAATCTTCCTAAACATCACAAATGAAGATTGAATTTAGATATTATTTCTTTTTAATTCTTGCAGGTATTTTTGCAGGAGTAATAGGGGTTTTTGTAAAGCTAATTGGGGATAATGTTCATTTTCTTACTTTAATGTTCTATAGGATGTCTTTTGCAGTACTTTTGTTAATTTTTATTATTCCTCTTTTGGATAAAAAATGGTATAAGGTGACTAAGCACGATTTGAAAGGTTATTTATTAGTTTCAATCATTATGACTATAACATTTACATTATTTGTAGTTGCAAATTTATATGCCCCTGTTCAAAATGTTGTTTTAATTACTAACATTGCTCCTTTTATTATTCTAATTTTGGCCTATTTTTTACTTAATGAAAAAATTACTAAGACAAAAATAATTACTCTCTGTTTTGCAATTGTAGGAATTGCAATTTTAAATCCGTTCAACTTAGGAGAGAATGCCTTTGGAAATTATCTTGCACTAGGACAGGCTGTCTTCTATTCTTTCTTAATAATTCTTATGAGGAAGCAAAATAAGGAGCATGCTCTTGGGGCTGTTTTATGGCTCTTTATTTTTTCAAGTTTAATTTTATTACCTTCTCCGTTTATTTTTGGCTTTGGGAACTTTGAAGAGGTATGGATTTATATTATAGGTTTAGGCTTTTTATCTACAGGACTAACTTATTTATTTCATAATTGGGGGTTAGAAAAGGTAGGGGCGGAGATAAGTTCGATAATAATAATGTTGACAATGCCCTTATCTGGAATTTTAGTTGCTTATTTTGTTTTAGGAGAAGATATTAATTTAAGGATTTTAATTGGAGGAGTAATATTAATTTTTGCTGGCATATATCTTCAAGCCCATGAAAAAAAATTAAAAAGCTCAATAAGGAATTTATCAAAAGTGATGTTTAAATAATAAGATGTGCTTTTTTTAGTATGAAAAAGGAGGATTTATTCAGATTTTCAGATGAATTAGGTCCTGAAAAACTAATTCAAGTATATGACCCAGTTTCAGGAATGAAAGGTTTTACTGTTATTGATAATACTTCTTTGGGTCCTGCAAAAGGAGGAATTAGAATGACTGAAAGCGTAGATGTTGAAGAAGTTTTTAGACTTGCAAGAGCAATGACTTTAAAATGTGCTTTAGCTGATTTACCCTTTGGCGGAGGAAAAAGTGGGATTATATATAAGAAAGGAGATGATAAGGAAAAACTTGTTAAGTCTTTTGCTAGGGCTTTGAGAAATGAATCCCCTTCTCAATATATTGCAGCCCCTGATATAAATACTTCTGAGAGAGAGATGCAAATTTATGTTAGTGAAAATGGTAATTTTAATTCAGCAACTGGAAAGCCCTTATTTTATTGTAGAAGAAAATTATTCAGGAAAAAAGTCTGCGGTTTACCTCATGAACTTGGAAGTACAGGATACGGGGTTGCACATTCTACAGAAGTTGCTTTGAGATATAAGAAAATTCCAGTAAGAGAGTGTAATATTGCAATTGAGGGATTCGGTAATGTTGGAACATTTACGTTTAAAAAATTGGAAGAAATGGGATCAAAAATAGTTGCAGTTAGTGACAGTAAAGGAGCTATATATAATCCTGAAGGATTAAAGTATGATGAAATTTTAAAGGCGAAATCAAAGGGGAGTGTAATTTATGGAGATGGAAAAAAAATTACTCATAAAAATTTATTTGAACTTCCTGTTGATGTTTTAATTCCAGCAGCCTTACCAGATGTTATAAATGAGAAGAATATGAATAAAATAAAAGCTAAAATTATCGTTGAAGCCGCTAATATTCCGATTCCTATTGAGGTTGAAGAGAGACTATCAAAAAAAATTTTGATTATCCCAGATTTTATTGCTAACGCGGGAGGAGTTATTTCAAGTTATGCAGAGTATTTGGGAAAGGATCCAGAATTTATGAGGAGATTAGTCGAAACTAAATTACATAAAAATACAGAACTTGTTTTAAAGAAGGCTTTTAAGAAAAATATTTCTCCTAGAAGAGCGGGAACCGAAGTTGCTTTGGAAAGAATAAAAAAGGCAATGAATGCGAGAAAGTGAAGTTTAAAAAACATCTTCTAACTTAATTATAGTGGGCTCATAGTTTAATGGATAGAACGTCAGGCTTCGGACCTGAAAATGGGGGTTCAATTCCTCCTGGGCCTATTTTTTAATCCAGTTGATTATCTTTTTAAAAAAGAAATGAGTTGGTATGAAAATAACTAGAGTCATAAAAAGCCAGTGTATTATAAATGGAGGTAGATAGATTAACAAAAATTGATTTAATCCTTCTAAAATGTTAAAAGGAAGTTGGCAGGTTCTAAAAACACAATTAAGATTTGCATTTGGATTTGCTATTAAAAGGGTTATAATTGAAATTAGAAAAAAATAGAGTGAAGCCCCCAACCAAGAGTATTTGTTGAATCTTTTTAATTCAAAAATAGTTAAGATGGGAACTATAAGAATTATAAGATGATATGATGTAACGATTATTCTCGCAGTGCTTGATGTTAATAGATATTCACCCATTCCAATTGTTAATCTTCCTAAGAATAGAAAACTCGTGTAGTCTATAAGCCATAAGGTTTCGATTACAAATGAAGCGGTTACTGTAGAACTTATTAAAAAATCATTTTTGAAATATATGCCAATAATGAAGAGCCAGATAGTTGCAGAACAAAACCATATTATCGCAGGAGGATATAATTCATAAAAAGAAAGTGCAAGATTTATTAGGGAAATAATAAGAAAAATTAATGCAATTAATTTATGATTTTTTATTATCATTTTTAAGATAGCTCTTAACTCTATATAATCCTTGTCTAAACAAAGGAGGGGTATTTGCTATTGTTGCACCGATTGAAGCCCAGATTAATGGTTTTGTTGTTTGTAAATACTGCATCATATCTGGAAAAAATCTTTCCCTATGGGAATCAGCAGGGCAACAGCATAAATTTTTGATTAGAGTTTGTATATCATGATGGCTTCCAGAATGATAATGAAGAGCTCCGTGGGCAATTCCAACAAGGGCGCCTACTCCTGCATTAGTTCCTATTTTTTTCCAAGAAATTTTATCTTGAGCAAGTTCTGGTTTTTCAGGCTTTTCATAAGCATTATTATTTATGTCAGCTAACAAATCACCTAAATTATTATATCTTTTTTTCGATACCCTTTTTAATCCTCTATTGTTTATTTTCTCTTCTCCCTCTAATTCCATAGGGATTAATTTTTTATATTTTTCAAATTCTAAATTTAAGTCTTCTTTTTGAGATAATCTCCTATGTAGTAAATGTATTGCTCCTGCACCTATTCCAAGTAATAAAGCTAGCCCATGGTCTTCAATTCTTTCTCTCCAAAATAAATCAGGACCTCCTCCTGCCCAGATAGGTACTGGGTCTTCCCAATTGTTAAAATGGTCTTTTCTATCTAGGGTCCAAGAATGATAAATAGAAGTAAGTGCCTGGGCTGCAGTAATCCAAAGGGCCTGATAGCCCATTATCCTTTTAGGAGTTATAAGTTTAGGTGAATCTTGTTGAGAAGCTTTGCTTAAGGTATGTAAATATCCTGAGGCTTTTGGCTGTTTTAGAAGTTTTTTTAGGTTTTCAACTGCCTCTCTTTTATTATTTTTATTCTTCTTTGTAGGTAAATGATGTCCTATTAAAGGATCAATTGTTCTTCTCAAGTCTTCTACAAATTCTTGAAATTCCATTAAATATTTAATAGGAAGTATATATAAGCGTTGTTATTATGCAGTGAAATCATTATTAGCATAAAACTTAAATAGCTTATTTTATTAAAAATTTTATGAATAAAAAAATTATGTTTTTCGCAACATTTTTTTCATTAGTCTTTGGAGTTGTATTAATCACCTCTGTTTTTGCAGGAGATTTAACATTTACTCTAAACCAAGTTTTGAATAGTCAAAATTCGAACGATGCTAAATTAATGGAGTCTTATTTATTGGAAGTAGGTTATGATTTAGATGAGAAAATGACTATGAGTGAACTTTACACTATTTATGAAGACGCTCCTTTAGAGGTTATCAGTCTTTTTGATGAATCTGCTTTTAATTTTAATAGCGGAAATTTTGTTTCTGTAAATGCCTGTACTCATATAAAGGAAGGTTTTTTCTGGGATAGCGCGCCTTATGATTATTGTTCTAAGACTTGTGCTTCACTTTCATCATGCAATGCTTGTTGTAATAACAATGATTATAATGAAGATGAGCAGAGATGGTGTAAAAGACATTGTGCTGATAAGTTTGGTAGCTAAAGGATAATATTTAATAAGAGCTTTTTCTAAAGTAGAGAATGAGAGAAAAGGGAATTACAGCAGACAAAGATGAGTTTTCAGAATGGTTTACTCAACTTATATTAAAAGCAGATTTGGCTGACTATAGTTCTGTATCTGGAATGATTGTTTATAAGCCAGGGGCATACGCTATCTGGGAAAAAATTAGGGAGGAGGTGGATAAGAGGTTTAAGAAAATTGAGATACAAAATGCTTATTTTCCTTTGTTTATTCCTGAAAAGACTTTTGAAAAATTAAGTGAACATACTGAAGGATTTAAGCCAGAGGTTGCATGGGTTACTCATGGAGGAGATACAAAATTAGGGGAAAGACTTGCAGTACGTCCTACTTCTGAAACTATAATGTATGAGTCTTATTCAAAATGGATAAGAAGTTGGAGAGATTTACCATTAAAATATAATCAGTGGAATAATGTAGTTAGATGGGAATTTAAACATCCGGTTCCTTTTTTAAGAGGAAGGGAATTTCTTTGGAATGAGGGGCACACTGTATATGCCTCCAAAAAAGAAGCACAAGCAGAAGAACATAAAATAATAGGCATATATAAACAGGTCTGTGAAGAATATCTTGCTTTACCTTCTTTAATTGGAAGAAAAAGTGAAAAGGAGAAATTTGCAGGGGCAGATTATTCTGTCTCAATGGAATTTTTAATGCCGAATGGAAAAGCAATTCAGGGTCCTGCTTTTCATCATGATGGTCAACATTTTGCAAAAGCATATAATATTCAGTTTTTGAATAAAGATGGAAAAAAGGAATACGCATGGCAAAATACTTTTGCAATTTCTACAAGAATGTTGGGAGTTTTGTTTGCTATTCATTCAGATGATAAAGGGTTGATTTTGCCTCCAAAGATTGCAGATAAAAAAGTTGTTATTATTCCAATTTTATTTGAAGATAGTAAGGGGGTTGTAATCGAGAAGGCAAGGGAAATTGAGAGAAAACTGAAAAAATTTAAGGCTTTTGTGGATGATAGAGATGAATATAAGCCAGGATATAAATTGAATGAGTGGGATTTGAAGGGGGTTCCGATAAAGATAGAGATAGGCCCAAAGGATTTAGAGAAGAAATCAGTTGTTGTATCAAGAAGAGATACTGGGAAGAAAGAAATAATCAAAATTTTAAATTTAGAAAAATATGTAAGTAATTTATTAGAAGAAATTCAAGAAAGTTTATTTAAAAAAGCAAAAGCTAATTTGTATGGCAATATAGTTGAAGTTGATTCTTATAAAGATTTGGAAAAAGCTGTGAAAGAAAAAAAAATTGCATTGGTTCCTTTAGCGAAAGATATTATAGTCGAAGATAAACTTAAGGAAAAATTAGGTATTAAAGTTTTGAATATTCCGTATAACCAACCAAATAAAAAATTAAAATGTTTAATTTCTGGTGAGAACGCAGACTACTGGGCTTATGTAGGTAAGAGTTATTGAGTATAATAATCTTTATAAACTTAAAAATGACAACAATTCTATGAAGTTTGAGATAAATCTTCAGAAAAAATATTTTATTGTAATTTTAGCAGGATTATTAGTTATTGCTGGAATCCTTGCTGTAAATGCATATGGAACTTTTAATCCAGAAATTTTCGGACACACTGTTGGAGAGATTGCGTTTAATAGTAATTTATTAATTCCTTTTAATAATAATATTGAGGGAAGTTATAAAATAGGTTTTGAAAAATCCGATGGAAGTTATGTTTATGTTGGCTGGGAAGAAGATGCAACTCCTCAATTACAAATTATTGGAAGTGAGTTTATTAAAGGAAAGGGGGGAGGATTAGAGATCCATGGAGATTCTCAATTTGTTGAGAGTGAAGTAATCGCAGATGATTTTTGTTTTGAAAATGGTAAATGTCTTGGTGATTTAGAATTTCAATGCACCTATGCAAAGAGAGATAGTTATAATGATCCTAGTAAATTAATAATCTTGGATGGAGATAAAGGAGCTGTTGAATTATGGGGGGAGCCTGAAATAGGGAATGATGATGCCTTTTGGGGATTAAGCTGTGCAGATGGTTATAAAAAAACAAGTTGTCATATGTGGATGATTGGTCAAGCTAGTGAAGAGTATGATGTAATTACAACAGATGGATTAAATTGTTTAACAGATGACGAAGAATTTGAGGCAGGAGCAGTCGTCTCAATTGGATGTTGTAGAATAGGTTTTTAGAATGAATAATCAAGAAAGAATTTTTTCTATTTTTGCATTAATAATCTTGCTAATAATTTTAATTTTATCAATGTCCTTAATTCTTGCTAATAATTCTTCAAAATATATTGAAATTTGTCAGGCTTCTTCTGAAGTTGGTTTTTTAGAAGATAAATTCAGTTGTTATGATTCTTTATCTGGAAAAACAGTTGTTTCCATTTGGGCAAACGATATTAATCAAGCAGAGCTGACTCTATATGGGTTGAATGAAAAGGTTATAAATTTAGAAGATGGATTAAATGTTCAGGGCTTTTCTGAATTAGGTAGGGCTGAGATTATTAGTTTTCCCGGGATTAATGGAGTTGGAAGATATGTTGTTGAAGGAATTTATACAAGAGCAGAGATAGGAAATAGTTGTATTGCTGATGAAATTATATTTAATCCTTGTGAGGGAAGTGTTGTTAATTTATTAAACGATTTTGAACAGCTTTCTATTCCTGAGAGAGATAGAAGGACTTCTAATGGAGGTGGAGGGGGAAGAGGTTTTGATGTTAAAATAGAGTATCCAAATGAGGGAGACGTTATTGAGATGAATATGTACATCCCCCTCATATACGATGTTTATGGGGATTATGATATTTGTTGGTATATTTTAGATGAAGGAGATAGAGTTTATATGCCTGATTGTAAGGATACTAATTTTAATGCAAGAGAAGGAAATCATACCCTAGAGGTTTTTGCAAACGATTCAAGAGGAAGAGTTGAGAGTGATAAGGTTAGTTTTAGAGTAGATGGTGTTATAGGAGGGGAGTGTGATGAAGATCAATTAATCTTTAGATTATTTAGTGAAAGAAATACTCATACGGCTTTATGGAATACTGATTTTTATCAGATTTATGTTTGTTATAATGATATTTTTGGAGAAAATTTTGATGCCAAAGGAAAAGATTCTCATTCCTGTACAGGAGAGAATGGAGTTTTAAGATTAATTCAAGAAACAAATTCTCATGCAAATGCATGGGAATATCAAGATTATCCTTTAGAGATTTGTTATGGTGATTTAAAGTGTGAGGTAAAGGAACAATGTATTGGGGACGAGAGAGTGGTTGTAGGTCTATCTGATTATACTAATGCACATTTGGAGTTAAATTATGTTGATAATTATAATTTGAAGGTTTGTTGCTCTAGTTCTGGAAGTTTTTAGGAATCTTTTTATAATCTCATTATTTTAATCTTAGATGAATCTAGGAGATTATGTTTCTATAAAATTGGCTAAAAAGGAAATTAAAGGAACATTATTGGAAAGTTATGATAAAGATGTTTTGCTTATAAAATTAGATTCTGGGTATAATATTGGGATCCCTAAACTTAATGTTTATGGTTCGAGGGTTATTAGAAAATTTAAAAGCGAAAAAAAAGAGTTTGCAATTCCGAAGGGGACAGGAAAGAAGAAGATAGGGCTGATTATTACAGGAGGCACAATTGCATCTAAATTAGATTCTAGAACAGGTGCTGTGAAATGGATTACAGAAGTTGGAGAGTTTGCAAAATACTATCCTGAAATATTTGAAGTTGTAGATGTTGCAAGAATTGAAATGCCTTTTATGATTGCTTCTGAGTCAATGACTTCTGAACATTGGATAAAGATTGCTGAAATTTGTCAGGAAATTTTAAATGACGATATTGATGGAGTTATAGTTACACACGGTACTGATTTTCTTCATTATACCTCTGCAGCTTTGAGTTTTATGTTGAATGATTTGAATAAACCTGTTGTTTTAACCTATAGTCAACGAAGTATAGATAGGGCAAGTAGTGATGCTAATTTAAATCTTAGATGTGCTGCAAAATTCGCAATTTCTGATTGTGCAGAGGTTGTACTTGTAGGACATGCTACTTCTGAAGATGATTTTTGTTATGCATTAAGGGGCACAAAAGTAAGGAAGATGCATACCTCTAAAAGAGATGCTTTTAAACCTATAAATTGTGAGCCTGTTGCAAAAATTTATCCTAATAAAATTGAATTTTTGTCTGAATATAATGCCAGAAGACAGGGAAAGGCTGAGTTAGATAAAAAATTTAATGATAAAATTGTTCTTGTAAAATTTTATCCAGGGCAAAAACCAGATATTTTAGATTATTATGCTTCAAATTATAAAGGGATTGTTGTTGAAGCCTCTGGTTTAGGGCATTTACTTGTTTCTGAATCTAAAAATAATTGGATTCCTAAATTGAAAAAGCATATAAAAAATGGGTTTATTGTTTGTGCTGCGCCTCAACCTTTTTATGGTAGGTTAAATCCAAAAGTCTATTCAAATGGGAGAGAGCTTATAGGGGCAGGAGTTATTTTTTTAGAAGATATGTTGCCTGAAACTGCTTTTGTAAAATTAGGATGGGTTTTAGGGCATAGAAATTGGAATGTTAAAGAGAAAATGTTAGAAAATATTTCAGGGGAATTTAATGAATTCTAATATTTTATTTTATAAACTTTCTGTAATAATAATCTTAGCTTCTATTTTGTTTTTTCTTTTACAAAATGAACTTTTAACTTCCCCTCCTTTAAATTGTCCCCTTACATATAAATCCTGTTCAGCAGAAGGTTCTGGGGCAGCTAGAACTTGTTGTGCTCCAGGATATAGTTGTAAAGTACATGGGAAAAATGCATGGTGTTCTCCAGATAAGGAAGATTTTTGTCCAGATGAAAAGCCTATCTTTTGTTTCGGGGATAAAGGTAATGCTTGTTGTTCTCTTGGAGCTGAATGTTCTACAGGTTTTGGCTATGCTTTTTGCGAGACTGGCAAAGATAAATGTGATGAAATAGGAGGGAAGAAATGTGGGTTATTCTGTTGTAAGGAAAATGAGAAGTGTGAAAGTTTTATGTTTGGGCAAGCAAATGCGTGTAGTGCACAATCTTGTAATGAAAAAGAAACATTATGTAAAGGTAAAAATTATAATATCTGTTGTAAGGAAAATGAAATTTGTGTAAGTTCTGCAAAGGGAAATCCAAATTGTTATCTTGAAAATCCTCAAACTAAAAGGGATGAACTCTCAGGGATTATAGAACCTACTTAAGTTTTTTTTCAATTTTGTCTAATTGTTTTTTAAGTTCGGTTATCTCTCTTTCAGCTCTTCTATTTACAGCATAATCATATTCAGCCCTTATTCTGTCCTTTTGAGCTTCTCTATTTTGAGACATTAAAATTACAGGTGCTTGGATTGCGGCTAAACATGAAAGGAATAGATTCAATAAGATGAAAGGGAATGGGTCGAAGGGTTTTCCTTGACTGTATTGAAGAAGGTAGAATCCATTAATATAAATCCAAACAACTAAGATTACTATAAACATTAAAATAAAGGTCCACGAACCCATCCAGGATGTTAGGATATCTGCAGCTTTTTGTCCAAATGTTTTTGGAGATATTACTGGGTGAAAATCTTTTACTAAACTGTTCCTCCTTTTCATTCTTGTTATTAATGAGGGCAGCATATAAAGTTTTTGTTTTAATAAATTGTAATAACTAGAAAGAGGTTACAAAAGCAAAGGTTTAAAAGTTTTCGATAATAATAGATTTTATGGGAACTTTGACTAGATTAGAAGAAGGATTGATAGAGGATATGGAATTATTGTTTGGAAGGATTTTAATTTTAATAGGAAAATAATTCGCTGGACGTAAATCTTTAATAATTCAAATTTTTATATTATCTAATGGATTATGCGAAAATTGGATTTAAGGCAGGATTAGAGATACATCAACAGATAGATTCTAAAAATAAGTTATTTTCAAAAGCTCCGAATTTTTTGAGAAATGATGTCCCCGATTATAGAATTAAAAGAAACCTTCATGCAGTTCCAGGGGAGGAAGGAGAGGTAGATAGTGCAGTAGAGTACGAGGCGAGTTTGAAGAAAGATTTTATCTATGAATCATATAAAGATACTACAAGTTTAGTGGAACTAGATGAAGAACCTCCACATTCTATTAATGAAGAATCGCTAAATATTGCTTTGCAAATTGCTTTATTATTAAATTGTGAGGTTTATCCTATTAGTCAGGTAATGAGAAAGACAGTAATAGATGGTTCAAATACAAGTGGTTTTCAGAGAACTGTTTTAATTGCCTATGATGGTTTTGTTGAAACTTCTTTTGGAAAAGTTCCAATTGACTCTGTTGCTTTAGAAGAAGATTCTGCAAGAGTAATTGAAAGAAAAAATAAAGAAGTTATCTATAGATTAGATAGATTAGGTATACCCTTAATTGAAATAGCTACTTCTGCTAGTATGAAAAATCCAGAACAAGTTAAAGAGTGTGCATTAAAGATTGGAGAGATACTAAGAGCTTGTAAAGTTAAAAGAGGAATTGGAACCATTAGACAAGATGTTAATATTAGTATTAAAGGCCATGATAGGGTTGAAATTAAGGGTTTTCAAGATCCTAAAATGATGATTAAAACAATTGATTTAGAAATAGAAAGGCAACAAGATGAGATAAAAAAAGGAAAAAAATCTGGAGAGGTTAGAAATGCTTTGCCAGAGGGAAAGACAGAATTTTTAAGACCTCTTCCTGGAAAAGCTAGAATGTATCCTGAGACAGACTTAGAATTATTAAGAATTGATAAAAAAAGAATTGATTTATTGAAAAAGAATTTGCCTAAATTAAGAAGTGATATTAAATATGAATTAAAGAAAAAAGGATTGTCTGATGAAATGATAAAACTCGTTTTAAATGAGAGTGTTGCAGATGAATTCTTTACTTTATCTGAAATTTATAATAAAGATGCAAATTTAATTGCAAAAATGATTGCATTATGGCCAAGAGAGTTTTCTACTAAATTAAATAGGGAGATAAATGAGGTTAGAGAAATACTTTCTGAAAGAATTTTAGAAGAGATTCTCGAAGAGGTTATGTCTGGAAAGATTGAAAAAGGCGGCGTTAAAGATATTATGCAAAAGATTTTAGATGGAAAAAGTTTTGAAGAAGCTATAAAAGTTAAAAAGATTGATAATAATGAAATCGAAGAAGAGGTAAGAAGAATAATAAAAGATAAGCCAGGGTTAAGACCTAATGCATATATGGGACTAATAATGAAAACTTTTGCTGGAAAATTAGATGCAAAAAAAGCCATGGAAATAATTAAAAGGATTGTTGAAGACTAAATTAAATGGAAAGGATTTATATTGCAGAAGTAAAGGAAAAGGAAGAAATTCTTCTACAGGGATGGGTTTATGATGTTAGAAAGCTCGCAAAACTTGAATTTATAATCTTAAGAGATGTTAGTGGAATGATCCAGTGCGTGATTCCTGAAAATTTAATGGAAAAGACCAAAGACTTGACATTAGAAAGTGTTGTTGAAATTAAGGGTATTGTAAAGAAGGCTAATGTTAAGGCAGATTTTACAAGAAAAGATTTAGAAATTGAAGTTAAAAATATTGTTATCTTGAATAAGGCAGAAACTCTTCCAATTTTAGTCAATGAAAAAAGTTCAAAATCAGGGGTTAAAACAGAGCTTCCAACAAGGTTAGATTTTAGAAGTTTGGATGTTAGAAAGAGAAATGTTAGAGCTATTTTTAAAATTCAATCAACTATTATTAACTCCTTTAGAGAATTTTTCTTTGAAAAAGATTTTATAGAAATTCAACCGCCTGGAATAATTGCTACATCTACAGAAGGAGGAACTGATTTGTTTAAAATAGATTATTTTGGAAAGAAAGCTTATCTTGCACAAAGTCCTCAGTTATATAAGCAATTTATGGCAATATCTTTAGAAAAAATATTTTCAACAAGCGCGGTTTGGAGGGCTGAAAAGCATGACACTAGCAAACACATTAATGAGATAAGGCAATTGGATATTGAACTTGCATTTGCAGATGATAAGAAGGTAATGAAACTCGTTGAGGGAGTCATTCAATATATTTCTAATAAGATTATTGAAAAAAATAAAGAAGATTTAGAGATTTTAGGAATTGATCTTAAAATTCCTAAAGCAAAATATCTTACTTATGAGGAAGCAATTAATGTATTAAATAAACACGGTTTTAAGATGAAGATAGGAGAGGATTTTGAGCCAGAGGCAGAAAGGAAATTATGTGAGCTTTTTGCAGATAGTCTTATATTTACTTATGACTGGCCTGTTGAGATAAAGCCTTTTTATATTTGGCCGAAGGATAAAAAAAATTCAGCAGGATTTGATGTATTATACGGAGGCGTTGAAATTTGCTCAGGAGGACAGAGAGTTCATGTTCCAGAAATTTTAATTAATCAACTTAAGAATAAGGGACTCAAGCCGAAAGATTTTGAATGGTATATAGATTCATTTAGATATGGTGCTCCAATGCATGCAGGATGGAGTATAGGTTTAGAAAGATTAACAAAAGCAATATTAAATTTAGATAATATTCGAGAGGCAACTTTATTTCCTAGAGATAGGAAGAGGTTAACACCATGAAATTTTTATCAATTAAAGAAGCAATGGAAAAGGGCTCTGGAAGAGTTGCTGTAAGAGGGTGGATTTATAGGGAAAGGGGAAGTAATAAATTAAAATTTGTAATTCTAAGAGATTCGTCAAATATTATTCAAGTCGTTTTTAATAGAGAAACTTTTGAAAAAGATTGGGATGATATAGATAAATTACAAGTTGAATCTTCACTAGAAGTGGAAGGTAAGATAAAAGAGGATAAAAGAGCTCCGTCCGGTTATGAAATTCAGGCTGAAAAAATTAAGGTTATTGGAAGAAGTAATGAATTTCCAATAAATAAGGATTTGAATGAAGAATTATTAGGAGATAGAAGGCATTTGTGGATTAGAAGTAGAAAGATGTCTGCAATACTAAAAATAAGAAGCACGGTTACAGGAGCGTTACATGAATTTTTTAGGAAAAAGAGATTTTATGAATTTCAATCTCCGATTTTAATTCCAGGAGGTGCTGAAGAGGGCCCAACATTATTTGAGGTAAATTATTTTGGAAAAAAAATGTATCTTGCTCAGACTTGGCAGTTATATGCAGAGGCTGCAATGTATGGTTTAGAAAAAATTTATTGTATTGCTCCTAGTTTTAGAGCAGAGAAATCAAAAACTTCTAGACATTTAACAGAATATTGGCATACTGAAATGGAAATTGCTTGGGCAAGTTTAGATGAGCTGATGGATTATGCAGAGGAGATGACTAAATTTGTTTTAAAGAGAGTAATTGAAAATAATAAAGAGGAACTTGAAATTCTTGAGAGAGATGTAAAGAAATTAGAGCCCTCTCTAAAAAAAAGTTTTCCAAGAGTTAGATATGAAGAAGTATTAAAGATATTGGAAAAAAAAGGAATGAAAATAAATTGGGGAAAAGATCTAAGGACAATCGAAGAAGAAAAATTAATGAAGGTTTATGATACTCCTGTTTTTGTAACGCATTATCCGAAAGAGATAATGGCATTTTACAAACCAAGCGATCCTGAAAATAAAGAAGTTGCTTTATGTTTTGATATGTTAGGCCCGGAAGCACAGGGAGAATTAATTGGAGGAAGTGTTAGGGATACAAATATAGATGAATTAAAAAAGAGCTTAAAGAAAAAAGGAGAAAATCTTGAGGATTATAGTTATTATTTTGATATACATAGTTATGGGGCTATTCCTCATGGAGGTTATGGCCTAGGAACAGAGAGATTAATTAAATGGATTTGTGGATTAGATACTGTAAAAGATGCTATTGGTTTTCCTAGAACCATGACTAGATGGAAGCCTTAGTAAAAAAGCTTAAAAATCAATTGAATTATTAAATCTGATGAAAACAAAATTTTCAAAATCAATAACTGAATTAAGAAAAGGGGATAAATTAAAGGTAAATGGAAAAGAAATGGAAGTGGATGCCCATTATATATTCGAGGATTACGGTTCTACAAAAGAGATGTTATTAGAAATTTTTGACCCAAAGGCAAAGGACGGAGAGGGAGATTATCAGATAAGATATTTTGATGATCAAATTGAAGATAGTTTAAAGTTATATGAACTTAAAACAATTGTCTATGAAGAGATAGAATTAGAAAGTATCGAATGGTAAGATTTTTAAATATGTAAATTTAATAAGATTTGTGGCTAAAAAAGAGTTAGATTCTAAATATATCTATTTTGGTATTGCAATTGGAGTAATTTTGCTAATTGGAATTTTTTTAGCTTTGCCTGATGGAAAAAAAAGAACGCCTACTCCTTCTGAAAGGGTCATGGAAAGATTTGAAATTCCTGGGGCTTTTTGTGGTAATGGTGAGCCGTATGTAATGTTTTTTTCAGAAGGACCTAAAACTAATGGTGAGAATAATAGATTAGTTATTTGGCTTCCTGGAGGGGGTTCTACTACTATTGATAGAGATGGTGAACTCTCTACACCGATTAATAATGTTGCAAATTTATTGAATAGAATCTTTCCTACAGGAGAATATTATTTAACTGAAACTTGGATGGATGTAGAGAGAGATTTTATTTTCCTAAATCATCCTGATAATGATCTTTATGTAGATGATGCTAACTGGGCAATTATTCCATATTGTACTCAAGATTTTCATTCTGGAAATAGAAATGAGCCAACGCTTTATGATTTTACAGATCAGAAATTATTAGTTAATCAGTTGGAACAAGAAATTAATAATAAAAAAGCAACTCTTGAGGAAATAGAAAGAATTTATCCTTTTTTAAATATTGAAGGTAGAGAAGTGGGAGGAAGATTTGAGATTGAAAAGTTAGAGATAGAAATTCTTCATAAAGGAACAAAAAACGTTGAGCTTTCCTTAGATAAATTATTTAGTGTCTTGAATAATAGAGGGTTTGATATTAGTAAAGCAGATATTTTAATGTCTGGAAGTAGTGCAGGAGGATTCGGAACTTGGTATAATGCTTGGAGAATTGGAGATATGCTTTATCCATATCCAGATGCTAGATTTACAATTGTTCCACAATCTGGAAGCCCTAGTATTTTAGTTTGGGACGAAACTCAACAGGATTTAGTTGTTGATGAGGAACAAGTTTTAGATATGAATCATAGATTGAATTGGCATAATGTTTTGTTACCTTGTGAAGTGAGTGGAGGAAATTATCGGGGCGGAGATGAATGCAAGGACACTTTAGATTTAATTGACCACTATAATAACAGATGGCCTGAGATGGATTTTGAAATCTTAACTGTATTAAATAAAGAAGATTTTCTTGCAGTTAGGGCACTAAACGAGGAAGAACCTGGATTTGAGGAGAGGTTATTGAATCTATGTCAGTCTGTTCATAGATACGGACAGTATATTTCTTTAACCGACAATGCAGAACCTTATCTTGCTTGGCTTTATTTAAGACAGGGGAATAGTTTAAAGAGAGTTCATGGGTTTAGAGATGCTTCACTTGTTGTTGATATGATAAGTCCTGATGGACAAACAGGAGAGGGAAAAACTCTTTTAGAATATATTAATTTAATTGCAGCAAGGCAAAATAAAGGAGCTGTTCAGATAGAGCATGTTCTAGGAATTGTAGAGGATGTAAACAACTATAAAACAGAGGTAACTTCTAGGCCTGATCATCTTCCTGAATGTAATGTTCCCTGGCCAGAGACCCTTAGACCTTAGATTTATAAATTGAATAAATATTTAGGTGGATGGAGAAAAAGAATATTTTTATTTTTATTTTTATTTTATCTTTTATTTTTATAGGAATTTTTATATCTTATGAAACTGGAAAAACTTCTATAAAAAGTTGGTCTGAAGATGGAGTAATTTTAATGCAAAGTTTGGAAACTGGAGAAGCAAGCTGTTTCGGATGTAATGATGAGTTATGTTTAGATCCAGAATCTTCAATGATTAATTTGGAAGAAAGTGAGAGTTTACATTGTAATAAAGATTTTAGTCTTTATTCTGAAAATTTATTGTCCGAGTGTCCAGATGAATGGATAAGGGATGAGATGCCTTGTATTTGTGATGATGATAGTTGTGAAAAGTGTAAATATAGAGAGTATTTTATCTTTAATGGAGAAAGAAAAGAGCTTAAGGATTTTAATGTCCCCTGGATAAGAGAAAATTGTAATATTGAAGTAAATATAGTCTATTGATAAATTTTAAAAATAGGGGTTTGTATGCATTATTATGAAGATTGAAAATATCGACCTAGAATTTTTAGGACATTCTGGATTTTTTATAAGAAATGGAAAGAAAATAGCTATAGATCCATATAATATTTCTGAAAATTTTTCTGAGAAAGCAGATTTAATTCTTATAACTCATAGCCATTATGATCATTGTTCTATAAAAGATATTGAAAAACTGGCTGAATCTGGTACGGTTATTGTTTGTACAGCAGATGCTCAAAGCAAGGTTATGAAAATTAAAGGCATTGATTTACAAATTATTGAAGCGGGAGATAAATTAGAACTTGATAATATAAGAATTGAAGCGGTTCCCGCTTATAATTTGAAAAAGGAGTACCATCCTAAATCCGAAGGGTGGGTGGGATATATTATTAAAATTGATAATGTCGTTATTTATCATGCAGGAGATAGCGATTTTATTCCGGAAATGAAAAATCTGACAGGATATGGCAAACATGGAAATAAATTTATTTCATTACTTCCTGTTTCTGGAAAGTATGTCATGAATGCGGAAAAAGCAACAGAAGCAGCTTCATTTTTAAGCCCTGATTTGGCAATTCCTATGCATTATGGAGCAGGTGTTGCTGGGACAGAAAAGGATGCTGAAAAATTTGTTAATCTATGTAAGGAAGTAAATATTAAGGCACAGATTTTGGAGAGATTATGAATATTGAAATTGGAAGTGAAGGGATATTCTTTAACTTTATTAAAAATTTAAATGAATCTGATAAAATAGCATTAATAAGTCATGTTGATTTAGATGGATTGGTTTCAGCTAAAATTGTAGAAGGGGTAATAAAGCCAGACTTTGTTAAATTCCTTAATTATGGGGAGATTAATAATAACCTCATGGAAGTTTTAAAAACGGATGGTTACAATAAAATAATTTTTACTGATCTATATTTGAAAGAGGAGCAACTAAGTGAATTAAAAAAATTTGCAGAAGTTTTAATTCTTGATCATCATCCTGTAAAGGCAAATTTTAACTCTGATAAAATAGGTTATATTAAAGTGGAAGAAGGTTATTGTGGGGCTTATTTATGTTATAAATTGTTTAGCAAAATACAAAACTTGGACAGATATGACTGGCTTGTAGCTTCTGCTTGCATTTCTGATTTTTGTAATATAAAAAATTCAGATTGGATGAGGAGAGTTTTTGAAAAGTATGATGATCATTTTTTAGAGGGTATTGGTTTTAATTACGATAATATTAACGAGTCTAAAATTCATAAAATTCAATGGATTTTAAGTTTAGCATTAATTAATTCAGATCAGGATTTAAAGAAAATTTTTGATGAAATTGGAGAAGAATTTGGAGACATAGGAGATGCTGAAAAATTTGCAAATGAAATTCAAGGACAGATAGATTTTTGTTTATCTGATTTTGAGAAAAATAAGGTAGAATTTTCCGGAGGATTTTATTATCAGTTGAATCCCAATTTTAAAATAAGTTCTTTATTAAGTAATATAATTAGTAGTAGGAATCCTGATAAGATAATCTTAATAATAAGAGAGAAAGAAAATTGTTATGTATTTAGTGCAAGAAGGCAGGATGCAAAGATAAACATGGGGGGATTTGTAGAATCTATTGTAAAAGGTTTTGAAGGGGCAGGGGGCGGAGGACATATTCCCGCAGCAGGTGGTTATTTTGCAAAAAAAGATTATTTTGATTTTTTAGAGAGATTGAAGCATAGCCTTAAAAACTTATAATTTTTGAATTTTTATGGATAATGAAAAAAAAGCCAGAGAAAATCTTTTAAGAAAGGCTAAAGAGGTAGATGGCTTAAAAGTTGAAGGGTATGATTTTGATAAAGGAATTAATTTTTCAGAGATTATAAGGGGATTTAAGGCTTCAGGAGCACAGGCAAGTGAGTTTGGTAGGGCTATTGAAATTGTTGATGAAATGATAAAAGAAAAGACGTTTATCTTTTTAGGATATACAAGCAATATGGTTAGTTCTGGAAATAGAGATGTAATAAGATGGCTTGTTAAACATAAGAAGATAAATGTATTAATAACGACTGCAGGAGGGATTGAAGAAGATATTATTAAATGTTTAGGGGACTTTTATTTAGGAGATTTTAGGGCTTCTGGAAAAGAATTAAGAGAAAAAGGAATTAATAGAATTGGAAATATTTTTGTTAGCAATAATAGATATGTTGATTTTGAAAAATTTACACAGAAAATTTTAAATGACCTTTATGAAGAGAAAAAAATAATTACCCCTAGTGAGCTAATATGGAGATTAGGAGAGAAGATAAACGATGAGAGAAGCATTTATTACTGGGCGTGGAAAAATAAAATTCCTGTCTATTGTCCCGCTATAACAGATGGAGCTTTAGGCGACAATATCTACTTTTTTAAGTTTAAGAAAAATTTAGTTTTAGATATTGCAGAGGATGTTAAAAAGTTTAATGATTTAACCATTGGATTAAAGAAATCAGGGGCGGTCATATTAGGTGCGGGAATTGTTAAACATTCTATTTTAAATGCAAATATGCTGAGAAATGGGGCAGATTATGTAGTCTATATTAATACTGCTTCTGAATATGATGCTTCTGATTCTGGTGCTTTACCTGAAGAAGCAATTTCTTGGGGCAAATTAACTTCTAAAGGTAAAAGTGTAAAGGTTTTTGGAGATGCTACAATTCTTTTCCCTCTTTTAGTCGCAGAGACTTTTGCTAAATAGTATGTAATTTATTATAGTCAAATATTTAAATGAGCGATTATAGTTTTTTTAAATAACTGAAAGGAGGTAAAAAAGAATGGTACTTGATTTTGCAAAAGAAGCGATACAAAATGCGGAAACGCATAGTATAAACTTTGACGAATTGAGAGCTGGAAAGGCTAATATCAAGGTTTTTGGATGTGGAGGAGCTGGCTGTAACACTATAACTTGGCTTTTTAATAAAGGTATTAATGGAGCTACAGTTTATGGAGTGAACACAGATGCTTTACATCTGAGTATTACAAAAGCTGATGAAAAGATTTTGATTGGTAAAGAGTTAACTAGAGGACTTGGATGTGGCGGATATCCTGCAAAGGGTAGAGAGGCTGCAAAGGAATCTCTTTCAGAATTGAAAAAATCAGCAGGTAATGCAGATATGGCTTTTGTTTGTGCAGGTATGGGTGGAGGAACTGGAACAGGCTCTGCTCCTGTTGTTGCGCAACTTGCTAAGGAATCAGGAGCTGTTGTTATCGGTGTTGTTACAATGCCTTTTGAATGTGAAAAGGCAAGAATTGACAAAGCTGAATTTGGACTACAAGAGCTTAGAGAGGTAGTTGATACAGCAATTGTTATTGATAACAATAGGTTAGTAGATATTGCAGGAAATCTTCCTATGGAACAGGCTTTCGCAGTAGCAAATGAATTAGTTAGTACAATGATAAAGGGAATCGTGGAAACAATTACCCTGCCTTCATTGATTAATCTAGACTATGCAGACGTTTCTTCTATAATGAGAAACGGAGACGTTGCTGTAATTGGTGTTGGAGAGGCAGATACGCAGTCAAGAGTGGAAGAAGCAGTAAGACAGGCCTTAACTCATCCTTTATTGGATGTAGATTATAGAGGAGCTACTGGTGCTTTAATCCATATAACTTGCGGACCTGATTTTAAACTGGACGAATTTTCAGGTGTTGGACAGTTAGTTACTGAAAATTTAAGCCCAGAAGCACAGGTAATCATCGGAGCAAGAATTGATAAGGGATTTGGAAGTAAGGTTAGAGTTATTACTATTATGACTGGTGTTAAATCTCCATATGTTCTTGGAAAAGATGTTTACGAAGAAAAAGCATCTCATAAGTCAGAGATTTCAGACTTAGGAATTGAAGTTTTTAGATAAATTTTTTTAAGGGGACGTTAATTTTTTTGTCCCTTTTTATTTTTTAGGTTTTTTAGAAATTCCCCAGCATTCCCAATTTATAATATTTTCAAGAGAAATTTTTCTTGGAGGTTTTATCTTTTGTTTTGCGTATCCTACTGCAATTATAGCTTCAATATTAATATTAGGGGGAATTTTTAGAATTTGTTTAATAATCCCATCTTGATAGGCTCCAATCCAACAACTAGATAATTTTAAATCTGTTAATTTTAAAAGAAGATTTTCAATTGCTGCCCCTGCTTGTTGCCTTGAATATATTTTTCCTCTTTCATAATAAATTCCCTCTAAATTTGTTTCATTTGAACAAACCACAATTAAATAAGGAGCATCCATAATCCAGGATTGCTCGGATAATTCTGCTATTTTATCTTTGGCTTCCGATCTTTTTATTATAATAAACTTAAGATTAAAATTATTTCCAGCACAAGGGGCCTTTCTTGCAGAGTCTATTGCCTCTAAAATATCTGACCATTTTACGGTTTTGTTTGAGAAGTCTCTTATAGATCTTCGTTCATCAATTACCTTATCAAAATCCATTATTATAATAAAATCTTCGATTATAAAAGGTTTATGTTCTTATTTCTCCTCCTCCTAGGATTTTTGAGTTTTTATAAAAAACGGCAGATTGTCCAGAGGCTATATCTCCAAGAGGAGTCTTTAGATGACAAGTTAGTTTATTCTTCTCTTTAGTTATCTGACATAAATGCATTTTTCCTAAATGTCTTATTCTAACTTTAGCCTTAATTGGAAAATTAATTTTATTTATGAAATTAGATTTTATAATAGTAAATTTCTTTTTTTTAAAAGGAGATTTATTTTTTGGAGAAACTATAAGGATATTTTTCCTTTTATTCTTATCAGCAATATATAATTTTTCTCTATATTTATTTCGGTATTTATCAAATACTTTGATTTCTTTATTATTAATTACTCTCTGCCCAATAGTATAATATGCAATTCCATTATGTTCTCCTATTATTTCTCCTTCTGGGTTTTTTATTTCTCCTTTTTTCGATTTTATCTTTTTTTCTAAAAAAGAAACTAAATTTACTTTTCCTACAAAACAAATCCCTACAGTGCTTTTTCTTTCTGCATTTGGAAGATTATTTTTTTTTGCAATTTCTCTAACTTCCTCTTTAGTATAATCTCCAATTGGGAATAATGTTTTCTTTAAAATTTTCTGATTAATTTGCCAAAGAAAATAGGATTGATCTTTATTTTTATCTTTTGCTAAATGTAATTCATAATTATCTCCTTTTTTTATTTTTTTTATATAGTGTCCCATTGCAATGTAATCTGCTCTTAATTTTTCTGCTTCTTTTAAGAATAGGGGAAATTTTATTATTTTATTACATAATGCATCTGGGTTTGGAGTTAAACCTTTTTTATAATCTTCTATCATTGGCTTAATTACCTTTTCTTTATATTGTTTTTCAAAGTCAAACATTATGAATTGTATTCCTAGATGATAAGCAACCTTTTGAGCCATTCTTTTATCTTCTAACCATGAACATTCGCCAGTTAGTTTATTTTTTGTTTCTGAAAAATTTTTCATAAAAGCGCCAATAACTTCATATCCTTGTTTTTTTAAAATCAAAGCTGCAACTGCCGAATCCACTCCGCCTGATAATCCTAGTATTACTCTTTTTTTATCCATTTTCTATATTTTTTTTTGACAATATAACCAATGCAATTTTTACTTCCACATTTACAAACATGGTCTTTATAATCCTCTAGTGGGAATCCGTAATCAAAACTAATCTCTTCATCTTTTTTTATATCTTTTATTGAATAAATCCAGATATGGTCATCTTCATTTACAACTTCACAATTAGGATTACAAGAATGATTTATGTATTTTGCAATATTATCTTTAATATTCCCATCTAAGTCATATTTTTTATTTAATTCAAAAAGATATGTTGTAATAGAATTATTATTTTTTTCAGCACTCTCTACAGATTTTTCATAAATTTTATCTGCTTGTTTCTTAGTTATTTTTTTCCCTTTATATTCAACAATTTTAGTTTTTTTAGGAATGTCTTTTATTGCAAATATACCTCTTCCATGTATCTTTGAATCTCTTACTTTGATTAACATCGTTTCCTTAAGAATTTTAGTTATATAAACTTAAACGTCCCGGGGAGGACTCGAACCTCCGACTTCACGGTTAACAGCCGTGCGCTCTAACCAACTGAGCTACCGGGACATAAGTCAAGAAAAATTGATTCTTATTTAAAGATTTCTACCATGCATTTTTTTTAAAAAATTGTGAAAAACTTACAAAAATTTTATTTATTTTTTCCGACGATAAAACTAGATGTTTAATTTTGCGAACTTATTAGTTTTTTTAACTTATCGTCGTTTTCAGAAAGTTTTAAATATGATTTTAATCATTAATTATTACAAAGAGGTGAGTTTTCAAATGGCTGCAAAAAGAAAAACAACAACCAAAAGAACTTCTGGTAGGAAAACTGCAAGAAAGACTGCAAGAAAAACTGCAAGAAGAACTTCAGGTAGAACAACCAAAAGAAAAACAACTACAAAAAGAAAAACAACAACCAAAAGAACTACAAAAAGAAGATAATCTTAAGATGATGTTTGTTGTTCGTTAGTTTGTTTTAATCTTTTTCTTTTTCTTTTTTATTTATTCTTTCCAAAAAATTGTATACATTTGATTGCTTTGAACCTCTTATTAAATTTGTAATTGCTGTAATTGCATATTCCATTTCTTCCGTAGGCCCAAGAATTCCTACAAAGTTATCAGCAATTTTTATTTTACATCCAGATATTTCTTCAATTGTTTTTCTAGTCTTTCCGTGTTTTCCTATTAGTCTTGCCCTTACTGGTTCTAAATTTTTTTTACGAGTATAATCTTTTATGTGGAGTTCTCTAAATGAAAAACGAGGGTCTTCTAATAACATTGAACTTTCAATAGAAAATCCAAAATTAATTGCATCAAAGATAATAGAAGTTTCATATTCTTTTAAAGAATCACCATCAATTATCGCTTTTGAATTTTTTATTTCAATCTTTAATTTTAGTTTATCTTCTAAAAATTTTCTTTTTTGTTTTATCTTTGCAGGATTTTTAAGATAAATTTCTAACATTAGAATTCTTCCTTTATTGATGATAAAATTCCAGATTTCCTTAATTGAGCGATTGCAACCGGAGGGTATTTATAAATAATATCTCCTTTATCTTCATTCTCAGGCCAGGGAATAATAATTACTATATCCTTGGGCCTTAACCATAGTCTTCTTTTATATCTTCCAGGGACTCTACAATTTCTAGTTTTGCCATCTGTTGATAAAACATTCATTCTATTTCCACCTAATCTTTCTTGTACAATTCCAATTAATTCTTTCCCTTCAGGATTTCTAACTCTTGATGGAATTTTTTGTTCTTCTTCTATTTCTTTTTTTTCATCTGAGATTTCTTCAAAATCTCCAAAGTCTTCTTTCATTAATTTTTATAGAAATCAGTGTTTTTAAAGTTAGAGTAAGCTTAAAATAAAGGGAATTTTTTGAACTTCTTTTGCATATTCCGAATTAATTATTCTCGCATTCTCAGCCGCCTTAATAGAGTTTTTTCCAACAATGCTAAATGTGGAATCTTCTATTTTTTGTTGTTTCATTAGCTTTATAGCTTCTTCAACTGAAATTATTTCTCCATTATAAAAAGATTCACGGACATCAAGAACTTTTTTTCCTTCTATGAATTTTTTACCTAAAAGTTCTTCGTCGCATACAGCTAAGAGATTTCTGTACGACTTATGTAATTTTACACAAATCATTAAATCTTTTTTATTTTTGCAAGCCGCCCATTCTACAAACTGTTGTTCCACAGCTCGGACATTTTCCTTTTGCCATTTTAGTTCCTTTTACAGTTGTAACTTCCTTGGCATCTTGAATTTCTACTTGCTCTTTACATTTCATACATCGCCCATATGTAGCCATTTTTTTACCTCCCGTTTTATGTATTGGTTATTATTTAAGGGATTATAAAGCTTTTTATCTTTAAATTTTACTTTTAATTGGATATTTTGCTCCACAAGCTAAACAATGTTTAAATTTTACTCCCCTTTCAACAATAATTTCTGTATCTGGTTTTTTACATTCATGACACAAAACAAATTCTTTTACATAGAGAGTTATCTTTTCGTTAACTAAATTAGAGCTTAATCTTCTGTTTAATATTAATCTTGAATTTTCTACTTTTCCTGATACTGCTAACTCTTTTAATAAAAATTTTGTTAAATTTTCAATAGGGCGCCTTATATACGATGCAATTTCCTGTATATTTGTTATTATGGTATTTTTTCCTGCAACTTGTCCTTTTACAGAAGGAATTTCAAATCTTTCTGAATTTCCAGCTACTGTTTTTACTTCTTTGTATGCTTTTTCTAATAATGTTTCATAGTCCATGAAGTTACTTAGAAATTTACTTTTTAAAGGTGTTGTTTTAATTTGACTTAGGAAACTTTATAAATTTTGTATTATTGTTTTATAAGATGAATCTAAAAAATATAATTCTTGGAATTGGAATCGTTGTTGTATTTGCTTTAACTTTGTGGCAGGGAATTGAGGCTTTCTATCCGAGTCCTGAATATACTGATTATTGTCCTGAAATGAGATCTTTTGAATTTGTAAATACTTCTGAGAGATGTAATGAATTAGAGGGGAAATGGAATTCCTATTATCCTAAAACAGAAATAGAAGGGTATTGTGATTTAGATTTTTATTGTAGGGAAGATTACAATGATGCCCAAGATCAAAGGTCTCAAAGAGTATTTTTTATATCTTTGATAATTGGAATAATCGCTTTGATAATTGGGTATAGTGTATTAAAAGTAGAACCTGTTGGAAGTGCCCTTATGGCTTCTGGAATTTGGAGCTTTTTCTATGGGAGTGTAATTAATTGGAGAAACTTTAGTGATATTTGGAGATTTTTGCTTTTAGTTTTAGCATTAATCCTCTTAATTTGGCTTGCATTAAGATTGAATTCAACTAAAAAGAGAAAATTTTGGTTTAGGAAATAATTAACCTAGATATCTTAATTTTCCTGGGCGGGGTTCGTAAGCAATGCCCTCTTCTAAGAGTCTTTTAATTTCAGAATTTATTGTCTGAGGAGATTCTTGTAAGTCTTTTATCATTTGTTCAATATCTGCTCCTCCGTTATCTTCTTCTTTTTTTAAAATTTCTAAGATTTTGTCTTTTAGCGCGTAAGCTTCTTCTTTAGATAGTGATTTTGGTTTATCTAAATCTGTTTCTAATTTTCTTAAAAGGAGATATTCAGGAGATTTTTGTTTCATTATTTCTGGGAGGATATAAATTTCATTATTCCATGAACGAAGTAATCCTATGACTTGGATTGTGTCTCCTTGAGAAAAGTTTTCAAATTTATTAATATCTTCTCCAAATACTTTTAATTTTATTTGCCCTGAAGCATCATCAAGAGTTATTGAAGCGAATTTTTTCTCTTGGCCCTGAACAAATTTTTCAATTATATTTGCAATAATATTGACCCTTGCTACGTGTCTTTCACCGATTTCTAAAAATCTAAATCTATCTGCATCTAATACTGCTTTTCCTTGAAGAATATCTCCGATTCGATATTTGAATGCAACATGTCTTTTGAATTCCTCTTCTTTCATGTTTTGATTTAGAAAAGCTCTTTTATAAGTATTTTTATAGTCTTTGAATCATTCCCTTTTTAGGCTTGAAAATGTCTCCTGATTTTGAGAGTTGATTAATCGCTTCTTCAATTTCTGTTTCTGTAACTTTATCTTCTAGTTCTTTTTGTAATTCTTCAACAGGGATTAATTTTCCTAATCTAGATTCAAGCTTTGCAATTGTATCTTTTACTAAAATAAATTTATTTCTTTTAGAAGTTGGAATCCCGGTTGTAACTCTATCTATATCAAAAGTTTGAGTTTCTTCATCATAACCTACTTGTTGTAGGGAAAATTTGAGTAAATCAATTGCTCTTTTTGCATCATTTTTTTCAACTTTTTCAGAAAGTCTTACTTTTGCGCAAGCTTCTGAAAGTCTAATAATTGCCTCTAATTGTCTTGCAGTTATAGGAATGGGTTTTATATTCGCGTCTCCTACTTTAGTGGATTGATTTCTTAGTCTTATATAGAAATCTTTTATCTCCTCGACTGCTTCTCCCGTTAATTTAGGCTTTATCTTTCTTGCGTAAGCAATATATTTTCTTAGTAATATGGGATGAATAACATCTCTTACTATTTCTTGTTGATGCTCTTCTAAAACATGAGATGCAATCGCTTCGTCTTGAACTTGATTAGGTAAATCTCTTAAAACAAAAATCACATCAAATCTAGATAATAAGGCAGGAGAGATATCTATTTGCTGAGGAATGGGATTATGAGGGTTAAATCTTCCCATTTTGGGATTTCCTGCAGCAAGTACAGAGGTTTCTGCCCTTAAAGTTGCTTGAATATTTGCTTTTGATATTGTAACTGTTTGTTGCTCCATCGCTTCGTGCATTGTGGATCTATCGTGCTCATTCATCTTTTCAATTTCATCAATACAGACAAGTCCCTTATTTGAAAGAACCATTGCCCCTGCTTCGAGACTCCACCCTTTTAGGAATTCATCTTTAACAACTGCAGCGGTTAATCCTGCTGCTGTTGCAGCTTTTCCAGAAACATATCTCCCCTTTGGAGCTATTACTGAAACGAATTTTAAAGTTACGGATTTGGCAACACCAGGGTCTCCTACTAAAAGAATATGTATATCTCCTCTTGTTTTTCCTCCATCTGAACGTATTTTTTTAACGCCTGAAAATAATTGAAGGAGTATTGCCTCTTTTATTCTTTCATACCCATAAACGCTAGGAGAGATACTTCTGGCTAATCTGATATAAACTTGAGGGTCTGCCGAAAGCTCTAAAATCTGTTTTTCTTCTTCTTCAGAGATTTCTAAATCATCAAAACTTTCTTCTAAGGGGGTGATGTGATTTGCCTCAATTGCTAAATCAAATAAGGTTGAAATTGAGCCTGATTGAAGAGGTCTTGGAACTTCTTTTAGAATACCCAAGACCTTTACTTTGCTTCCAGGAGTTGTTCTCTCCTCCATTCTTGGGTCTACTAAATCTTCTTTTAGAAAAATGTTAATTCTTCTTGGTTGTTCTCCTCCATCTAACGAATCAGGGGATTCTTCAACAACTAATCTTTGTGCATCAACCATTTCTTTAGAAAGAAGTTTAAATTGTCCTTTCCTTCCACAAGAACATCTTGCAGGTTCTCTGAATTTTTTATCAATTTGAAGTACTGACAGAATTGCCCCACAGGTAGGGCACTCAAATCTGGCGTTTACAACTTGAGGAAGAACATCAGATGCTTGTTTTACTATTCCTTCAACCTGTATAAATCTATCAAGATGTCTTGCCCTGATTTCTCTTATTTTTGCATCTATAGAATGGGGAGCTTCTTTAATTCTTATTCTTGGGCTTTTTTCAATTGTAAGCCCTGATTCTTCTAAAGCAGTCTCCATATAAGCAAGAGTTTCTTCTGGATTGTCAAGTAATTTGTCAGATAATTCTCGCGATAGCTCTGCTAAATGTGAAAAGTTAATATAAACTACTTTTTCGCCCTCTCTTACAGAACGTCCTATTTCTTTCTTGTAGGCATCAAAAAAACTTTTGGATTCTTGAATGATGTCTTCTGGTTTTTTTAATTCCATAGTAAACTAGATAGGGGTTGATTTAAATTGTTTATTGTATTAAATTTATTCGATCGGGAACCTAAGTATTACCCCAACTCCCTTAGTAATATTGAAAAATTGTTCTCCTTCATGAGTTTCGGTGGAGATAATTATAAGGTGGGATCCGATATTATTAGCTTTCTTTTCTAATTCTGCAGCTTTTTCTTTATTGTAATCTTTGGAGATTAACAAGGTATCCACTGCACCCCTATCCAAAGCCAAATTAACCCTTTCTTCTCCATATGCTGCAAAAGTTTTATTCTTTCCAAGGGTTTCAAAAAATCTCTCAACAATCTTTTTTTCTTTTATGAACTCTTGTTCTTGAATATCTTCTTGAGATTCGTCAACCAATAAACCTAATCCGTGCTCATCAACATACCCTATATCTTTAACTGCAATTACTTTTTCTTTTAATTTTGTGACTAAAAGGCCTTCTTCTAAGAATTCTTCTTTTGTAGGAATTGGACCTCCAATCATTATTCCCTTTAATCGCGGAAGTTCAAAGAATAGTTTTTTCATTTCTTCTGAAACTCTTCTAAAAAATTCCTTTGCAAGCCCTTCTGTTATTCTATGAAATCTTTGGCTAGATTGTCCTCCGGCTCTTATTTTTCCAGGGACTCCTGAAGATAGCTTGCTTAAAACTTTTATTTCTTTTCCTTCTAAAAGACCTATAATCGCATCTTTTCTGTCTATTGCCAGCAATCCATAAATGTCTTCTGTCTGCATCATCTCCTTCAGGGGCTCTATAACGAAAGTTTGGTCACAACGATACATTCTAGTTTTTAAGGGCTTAGGGGGCTCTACAACCCAGATTTGAACATCTGAGGTTCCTTCCTTTTCAGAAATATTTCCTGCAAAAATAGCTAAGCCGTTTTCAGGAGTTCTATTTATTTCTTTTAATTTTCTTATAATCATATCTAATGCATCTGTTACATTTGTCTTTGTTTGTTTTGATTTTATATTGGCCGCGGTTGATTTTTCTGCTTCTAGTTGTCTAACTACTTGATTCGCGTTAAAACCTGCAGGAATCATAACTGTTACTAACTGAGTGTGTCTTCCCCGTTTAGATTCTAATTCATCTATTATTTCTTCAAGTTCGTTTTTTTGCTTTTCATCCATTATTTATGAAAAAGATAGAGGGTTAATAAAGATTAGGTTATAATATTATGACAGGAGATTAGGTCTTTTTTGTATTTTTCTAAGTCTATAGGAATTGTTATTGATTTAATAGTTTCTCTTAGTGAAATCCCCCTTTCTTTTTTTGTTTTCCAAATATTGCTATTAAACTCAATTATCTTTTCTACATCTTCAAGATCTTTTTTTATTTTTTTTGATTTTGGGAATTCTGAAATTTTGTATTCTAGGGAATCAGAAATCACTTGTGTTATTTGAGGGATTATTGGATTCAATAAGAGGGTTAATCTTTCTAATAGATAATGTAGAGTATATTTGGCAGATTCTGATTCTGACTCTGAGAATTTTTTCTCTGAATTATAGACTCTTGCCTTTACTAATTCAATGTAATTTGATGCAAAAACATCCCATAAAAATTTTCTTAGTTTCAAAGAGGGTTTATAAAAATCATATGAATCATAGTTTTCCTCTGTAAAATATGTTAAATCTTCTATATAATCTATAAAAAGAGAGTCTGTAGAAGTTAGTTTTGCTTTTTTTGGTCTTTTGAATTGCGAAATAAATTTAGAGATATTTAATAATTTGTTAAGTGTTTTTTGTTCTGCTTTAACTCTTTCTCTTGAACATGATAAATCTTGTTCTGCTAAATTTCCTTCAATTGCAGACCATAATCTTAGAGCTTCTGCTCCTTCATTATTAATAATGTCATGAGGGTTTATTATGTTCCCTACTGATTTTGACATTTTTTTACCTCTTGAATCTAAAATATGTTGATGAATCCATGCCTCTTTAAACGGAGGTTTTCCTGTTGCATAATATCCCCGAAGTAGTGAATAATACAACCAGGTTCTGACTATTTCTTTTCCTTGTGCTCTTAGAGTTATAGGATATGCTTTTTTAGAAAATTCAGATGGGTAATTTATAATAAATAATTCTGAAATTGAGGAATCAAACCATGTATCAAAAACTCTTGTTTCTCCTTTCCAGTTTTCTTTAAACTTATTTATCTCTCCGATATATTTTCCCTTTCTGTATACTTTTGATTTTTTAGGAGGATTCTCTTTCCAAGGTTGATAGTATTCTCCTTTTGGAGGAAGTGCAGTTAAATCTCCGGAATGCCATAAGGGGATAGGGGTAGCATAGAATCTTCTTCTTGATATTGGCCAATCGATTGATAAAGAATCTATCCAAGAGTCTAGAATTTTTTTTGATGCTGTTGGAAAGAATTTTATTTTTTTTATTTCTTCTTTTAATTTTTCTAAGTTTTCAAGTTGTTTTAGATAATACTCTTGCATTTCTATAAATTCTATTTCTGCCTTTGATCTTTCAGATATAGGTGTTTTGTGAATTATTTTTTCTTGTTTTTCAATAAGATTCAATTTTTGTAATTCTTCTAAAATTTTTTCTCTTGCTTCTCTTACTTTTAATCCTTTTAAAAATCCTGAATTTTCATTCATCGTTCCATTTTTATTTATACTAATCACAGGAGTTAAATTCATCTCTCTAAAGAATTGAATATCGGTTAAGTCTCCTGCAGAACACATCATAACTAATCCAGAAGCCATGTCTGGATTTGCAAAAGGATGAGCCTTTATTGGAATTTCTTTTTCATATATTGGAGAGATTGCTGTTTTTCCTTCTAAATTTTTATACTTCTTATCTTCAGGATTAAAGATAATCATTCCACATGTACAAATTAGCTCAGGTCTTGTTGTTGCTATTACTATTGTCCTATCAGTTTCTTTGATTTTCCATTTAATGTAGTTGAATTTAGATTCAGTTTCTTTGTAATCTATTTCAGAATCAGAGATTGTTGTTTGCAATTTAGGGTCCCAATTATTTATTCTAGTGTCTTCGTAAATTAATCCTTTTTCAAATAAATCAATAAATGTTGATTGGGTGAGTGTTCTATATTCTTTAGAATCTGTAAAATAAATAGAACCTATTTCTTTGTTTCTTTTATAGGAGTTAAAGGAGATTCCAAGTCTTGCAAAGGAATCAAGTGATTCTTCAGAAGATTCTTCAAGAATTTTTTCACAGTATCTTATAAATTCGTCTCTGCTTATTTTAAATGGAGAAACGTTAAATTTTTTCTCAGCCGCCATTTCAATAGGAAGGCCGTTTCTATCAAGACCTATTGGAAATAGAACTTCAAAGCCTTTCATTCTTTTGTATCTTGCAAAAAAATCCATATAAGAATAAGTGACTGCATGGCCTATATGAATTGGAGAGTTAACATAGGGAGGAGGGGTATCTATGGAATAAATTTTTTTTGATTTTTCATTGAAAGGATTTCCTTTTTTTCTCCATTCTGAAGTAATCTCTTTTTCAATTTCAGGATTCCAATTTTTTATTTTAGATATTTGTATAGACATACCTATCTTAAGTACAAAGGTATTAAAAAGATTTAGCTATTGATTTTTTTATGGATAATCTTTATTTTTTGGAGATATTTAATAAGGCTGAAAAAAAATATGGATCTTATAAAAAGAGACTTGCAGGAGAGGGATGGGACTCTTGCTGGAAAACTTTAATTGTTACTATAATGAGTGCTCAATCTAGAGATGAAACAACAATTTCTATTGCCGAAAATTTATTTTTAAAATATCCAAATTTGAAAGAATTAGCCGAAGCAGATTTTAAAGTTGTATTAAACATTTTTGGAGGGCTTAATTATAATAAAACAAAGTCTAGAAATGTTATAAGTGCAGCAAGATTTATTATTGATAATTATGGGGGGGAAATTCCAGATACTATGGAAGACTTATTGAAAATTCCAGGAGTCGGGAGAAAGACGGCTAATCTAGTTTTATCAGAATGCTTTAATCTACCCAGTATAACTGTTGATACTCATGTTCATAGAATTTGTAATGTTTTTGGATTTGTTAATTCAAAGACGTCAAATGAAACGGAAGCTCAATTGAAGGCTTATATACCTGAAGCTTATTGGAGTAAGATAAATAGAATCTTTGTTTTATGGGGAAAAGAGGTTAGAGGAGCTAGTAAGGAAAGGTTTTTAAAAAAGCTTGATGAATAAGATTTATGGCCGATAGCAAAATTCAGATGCCCGGTGTTTTTGGCGGGTTAATGAGATATGATGAAGAGTACAAAAGTAAGTTTAAATTTAGTCCTAGCACTGTTATTGCTTTTGTAATTGCAATTATTGTTTTTGTAGCTAGTTTAAAGGTCTTTTGGCCTGTTGCATAAGATGGACGGAAGAGATTTAAGAACGTTACAAGATTCTGAAGAAGTACTAGATGTTTTCTCTGCCTTGGTTTCTGGAAAAAAATATGGATATAAAACCATAATTCAAAAAGATAAGAAAAAACCTGTTTGTACTAGTTGTAGTAAATATCTGGCAGGAGATGAGAAATTTTGTCCTGAATGTGGAACAAAGGTTGTAGAATTTTAGAAAACTATAAAAAAGGATTCTCTTTTTTAGATAATGATGCCTGGATTTGGAAATATGGACCCTAAAAAGCTTCAAGGAATGATGTCAAAGCTTGGGATAAAGCAAGAGGAGATAGAAGCTAAAAGGGTGATTATTGAACAGGATTCTGGAAATATTGTAATTGAAAATCCCCAGGTTTTAAAAACAGAGATGCAAGGACAGACGACTTGGCAGGTTTCAGGAGATGTAGTAGAAGAGCCAGATTTTTCTCAAGATGATATTATGATGATAATGGAAAAAACAGGGAAATCTGAGGATGAGGTTAGAATAGCCCTTGAAGAAACAGGCGATATAGCTGAAGCCATATTAAAGTTGCAATGAATAAGAAGATATTAGAAAAATATGCAGAGGTGTTGGTTAATTTTGCTTTAAACAGTGGTAAAGGTGTTAAAAAAGGAGAAACAGTTTATATTCAGGTTCCTGAAAATGCTAAGCCTTTTTTGATTGAATTAAGAAATGCTGTTCTAAAGGCAGGAGCAAATCCAGTTATAAATTATATCCCTGATAATGTTTCAAAAGAATTCTATAAATTAGCAGACAAAAAACAGATTAATTTTTTTCCTGAAAAGTATATGAAGGGAATTATAGATGAAGCAGATCATTTTATTACAATAATTGCTGATTCTAATAAAAAAGAGCTTGAAGGAATTAACCCTAAAAAAATAATGGCGAGAAGTAGGGCATTTAAACCATATTTTGATTGGAGGAGAGATAAAGAAAATAAGGGTGAATTTACTTGGACTCTTGCTTTATACGCTACTGAAGCGAGTGCAAAAGAAGCAGGTCTATCTTTGAAAGAGTATTGGCAACAAATAATCAAGGCTTGTTACTTAGATGAAAAAAATCCTGTAAAAAAATGGAAAGAGCTGTTTAAAGAAATTGAAAGAGTTAAAAGGGTATTAAATAAATTAAAAATTGAAAAATTAAAAGTAAAGGGAGAGAATATTAATTTTGAAATTGGGTTGGGTAAAAATAGAAGATGGTTAGGAGGTGATGGGAGAAATATTCCTAGTTTTGAGGTATTTATAAGTCCAGACAATAGGATTGCAGAGGGATATATTAAATTTAATCAACCTCTTTATAGGTATGGCAATTTAGTAAAGGGAATTAAGATTGAATTTAGAAAGGGGAAGGTTGTGAAAGTTGAAGCGGAAAAAGGTCTAGAGATTTTGAAACAGATGATTAAGGAAAAAGGAGCAGATAGAATCGGAGAATTTTCTCTTACAGACGCAAGATTATCAAGGATAAATAAATTTATGGCTGAAACTTTGTATGATGAAAATATAGGGGGGGATTTTGGTAATATGCATATTGCTTTAGGAGAGGCATATAAAGATTCCTTTATAGGGGATGCTTCTAAAATCTCTAAAGCAGAATGGAAAAAAATGGGGTATAATGAATCTGTTGTTCATACAGATATTGTATCAACAGAAGATAAAGAAGTCGTGGCAGTATTATCTGATGGTAGTGAAAGATTAATTTACAAAGGTGGAAAGTTTTTAATTTGAATTTTAGAAAGGTATATATACTTTATTTATCTAAATGATTATGCTTCTATAGGAGTGAATTTTTGAATGGACAACGTTATAAAGGAAAAAATAAGTGCAGATCATTTATTATACGTTAGCCTGAAGTATACTAAAACTTGTGATGTAATTATTAATTTACTTTTTAGATGGAAAGTTATGATTGAAATGGCTATGGAGGAGCTAATCAAAAAGGCAAAGAAGAATAAGAAGTGGAAGCCCGTTCCTGAAGCCCCACGAGCTAAACTTGTTCAATTAAAAAAAATTTACGCTGATGAATTTATTGTTTTTGAGACCCTTAAAATTTATGAAATGTTTAGAGACCTTGAAAAACTTGATAAGATAAGAGAAAACGAATTTAGAAAAGGAGTCAATCTAAAAGTTACCTATGAGGGAAAGCTTGTCAATATTAACCTTGATAAACTGAAGGAATATTCTGATTTGTTAGAAAAGTTTATAAGCTATCTCAAATAATTCTCTTTTATTTAAGATGACAAGAGTAATAACGATTATATCTGGAAAGGGGGGTGTAGGAAAAACAACCACTTCTATAAATTTAGGGACTGCTTTAAATTATTTTGGAAAAGAAGTTATTATTGCAGATGCAAACTTAACTACTCCTAATCTAGGTTTACATATCGGAGTTCCGATTGTTCCTGTTAGTTTGAATCACGTTTTGGCAGGGAAGGCTAAAATTTCTGATGCAGTATATGAACATGACTCGGGTACAAAAGTTATTCCAGGCTCTTTATCTATTCGAGAATTAAAAAAAATTGATCATAGTAAGCTTAAAGAAGTTGCAAAAAAATTAAAGAGGATGCAAGGAGATTTTATTATTTATGATGGAGCTTCTGGTTTAGGAGAGGAAGCAATAGGAAGTATAGAAGCTGCAGATGATATTATTATTGTGACAAATCCAGAGATCCCTGCAGTTACAGATGCTTTAAAGGCAATAAAGTTTATCGAAGAATCTGGAAAAAATATTATGGGTGTTATTGTTACGAGAGTTAGGGGAAGAAAGAGTGAAATGACTATTGCTAATATAAAAGATATTTTAGAGGTTCCTCTTTTAGGAGTTATTCCAGAAGATCAGAATATGCAGTTGGCTCTTGCAAGAAAAGATTCTATAGTTCATGTAAATCCCAATTCTAAAGCAGCCTTAGCTTATAAGAGGGTTGCGGCAAAAATTGCAGGAATTAGATATAAAGAGCCAAATATGTTTGCAAGGCTTTTTGCGAAGTAAATGAAAGATAAAATTTATCTCTGGATAATTGGCCTTTTAATTTTGTTTTTATTGTTATTAATTTTTTTTAGTGGAGAAAAAAAGTATAATTTTGTTAGGGGAGGCTTTGAAAACATTGATTATATTCAGTTAACTCCTATTGATGATTCTTGTTTATTAGAGGACAGAGATTTCACAAGAGGTTTTTTTGTTAACAGTGAATTTTCTTTTAATGAATTAATGCAGTCTAGATTAAGTTCTTGTTATAATGTTTCTGAATGGTATGAAGAAAATAGGACTATTTTGGGACATAGAGTTAAAATTAGTGGATGTAGTTATGATATGAATAAGTCTGTTTTTAGAAATGATATTACTAAGACGGTTATTTTTGATTTGAATTTTGAGGTTGAAGGAGAGTGTGATATGGTTTTACTTTCTTATTATGATGTTGTTTCAATAGAAAAAGTTCCTGAAGATTATCATATAGATTATGATTATGAAGTTAGCTTATTTTAGTTCCTTCGTTTAAATCTTTTTCAGGAGTCAAGATTGAAACCTTTTCTTTATCAACTGCAGCAAGAAGCATACCCTGACTTTCTACCCCTCTTATTTTAGCAGTTTCTAAGTTTGTTGCAAAAATTGCCTTTTTACCTTCAAGTTCTTCTTTTTTATAATGATCTTTTAATCCCGCTACAATTAGCCTATCTTCCTCTTCACCTAAATCTACTATCAATACGTATAATTTTTCTGCATTTGGATGGTCCTCTACTTTTATTATTTTTCCAACCTGGATATCTATTTTTTTAAATTCTTCAATACTTATCATTTTATCTTTTCAAAAAGTATAGACGCTTTATTAATTTTTGTAATCCCTAGGGGGTTATTAAGCGATTTTAAATTTATTTCGAAATTAAATACTTGTGCAATCTTTTTAGAAGTTTCTGGAATAAATGGAGATATTAATATGGCAATTTCTTTGATTTTGTTTGCAGCCTCATAGATTACTTTTGTATCTTTTGTTTCCCAGGGTTTTTGTTTTTGCACATATTCATTTGTATCATCTATTAAGTGTATTATTTCATAAATTGCTTTATCAAACTCTAAATTTTCGATTTTTTGTTTTATTTTTTTTATAGGAGAGGGCTTTATCTCTTTTTTTTCCATTCCATATTTTTCAGCTAAATTCGAAATTCTGCTAACTAAATTTCCTAATTTATTTGCAAGTTCTGAATTATGTCTCTCAATTAGCATATTTTTTGAAAAATCCCCATCATCTCCAAAAGGAGTTTCTCTTAATAAAAAATATCTTGCAGAGTCAGATCCGGCTATTGAAACTAATTCTTTTATGCTTATTGCGTTTCCGGTTGATTTCCCCATTTTTTCACCCTCAACAGTTAACCATCCGTGAGCAAAAATTTTTTTGGGTAGCTCTATATTTGCTGATTTTAGGATTGCAGGGAGATATACTGAATGAAACCAAAGAATTTCTTTTCCTACTAGATGCAGATTAGCGGGCCAGAACTTTTCTTTTCCCTTTGTTGCAGAATAATAATTGAGTAATGCATCAAACCAGACATAAGCTACATGTTTTTTATCAAACGGAAGTTTTATTCCCCAATCAAAAGAACTCCTAGACATTGAGAAATCGTTAAGCCCTTCTTTTACTCTGTTTATAATCTCTTTTTTTCTTTTTTTAGGAGAGATAAATTCGGGATTTTTCTTATATAAATCCAACAAAAATTTTTGATATTTGGATAATCTGAAGAAATAAGTCTCTTCTTTAATTTTTTCTAAAGGCTTTTTATGAAGAGGGCATTTTAAATCAGAAGCATCTTTTTCAGTGTAATAGGCCTCACAGTTAACACAGTATAATCCTTCATAAACTCCTTTATATATATCTCCAGATTCATAAATTTTTTGTATTATTTCTTGAGCAATATTTTTATGTTCTTTGTCTGTTGTTCTAAGGAATATATCATAATCTATGTTTAAGAGTTCCCAATCTTTTTTGAATTTTGGAATTAAATTGTCAACAAATTCTTTAGGAGAGAGATTTGCTTTTTCAGCCACCTGAGCAATTTTTTTTCCGTGTTCGTCTGTTCCTGTTAGAAAAAAAGTTTCTTCTCCGTTTAATTTGAGCCATCTGTTTAAAGCATCTGCCGCTATTGTCGTGTAAGCGTGTCCTAAATGAGGGACATCATTGGCATAATAAATTGGAGTAGTAATATAAAAGGTCATAGATGAAGAGGGTTTTAAGGGTATAAAAATATTTCCGGCAAGTTTATTTATTAGCTATTTTTATTTTTCTAATGCGCCGATGGTCTATCGGTATGATTCTGCCTTCCCAAGGCAGTGAGCCGGGTTCAACTCCCGGTCGGCGCATTTATATTATTAGAAGACATTATAATTAAGGGTTTTAGGATATAACCAGAGAGCTTTAGCAAGCGTATATGGAAGGTTTACTGGAGATCAACAAGATGTTGATAGAATGATAAATGCGGTTCTTAGTGAGATTAGAGGATTGGATTATAATCAATTAAAGAGGGCGATAGAAATTTTAAATACTAATCCTGAAGCAAGAGAGCATTATCAGAGAAAATTAGAATTAATGTTAGATGAATGTAATGATTAATTTTATTAATAAAGGATTTTTTAATTCCTAATGGGGAGAAAAAAAGAGGAAATTGTTATTCAGGATAGTCCTTATGTGATTCATTCAAAAGAGCATGCATTAAAGCAAAGCATCTCAGAAGGTTCTGTGCAATCTGTCGCTGTAAATTTATCTAGCTCTTTTATTACACCCTTTGCATTACTTATCGGTGCGAATAGCTTTCATGTAGGGCTTTTGAGTTCTTTTTCAGGCTTTGTTGCACCTATGGGAGAGCTATTTGGAAGCAGGGCTATGGAAAAATATTCTAGAAAGAAGATTGTTATTCTTGAAAAAACAATGTGTAATCTTTTTTGGCTTATGATTATTGGTTTAGCTTATCTCTCTTGGAAAAATATTTTGTCTATTTACCTTCCTTATCTTCTAATTATCTTATATGCAGGAATAATATTTTTCACAGGCTTTGCGAGACCGGCTATTTTTTCTTGGATGGGTGATATTGTAAAGGAAGAAAGCAAAGGGAGATATTTTGCAAATAGAAATAGGATTATTGGATTTATAGGACTAATTGTTTTTATCTTAGGGGGTTTTGCACTTGACTATTTTAAAACAGATGGGCTTGCTTTAATCGGTTTTAGTCTTCTTTTCGGGCTTTCAATTATTTTTAGAAGTATTTCTAGAGTTATTATAAGAAAGATGTTTAATCCAAGATTTAGAGTAAGAAAAGGATATTATTTTACATTTAAAGATTTTGTAAAGAGATATGATAATTATGGAAAATTTGCATTTTATCAGGCAGCATTTTATTTCTCATTTATGATTTCTGCCCCATTTTTTGCAGTATATATGTTAGAATATCTTGAATTTAATTATTTTATTTTTTCTTTAGTTGCAATTAGCTCGACTATTTTTTACCTTTTATTCTCTCCTCTTACCGGTAAATTTTCAGATAAATATGGAAATGTAAAACTTTTATATGTTGCAGGAATATTATTTCCAATTGTACCTCTTTTGTGGGTTATTTTTAAAAATCCCCTTTATCTATTTTTAATACCTGGAATTGTTTCTGGATTGGCAAATTCTGCTTTCTTAATGGGGGTTACTAATTTTACTTATGAATCTGTTTCTCCACAAAAAAGAGGTTTATGCATTGCATATTCTTCTGTTCTTGCAGGATTGGGTGTCTTTTTTGGAGGACTTCTAGGAGGATTTTTAATTCAATATCTTCCTTTTGATTTTATCCTCCCAATTCATGCAGTTTTTATTTTATCTACTTTATTGATGATTATGGCTTCTTTATTTTTTCTTCCACAGATAAAAGATAAAAGAAACCGCGAAAAATTGAAGGGATTTAGTATCGATTGGCAGCACCCTTTTAAGATGATTGATTCAGATATTATATGGTTTAAGAATTTTATTCATCAGAAATAATCTTCCATAAGTTTTAAAAGTACTTAAAATTCATTATATATATGTTTAAAAGAGAAAAATGTCCAAAATGCAATGCTAGTGTAAAGGAAAGATTTAGCTTTTGTCCTACATGCGGAAGGGATTTAAGAAATCCTAAAAAAGATGAACGGGAGTTTGGGTTACTTGGAAAAAATAATGTTGAACAATTTCCCATGATTGGGGGAGGAGGATTAGGAATAAGTGATAAGATAATTGAAAAGCTATTAAATAATCTTATGAAAAATATGCCTGATATGATGAAGAATTTTGAAAAGCAATTCGAACAAATGAATTCAGAAGTAGAAGAGATTCCTAATGGAATAAGAATCAAATTTGGAAATAAACCTGTTAAAAAACAACCTTCTAAAAAAGTTATAACCCAGCACCAAATAAATAAAATGGTTGGCAAGCCGAGAGTAGAGGCAAAAACAAATGTTAGAAGATTAAGTGATAAGATTGTTTATGAAATGAAAGCTCCTGGAATTGAAGATGTTAATGATGTTTTTGTTTCTAAACTTGAAAATGGATATGAAGTAAAAGCAATCGGTAAGAAAAAAGTTTATGTAAACAATCTTCCTATAAATCTTCCTTTAAAGGGATATAGGGTTGATGAATCTGGGTTAAGTGTTGAATTTAATTTGCAATGAAAGAGGCTTCTATATTAGTTATAATCATTGTGATAGGGTTTTTTTCTTTACTTTTATTCCCATAGGGGTTGAGTCTTCAGTTGATATTAAAACTCTTGAGGAATCAATTGAAATTTTTAGACAGAGAGTTGTAGAATCCTATGAATCTAATGAATATAATAGAACAAATTTAAGATTAGGAGAATCTGAAATTAGAGATTGTGAAATGTGTTGGATTATAAGCTATAAATATGATGTTAATAATCCTTTATTTAATAGTGTCGAAATGAGTTTTGATTTTTTAAACGGGAGAATTATGAATACTACTTATTTTGAAATAAAATGATCCCGCCAGGATTTGAACCTGGGACCTCTGCCTTATCAGAGCAGCGCTCTACCAGACTGAGCTACGGGATCAATTAATTCATTTGGAAATACGGTTTTATAAAGTTGTTTATTTTAAAAAAATAAAATAAGAAATAGTAAAAAAAATAAATTTATCTTACGGTGTCAGTTATAGTACCTGTTGATGTAAGGTTCAAAGCACTTCCAGGTCTTGTATAGGTTATGGTAATACTTCCCCTGAATGTTGTACCTGTACTCATTCCAGCACACGCAACATTAACAACTTGGGTAGCACTTGATGTTACTGGACCTATAAATTCCGTGTCTGTACAACCGGTTGCTCCATCAGTTGGATTAATAGAAACTGCATGCAAGGTAAGCGTTTCGCCTCCATTATTTTGCAATTCTAAATTTACATTTGTAGCATCTACATTCCAAGCATTTGCATACCAAGGAGCTGTAACAACTGCAGAACTACCTACATATTGTCCAGGACTAAATACACCAAAATAAGCTAAAACGCCTATGGCAATGATCGCAGCTAAAATAGCCCAGCCGTAAGTCATCAAAAATTCCATAGCCGCTTGTCCTCTCTTAAACATTTTGTTAACCTCCTTTTATTAGTATAATATATCGAGGAGTAAGAGGTTTATAAACATTACTCATGTGCAACTAGAATTATAGGTTTCGAGATGGTCTAAGTCAAGTTTAAACCAGGAAGGCATTCCTTGTATAAAACAAGATGAAGGATTATTAGAAGAAAAGTAAATATAATCTACAACAGACTTATCTATAACATTTATTCCTCTTTGAGAGAGTTCTTGTAAGTTTACAAGAGATTCTACCCCGTTTTCATCTGCAGATAAATCTCCTGTTAAGCGATTTAGAAAGGAAGGAGCATTTGAATTTGAAAAATAATATGAATTTTCTGAATGCTTTGAAAGATTAGTGTAATCAGAACCTGAAACAAATATTTGAAAAGGTGTTTTTTTTATTTTATTATTAGCAAGTCCGTTTGTATTTACTAAATATACAGGATCTTCAAAATTTTCTATGGGCACTTTTACTATAATTTGATTTTGTTTTGTCCACGAAGCAAGATTTGATTTATCTTCCATAGTTAGTTCTAGATTAAGAATAAAGTCTATATTCCACGGATCTGATTGCTGAACTATTAATTGCGGATTATTTAGAGAGAGGTTTACATTAATTTTTTCTGCGGTCTCTAAAAAAGAGGACTCTATTTCTGGAAAAGTTGCACCTAACATGATTTCTTGATTTTCATTATTATAGGTTCCATTAAAGAAAATTTCTTGAAATTTAGAATCTAGCTCTGTGATGAAATTTCCTGATTCAATTATTTTTGTTTCCATAATAAAAATTGATCTGAATCCAGAAACAAATAATTTTCTTGGTAAGTCTTCTTCTAAGGATAATAGAAAATTATTCATTGATTCAACTCTTTTTTGAGTTGTTTGTCTCTCCTTTATCCCTGAATAAAATGTAAACGAGGCTAAGAATAATGAAAATAATAAAATTACCATCATTGTAAAAAATATTCCTTTTTTATTTATCTCCATACTCTAACTTGAACCTCTGTTGACCATGTAAATGGGATCCCTATTACTTCTGAAGTACTGATTTCTAAGTTTTGTTCGCTAAACTTTGTATCTACTTTATTATTTAGATTAAAATCTAATTTTCTAAGGAGATGATATACAGCGGTTTGAATTGCATCATTTAAATTATACTCTACCCTATTAGATTGGTAATAACAATTTTCATCTCCCGAATAATTTGAAGGGATTGAAGTTGATAGATTTGAATTATCTTCAAATTCAATATTCCAATTACATCCGTTTGCGTTTGCAGATATTGTTGAAAAGCCTGAGACATTAGTGACCATAGTATAGATTACTTTATTTGATTCAGAGCCTACTGTAGAATTTCCTTTTGATGCGGCAGTTGTTAATTCAAGGTAGTTGGTTTGGTTTAATAGTTCTGTTGGAATTTCTATTGAATATGGGTCTCCTAATTCAATAAAAGGTTTATTAAATTTGGCAAGATTAAATATTTCATTATTATTTATCTTAACAATGTCTGTCCATTTCGTACCTGAATAGGAAACAACATTGGCATTTAGAATAGTGATATTTGAAGGAATGTCAAATGAGCAAGATAGGGAATTATCAAATTGTTCTTCTTTAGTTATTATTAGTCCGTAAGGATATGGGGGAGAGGTATAATTAAATTCAATATAAGAATCTGGATATAGATAAGTTGTTATATTATCAGAAGTTTCAATTGTCTGTTCTTCAAAAGAAGTTTCAATTATGTTTTGTGCAATTTGCTGATAAATTTGAGATAATTCATCAATGTCGGCATAAAAATAAGAACCGTTTCCACAGGATGCAATTGATTGAAGAGTTACTTCATCTGCATTTGATCCGAATCCTACTGAATAAACGGTTATCCCGTGATCTTCCCAGGCGTCACAGGCTGCTTGGATAGCATCGTTTCTAGCATTTTTGGTGTTCTGTCTTGAACATCTTACATTTGCTTCTCCGTCGCTCATAACTACCATTGAACGAAATTTTTCAGGAGTAGAGTCACTAACTAAACTATCTGTGGCATAATTTATTCCGCAGCAGATGCAGGTTGAACCGTAAGCATACCAGTCATCAACCTTGTTTTTAAGAGAGTCTTTGTTTGAAGATAGTGGATGAACCTCTGAACTGTAGACTGTATATTCATATCCTATTAGACCTACTCTATTTTCAGAAACATTTAATACAGAGTCTATGAAGACATAATTTGCATCCTTGGCTGTTTGCATTTTATCTTCCCATAGGCCTCCGCAAGATTGACAGGAAGATTGAGAATTACTACATCCTCCTGAGAATAAACAGCACCAAAAATTTGCTCCTGAGCAAATAGGTGCCATGCTTCCTGATAAATCTGTTACAGAGAAAACATCTGCCTCGCCAGTTCCATTTTTAATAAAGGACACATTTTCTAGACCTAATCTAAGAGGTATTGTTTTTTTCCCAAGGGACGAATAATCTAATAATGATGAAAGTTCATTATTTGAGAAGATTATAGTTTCATCTTGATTTGTTGAATTTTTATAAATTGTTTTATTTCCGATATTAAATAAAACATTTGTCCCATTAGTGTTTAGATGTAGTTTTATTTCTAAACTATTTGGGATTTCAGGGATATAGAAGCCATCATATAAATTTATAAGTCCGGTTATTCCAGGAAATTTATATCTTATGTTTTTTTCATATTCTACTTCTGATAGATAGGTTATTTTTAGAAATCCACCAGCAATATGAAGTTTTTCACCTTTAAACTCAATTATATTTTCTCCTGACTGAAAATTTTCTATAGGAATTAAGTATTGTGAGGGTATAATTTCCGAAGTTGAAGCGGGATAAGTTCCTGAAAAAATTTCATTGATATAGAGGTTAAATTCTTGATTAATAACAATTTCTAAATTTGCGGATTGAATTTCTCCATTAAATTCAATTAAATTTGAAATATTTCCATCGCCAACATATCCACCAAAATAAAAATATTCTTCTCTTAAATTTGATGACAGAAATGCTCTTGCAGAAAATCCAGTTATATTAGTTCCGTTTTGAATTCCAGTTATCGTTTGTCTGGCTGTATCTATTAATATTGAGTCTTCCGGATTGTATGATGTTTTATTATTTGAAGCAATTAAAGTAGTTTCATACCATAGACCTATATTTTCATTTGTGTCTATTTTATTTAATATTGAGCCTCCTATATTTTTTGCTATTTCTGGATTAGTTATATAAAATTCTCCTATTTGCTCAAGAAGAGTATTATTCTTATCCTGTATTGCTCCTTCAAGAATTAAAGCTTGGACATAGGAGTCATCAAATTCTCCCACTTTTAAGTTTGATAATGAATTTAGTAAATCGTAATGAAGTTCTGTTTTTTGAGTTGTTTGTTTTACTATTGGAAATGCAATTATAATAACTAAAAAGATTATTGAAACTGCCACTAAAGCATCAATACTAAAAAAGGCCCCTTGTTTTTTTAATTCCATATGAATATGTTTAGAGTAGAAGGTTTATCTTTATATATTGTAAGCCTAGATATTTTAATTATATTTTCAGGATTATTTGGAATATTTCCAATTCCATCTATTATTTGTTCGTTTATTAAAAGAGTATCTGACAAGTTTACATAATAATAATTATTTAATTTTAAAATTGAAGTTATTTGAGATGAATTGAGGGATAAATTATAGAACTTTTCTAATTTAGTTTCATTTATCTTTCCAAATGAAGTTAATCCAATTCTTTGTACATTTCCTTCATTCCAATTGTTCGGAAAACCCTCTGATAATAAATCTTCTGCAACGGAATTTCCTTCGTAAAATAAAGAGTCAAGAGTTTCTTGCGCCTCTGTTTGATAATTTAATGAATATAAATAGAAAGCAAATATTCCTGAAATAAAGATTATTGTTGCTATCATTAAATCAAAAGCCCATGCTTGACCTCTTTTTTTCATTAAGAAATATAAGATATATTCTTTTTAATGCTTTATATTGAGGGAGGTAACTTCGATGCTTTTTTTTGAATGATTATTCCTGATTTATCTATTTCTGTTTTATGGAGACTTGTGGAGTGTTGAGTTCCTCTCATTTTCAATATTTCTATGTATCTTTCTCTTTTTCCTTTATTTCTAATGTAGTGTAAGAAAATAATTGAGTCTGCTTCAAATTCTAAGGTATGTGCTGTTGATTTATCATCTTTTGGAGGTTTTGCTTCTAATGTAAGAAGAGAAGTGCAGTTCCAATTACTAATCATGTTAAATAGAGATAAGGCGGCTTCTCTTTTTTCAAGTTCATCATCAAAGAGTAAGGCAAACGAAGTTATGCTATCTATCACAATTCGAGTAATCTTTTTCTTTAATATAATTGATTCTATTGCTCCACCTCCTTCTTCTAACATTGTTTTTACTTTTATTGGAGTATATTCAAGGAATGTTAGTAAATCCTTTTTTTCATATTCTTCTAAATCCCATCCAAAATCTTTCATGTTATTAAAGAAGTCTTTCTTTTTTTCTTCAAAAGTTACATAAAGACATTTCTCTCCTCTTTTCATTCCCCCTATTAAAAATTGGGTTGCTAATATAGATTTACCACTTCCAGAACCTCCTACAATCATATTTGTAGAATTTTTTTCAAAACCTCCTTGAATTAAAGAATCTAGATTTGAGATAAAGGTAGGCACTTTTCCAGATTCTTTTTTCGACACCTTTTTTTTCATTAATAATTAATAAAGCAGGAGGTATAAAAATTTAACTAAAATAAATTACCAAAGTAATCTCTTAAAACTACTCTAACTACAAGGAAAATTACAATGCTAACCAGAGCTAAAGGAAGGAGATATTTTAGACCTTCTTTTTCCTCTCCCTTACTAACTAGTCCTAAAACAAGTGAAGCCATGATATCTGTTGCAATAATAAATGCCAGTGCAAAATAAGTTATAAATGATACTGAAACGCTTATGCTAGTTAGGGTGAATGGAATAGCTACAGAGGCGTCTATTTCGGGAAGAGTTGAAAGAAGGTTAGTTAGAATTTCTACTAATACAGAGGATAATCCAAATAATATCGGGGCTCCGATGGCTACTGCAAAAAATATGAAGATGACATACATTAAAACGTTTGAGGCTGCTCTTTTTTCTACAAAATTTCTTTCTCTCATACTAGAGGAAGTTTCTTCTAATAGAATAGCGAGATTTCCTCCAGATTTTATCCCAGAGACTATTAAGTTGATTGTTTTTCTTATTTTTTCAGATTTTATTCTTTCACCCATTTCCTCTAAGGCAACTGCGATCTCTTTTCCAGTTACTAAATCTTTTCCTAGATGTAAAATTTCTTCATCAAGAGGGGCAAATTCCTTTCTAGAGCTTAGAAGTAAAGCTTTATCTGTCGTCATTCCAGCCCTTAAATTTGAAGAGACTAATTGTATAAAATCTGGAAAGGAATTTTCCATTTTTTTTAGTCTTTCAGATTCTTTTAGAATCTGCCTTATAGCAAGATATATTTGAAAAAGCACTGCTGTGGAAAATAAGGAAATTAAAGTGATAACAAAACTTGATGAGAATAAATACCCTACAATTCCTGCTAAAATTGCTAAACCTATAGTGATTAAAATGCTAGTTCTCCTAGGGAGCATTATTTTTTTTCTTATTTTCTTATTGTCTATTCTTCTCTTTAGTTCTTTTTTCATAATAAGCTAGGCCTCACAGATTTAATTATCCCTAGGAACATGATTTGAATTATCATTACAAAAATAAATAGTGATATGAATAATAGGTTTGTTGTAAATTTTGGAAGACTTACCATAGAAGCTATTATTGTTAGGAATGTTATTGCAAGGGCAGGGATTATTACAGAGACTAACATGTAGAACATAATTAAAGGATTTAGTTTGTTTCCATAATTTTGTATTTGGATTAATTGTTCTTCGTTAAGAGCTTTTATGCTTTCACTTATAACAATGGAGATATCACTTCCTGCCCTCATTCCGTTACTTATTTGCCATAGAGCTCTTCTAAAAAATGGAGAAGGATTGTTTTCACCTAATTCTTCTAAGACTTCTATTTGTGGATAACCTGCATTTATTTTTTTAACTGCTTTTTTAAATTCCTCACTTAGAAATCCATAGTCGGCAGTAGAAAGATTAACAAGAATGCTAAATAGAGGGATACCTGAATTTAATTGAATAAGCATGTCTTCTAGAGAAGGGATTAAATTTTTTTCAATATTCATTTGTTTTCTCGATGAATATATCTTAGGATAGATTATCTGGCTGAAGAAGAGGAAACCTGCGAAGGCAAGAGATAAAGGAAAGGCCATTAAAAATGGAAATTTTATTGTAAATATGAATAAGAGAGTTGTAAAAATAAGGTATAATAAAACAAAAGAGTTAAGAAAATTTTTAAGACAAATTGAGAGATATTCTTCTCTTGTGATCCCCGTATCTGAATTATTTAAATAAAATTGAAGTTTTGACTTGGGTTTATGTTTAAAATATTTATTAAAAATTCTTGAGGTAGATATTTGCTTTTCTAGTTTAGCTATTGTAAATGGGATCTTAAATTTTAGCATTTTAAAGAATACTCTTTTTATCGTTTTTACTTATAATTTTTTTCAGACCTTCTTTATCTTTGTAATAGAGAGTTATTGCTTTTCCAACTTGTCTTAGATTTCTAAGATCGTTTTTAACCATCCAAAACAGAATTTCTTTTTTTTCTTTTAGATTTTTATTTATTTCTGGACCTGACATTCCTGTATGCCTGCTAATTTCTTCAAAAAATCTAGAACTTTCACTATGTTTGATTATTTTATCTTCCTCAGGAGACCACCTATAAAGTATAGTGGCTTTTGCACTATCTTTTCCGGCTTCAAATTCTGCTACTTGGAAGACTCTTCTAATTCCCTTTCTTCTATCTCTAAACATTATTACATTTAGATTAACTGATTTAAGTAAATTAGGTGGGACATTTAAGGGAGGATTTGTGAGTCTTGATACTGTCTCTGCAGCAGAATCTGCGTGAATTGTTGCATATACTGAGTGACCCGTATGCATTGCTTCAAATAAAACCATTGCTTCTTCATGTTTTCTCATTTCTCCCAAAATAATTCGGTCAGGACGCATTCTTAATGAGTTAATTAATAAATGAAGCATACTAACTTCTCCTTTTCCTTCTGGGTTTGGAGTTCGTGTGACTAAAGGTGTCCAGTAAAGAAATTCAGGTAACATTAATTCTCTCGTATCTTCAATACTAATTATTCTTTGATTTGGCGGTATAAATGGAAGACAGGAATTTAAGAAAACCGTCTTTCCGGAAGCAGTACCTCCAGAGATTAGAATATTCATCTCATATTCAATCCCAAGCCAGATAAGTGCAGCTGTATCTAAATCGCAGGTTTTTCCTTTGATTAAATCAATGATTGTAAAAGGGTCTCTTGCGAATTTTCTGACAGTGATTGTATTTCCTTTTGTGTTTATTGGATAAAGAACTGCATTTATTCTATCTCCTGTAACTAAATGAGCGTCTAAGAGGGGATTTAAAACATTTATTTGTCTACCAACCCTTCTTGCAATTATATTTGCATAATTAACTATTTCTTCTTCTTTTTCAATTATTAAATTAGTCGGAATCCAGCCAAATTTTTTACTATAAACTCTTATCGGTTCTTTTGAAGATGTAATGACAATTTCTTCTAAATTTGGATCGTTAATGAGAAATTCTATATTCCCCAAGCCCAACATATCTTGCATTAGTTTACCTATAAGAAAATCTTTAGATCCCTTTTCTAGGCTGGGGAGTTTATCCCTTAATATTTTTTCTGCATCTTTCATAAATCTTTCTTTAATTGAATTTAGAGAGTTTGGGTCTGTGAGCTCTTTCATACTAATTGTAGTTATAGAGATTAATTCATTTCTTATTTCATCAAGAAGAGAACTTGTAGCGATATTTATTTTAGGAACATAAAGGTAATACTTTATCCCTCTTTCTCCTTCTTTTATTTGAACTTTGACTTCTGCTTTATCTACATTTATTTTATATTCATCAACGATTTTGGAATTGACTTCTTCTTTTTCTTCTTTTGTCTTTATTGGGATTTTTTCGTCAGCTCTTAAAGCAGGTGCACTTGGATGAATTTTGTCTTCAGTTTCATCTTTTATTATCTTTGGAACTGTAGGTAGTTTTGGAAGTTCTGGAAGTTCTGGAATAGATTCAGGTTCTTTATTTGTAGGTTCTTCTACTAATTTAGGAGGTAAGGAGGGAAGTCTTTGACTAAATGAAGGGTCTAAATCTTGTAATCTCTTTAATATGTCTTGTTTTTTTAATTCATAATCTGGATTTACTTTTGTTTTTTTTATTTCTATTCTTAAGGGTTTTTCTTTTCTTTTAGATATTTTTTTCTTAGGCATTTTAGTTTATGTTTATAGTTGGTTCTCCAAATCTAGGATAATCAATATAGGCTAGATTTCCGGATTCTAAAGTATCAATCCATTCCATAACCAGGCTTTTATTAACGCTGAATATTTTTGCAACTGTAGAAACTCTTAAAGATTTCTTTTCTTTTAAGATTTCATAGAAAACATCTATATCTGTTTTTCCAGCACCTTTGTATTTATCTTTTATATTCAAATCAATTAATTCTTGCTTTATACTCATTTTTTCTTTTATGAACATAAACATTATTAATGAAATTAAAAAAAGCCATTCTCCTAAAATTAGAAATTTAGAAAATTTTTCTGTTTGTGGTTTTGAACTTTTAAAATCTTGTAATTCATCTTCATTAATTTCAAGAGCCCCTATGGCTAATCCAGAAATACCTTTTTCGGCAAAAAGTGAAATGCCTGTGCCATAAATCATAAAATGTGCGGTTAAATGTAAAAGGGTTATTATTACAATTAGCGAAATAAAAAATTTTAGCTTACTTTCACCACTTTTTACCATTTTTAAGAGATTTTAAATATTAGGCTGATTATTTTTATATAGGGTTTTTGTTTTATAAACCTTCTGAGAAAACAGGACAGTATGATAAAAAGAGGACAAATAAGTGTAGAATATTTAGTTGTAGTGGGTTTTGTAACTTTCTTAGTTATTGGCATTTTAGGTGTCGCGGTTTATTATTCTTCTGAATTAAGGGATAGTATAAAATTATATCAGTTGGAAAGTTATGCTGAAAAAATTATCTCTGGGGCTGAAAGTGTTTTTTATTCAGGAGAACCTTCTAGAGTAACGATTACGGCACATCTTCCCGAAGGGGTAACTGAGTTAGAGATTATAGAAGATAATATTGTTGTGAGTATTCATACTACCGGAGGGATTGCAAAAAATGCTTACAGGAGTAATGTTCCTATTTCAGGGGAATTAAGTATAAACAAGGGAGTTAAGAGAATTCAAATTGTTGCTTTTCAGGATGGTGTTTTAATAAATGAAGAGTAGGGGGCAGTCCGCAATTGAGTTTATGATTTTAATAGGGGCGATTTTATTCTTTTTTATGGCTTTTGCTCTTGCTATTCAATATAATCTTTTGGACAAGACAAATGAAAAAAAAGATGTTCTTGTTAGAGAGGTTGCTTTAACTGTCCAAGATGAAATTAATTTAGCTAAGGAATCGATAGATGGGTATGGTAGAGAGTTTAAACTTCCTGAAAAGCTTTTAGATGATGGTTATGAAGTTTCTATAGTTGCAGGGGCAGTTTATGTTGTAACATATGATGAAAAGCATGCAACTGCCTATCCTGTTGCAGATGTTTTCGGACAACCTTTGAAAGGGATTAATACAATTAGAAAAGCTGAAGGACAAGTGTATTTAAATTCTTGAAGGTAAGATTTAAAAAGCTGTTTTATGAATTGAAAGTATGGTTAATGGACTATCCTATTATTTAAGAGAAGCTTGGAAAAAACCAGATAGGGAATCTATGCATTCTAGGTTAATTGAATTGCGTAGGGGGAATTCTCTTGAAGTTATTGAAAAGCCTACTAGATTAGATAGAGCAAGAGCTTTAGGCTATAAGGCGAAGAAAGGTTTTGTTATAGTTAGAGTTAAAATTAATAGAGGTGGAAGAAGAAGGGAGATGAAGAGAGTTAAGGGTAGGAAGACTAGAAAACAAACTAATAGGAAAGTATTAAAGATGAGCTATAAGTGGGTTGCAGAAATAAGAGCTGCGAGAAAATTTAAAAATTTAGAAGTTTTAAATAGCTATTGGATAGGAAAAGATGGAGTAAATTATTTTTATGAGGTCATTATGGTTGACCCTTCAGCACCTGAAATAAAGAGTGATAGAACAATGAGATGGATTTCAGATGATAAAAATAGAAAAAGGGCTGAAAGAGGCTTAACTTCTGCTGCTAAAAAATCAAGAGGCATGAAAGGAAAGAAAGGAAGAAGCCCTAATAGAAAGGTAAGGCCTTCATTAAGAGCTTGGAATAGGCAGGGCAAATAATGATAATCGGTTCTAATTATACTATAAGGCCTGCGGAAATAAATCCAATAAAATTTGATGATTATAGGAGAGTAGAGCCAATTTCTGAGTCAAGTGCAAATTATAAAGGCAGAGATAATCTTTTGGGGCACAAAGATAGAGTTAATTCTGGATATGAAGGTTTGGAAGATAGGAGAGAAGGCGATAATTTAGATAGATTAACATTATATGGAAAAGACGGAAATAAGAGGGAGATTTATTTCGGGAATAATGTTGATATTGCAGCTTAATTTTCTTCTTTATTCTTTTGCTTATCTCTCCAATTTGGGTCGAATGTAAATTCCCAGGGCCTTTTTCCTTTTTTCAAGGATATTAAGATGGGCAATCCTTCTTCAGTAACTTTATCTGTTTTTTTAACAAATCCTCCTGGAGGCAAGGAATAGGTTGCAGTACATTCAGGATAATTGTCACAAGCAACAAATTGTCTTTTATTTTTTTTAGAATATTTTATTGCAAGATGGCCCTTTTTACAAATAGGGCAGGGCATAAGGGTATTATTTTCTTTTTGTAATTCTCTAAGCTCGTTTGTTCCCTGAAGTAAATCAATTCCTATATTTCTTTCATTAACTTTAAATTCTTTTGAAATATCTGAAATCAATCTTTCAACATTTTTTATTATCTTTTCATACTTTTCTTCAAATCCTGATTTTGCCGTTTGAATTTCTTCCATTTTTTCTTCTAGTTCTTTAGTTAAATTTTCATCAATTATAATCGGAGAGTGCTTTTGAAGTGTTTCAATTAATTTAAGTCCTAGAGGGGTAGCTTGAATGCTTTTTCCGTCTAAATAACCTCTATCAAAAAGAGTATCTACAATCATAGAACGAGTTGATTTTGTTCCTAGATTCTTTTTTTCAAGAATTGAAATTAAGGATGCAGGAGTATATCTCTTTGGGGGTTGAGTTAGTTTTTCATCATCTCTTATTTTGTCTATTTTTACTCTTCCTGATAAATCTGGAAGCTTGGATTCTTCTATTTTTTTAGGATAAACCTCAAGCCATCCTTTTTCCTTTATTTCTAATGCGGAAGCAGTGAATATTTTTCCGTTGTCTGCAGTTAGCTTTATCCTTTTATTTTTTGTAATTGCATCTGGAGTAAAACATGCAACAAACCTTTTTACTATTAATTCATAAAGTTTTTTTTCATCTCCTTCAAGAATTTTAAATTCTCCTGTTGGATATATAGAAGGGTGTGCAGGATCTGATTTTTTTCCTTCAATTGGTTTAGTTCTAGTAGCTAATTTTGCAAAAGGATATTTTTCAATTAATTTTTTTATAATCTTTTTTGGTTCAATTTGTTCGGGTATTTTCTGGGAAGAGGTTCTAGGATATGAGATTATTCCATCAAGATATAATGATTGTGCAAGTTGTAGAGTTTTTGAAGGGGTTATTCTGTAGAGATTATAGGCTTCTCTTTGAAGAGTTGTTAAATCAAAAGGATGAGGAGGTTCTAGATTTTCTATTTTAACTTTAGTTTCTGCATCTGCCTCGTTAATACCTTCAAATTCTTTTAATTCTTCTTTGTCAAAAATATCTTTAGGGTGTTTGAATTCTGTATTTTCAGCAATTGCAAAAATTTGCCAGTATTTTTCAGGTTTAAAGTTTTCAATTTCTTTTTCTCTTTCAACAATTATCTTTAATGTAGGCCCTTGAACTCTTCCTATTGATAATATCTTGAAACTTCCTGTTGTTTTAATTGCAGACATTAATGCCCTTGAGAGGTTAATTCCATAAAGCCAGTCTACGACATGTCTTGTTTCTCCTGCATATGCTTGCCCCCAATCTAGATGAGGCATTGGGTTTTCAAAGGAATTTATAAGTTCATTTTTTGTCAATGTAGAATATTTCATTCTTTTTGCATTTTCTTCTTTGCAGATGAATCGAAGAACATTCCATCCTATAACTTCTCCTTCGTTATCATAGTCTGTGGCGATGATGATTTCTTTTGCTCTTCCAGACAACTTCTTTAGTAAATCATAGTAAGCTTTTGTATATGAGGCTTGCTTTTGTTTATATGATGGAACCCATTCAATTTTGAATATGGGCCATCCTGTCTGACCCTTTGAGTAAGTTAAATTAAAAATATGTCCTACAGCAGAGGCGACGATTATCCTCTCTTGATTACGTGTAAATTCATAAAAGGAAACTCTGTTTTCAGAATATTTATTAGGAGATTTATCAGCTAAAGCTGAGGCTATCTTTAATGCTGCTTGAGGTTTTTCTGTGATTATTAAAATAGAATCCCTCTTTGCTTGAGTTATTTTTGATTTTGCCTTTGTTTCTTTCTTTTTTCGGGTCTTTTTTAGAGGTAAATCTTCTAATTCAGAGTCAGAAATAGGTTTTCCAGGTTTTTCTATAATTGTTAAATCTGAGAGTTTTGGTTTTTCTTTAACCATTTTCTCAACAGTAAGTTTTGCATTTTCTATGGCTGGAAATGATTTTACCATTTTTTATCATTGAAATAAGGTTTTAAAATATATAGTTTTTTGCAAAAGTCACAATCTTTTTATATTAGTGTTTCTTAATAATATTTTGAAAGGAGGTGCTAAATGAAAAAAACAAAATCTACAAAATCGGTAAGATCTGCAAACACTCAAAAAACTACAAAAGTTAGAAGCCGGACTAAATCTACAGGAGTGCCCTTAGGTGTTAAGGTAATTTCTGTATTATATTATTTAGCGGCTGTATTTTTTGTAGTTTCTGGATTGGCTTTTTTTGTTGGCGCAGGAATGGTAGAGACTCTTGCTATAGAATATCCCTTTATAGCTATGTTAGGTTCTAGCTTATTTGTCTTAGGGGGAATTTTATTTATAGCCTTAGCAGTTCTTACATTTTTTGTTGGAAGAGGGTTATGGAAAGTAAAACCTTGGGCTAGAATGACCGCTATAGTGATTGCAATTTTAATGATTATAATGGCAATAGTAGAAATTTTCCAAGGACAAGTTGATGCTTTGCTAAGCTTTGCTATTCAGCTTATAATTGCAGGTTACCTTCTTTTCAATAAGGAAGTCAAAAGAATTTTCAGATAAATCTATAATTTTTTTATTTTTTATTTTTTAATAAGACTTAAAACCCTTATTTCTCTAAATTATTTATGAAATATGAAATGAAACCTCTTTTCGAAGAGAGAATTAGGAATTTACTTAAAGGCGAAGAGGATTTTAAAGAGTTTGAAAAGATTGTTCATACGTCTCCTAGAAATTTTATTAGGTGTAATACTTTAAAGATTAGTCCTGAAATTCTTTTTAATAAATTAAATAAAAAATGGAATATTGTTCAACCGTTTAAAGAATATCCAGAGATAATGGTTATAAATCAACAATTAGGTCCAGGAGAATTAGGAAATGCCCTTGAGCATTTATTAGGTTATTATTATGTTCAAGAAATTTCTTCTATGATGAGCGTTTTTGCTTTGGATCCTAAGCCAGGAGAATTTATTTTAGATGTTGCAGCATCTCCAGGTTCTAAGACAACTCAAATTGCAGCAAGGATGGAAAATCAAGGAACTTTAATTGCAAATGATGTTGCCCTAGATAGAATAAAGATTTTAAGCGCCAATATAGAAAGAATGGGAGTTAGTAATTGTATTATAACTAGGAATGATGGTGTTGTTTTATGTGAAAAATTAGCAAAAACTGATTTTAAATTTGATAAAATTCTTTTAGACGCCCCTTGTTCTGGAGAAGGAACATTAAGGAGTAGCCCTAAGACTTTTTTAATGTGGAATCCTAAAGTTGTTAAAAAGCTAGGAAGATTACAGAAAAGAATGATGGCGAGTGCTTTAAAATGTTTAGAAGTAGGGGGAGAATTAGTATATAGTACTTGCACTCACGCTCCTGAGGAAAATGAATCAGTTATAAAATTTGCATTAGATAATTTTCCTGTAAAAATTGAAAAATTTTCACTTCCATTAAAATGTAGAGAGGGAGTTAAATCTTGGGGTAAGGAGGTTTATGATTTTGGCGAGGTATGTAGGATTTATCCTCAAGATAATGATTCAGAAGGATTTTTTGTAGCTAAAATAAAGTTAATGAGGGAAATATGATAAAACAAATTATGAAATTTTCCGGAATAATAATTGGAGCTGCAGGAATAATCGAGAAAGATGGAAAGTTTTTGTTAACAAAAAGAAGTAAATTAATTGCAGAGGGTGGAAAATGGTGTTTGCCCGGAGGACATGTTAAGAAATGGGAAAAAGCAGAAAAAGCGTTAGAAAGGGAAATTATGGAAGAATTAGGCGTGAAATCAAAATCTTCTTTTTTATTTGTTAAAGAGGAATTTAGGAAGGATTTAAATTTGCATGCAGTTACTTTTGTTTTTAAAACAAAACTATTTGGAAAAATTAAGCCTAATTGGGAAGTTTCAGAGGTTAAATTTTTTTCAAAAAAAGAAATAATGGATTTAGATATGGCTTTTACTCATAAGGAAATGTTAAAGAGGTATTGGGATGATTAAAGCAATAATATTTGATATGAATGGGGTTTTATTTACAGGAATTGAAAGTATGGGAGATAAGAGTTTTCATTTGATTGTTTCTAAAAAATTAGGCGTTGATTTAGATACTTGGATTGATGCAATTGATAGCTCTTATTCAAAATCTGTCGAGGGAAAAATAAAAGAAAAAGAATTGATTAGAATTATTTCAGATAATTTACAGGTTAATGAGAAAAAATTAGAGAGAATTATTGTGAGTACATATAAAAAATTATTCAATAAAAATAAAGAGCTGTTTAAGATTGCTAAGGGCTTAAAAAAATATTACAAGGTGGCGATATTATCTGATCAATGGGCTTATTCTAAAAAAGCCTTAGTAAACAGAAAAGAGATTTCTTCATTTGATTTAGCTATTTTTTCGTGTGATGTAGGTATGAGAAAACCTGATAAAAAAATATTCAATCTTGCTTTAAGGAAATTAAAGGTAAAACCAGAGGAAGCTATTTTTATTGATAATAGATTTTGGAATACAGAGCCTGCTAAAAAAATAGGAATAAAAACAATTCTTTTTAGAAATAATAGGCAATTTTTGAGAGATTTAAAAAAATTAGGAGTAAAATATGAATATTAGTTTTATAAAGAGTAATCAAAAAAAATTTTTATTAAAAGAGTTAAATGAAACTTTCGGGATTGAAAAAATACCTCATTTATTAATTGAATCTGGTAAATGTAAGCTTAGAGGTTTTACAGGGAGTATGTCTAGAGAAGAAATACAAGAATTAGGGAGTGTTGCAAGAATAGAAATTATAGGATTATATATAATTAAAAAAGAGAAAGATGGGTTAAGATTCGGTTTAGATGGATGTCATGCTTTTCAATCAGAGATAAAAAAAGGAATTGTAGAGATAGATGAAGAAGAAGAGTGGATGAAGGGAAATGATTTAGAAATAAAAGAAGATTATGGATATAAGATTGTAAAATTTAAGGATGATTTGTTAGGTTGTACAAAATCAACAGGAGAAAGATTAGTTAATTTTATCCCTAAGGAGAGAAGAATCAGAAGAAGCTAATTTTTCTAACCTTTCTTCTATTTTTTTTAAAGTTACATTATTCGGTTTTCCGACTACTGGGCCTCCGTTTATAATTGCTTCGTCTATATAGAGAGTTACTCTAAAGTCTTGTATTTCATAAGGTTCTAAATATCCTCTTAACATTGTAGGTATAACAAACCGCGATTACATTTATCAAGATCTCCATCAAAAGACATTCTTCCTAAAATGTCTGCTCTATCCCTTATTACGATTTCTTTTCTTTTTCTATCATACTCTAAATTAAATTTTGGCATCTTTTAACTTATCAAAAGCATTTTTAAATCTTGTTTTTTAGTAATTGATATGGATGAATTGATAAAAGCAGGAAAAATAGCTACAGAAGTAGTTGACTATGCTAAATCTATAATAAAGCCTGGAAAAAAATTAAAAGATATTGCTGAAGAGATTGATTCTAAAATAATTGAATTAGGAGCAAAACCTGCTTTTCCTGTTAATCTTTCTATCAACGAGATTGCGGCGCATTCAACTCCTTCGTGGGATGATGAAACAAAGGCATTTGGTTTATTAAAAGTGGATATAGGCGTACATTTAGATGGATTCTGCGCAGATACTGCTTTTAGTGTTGATTTAGATAATGATGAGGAAAATAAAAAACTAATTGAGAGTGCTGAATTTGCATTAAAAAAAGCTGTTGAAATTATTAATAAGAATATTGAATTAGAAAAAATTGGAGAGATAATTGAGAAGAGTGTGAAAGAGAAAGGATTTACTCCTATTGTGAATTTATCAGGACACAATATTGAAGAATATGAATTGCATGCAGGAATTACAATTCCTAATTTTAAAAATGGGAACAAGAATCTTTTAGGTGAGGGAACCTTCGCTATTGAGCCCTTTGCTACAAATGGCTTAGGCAAGGTTAGAGATGGAAAGCCTTCTGGAATTTTCCATTTACAAAGAGAAGGAAATGTTAGGGATGCATTTTCAAGAGAGGTTCTTTATTTTATTGCAGATGAGTATAGGACTTTGCCCTTTTGCTCTAGGTGGATTTATAATCAGTTTGGCACAAGAGGATTGTTAGCTTTAAGGCATATAAAACAAGCAGGATTGATTTATGAATATCCACAGTTAGTTGAATCTGGAAAAGGTAAAGTTGCACAAGCGGAACATACAGTTTTAATAAATAAAGACGATAAAATTATTACAACAGAGTTGTAGGATAACCCTTTGATAATATTTATAAGCTTAACCATCTTAATTATATTATAAAAAGAGGAATTAACCTACATGGTTCATAAGAAATATATAAAGAAAGGGGATAAATTATTCGGGCCTTATTATTATGAGAATAAACGAGAGGGTGGAAAGGTTGTTACGAGGTATGTGGGGAGAGATGTGAAATCTAAAAATCATTTTTTTGGTTTTCTTTTTCTTCTTTTTCTTCTTCTTTTTTTAATTGTCTTTTTTATGGCTGATAATTTAAGTCCAACCGGGAGAATATCTTTTAATGTCATTGGAGGAATTTATGAACCTGGAGAGTTAATTGGAGGAAAGTTAGAATTTTCCATATCACCAGGAGAGCTAATTCCAGAGGATTCTGTAATTATGTTTGAGTATGGTTCTAAAAAAAGAGAGATTTTATTTTCTAGTGTTGTTTCTTCAGAGATTTCCGAGGGAAAATATTATGCAGAAGGAGTTGAACTTGAAGGGGAAGGAAAGGGTTACGGGCTTTCTGGAAAGAGGGAATTTCCAGAAATTGAATTTGAATTAATTATTAAAGAAGAATTTGATGATTTTGATTTTGAATCGGATTTAGAAAAAGGAGTTAATGTGGGAAGCTCAGAAGCCGTTCCAGATGTTCCTGCTGTTCCAGACCCTGTTTCTAAAGGAGGGGGTGGATCTGGGTCTAGTTCATCTACAGAGCCAGTTCCTGAGTCAGAGCCAGCTGCTCCAGAAGCTGTTGAAAGCCCAATTACCGGAGAAGCTATTAAAGAAGAAAAAATTAAAGGATCTGTTAGTAAAGACGAGTCTTTTCAATATAGAGTTTCAGGAGATTTTGAAATTATCAATATAAATATTGATGGAGAAGAGGTTTCAGAGGATTATTTGCAGGCAGATTATAATAATGGAGAGCTTGTTGTTTATGCAAATTATCCTTTTGAAGAAGAGGGCTTTGGAGAAGAATATTTTAATAAAAAAGGGGAAATGAAACTTTCTGTAGATTTAGCTGATTTAAATTTAGTTGCTGAAAAAGGAATTAATTCAATAGATGTTTTTTTAATTTATTCTGATAAAATTTTAGCAAGTGCAAATAAGGAAATTTTAGTAAAAGGAGAAGAAGATGAAATTTTAGAGACTGAAGGAGTTATTGAATTAAGTCCCGAGAGCTATACTGTTGAAGTTGTTCAACATAGAGCAGTTATAGGACAACCGGTTAAATGGAGCAAGAGAATAAATTTAAATGAAAACCCTTCTGAAAAGGTTATTGTTGATTTTTCAGATGATGTTGAAAATGTCAGAATTACAGAAGTTGTAAAGAAAAAATCTTCTGAGGTTAATTCAAAAGTTATTAGTATTAGGGAGGATGGTGAAGAGGTTGAAATTGTTGAGGCTGTGGAAAATTCTTTAGTCACTGGAGAGGTTACAGCAGAGATTAAACTAAATAAAGATAGCGATATTTTGAATAATATTGTTATTTTTTTAAGAGAGTTATTGAATTATAGAACTGGAAATGTTGTTTCAGAGGCTCAGGCTGAAGAAGGAGAAGTTGTTGAAGAAGTAGTATTTGAGTATTATACAGAAGCCCCTTATTCTGTTGAAAAAGAGAATGAAAACTCTAAAGAGGTTTTAATAGTCGGCCCTGAGAATTTTCATTATACTGAAATTTTGGCTTATAGTGAAATTCCTGAAAGATTTGAAATTGTAAAAGAAACCTCTGTTTCCATTTATTGGAAGGAAAGTGATGTTTATATTAGTCCTGAAGTTGTTTTAGATTTAGATGGAAATGGGATTTATGATTATGTTGAATGGATTGTTCCTCATTTAAGTAATCAGACTTTTATTATTGAGATTACAAATGCAGAGCATTTGAATGCTAATAGAAGCATTATTGCAAATATTTATCCAGAGGTTAAAGATTTAGATGATGTTTGGAGTCCTGCTATAAATTCAGGAGAGTATGTTAGGGTTAGTTTTGAACAGAATTTAACTTTTGATAGGGACATTACTGTTTATCCTAGAACTGTTTCAGGAAATCCAAGGATTGAAATTTATGAGATAGATGGAGCGGAAATTATTGCTCAATTTAATTCTTTGAATGATAATGAATATAATAAAGTCTTCTTAGATGGATTACAGGGAAGTCAGGATAGATTTGATTTAAAAATTTTAGATGGAAGTGTTGAATTTGATCATATAATTGATCCTGAAGGTGATGGGGATGATCCTAATCCTCCGAGTATTTCTTTTGTGCCTCCAACTCCTTCTGATCAGAGTACCCCTTCTGGAAGTAGTATTTATGTTAATTTATCTAGCTCAGACGAGTCTGCCCATTACGCCTTTGTTGATTTTTATAGGGACTTACTTTTATGGATAAGAATGGATGATGTTAGCTCTGGAAATCCTCTTGATTTAAGTTCATATGGATTTGATGGAATAAAACAGGGAGATGCAAATCAATCTACAGGGGGGAAGTTTGGAGAGGCGTTTAGTTTTAATGGGACAGGGGATTATATTTCAATTGGAAGCGGGTTAATATCTAATTTTAATAAATCATATCCGTTTACTGTAACTGCATGGGTAAAGACAAATGATTCTTCTACAAGTAGGCAAATTGTTTCTGATTCAACGATAGGAGGGGTTGGTTGGGCTTTGTATTACGATTCATCTACAAATAAGATAACTTTTGAGATAAGTGATGGAACTGTAAGTGCTGATTGTGATATGATTGGAACGATTACAGATAATCAGTGGCATTTTGTTTATGGAAGATATAGCGGAGGCAGTGTTAGCTGTGGTTTGAATGGAGTAGATTCTCTTGCAATTGCAACTTATACAGGAGGGGGTTTCATAAATAATGTAGGTTTATCTATCGGAAGTTTAAATTCTGCAAGTAGTATAAGGGCCTGGAATGGAAGTATTGATGAAGTTTTGATATTTAATAGAAGTTTATCAAATTCTAATTTAGATTCTTTATATGATGCAACTACACAATTTTCTAATAATTATACTTCTTTATCTCAGTCAATCCCTTATAATTTTACAGGGTATGCTGTTGATGCTTTTGGAAATTTGAATAATACTGAAATTAGGGAGGTTACTTTGTTAACTTTAGGTCCTACTGATTCTGATCCCCCAGAAGTTACAATTAATCTTCCTCAGAACATTACCTATCTTTATAGTAATTTACCTCTAGTGTTTAATGTAACTTTAAACGAGGCGGGCTCTGTTAATTATTCTTTGAATGGAGTTGCAAATATTAGTATGAGTAGTAGTGATGGTAATTTTATTAGCAGTAATGGAACATTATCCTCTGGAAGCTATATATTTAAGGTTCATGCAGAGGACAGTTCTGGAAATAAGAATTATACAGAGAGCATTACTTTTTATTTAAATAAGTCTTTAATTAATTCTTGTATTGAATTAAGTGATAGCGGAGATTATTTTGTTACAGCCAATATTATTCCAACAACAGGGGCTTGTGTAAATGTGACTGCAGAGAATGTAACTTTATACGGGCAAGGGTTTACAATTGGAAGTAGCGATTTTACAGATAATGTTATCTATTCTGATAAGATTAGAACTAAAATAGTTGATTTAAACATTGTAAGATCTTCAAGCTTATCTGCAAATGCAGGAATTTATCTTTTGAATGCAAATCATTCAAATATTTCAAATATTAATTTTACAGGAAATACAGGAATTGTTTTACAGAAAACTTCGCATTCTGATTTTTCAGATAATTTATTTAATAATTCTGATAGAGGGGTTAGCACACTTAGTTTAGGAGATAATAATACTTATCTAGGAAATAATTTTATAGATAGCAATTACGGGATAATACTAGAAGGAAATAATAGTTATTTCAATTATAATACTGTAACTGGTTCAGTTGTCGCAGGAGTTTATATTACAGGGCATAATAATATTCTTCTTAATAATACTTTTTCAGAAGGCAAGGATTCTATATATCTTTATTATGGAAATAATAATCTTTTTGCTAATTCCACTATCCAAGGTTCCACTGAAAATGCTATTGTTTTTGTTTCTGGAGAAGATAATACTATTCAAAATATGTCTATTTCAGGTACAGCTTCTTCTTATTATGACATTGATTTTGGTTCTAGTAATAGAACTTTAGTGAAAGATAGCTTTGCAGAGGATTATAAATTTGAAAGTTTGGGAGGAATTTTGAAATATTATTTAACTGGTTTTGGAGAGGTTATATTTTTAGATAGCGTAAATGGTTCTGGGGAAAATTTAAGCGCTGCAATTGATATTTCTATTAATCTAGTTACAACAACAGATGATGAAGGATTGAATCAGAGTGCAAATATAACTTTCTTTAATATGCCAGGAGGATTTTCAGATCCATATATAATAAAAGACAATAAGACGATATGTGAAGATTGTTATAATTTTACATCATTAAATGCAGAGATAGTTAGATTTAATGTAACTGAATTTGCAGGGTATCATATTGGAGATGTTGCTGGATGTTTAGGGTTAAGTTGTGTAGAGGGAGATGATTGTGTGATTAATTCTATATGTAAGTTAAGTTCTGATTTATGTACCGATGGGATATGTAATTTTAGAGATTTTAATTTAAGCGCTTCTGTTTATACGTTTTATAATGATTCGGGAGATGGAAAGAATTTAGATCTGAATTTAACCGGGAATTTGAATCTTCTTTCAGATAATAAGATTAGCTTTAAAGGAAAGAAAGGAGAGTATGGAGGTAATGCAGGAGTATTAAATATTACTTTATCCTCGACAGCATTATTCAATAGAACTTTGTCTAATTTTGATGGAAAAGGGGGAGATGGTGTATTATATGCAGGAGGAAAAGGGGGAATTTTAGAAGTTTATTATCACGGTTTGATAGGAGGTTCAACTTCTTGGAATGCTAATATCTCTGGAGGAAAAGGGGGAACAATTATTACTACTCCTGGAGCAGAGGGAAATATAAAATTAAGAAAAAACCTTGTTTGTCCTTTAGATCCTGATGTTAATAATGATGGAAGAATTGCTTTTGCAGATACTGTTTTGATTACAAGAGCTTATAATAACATTTCAATTGATCCTGGATTTAATGCCTACACTGATATGGACTGCAATGATAAGGTTAATGTTATAGAGTTATCTAAAATAGGATTTAGTTATGGCCGGGGAAGTTAATAGAATAATTATCTGGTTACCTAGGATTTTATCTATTGTCTTTATATTATTTTTATTTTTAATGTCTTTTGATGTTTTTGAATCTTCATCAGGGATTGGAGAAACTTTATTAGGATTTTTAATTCATAATCTTCCTGCTTTAGTATTATTAATTGTATTAATTATTTCTTGGAAATATGAGATTGTAGGAGGAATTGCTTTTATTTTTGCAGGATTATTATATGCTATTTTTATTGTTTTTAATATATTAAAAACTGGTTTTGAATGGTATTCTCTTGCTTGGATTTTACAGATTTCAGGAGTTGCATTTTTGATAGGGATTTTATTTGTTATTTCTTGGAAGAAGCATAAATTAGGACTGCAAAGGTTTATAAAGTCAAAGATAGTATGAAATTTATGAATAAAGGAATCATATTAATGGCCTTTTTATTTCTAGCAATGCCTTTTGCATCTGCTCAAATTGTTGTTAAAACAACTTTAGATCAAACAACTCTTGTTGCTGATGGTGAGACAGAGTATAGGATGAGGGTTTGGGCTGATACAACAGCTTATCCAAATACTGAGTTTATTTCTGCTGAATGGTATGTAATTGCTCCAAGGCAATTATGGAGTGATTATATTGTTATTACAAGAGCTGAATTGCCTTCTGAAAATGATTTTTTTGAAGGATGGGATATGCTTTCTGGATGGAATAGAGTTGATGGAACTCCTGATTCAAATGGATATATGAAAGATAATGTAAGAGGGACTGAGAGCACTTATCACGGTCCTATGAACAAACAAGGTTATTTAGGAGAGTATTATTTTAAACTAATGCCTGGGTATGAAGGAACTGCTAATTTTAATATGATAAATATTATATTTTTAGATCCTGAATTAAACTTCTATGAAGACTTAAACGGATTAGTAAGAATTGAAAATCAAGATTTTGAAGTTGTTCCTAAAAAGTCAAACTTTAGATTAAACTTTTTTGATATGATAAATCAGAGAGCCACACCTCAAATTTTGTAAAGTTTTATAAGGTTAATTTAATTTTAATTTAAAATGAAAAAGGGGATATTAATCTTGTTTTTATTTTTCTTAAGTATAAATTTTATTGGTGCCGTTGAATTCACTTTTACTGAAATTAATGATACTTTTGCAACTATTTCTATTTCAAGCGCTGTTAATCTTTATAGTTATGAGGTTAATTTAGATTATAATGAAAGTATTGAAAGTGTTGTCTTTCACGGGTTTTTAGCAAGTGATGGAGCAGATACTAGTAATGGATATACTACAAGAGATGATATTCTTAGTGCATATGAATCTAGATTAGATAATACTAGAGGGGGAATTTCAGGGTCAGGAGATTTATTTAATGTTTCTTTTATAGGGAATCTAAGTTTAAGGTCTGTTCTTTTAATTGATAGTGATGGCGATGGAGAGGTATTGTATTATAATGGAAGTGAGGATGAGGATTTAGGGAATGTTGTTGGTTCTGGAGGAAGCGGCGGGGGCGGAGGTGGAGGTGGGGGCGGAGGAGTTAGTTTTAATTTAAACCCTAGTTTACTTAATATTAGTTTAGGACAAGGAGAAAAATCAAGGGAGAGTTTTGAAATAACAAATCCTCTTGGAGTGGAAAAAGAATTTAATCTTGAGATAGAGAATCTTGAAGATTTGATAAGCTTAAGCCAGATGAATGTTTTGATTCCAGGTTTGGAATCTAGAGAGGTTAATGTTGATTTTGAGGCTAACGCAGATCCAGGAGTCTATACTGGCAAGATAAACGTGGAATCAGATTCTTTAATAAAATCTGTAAATGTCTTATTTGAGATTTTAGAAAAAGATTTATTATATAATATAAGAACTACTCTTGTCAAGGATGAGCTTGGCTTTGATGAACAAATCGAAGCAAATATTATTCTTCTTAATTTAGGGATTGATTCTAAAAGTGTAACCCTTGAATATATGATAAAAGATTTTGAAGGTAATGAGTTTGTTTTAAATGAAGAAGAGTTGGAATTGTCAGGAAGAGCTGAACTTGAAAGAAGTTTTGATATCCCGGAGGTTAGCGAAGGAGAGTATGTGTTTATAGTTAAATTAACAGATGAAAATGGAAAAACTGCTTCAGGAACAAGCACTTTTAGAATTGTTGAATTATTATTTTCTCCTCAAAATGAAAATTTATTAGTTTGGATATTTTCAGCAGTTATTGCTTTAGGAATTCTAATTCTGATAATAGTAAAATTAAGAAAACATTAACCAGTATAAATAGGCCCTTGAACTCCTGCTTTTGCAGGTTTTAGATAATTTTCTTCAATCTTTTTATATCTCTGTGCAGTGTTTTCTGATACAGAAGGCTTAACTTTTTTAAGAGCTTCTTCAAAATCATCCATAGTTACTATTTTTGCATTTATGTCTTTTCTTAATGCATTTAGTGCAGCTTCTCTACAAAGACTTTCAATATCTGCCCCTACAAAGTTTTCTGTTTTTTTAATTAATGTCTCCATTTTAACGGATTTGTCGAGAGGAGTTTTAGAGGTGTGAATTTCTAAGATTTTCTTTCTAGATTCTTCATCTGGAATATCAACTAGTAAAATTCTATCAAATCTTCCAGGTCTTAATAATGCAGCGTCAAGTAAATCAGGCCTGTTTGTAGCAGCGATTACAATTACACTCTTTAAATCTTCAATTCCATCCATTTCAGATAGCATCTGATTTAATACTCTTTCAGTAACCTTTGTACCTGAGTCTAACCCTCTTTTTCCTGCTAATGCATCTACCTCATCAAAGAATACTATACAAGGAGCTACTTGTCTCGCTCTTTCGAAAACTTTTCTTACTCCTTCTTCTGATTTTCCAACCCACATTGATAAAAGAGAAGGACCTTTAACTTGTATGAAGTTAGCTTCTGATTCTTTTGCAACTGCTTTTGCTAAAAGTGTTTTTCCTGTCCCAGGGGGACCGTATAATAAAATTCCTTTCGGAGGCTTGATTCCCATTCTTTCAAAAGCTTCAGGATTTTTAAGAGGCCATTCAACTGATTCTTTTAATAATTGTTTTATATTATGAAGTCCGCCAATATTTTCCCATCCAATGTTAGGAGTTTCTACTAAAACTTCTCTCATTGCAGATGGCCTGACTACTTTTAATGATTCATCAAAATCTTCTGCACCAATTACCATTTTTTCAAGGACTTCTTGAGGGATTTCTTCGTCTTCATCCATCTTTATATCTGGAAGAAGTTTTCTAAGAACATTCATTGCAGCTTCTTTTGCTAGCGATGCAAGGTCTGCCCCTACAAATCCGTGTGTCTTAGAAGCAAGAGCTTCTAGTTTAACATTTCTTTTTAGAGGCATATTTCTAGTATGAATTTTTAAAATATTTAATCTTCCTTCTTTATCTGGAACAGAAATTTCAAGTTCTCTATCAAATCTTCCGGGTCTTCTTAATGCCGGGTCGATTGAATTTACTCTATTTGTTGCACCTATAACAATAACTCTTCCTCTCGCATTTAATCCATCCATCATTGTTAAAAGTTGGGATACAACTCTTCTTTCAACTTCTCCTTGAACATCTTCTCTTTTTGGAGCTATTGCATCAATTTCATCTATGAATATAATGGAAGGTGCGTTTTTTTCTGCATCTTCAAATAAATCTCTTATTTTTTTTTCTGATTCTCCGTAGAATTTACTCATTATCTCAGGACCATTAAGCAATATAAAATTAGCTTCTGATTCATTTGCAACTGCTTTTGCTAAAAGTGTTTTTCCTGTTCCAGGAGGTCCGTGTAAAAGAACTCCTTTTGGAGGTTCCACGCCTAATCTATCAAAAACCTCTGGATGTTTTAGAGGAAGTTCAACCATTTCTCTAATCTTTTTAATTTCTCCTTGAAGTCCTCCGATATCTTCATAATTAACATCGGGAACTGATTCTTCTGCTATATCAACTGCTTTTGAGTTTAGAACAATTTCTGTATCTTCTGTTATTACAACAGGTTGCCCGGGAGATGTTGAAATAACTGAGAATTTAATTTGTTGAAACCCTGTAAATTTAAAGTTTCCAAACAATTCTGTTAAATCTCCGAAGATATCTGGCATTTCTTCACCCATTAAATCTTGTCTTCTTTTTGTTCCTCCTAGTGAAATAGTGTCTCCCTTTATGACTGCTCTTCCTAGCAATCCATTTTTAAACATTTCAGGATCTCCTTGGATAACAACTCCGTGTTGGGCCGGAGCAATAGCAACTTTTTTTGCAGGTTTGATTTTAGCTTTTGTAATTGTGACTTGTTCTCCGATACTTGTTTTTGCATTTCTTCTTATAAGTCCGTCAATTCTAATTATTCCTTCCCCCACGTCTGCAGGATATGATCTGTCTATAATTGCAACGGTTTCTCTTTCTCCTTTAATAGAAATAATATCTCCTCTTCTAAGTCCAAGGCCTTGCATAATTTCTGTGTCTATTCTTGCAATTCCTTTATATGCATCTTCTTGCAATGCTTCCATTACCTTTAGTTTTATTTGTTCTACCATTTATCTTCTTTCCCAAAGATTAAACTTAATCTTTTCATGTCGTCAAGACATAGTTTTACCATATCATCCATCATTCTTTCTTGTTCTTGTATGAAAGAGATGATTTCTTTCGGAATACTTATCGCGTGACTATTACCAACAACTCTTAACTTAACATTATAAGTCTTTCCCTTTAGATTTTGGAAATGTTTATATTTTTCTAAATCTGCTGGATGATATATTATTTCCTTACAGTTTGGACATTGAACTGCTCTCAATGCTGCCCCGGGTTTATCAATTATTCTCGGAGCCATTTCTTTTTTACAACTTTTGCATAAAATTGTTGCATCAAATATATCTTTCATGTTAGTTTTTTATGTATACATATTTAGTATATACTTAAAGTATTTAAATGTTTTGGGATCAATATATTTCTAATTTTTGAACCTTTATTTATAAAATAAAATTAAGTATTATAAGGTTTGTGAAAGACGAATCGTAATTTTCGAACGATTTAAATAACCTAGAGACTAAAATCAGTGATGATTAAGGATAATCTAAAAAAATTTTGGCGTTTTTTAAATGAAGACAGTTGGCAGAGTTGGATTATAAGTTTGATTTTAGCCTTTGTAATTATAAAATTTATTTTTTTCCCTACTTTGAGTTTTATTACCGCTGCTCCGCTTCCTTTAGTGGTTATTGAATCTTGTAGTATGTATCATGCAGGAAGTTTTGATAGTTGGTGGAATCAGAATGAGGTATGGTATGAGGATAAAAAAATAATTAAGGAAAATTTTGAAGAATTTCCCTTTAAAAATGGATTAAATAAAGGAGACATAATTTTGTTATGGGGGAGAGGAGAATACAAGACAGGAGATATAATTGTATTTCAAGCAGGGATGCAAAACCCCATAATTCATAGAATGATTTCAGAAGATCCTATCTCTACAAAAGGAGATAATAATTTAGGACAGTTGGATATAGAGACAAGAATTGACGAAGAGCAAGTCTTAGGAAAGTCTATATTTAGAATTCCGGGACTGGGGTGGTTGAAGTTGTTATTTTTTGAAGGAACAAGACCTACGAATGAAAGAGGATTTTGTAGATAATTTTATAAAACTCTTTTTTATAATTTTTAATGGGACGGCAGAGGTTTAATCTCGAAGCTCGTAAAGAATTATTTTTTCAAGAGGCAAACGAAATAATCCCAGAGTCTTATAATTATTTTGATAGTATTTTTTTTCAAATAACTGATCTGTCTAAGGATAGGAGTAAGGGATTGAGGCGTAGGCTTCACGCATTGAGTTTAATTCGGAGTATGGCTTCAAGGTATGATTCTCCTTTAACAGCCATTAAAGAATTTGATAAGGCTATAAACGATTTTCTTAGAAGGGGAGGTGTTGGAGTTAATGACCTTGTTAGTATTTTATTGTCTTTTAAATCAGAACATATTGAAAATGGAAGAGGTGTTGAAAATTTAAGACCGCGATTGGATTATCTTTTTGATGAGTATAGAAACATTAATAAACTTTAATATCCAAGCAAAGCGGATATCTTAAAATGGAATTTTGTCCGAAATGTGGCAGTATAATACTTGTTGATGATAAAAAGGCAGCATGTGCTAAATGTGGTTATAAGCCTAAAGGAAAGGTAAAGATTCAATCGTCAAAAGACATTGAAAAGAAAGAATTAATTAGCGTGATTGATGAGAAAAAATTGAATACTCATCCTATTGTAGGTCAGAAATGTCCTAAATGTAAAAATCCTGAATCTTATTTTTGGACAATGCAGACAAGAGCTGCAGATGAGTCGGAAACTAAATTTTACAAATGTACTAAGTGTGATCATACTTGGAGAGTTTACAGATAAGTTTTTTAAACTACTTTCTTCTAATTTTTTTATGGCTCCGTAGCTCAGGTTGGTCAGAGCACTGGACTCTTACTACAAGCTTTTCTAGAAGAAAACCTTCTAGGAGTTCAAAAGACTACAATGGTCTAAGCGGGTAGGAGTGATCCAGGTGTCGTGGGTTCAAATCCCATCGGGGCCATTTCAGGATTTGAACATCCTGTGGAGCAAAGCTCCCCAGTCCCCTCGGTTCTCACGAACCCGCGGGAATCCCATCGGGGCCATTTCAGGATTTGAACATCCTGTGGAGCAAAGCTCCCCAGTCCCCTCGGTTCTCACGAACCCGCGGGAATCCCATTGAAGAAGTAATAAAATGAAATTTAATCCAAGATTAAAACAAGAAGTAGCAAGTTATATTGATTATGTGATTATTGTAGAAGGTAAAACGGATGTTATTGCTTTGCAAAATTTAGGTTTTAAAAAAGTTTATGAAATTCATATTACAGGAGTTCCCATAAGACAAAGGTTAGAAGATATTGCAGAAATGATTAATAAAAAAGATAAGGTTTGCATATTGACAGACCTTGATAAAAAAGGTAAAAAGCTATACATGTATGCAAAGCCGATTTGTCAGGAATTGGGATTTAAATTAGATTCAAGTTTAAGAGGGCTTTTAATAAAGGCAGGTATTTCTCATATTGAAGGGTTAGATAGTTTTATGAAAAAAGCTATGGGATAAAGTGAAAGATATAGCCAAGGATCATAAGAAAAATTCCTGCAATGCTCATATATTTTTCATGTTTAACTTCATTTATAACAATTCCGTCTACTTTCTTTTCCCTAACTAATTTATGATGAACAAGAAACACAGCTAAACCTAGTAAAATTTTTCCTGCAAGATCAAGTGTAAACGCAAGTGTTTCGTATGGCATTCCTCTTTTAACTTATTTGTTTTTTAATATTCTCGATATTGTTTGCTACTTCAACACCTTTTTTAGTTAATTTGATTAATTTTATTCTTCCCTTTTTTTCAAATACAACTAAACCTAATTTTTCTAAAGTTTGAAGGATTTTAACAGCATGGCTATACGTGCAGTCAACTTCTTTTGCTAAGATAGAGCCATATCTAGCCCTATTAAGCTTTTTCAAAGCAACTAACATTAGTGCCGGTTTTCTCCTAAAGAATACATCGAAATTGTCTTTCATTTTATATGTTTTGTAACCTATATATTTGAATCAGTATATTGCTTTTAAACCTTTCTGTGAGTTTGTCATCTAAGAGAGTAGTTAAAACAGTTAAGATTAAAAAGCTATTTTTTACTATATTTTAATGAAGATATTAGCTGCATCTGATTTACATGGAGATAGTAGACTGGCAAGGAATTTAGCTAGCAAGGCTGAGAAAGAGAATGTTGACTTAGTTATTTTATGTGGGGATTTAACAGGTTTTGAGAAGACAAAGGGATTGATAAAGCCGTTTAAGGAAAAGAATAAGAAAGTTTTAATTTTGCCTGGAAATCATGATTCTTTTGCAACAATTGATTTTTTAGCTGATTATTATGCTGTAAAAAATATTCATGGTTATTCTGCAAGTTACGAAGGTATTGGTTTTTTTGGTGCAGGCGGGGCAGATATTGGACCTAGATCTTTAATGACTGAAAAAGAGATTTTGAAGACTCTTGAAAAAGCTCATTCAGGATTAAAGGGAATTGAAAAAAAAGTTATGCTTACACATATGCATCCAGAAGGAAGTAAATCAGAGTTTTCAGGAATTTTAGGAAGTAGTGCAATTGTTAAAGCAATTAAAAAATTTAAACCTGATTTTTTACTTCATGGCCATATTCACGAAGCAGCTGGAATGGAAGAAGAGCTTTTTGGAACTAAAGTTATTAATGTGGGTAGGTCTGGAAAGGTTATTGAAATTTAATAGTCCAAGAATTTGTGGCCGTTTTTATTTGTGAAGCGCGAAGCGCTGAACGCGCTCGGTATTCATGATTTTTTTGACGATAACGTTCTCTTAAGGATGATTAAGCGAAATTAGAATTTACCCTTCGGATTTTTCTTTGAGAAAAACTTTCGAGCTTTTGTTTCTCTCTTCGTTTAAGCTTTCTAAGGGAGAGAAATCCGTTTAATCCTGCTTAAACAAAATCGCAAAAGAAAGAAATTGTGCTGGCTTATTATTTTCCCACTCAGGCGCGCTGGTTTTCCTTCGGAAAACAAATTGTCTTGCTTACGCAAGAAATTAGTTAATAATTATCTTGCGTCTTCTAGAGCTCTTTTAGCTATAGGCGCGTATCCACCTGAATCTTCATCTAGGGGGACTACACCTAATCTTCTGCCGTGATTTCCGGAGGGGGTATATCCGTTATCTTTAAAAATATATGTCTCTACCCTGTCTTTTAAACCACCCAATGCCAGAAATTTGGAAGTTTTGTCTATAACTCTCCTATCTGCAGAATCTAGCCGTGTAAGTGCATTTACAAAAGTTGCTTCATTTCCAACAATTTCAAGATATCTTTGAGTATATTTATCAAATGCTTTAAGGGCATCAAGAGAAGAATTGTATCTTGAGGCTATTTGGGCAACCAATTCAACTGTATTGCCAATGAATTGAACTTGGATTCCTACAATCTCTCCTCGTCCTGCATGTGAAGCGGCTTTTCGTTTTATTTGAAAAGCGATACTTTCTAGATATGTAAGACTATCTTCGTTTCCATCAAAGTGTCTTTCATTCAATTTTCTAATTTCTTCTTCATTCATAGATTTTATTGAAATAAACCATTTATAAACCTTTCTTTTTCACTATTAACAAGAGATGATATTAGAAGAGACGCGCCCTCCCATCCTAAAAATGTTACGCAATACCATGCAATTACGTTCAAAACAAGCTCTTCAAGTAAATTCCACCTCGCGAGGGCTTTTGTAGCCAGCTCGCGTCAGAGGCCGCCTAATCACTATTGAACGGCAACTGTTTCCACTTCGTGATTTTCCTTAGTGAAAAAATAGCAGGTTGTCCTAACTTTCAGGTCTGTAGAAAAATTCAATTCTTAGTAAATGTCTTTAAAGAAGAGGATGGCAGATGCTCGCTGGCATCTAGTATCTCTATTCCAAGGACTTTACCATTTTTGTCCAAATCTACATTAACAGAGTCATTCAAGGAGATAGTTTCAGCTACTTCTCCTTCAGAAATGTCTTTAAAATAAACGTATGCTGCGTTTGCTTCTTTGTCGAATTCTGTTCTCATGTTCACATCACACTTATGACCTTTATATACTTATCTTTAGCAGAATAAATTATCTTGATTTTTCTGCCGGAATGTGTTTTAATTGCCTCTGTTTTCTTGCCTTTTTGGACTGTATAATCAGGCATTTCGATGGTTTCTTGGACTTGTTTCATATTAATGGCTCTCTCAGCCATCCTCTTTTTTGCATGTTCTGTCAGAATTATAGGCATTTCTTTTGAAGGGATATTTTTGTTATAAATTTTTCTTATTCAATAATTGTCCTGAAAGTTCGTTCAACTTGTAAGATTAAGCGAAAACGATTTTTGCTTGTCATAAATTGGGAGAGATAGTAGGTAAATGCATATTTTCCCAAGTTTTATCACAGCTAAATAGGCAGGGAATTTACTTCTCATATAATCTTATTCTTGATCTTCTTCTCTGTTTAACCTATCATCTATCCTGTTTTCTAAATCTCTCAGATGTCTTTCACCTTCATCACTTACATAATTTCTAATTTCTTCTAAGGATATATCTCTCAGTTTATCATTAGGATGAACATCTAAGTCAACAGGAGTCTTTCTTGTATAAGGGATTTTATTTTCTTCTAATAGTCTTTCAATTCCTAAGAGATATTCTATCTCTCTTGCAACTTGAGGAAAACCGGTATTTCTGCTTCCGTAGATTAGATTGACTTTTCCGTCTTCTACTATTCCAATAGTATCAATGCCCATTCCACGCTGAAAAATATTATATTTGCCATTACGTCTATCATATTGTATTAGAATTTTTTTCCTTCTTAGTATTTCTGCTATTCTTTTTGTTTTTTCGTCCATAGAAAAAAAGTGAATTAACTATTTTTAAATCTTTGTATTATAACTATTGTTGAGGTGTGACAATATTAGAATTTAAAAGATTTAGCGTTTTGTATCTATCCATTATAATAAGTATTAAAATAATACAAATTAAGTATTAATTTATATTATTTACTTAATAGGGAAAGGTTTATAAGTAATTTTTCATACAAATTAAGTATAAATGGCTGGCAAAAGAGAAAATATAGAGAGAAAAGTTAGTGATATAAGTAATAGAATATCTAAATATAAATCTGCGAAAAAATCTATTCAAGAAAATCTTCAGAATCTTTATAGTAAATATAAAAGAGGGGAAATTACTTACAGGGCTTATCAAGAGGCACTTAAGGATTTATTAAAGGGGAAATCTTTAGAAGATTGGCAAGATTATTATGATAAACAAATTTCTTTGTATGAAAGTTATATAGATTTTTATAAATTTAAAGTTGATAGGATAAAAATTCTAGAAGTTAAAAAGAAAAATTATATTTTGCCATTAGCAATCTTTTTTCTTTTAGCTTCTATTGTCTTGATTATTTTGGCTTTTAATTCAGGAGAGTTTATTTCTCTAGCTCCAGAATTATTTTTTTATGAAAATTGTAATGATATGAGTGAGTGGGGAGGGGTTTGGAGTGTTGCTAATCTAATGGGAGATAATATATGTTCTGTGAATTTAGATAATTGTGAAACAGGGTGTACAAATGATATGACTCGTACAGTCATATCAGATACAGAATTTACTTCTGCATTTTTAAATTTGACCTATGGTATTGCTAATGCTCCTACAACTTCTAGTATTGTTTTATATGTCTCAAACGGAATTGAAGAGGTTGAACTTGCAACTTTGCCAGGAAATGGGGCGAACAATGTCAGGGTAAAGAGGGTATTAAATATTGGAAGTGTAATAGCATTAACAAATCAAATTGATTTTAGATTTAGTTGTCAGGGAGTTTCTAACGGAGGTTTATGTATTGTTGATGATGTAATTTTAGCAACAGAAGAAATAGGATTACAGGTTGATGTTCAAAGTCCTAGAAATGTTACTTACGGTGTTGATGATATGCCTTTGACATTTAGACTTTTTTTAAGCAATCAGGGACAAAATGTAGCTTATTCTTTTGATGGAGGGATTACAAATATTTCTATGGATACTCTTGATAACTTTGAATATACGGCAGCACCTTCCCTTAATACCGGAGAGTATACTGTTAATTTTTTTGCAACAGATATTCAGGGAAATATGAATAATAAAGAAGTGTTCAAATTCTTTTATAACGATAGTTTAATTCAAGGATGTACAAATTTAGATATTGCAGATAAAACTTATTATCTAAACACTTCTTTACAATCAGCAGGAGATTGTTTTGAAGTAAGCGCAGATAATATAATTTTAGATGGTTCTGAAAAAGTTTTATCAGGAACAGGAAGTTATGGAATAAAAATTTTAAAAGATGATGTTAGAACTTTTACATTAAGGAATTTAGATATTACTGGTTTTGGAAATACAATTGCTTCTATTAGTTCAACACCTGGAGCTGATGGGACAGACATTAATTTAATTAATTCAAATGTTGAAGAAATTTTATCACACGGAGAGATGGGAAACGCAGGGCACGGAGGAGATGTTTTCCTATTAGACTCTAGTGCAACTTTTATTGACGTACATGGAGCAGATGCATTTAGCTTTGAGACAAGTCCTGGAGATGCAGGAAATATTCATGTCAAGGGAGAGATTATTGATTTTAGTTCTACTTCTATAAATGTTGCTCCTGGATTTAATAATCTAGGATATGGAGAGGCAGGATATTTGATATTAAATTATAGTAGTAGTTATACTGATTCATTAGCTACAGATTATGGTGATAAATTTAAGTTAATAATGTCTACTAAATTGAATAATGGAGCTAAAATTGAATGGGAAGATGAGCTTGTTCCTGATTTTATTGCTTTTAGAAATTTAGGTTCTAATTCAGATTTGAGAAATAATTATGCCTCTATAAATCCTACGGGGGGATTAAGCATTTTAGATTCCCCTGCAACAATAAGTTTATTTAATATGCCTGGAAACTTTATTGATCCAGAAATTAAAAGGGATTCTTTGCCGTGTACAGAATGTCAAGCTTTAACCTCTTTAAACGCAGAAACAGTTATGTTTACAGTTCCTGGATTTAGTGTTTATAGTATTGGAGAGAAAAGCATTGGTAATCAGGCTCCAACAATTGTGGATATTATAGATGTATCTAATCAAGATATAATTCCTGCTAGTTCTAAAACAGTTAGTTTTAATGTAATTGCTTCTGATCCGAATGGATGGCAAGATATTTTTGCGGTAGAGTTTTTAGCAACTCCTCCGACAGATAATATTGAAAAATTTAATCCTAATTGTGAATTTATTAGAAGTTTAAGTTCGCTAGAAGCAGAATATAGGTGCGATATCAATATACTTTATTATGATGAACCTGGAATTTGGACAATTAGGGCAGTGGCAATTGATCAATCATTTTTAAGATCTTCCCCTAGAACTGAAAATTTTGTTTTAAACGGCATGTTTTATATTGCACATCCTGGAAGATTAGTTTGGCCTAACTTAATCCCTGGAAATCAAAATATTTTAGCGAATAAGCGAATGGTGCTAAATAATTCAGGTAATTTAGATATTACAGAACTCCAGATAGCTGGAGCAGATCTTTATGGGCAGTTACAATCTGAATTTTTGATACCTTCCGAAGTATTTAGTGTTAATCTTGTTGAGCAGTGTGAAGGATTTTCTTTAATTGGAGAACAAGAGGTTATCATTCCAGGAGCTAATATCCCAAGAGGAGATAATTCTTTAAAACTTGGGACAGGAGATTCTGGGCAAGAGACTTTGTGGTATTGTGCAGAGGAAGTTCCGATTGGATTACCTCCTCAAATTTATTCTACTGCAGAAGGTCCCGGTATTCCTTGGGAGATAATTTTTTCTTTAGTTTTAGGTTTTGTTGAATTATTTGCTTTGCCGATTTCTGTAAGAAATAGAGCATTAAAAGTATTAAATGAACTATCGACAGAAGAGATATTGGATTTATTAAAGGAAAGGCTAAAAGATGATAAAATTTACATTCCTGTATCTATATTTAGAGAAGAGTTAAGCCCTGCAGAAGCATTATGTAAATATTTGAAAGAAAATAAAGGGCTTAAATTTAGTGAAATTTCTAAGTTAATTGGAAGAGATCAGAGAACTATCTGGAATAATTATAACAATGCAAATAAGAAAATTAAATTTAAAGAGGGGGGTAAAAAAGTGCCTGTAGACATATTCTCAGAAAATTTAAGTGTTTTAGAAGCTCTTGTTAGTTATCTTAAAGATAAGGGGTATAAGAATTTTGAAATAGCAGAGCTATTAGGAAAAGATGCCAAGAATGTTTGGACTATTTTATCAAGAGCTAAAAGCAAGAGAATATGAAAATATTTATAAAGATGTATTTATCTAATAATAAAAAGATGGTGAAGAAATTTTTTTTAACAGGGATTTTTGTAACAATATTAATTAGTGCCGTGGCTTCTGCAGGATTATTTGATTTTTTTAAAGATGTTAGACAAGGGCCTGTTGATGTCGGTGTGACTGTGCAGAGTGTAGCTCCAACTATTTTCTATGTTAGTGATGTTGCAGGAGATGTTTTAAACACTTTTGGGACTGTTTCTCCAAGGGGAGGAGGGGGAGTTACGATTACTCGAGTATCTTTTATTGCAGAAGATTTAAATGGGGCTAGTGATTTAAATGATGCAGGTGCTAAAATGTCTTATTTATTTGGAGGTAATATGATAGAGGGGAGTTGTACAAATGTTCCTTGTAATGGATGCCCTGTTACTCAGAAAAATTATAGTTGTAATGTAGATATGCAATATTATTATTCTCCTGGGAATTGGAATGTTAATGCAACTGCAGAGGATAATTCTGGGAATAAGATTTCAGATACTTTAAAGACATTTCAATATTTACAATATCAAGAATTAAGTCATCCTGGCAATTTAAACTGGGCAGGAATCAGTTTAGTGAATCCAAATCAGCCTTCTGATTCTAACCCTCTTACAATGACTAATTTAGGAAATGTTGCGCTCTCCCTTGCTGTGACAGGTTATGAACTACAGGGCACTGTTAATCCTTTTGATGCAATTCCTGCAGATTATTTTAGTGCTAGTGCAATTACTGGAGGCATTCCTCCTGCTGAGTGTGATGTTCCTGGACAAGCAGCTTCTTTAATAGAATCAACTCCTATTACTATTTCAGGAATTAGTATCCCAGTAGGCTCTTCTGGAAATAATCAAGATGATATGTTCTTTTGCTTATATCCTTCTTTGAGTCAATTAAATTTAGACCCTAGCCAGAGTTATTCCACAACGGCTTCTGGAAATCAATGGGTTTTAACAATAATATGAAAACAAAATTAATTTTAGGATTGGTATTTATATTGGTTCTAACTGTAGGTGTTTTTGCAGAAGGGTTTGGCGTTAGTTCTGAATATTATTCTTCAAGACCTTTAGAATTGCATTCAGGGGTCGAAACTGAAACATTTTTCCTTATTCAGAATAATGAAAATGTTGATTTAACAATAAAGGTAAGCTTTATTGAAGGAGATAATGTTGCTTCTCTTATTGAAGGAGATAGCTATTCAGTTCCTGCTTTCGGAAGTAAAAAAGTAGGTATTGAGGTTGATATTCCTAATTATGCTGAATCAGGAACAAGATATGATGTTAGAGTATTATTTGAATCTGTAAATGAAGGAAATTCTGGAGATACTGTAAGTTTTCAGACAAATATTGAGAGTTCATTTCCTGTGATTGTTGTTGAAGGAGGAGAGCAACCAAATTATTGGATTTGGGTTATCCTCGCCATTATTATTTTAATTGTAATTATTTTTATAATCTTAAGAGTGAGGAAGTAAAATTTTAATAGTTCTTTGAATTAATTTTATGATGAGGTGGATTATTTTTTTGATTTTATTTTCTATTCCTTTTGTCTCTGGTTTTGGTGTCTCAAGTGAGCATCATAAGTCGAATCCTCTTTATTTAGATGCAGGAAGTGAGAAGACAACTAAAATAAAAATATACAATACTTTATCTGATAATCCTAGTGAAATAGAAATTAGAATATTGGAAGGAGAAGAGATTGCGAGGATTAATACAAATATTTTAGAGATTCCTGCTGGAGAATTTGCAGAAATTGATTTACAAGTTTCTATTCCAGAGCAAGGAACAGAGGTTGAAGAAATAAAAATTTTATTTAAATCACTCTCTGTAGAAAATTTAGAAGGAAATGTTCAATTTTCTCCCTCTTTTATTAATTCTTTTGAGATTATAACAGATAAAATTGATTTTGAAGTAATAAGTAATGAATCAGAGGATGGTTTTATATTTACGATATTCTATTCTGTTTTGATATTCTTAATCCTAGGGATTATGATTTTGATTATCCTTTATATTAAAAGAAATAGGAGAGTAAATGAAACCCAGTTTTAACTTTGTAGAAATTATAAAAGTTTTTTCAGGAATTTTTTCAGCTATAGTTTTTATAGGCTTATTTTTTCATCATTACACTGATTTTTCGATAATTATTATTTTGATAATTGGATTTATCTGTTTATTAATTTTAATTATTCTGTTCTTTTATTTATATAAAAGATTTCATCCTAATATTTAAATATCTCTAGACTCTTTTTTATTTATGAGGGGCTTTGCTATTATTGTTTTATGTTTTTTGATGTTGCCTGTATTTCTTTTTGTATTAAATTATGTTCCAGAAGCAGGGGTTATGAAAAGCCCCCCGACTAATTTGGCTCCTATTGATGTAAGTCTTACTATAGGAGATAATAATGCTCCTGAAATTACTGGTTTTTCTCCTGCTCAGCAAGTAACTGCAGACGGAGATGATAATTTATATTTTAGTGTTAATTTTATTGACTTAGATGGAGACTTATTAAATGTTAAATGGTATGTGGATGATAATTTAATAAAAGAAACTGAAAATTTAATCAACTTCGATGAGTTTAATTTTATCTTCGGCTGTGGAGTTGAAGGAAATAGAGAGGTATTAGTTATTGTTGAAGATGATTTCGATAGTGATAGATTTGTTTGGGATATTGATTTATCTTTAGTTGCATGTTCTAGTGGAGGTGGCGGCGGAGGGGGAAGTAGTAATCAATCTGGAAATTCAAGTTTTACTATTTCTAAAAGTTTTATTGATGTAGATTTATATGTAGGCGAATCTAGGAGAGAAAGTTTTATTGTAAATAATACAGGAGATTTTTCTTTAAGTTTTGATTTATCTCCTTCTGGATTAGAAGGAATTGTATCTTTGTCTGTAGAAGATTTCTTTCTGTCTTCAGGCAATTTTAGGTTGATAGATGTTTTATTCTTTCCTAAAAATGAATCTCCTGGGATTTATACTGGAAATATATTAGTTAAAGCTGGCTCTTTAGAAGGGTTTGTAAATTTAGCTTTGACTATCTTGGATGAAGAATCTTTATTTGATATAAGTATGAATTTAACTGAAAATATTTTAGTAGAAGGAGATAGGATTAATGCAAAAATAGAATTACAAGAATTAGGAAATACAGGAGGGGCAGAGGTTTTATTAGAGTATTTTATTAAGGATTATAAGGATTATGAAACTAAAATTAGTGAGGAGGGGGTTTTTGTTAATGGTTTTAGAGTATTAGAAAAAAGCTTTGATATTCCTCCTGAATTAGGATTTGGAGATTATTTATTTTATGTTAAATTATCATATGATGATAAAACAGCCATTGCTAGTCAACAATTTAGAATTAGTTCCGTGAATTTCTGGTATAAAGTTATTCTTACATTTATTATTGCAGATATAATTATTCTGATAGTTGCAATTGCGTATTATTCATATAGAAAAAGAAAAGGCCTTTTATGAAAAAAGTTTCATTTGTTTAGATTCTTCTATAATCTCTTTAAAATCTTTATCAAAGAAAAATAAAATTGCGTCTGCAATAGGTTTGATTTGTTTATCTATGTAATGTTTATAGTCTATTTTACTTGTTAATTTTTCAATAGGTTCAGGGCCGTTTTCAGTTATATAATATTCAATAATATTAGAATTTAATTTATCAAGTTTTCTTGCAGCTTTAACATGCGGAGGGGTTGTTTTAACATATGATGAAAGGGGTTTTCTGATTGATTTTCTATAAATTAATTTGTCATCTAATTTACCTTGTTTTAATTTTTTCACATAATCTCTAATAAATTGAACGAATTCTTCTTTATGAAAGATTTTGTTTAATAATTCTACTTGAAACTCTTGCGCAGCATCTGTCCAGTCTCCTCTTATTGCTTCTAATCCAGTAATTTCAATTTTTTCTTTATCTTGTTTTATTAGTCCGGCATATCTTTTTTTAGAACCTAGTTCAGAGCCTCTTACTTTTGGCATTAAAAAAGCAATATATTGTTTTTCAAATTCAAGCTCTAGGAAAGACTTTCTATTGTATTCTTTTTCTATATAATCCTTGTAAAATTTATTTATGAATTCTTCTAATTCTTTTCCTAATTCGTTTGCCTTTTTTTCTCCTAAATTTGTTTCTACAAAAACGCTATCTGTATCGCTGTAAATAACCTTATAACCTTTTTCTTCAATTTTTTTTGCAGTTAATTTTATTATTGTTTGTCCGAAATGGGTAATTGCGTTTGCCATTTTTAAAGAATAATACCTACAATTTGGAGAGGCTAATACTCCAAAGAAAGAATTCATTATAATTTTAATTGCATATGAAGAAAGTTCTCTTTTCTCTTTTTTTGCTTTTTCTCTTTCTTTATGAAGTGTTGAGATAATTTCAGGGAGAATTCCCTCTTCATTTCTAAAATAAGCTTTGTTAGGGCTTTCAATAGAACCCTTTTCCTTTTTTTCTATATAGGATGCAGGGTCTATATTGAAGGTTTTTATGATTGAAGGATATAGAGACTTAAAATCTAAGACAAGAACATTATTGTAAATTCCTGGCTTTGACTCCATTACATATCCCCCTGTTATTCTCTCTGTTCTTTGTTGATACCTTGATGAAGGAGAGACTAGACCTTTTTTTCTTGCTTCTCTAATATATAAAGAATCGAAAGCAGCGATAGATGCTGTAAGTCTATTCAATGGCAGACCTGTAAGCATTGATCTTTCAATAGCTAAATCTAATATTTTAACTTTTTCAAGTATATTATATGCAAGTTTACAATCTTGTAAATTGTATTCTATTAATTTATCCTTATCTTCATTATAGAGTCTTTCAATTTCATCGTGTCTTGTTTTTCCTTTTATTTTTTTTCCATCTGAGATTAAGAGCTGAGAGACATTTTCAAGGGTATAGGAATCAAATTTTTTTCCTTTGATAATAGGGGCTCCTTGTATAAAAGGGTCTCTTACTAAATTTAATCCATCTAAGACTTGTCTCCCGGGAATTGTTGCAGAAGAGTTTCTTAAAAAATGGTTTTCAATTTTAATTTTAGCAGATTCATTTGTTCTTCCTAAATCAAAGGGGATGTTATATTCTTCAAATTTCTTTTTTAGATATATTAAATCAAAATCAATAACGTGCCAGCCGGTGATTATATCAGGGTCTAAAGAGATTAGCTCTTCTCTAAATTTTGTTAGTGCTGTTCTTTCATCTTTACAGGCTATCGAATTTTTATGGGTTACTTTATTTGCTATAATAAAATTTTTTTCATATCCCTCTGTATAAAGTCCAATACAAAATAATTTATTATGTTTCTTATCTGATTCGATATCTATTGACAGTAGTTTTAACTTGGGCTTATAATCTATAGGTTTAATCTTTGGATTAATAAAAAATAAGTCTGTTCTTTCTGTAGGTTGTTCTTCATCAGGAAAAATTTCTAGAGTTCCTAAAAGATTGTTATCAATAATAAATGCTGTTGAAGGATTGAGGTCTGCTTCATAAGTTTCTATTTCTTTTTTATGAAGTGCTGAATTTAATTTTTGTAAGTCTGATTGAGTGTCTGAGAGGATTTTTATTACTTTTTCCTTTTTGAAATTTGTTAAATCTGTTTTTTCAATTTCAAATTTTTCTAAAATATTAAACGCTTTTTTTAAATCAGATTCTTTTAGATATAAGTAAGGTTTGAAAGGGTGTTGGCTTGCAAAAGATTTTCCATTTTCAAGCCTTCCAAATAAGTAAATGAAAGTTTTTTCATTAATTGTTTTATGAGTTATAGATACGATAAAACCTTTATAAGACTTCATAATAGAGCTAACGATAAAACCTTTTTAGATTTTGTTATCACTAAATTTATAAAGACTTACTTCTTATAACTTTTATGAAAATTGAGGTGAATATTGAGAAAAAATATTTTATCGGAATTGTTGCTTCAATTTTAATTTTGGCAGGAATTTTTGGAATTTATGCTTATACAGTTAGTCCCGGGACTATTCCAAATCCAGGACATTCTTTAGATGAGATTCAAGGTTATTTTGAGGGAGATGCTAGTTTATATGATACTCTAGAGAAATTCTGTCAAGACGATGGAAGTAATTGTGTTTTTGGAGGCGGTTATGATGCGGTTTATACACCTATTTCAAGACAAACTACTGATTGGTATTTTGGAAGGTATGATAATCCGATTGTTCTTGATTTGAATGGTCATGTTCCTGTTGATGCAGAGGAGATTTTGGTTAATGTTCATGGATATGTTCATGGTGTTGATGGGGGAGGGGGGGAGCAGATATGGTTAAAGATTTATACTAGAGAAGGTACTACAGAGTATTCAAGTAGGCTTAATTTTTGGTTATACACTAATAATTTTGAGCTTGACACTAATTCAGATACTTTCTGGCTTCCTTACACAAGCGAGCGTTCTGTAAAAGTTGAAAGAGAGAGTGTTCCTTTATTAGTTAAGGATGGAGTTATTACTGTTAGGGTTGTTGGATATAGATAAATTTAAATATAAATCCTTTGAAATTTAGTCATTGCCGAGATATATTGTTGAAATTCCAGAAACAATTTCTGAACAAAGATTGATAGGGGTTACTACGGCAGAAAATTCTAGTAAAGCTGTAAGAAATATTATTTTTAGACAACTTCCTTGTAGATTAGCAAGAGTTATTGCTGCAAGAATTAGAGAGAATAGAGGGTATGATTCTTGCGCATATTTAATTCCGGAAGTTGATGTGAAAGGAAGTCATACGCCTGATGAGATAAGGGCTGCTAGATATTGGGCTTTTGTAAATGAGCTTGGAAATGGAAATCCGAATGATTTTCAGGTCAGAAAGGCAGAAGGTTTGTGGAATAAGGCTTTTGGCAATAATTTTTAATAATAGGACTCTTTAGAATTTTATGGGTTTGCAAATAGGAGATATTGTTCCGAGAAAAGATATTCAATTAAAGGATTTAAAAGGAAAGGTAATTGCAGTTGATGCATTTAATGCAATTTATCAATTTTTATCATCTATAAGACAGATTGATGGAACGCCTTTAATGGATTCTCAAGGAAGGGTGACAAGTCATTTGTCTGGATTGTTTTATAGGAATATTAATTTGATGAGTGAGGGTATTAAATTGATATATGTTTTTGATGGTGAGGCGCACGAATTAAAGGGGAAGACGCAGGAAAGAAGGAATGAGTTAAAGGAGATTGCTAAGAGTAAATATGAATCTGCTAGGATTAAAGGTGATTTTATTGAGGCGGGAAAATATGCTAAACAAAATGTTAGATTTGAAAAAGGAATGTTAGAGGAGAGTAAAGAGCTTTTAGAAGCAATGGGTATTGCGGTTATTCAGGCTCCTGGGGAAGGAGAGGTTCAGTGTGCTCAGTTTGTTAAAGATGGGGTTGCTTGGGCTGTCGGAAGTCAAGATTATGATGCTCTTGTTGTTGGGGGGAGATTAATTCAAAATCTTACTTTAGCTAAAAAAAGAAAGACTGTTTCAGGAGCTGTTGATATTTCACCTGAGCTGATAGAGTATGAAAGGGTGTTAAATCATTTAGGGGTTGATTCTGATCAATTAATTTGTTTAGCTATTCTTGTTGGGACTGATTTTAATCCAGGAGGTGTTAAAGGATTAGGTCCTAAAAAAGCCCTTGCACTTGTTCGAGAAAAGAAATATCCAGTGGAGATTTTTAAAAGCATTGAAGATAAGCTTGAATTTGACTGGAAAGAGGTTTTTGAGATTTTTAAAAAACCAAATTCTAAAAGCATTGATTTTAATTTTCCTAAAATTGATGAGGATAGAATAAAGGAAATTTTAGTTAAGAGGCATGATTTTTCCGAAGATAGAGTTGAAAAGCAATTAGAAAAGTTAAGAGAGGGAAAAGGTAAGGCGGCTCAGAGGACTTTATTTTAACTGTTTAGGAGTAACAGATACAAAGATTTAAATACCTTAAACTTGTGGATTTTTTATGACTGAATCTGAAACTCCCTCAAGGCCTACATCCGAAGAAAGAAGGTCAAGGCTTAACTTACTTGGAGGAAAATTGCATAGTATTATGTTTCATAAATCTCCTAGAAAAATATCAACAGCATCAACAGAATCCCCTGGTGATAAATCTTCTAGATTGAGTAAACTTTTTGATTATGTTTCTAATCATAAAAAGTAACTATCTCTGGAGCAGTAGGATTAGGAGTTTTATTAACTGGAATTTATGCTGTTTCAAGGTTAAATGATAAACCAGAACCAAATTTTCAAGGAACTTTATCAGCGTTCCTAGATAATAAAGAAAGACAAGTTAAATATTGGGAATTAAAAGATGGTTTGGAAATGAGGGTAAATGTTGGCAATTCTCAATATAGGTTTTATGATACTAAGGATTTTGCTAGATTACCTTTAGGAGAGAACCCTGAAACTTATGAAAGTAAATCTAACCTTGAGCTTATTATAGTAAAAAGAGGAAAAGAAGAGATAAGATTAACTGGAGAACCTGAAGAAGATTGGTTAAAAGACTTAAATTTAAATTTGTATAATAAAGGAAATGCTTATTTTAATGAAATGAGGAAGTTGATTTTTGATGAAAAATCCAAAGAAATAGTCGATAATTTAAAGGATATTGAAAAAGAATTTGATATTTTTAACTCCCCGAAAAATCTTCCGAGAGAATAATTTAAAGAATAAATTTTACTAAAGAAATGTTTATAAATGCAGATAAGTTAAATTAGCCATGAATAAAAGAGGTTTTGATTGGGCGACTTCACTTCCTTTCATTATTATCGGAGTTCTTATAATAATAGTTGCAATTGCTACAGGATTTTTCGAAAGTTTTCCTAAGGTAACTAATTCTGCTTTTGATTTAAGCTCTGTAAGTTTTGGTACTGCTTGGAATAATGCTAATTTAGCTTTTTTAGATTTTATTTTTGGAGAAATTCCGGAAAGTTTAGTTGGAAATACGAATAATATTAGTGCGTCTATTATTGTTATAGGTATTTGGTTTCTTTTTCTTTTTGTTTTTGGCGATATTATGAAATTATTTGGGGGATTTTCTCCTATGGTTAGTTGGATTGTCGCAACCATTCTAACTTTGATTATTGCTAATCTGCAATTAATTAAAGTGATTACTGTATGGGCTTTAGTAGTCACGGCATTTATGGGGGCTTTATCAGTTATTGGTAGCATTATGATGATTTTTGGAATCTTTGCAGCGTTCCATTTTGGCACTTCATCAATCAGAAGGAAGCTTATTTTAAGAAGGGCTGAAGATGCGGCTATAAGGGCTGTAGCAGGTGGGAAAAAAGCAGCTTCTGGAGTTTCTGTATTATCGGAGATAGCAGAGGCTGCTACAAATGATTCTAATTAACTATTTAAATTGTTTTTTCTTTAATAAAATATGAGGAGAGGTTTAGCATTTTTCTTTTTGATTGTAATTTTGTTAAATGTAGTTGTTGCGCAAAATCCTATTGAAGACTTTGAAAATGCTGCAGAAAAAGCTTTAGATGCAAAAGAGAAAATAGAAGATTTTTCAGAAGATGCAGAGAAATGGGATTATTTGAGTGATGAATGGAAAGAAGTATTTTTAGATATCAAATTTTTTAAGAATTTAGACGAAGGCTTAACAAAGATCAATCCTTTATTATTCTTCTTTTTTGGAGAAGATTATTATTTTGGGATGACTTTTCTATTCCTAGTTATTTTATGGAGTGTTTTCTTTTCTACATTTATTAATATGAATTTTCTTTTCTCGCCTTATTCTAAGGTAACTTCTTTAATGGCAAGCTTTATTTTCACAACAATTCTTGCTCATCTTGGATTTTTTAATCTCTTATCTGAGATTATCTTTAAAATTATTTTTTATCAAGATGGATTTATAGGATGGTTTTGGACTTGGTTTATTCTTTTGATTATGTTAATTTATATTGCATTTTCGTATAAGTTATTTAGGGCTATTAAAAAATCGACTAAAGAAAATATAGAAAAAGATAAGCTTAAGAAAGAAAAAAAAGAAATAGAAACTGCTGCTGAAGTAGGTAGAGATATTATGGAGGGAGTTACAGAATGATTGAGGAATTTTATTCAAATTTTCAAGGAATATTTGAAAATCCTTATGTTGTATTAGCCTGCTTTTTTTTATTATTCTTTATTTTAATTTTTCAGATATTGTTAAAATTTACAGCTTTTAGAAATGAAAGAGGAGTAACGACTTTAATTTCTTTAATTTTCTCTTTTTTAGCAATTTATTATATAAATAATGTTTATTATTGGATTTTAACCCTTAACATCTTCTTAATACTTGTAGCCATTGTAATTGTTTCTTTTATATTAAGAGCTTTTATTAAATTTAGTAAACATCAATTTGGTTAATGTCTTCTATAACCTACAATTTCTTTGCCGTGGAAAATTGGAACTTCTTTTGATTTTCTAGATTCTTTTCCTTTAATAAGAATGAAAATTCCTAGAATAAAGACTACTAAACCTATTACTAAAAGCATATCTGGATTGATTTGAATTGGAAGTTTAATAAATCCGGAAAACTGAGGGATGGAGGCAATAATGGAGATTATTCCTACAAATGAAAGAATATACCCTAGAATTTTTTTTGCCATTATATAATAATCTATATTTGTATTTAAAGATTTTGAAAAGGATTTTAAACAAAGTTTGTCTAGTATTCAATGCTAGGAATTGATATTATTGGAAATATTGCTATTTTAAAATTTGATAAAACTGTAAAATTGAAAGATAAGAAGAAAATAGCAAATGATTTTCTCAAAGAACATAAATCAGTTACAACTATTTTAGAAAAGCAGGACAAGTTTAAAGGAAGATTAAGAACTCAAAAAACAAAATGGTTAGCAGGAGAAAAAACAAAAGAAGCATTGTATAAAGAAAATGGATGTGTTTTTAGGTTAAATGTAGATAGTTGCTATTTCTCTCCAAGATTAGCCTCTGAAAGATTAGATTTAGCTAAGGGAGTAAAAAAGAAAGAAGAGGTTTTAGTTATGTTCGGAGGGGTAGGGCCATTCGCAATTGTAATTTCTAAAATTGCTAACCCAAGGAAAATTATCTCTATTGAGTTAGGTAGAGAATGTAGCAAGTATGCAGAATTAAATGTTAAGAGAAATAAATTAAGAAATGTTGAGATAATTCAGGGAGATGTAAGAAAGAAAACCCCTAATGAAAAATATGATAGGATTGTTATGGCCCGTCCTAATTTAAAAGATAGCTTTTTAGATGTGGCTTTCAATGTTTGTAAAAAAAATAGTTTGATTAATTATTATGGTTTCTATAAGGAAGATGAAAAGGATGAGATGTTAAAAATGATTGAATTAGAGGCTAAAAATGCAGGCAAGAAGATAAAAATTTTAAATGTGAAGAAGGCAGGCGATGTAGGTGCTTATAAGTATAGATATAGAGTTGATTTAAGGATTTTAAATTGAGTATTCCGCCTTTACTGCAGTAGGAGCTTCTCCTCCGTGCCAGGTAAATCTTGGGCGAATTTTGATTGGATAGATTCTTTCAGAGTTATCATCTAGAATAATTGTAGAACCTTTTATTCTAGGAAGTTGATCCATTTTTTGTTTAATTGATTCTAGTAAATAGGTTTGCATTATCTGATTTAACGCTTCTATGTCTGGTTGAGAGGTAACTCTATGAGATAAGACAATGTCTGACTGAGTCATTACATCCCTATGAATTTGTCCTGGCTGTTGAGTTGCAAGAACTAAGGAGATTCCAGGCTGTCTTCCTTCTCTTAGAATTTGAACAAGAGAGTCTGTTGCAGGGGTTTTTCCGGTTTTAGGAAGAAATTCATGAGCTTCGTCAATAAAAATCCAGATTAAAGGTACCTCTCTCATTGGGTTATAAGACATATAATCTAATCCGTGTTGGACTGCTTGTATTTCTTCTTTTTTTCTTGCATCAATTCTTTGCTTGAATAGCTTTCTTGAAACAAGACCTATTACAAGCCCTCTTACATTAAATGAACCTATTGAGCTGTAGACAGATAAATCTATTACAGTTGTTTCTCCTGGATTTATTAAATCTGAAATCTCAATTGATTCATCTTCTTTAGATGCGAAAATTCCCCAGGTTTCTGCTGCTTTAAATAAAGCGATAACAATATTTTTTGCTTCTGTATTTTTATCTTTTTCAACTTCTTTTATTATATCTTTTATATCAAATTTTTTTTCTGATTTTTTTAAATCTGTTATAACATTTTGAATTATTGTTCCAGGTTGAGAGGTTATATCTAAATTAAATGTTAAAATCCAATCTTCTGAATCTAGCTCGCTTGGTTTTAAAGAAAATGGTTTGTCTACGGGAATTTCTTTTTCTCTGTATTCTTCAAATTTTCCTAAAGGTGCTAAAACTTTTACCGGAAGTTTTTTTGCTTTTAAATTCCATTCTTTTAATAATAAAGAATCTTTATCGTTTTCAAATTTCATTGTCCAGAAGATTCCCATTGTGTCAAATATTATTGATGCAATATTTCTTGATTCTTCTCCTGGAAGTGAAGACAGTTCTTCGGTCATGACTCCTATTGTGTATGATTTTCCAGATCCCCTTTTTCCTGCAATTAATACCACATGGCTCCTTGCAATATCCATAAAAATATTGTTAGATAAAGATGTCTTTTGACCCATAGTAACATAACCTTTTCCGAGGTAGATTAAGCCCCTATCACCAAACTTTTTTTTATCTGATTTGTCTCTGCCGAGGATAATATTGTAGGGCATAATTTATTTTATGTCAAGAGATATATAAATATATGTTACCAAAACATTTTTAAAAGAAAACAATCTAAACAAATTATGCCTGAAGAAAAATCTAAGGATGTTATTGAAATTCCTGTTGGAAAATATTTTTCAAAAGCTAGAGAAAATCCTTGGATTATTGCTTCTATTGTTTTAGGACTATTATTTGTGTTTACACTTGCTTTTTCATTAAACGGGGCTGGATTAAGTGTTGCTAGTGAAGAAGAAGTTGGAGAGAAAGTAGTTGAATTCTTGAATTCACAGGTTCAAACAGGAGAGGTTACATTAAATTCTATTGATTGGAATGAAGGGGGATATTATGAGGTTTTAGTTGAATATCAAGGAGATGAAATTCCTTTATATGCGACTTCTGATGGAAATAATATTATTACGGATTTACTTCCTTTAATTGATTCTGATGTTTCTAATACAAATACTAATACAAATACTGGAAATTCAAGAGTAAATATTGAAGTTCCTGCAAATGTCAATGTTAAGGGTGATTTAAACGCCCCTGTTACAATTATAGAATTCTCAGATTTTGAATGCCCTTATTGTGCAAGATTTTTTGAGCAAACACTTCCTTTAATTGAAGAAAATTATGTTGATACTGGAAAAGTTAAATTAATCTATATGCATTTTCCTTTAGGATTCCATCAAAATGCACAAATGGCTGGGGAAGCAAGTGAATGTGCTGCAGAGCAAGGTAAATTCTGGGAGATGCATGATAAGATTTTTGAGAATTTTGATTCTCTAAATAATGATATTTATTTAACTTTCGCAGGAGAATTAAACTTAGATGTAAATAAATTTAACACCTGTTTAGACTCAGGTAAATATGAACAAAAAGTAAAAGATGAATTGGCTTTAGGTCAAGAGTGGGGTGTTTCTGGAACGCCTGGATTCTTTATAGGAAATGAAGAAGAGGGTTTTGTTTTAGTGGAAGGAGCTTTACCTTATAGTAACTTTGAAGCAATTATTGAACAAGAATTACAATGAAGATTTCTGAATTAAAAGCTGGCGAGGGAAAAGTTGATGTTATTGTTAAAATTAAAAGTAAGGAAGAGCCTAGAAGTATGATTAAGTTTGGGCGAGAGTTAGTTCTATGCAATGCTATTGCAGAAGACGATTCTGGCGAGATAAAATTAACTTTATGGAATAATGATGCAACAAGAATTAGCAAAGGGGATAAGGTTCATATTATTAATGGATATGTTAGTGAATTTCAAGGCGAGAAACAATTAAGTGCAGGTAAATTCGGTAAATTAGAGATTATTGAAGATCAAGAATAAAATGGTTATTTATGAAGATGATAGAGTAAAGCTTTCTGAGGAAGAGGGAAGGACGTTGAGAGATTATAGAGAAAAAATTCCTTGTCCTCCTGATGTGTTGGGTCTTTCTGCAACTTTTGTAGATGAAGATGGTTTTGAACGTTGGGAAGGAGGAAATTATGCTGCAACTAATGAGGAGATTAGATTTTCCATTTGGCTTTTAAAAAGAAAAGGAGTTGAACCTCCTGAATTTTTGGAAGAAATTGAAAGAAGTATTAATGACACACGAAATCCTTATATATCCTTAATCTAAATACTATTATGAGTTATGAATTACCTGATTTGCCTTATGATTATAATGCTTTAGAGCCTTATATTGATGCAAAAACCATGGAAGTGCATCATGATAAACATCATGCTGGTTATGTTGATAAGCTAAACAAGGCATTAGAAGGGCATGATGAATTACAGGAAAAAGATATTGTTGATCTATTAAAACAAATTGATGTTGTTCCTGATGAAATTAAACAGAATGTAATTAATAACGGGGGAGGACATGCAAATCATTCTTTGTTTTGGGAAATTTTAAGTTCAAATTCTGAAATTGGAAAATTTAAAGAAGTGATAGAAGAGAAGTTTGGAAGTTTTGAAGAATTCAAAACTAAGTTCAAGGAAAAAGCTTTAAACAGATTTGGAAGTGGTTGGGTATGGCTTGTTGTTGATAATGGGGAGTTAAATATTATTGATACAATGAATCAGGATTCCCCCTTTATGATAGGCTTTATACCTATTTTAGGTTTAGATGTTTGGGAACATGCCTATTATTTAAAATATCAAAATAAGAGGGCTGATTACATAGACGCTTTTTGGAATGTTGTGAATTGGGAGAAAGTTGAAGAATTATATAATCAGGCTTTAGAGGATGTTAGAACTCTTTAACTAATCTTTATAAAGAAAATTTTCTTAGATATTCAATGTATAAAAGAGGGCTCTCTGGAGTTATTACCGTTGTGTTATTGATTTTAATTACTCTGGTTGGAGTTACAATTGTTTGGTTATTTGTTCAACCAAACATTATTGAAATTTTAGGTTCTGGAGATAAGGATGGAAGAGTTGGCTCTTTATTTGAATGTGTTGAAAGTGATCTTGAAATTTTTAATTGCGGGGTTTCAGAAAATCTTTTGACAATAGAGGTTAAAAGAGGGTCTAGTGATTTTGGCTTAGAAGGGATTGCTTTTTTAATTGAAACTGATAAAGGAATTTTTCCATTTACTTATCCTGATTATCCTAATAAATTCGGTCTTAAATCTTATTTATTTGAGTTATCTAGTGATTTAGACGGTTCTAATGAGATAAGACTTGTTAAGCTTGCAGTTATTTTAGAAGGAGGGAGTGTTTGTGATTATTCAAGCGTTTCTTTATGCGGGGGAGAAGCTCTAACGGGCGAGGGGCAGGAGCCTATAGCGAGGTTTACAGCTTCTCCGGATAGTGGCTTTGCACCTCTTACAGTTTCATTTGATGCTTCTTCATCTTATGACCCTGACGGGACTATTTCCGAGTATAGATGGGATTGGGAAAATGATGGAACAATTGATGCTTATGGGGAGTTAGAAGAATATACATTTGATTCAGGAGAGTATGATGTTAATCTTACTGTTGTCGATAATGATGGATTGAAAAGCAGTTTTATAGACACAATAGAAGTTTTTACTAGCTTATCTGATTCTGAATGTAATGATGGAATTGATAATGATGGAAATGGAAGGGTTGATTTTGAAGATTTCGGTTGTTGGGGGCTTAATGGGCAGGAAACAAGCTTAAATTATGGCTGGACTCTCTTAGAACCAAGACCTGAGGCTTTTGTCTTTTTTGTAAGTACCTCTGGAATTAATGATAACTGTCCTGGATATACAATTTCTCAACTTGAAACAATGAATGAGGGAGATGTTGTTCCTTGTAAAACTCTTGATGGGGCAAGAAGAAAGTTAAGAGATAGAACAGGGGATTGGCTTTTATTGAAAAGAGGAGATGTTTTTAATGATGATTATTCTTATTTAAAGTCTGGTAAAAACGGTTATTCTGAACAATATCCCATAGTGTTCGGAAGTTACGGAAGTTCGATACAAAGACCTATTGTTATTCCCCCCTTAACTCCTACTGCTGAACATGGATTTTTTGAAGGGGCTTCGACAAGAGAAAATTTGGCGATTATAGGGATTCATTTTAAACCAGAAGACGGAGTTCCCACAAATAAAATAGGGATATTTATTACCTCGAGTGATTATTTTAGAAATATTTTAATTGAAGATAATAAAATTGAACGTTTTGTAGACGGTATGATTATATCAGGCACTGGAAGTTTACCAAATCAAGGAATTTATAACGCAAAAATAAGGAGGAATATTATTGTTGATTGCTCTGCTGACTTAAGTACTGCGCGAGCACAGGGAGCTTATCTTCAACATATAGATGAACTTTTATTAGAGGGCAATGTATTTGATCACAATGGTTGGAGTTTGCTCGATCCTCCTGATACCCAGAATCATAATATCTATATTCAAGATCCTGGAAATTTTGAGATTACAACTCTTCCTGTTGTAAGGAATAATATATTCTCTCAAGGAGCTGCAAGTGGTATACAGGTAAGAACAGGAGGAGATGTAATAAATAATCTCTTTACAAGAAATGCTCTTGCAATGCATACTTCTCGTAAGGGAGGAATTATAAGAGATAATGTTATTTTAGAGGGGAGAGATATTGATGCAAATGCTGTAAGAGGTTTTGGTATTACAGTTAATCCTACAGAATTTACATTAGTCGAAAACAATATTATTGCACATAGAAAAATTGCTAGTCAGTACGGAAGAGCAATTTCTTTAGATGATTCTGCTAATGGGGTAACTAATAATCAGATTACTATTCAAAATAATATTGTGTATAATTGGGATGATTTGTTATTTCAAATTACAGATTCGGATAATTTAGTCTATGATAATATCAAGGTATTGAATAATATATTTCAGGATAACAACGGAAAAAGCTTAGCTATTAATCATGTTCCATCTATATTTGATCCAATTAGATTTAGTTATTCTGGAAATAAGTATTGGATTTCAGGATTAAATAATGATGGATATGTTAGAGTAGGAGGAAGCCTTATAAGTTGGGCTGATTGGCAGGTTCAATCTGGAGATACAAGTTCTATCGAACAAACAATTTTTCCTGACCCTGAAAGAGATGTTGAAAGTTACGACTCTTCAATTGGAGGAAGTGGAACATTTGAATCCTTTATTCAGGGAGCAAGAGGACAGAGTAAATTTAATTGGAATGAAGATTATACTGCAAATTCTTTTAATAACTATATCAGAGAAGGTTTTGGAAGATAATTATTTTTTTAGAAAATCCATCTCTTCTTCATTTAGCTTTAATTTTTTTTGTATCTCTGGATTTTTTTGAAGAATTGTCTTTATCATAGTAAAATCTCTACTTGCTCTTTTTATAGAGCAATGTGCGTATTTTGCATATTTTTGTACTATTGTTTTTTTCTTAGTTGTTTTCTGTTTATTAAGCCAAATTTTTAAAATTCTTGTAGGCCTTTCATATTTTGTAAATCCGGTTTTAGGGGTTTTTTTAGCATAAGAGATTCCTGCGGATTGGAAAATATTTTGATAAATTAAAAATCTCCAGAATTGTTGTCGATAGATTCTTCCTCTAAATTTATCTGCATTGGATAAAGCAAAAAACGCTTTTGCAAGTTCTTCATTTTGATACTCTCTGGGGATGTTTTCTTCTATCCATAAGAGAATTTCATCTAGTGATAGAGAGGTATTATCAAATAAATCTAGAAAAGATTCTTTTTCTTGGAAAATTCGTTTAAGAATGTTGAAAATACTTTGTTCTTGATGTCTTGTTTCAAGATATTCTAAATCCGTGCCTTTATCTGCGGAATGAAATTGCAAATCATTTAGTGCTGCCCTTACATCTCCTTGCGATTTTATTGCTATTTGTTTTAGATAGTGTTCGTTTTCATTTATTCCTTCTTTTCCACTAACACTTTCTAATATTTTCGTTATTGCATCTATTTTTAGAGGTTTTAGTTCAACTAGTTTACATTTAGGCCTTAGTTGAGAGAATTTAGATTGCCATACATCGTTTCCTGTTAAGATCAGGGGGTGAGAAGTTTGCTGAATGATTCTTATTAATTCAGAGACCCCTCCTATGTCCGTTCCTGTAACTCCATCAATCTCATCCATTAAAAGGATTTTTCCTTTTTTGAAAAGACTCTGTTGTTGAGAGGCAGGTTTTAAGATTTCTTCAAGTTTTGCTCTATTTCTTAAATCAGAGGCATTTAATTCAAAAATTTCCAAGTTATTTTCTTTTGCAGCTGTAATGGCGAGAGATGTTTTTCCAGTGCCTGGAACTCCATGAAGTAAAATCGCTCTTTTTTTTGGGAATTCTTTTAAAAATTTTTGAATTTCCATAATTGCGGTTTCTTGAGCAATTAAATCAGCATATTTAGAAGGACGATATTTTTCAACAAAAGATTTCATTAAATTATTTTATTTTCTAGCATTATAAATATTATTGTAAAAAAAGAAAGAAAAAGAGGTAAAAAATTAAAATTTATTTAGCGCACTTTTCTGCGTTTGCGTCACAGCCATCTGTGCATTTTTTTCCGCAAGTCCATTCATAACCAGTTCCACCTAGATTGGACATGCAAATAAATTGACAGTTTCCACCTACAGAGGCTGTACAAGTCATATCAAACAAGTGTTGTGAATCACATTTCTTTGATTCGCTTGGTTTTGTACATCCATCACAGATACTCAAGGCAGTTTCGGATTCGCATTCGCCCCCGGTAGCAATATATTGACTACTTGCAGTAGGGGTTTTAGTGCTTGCTAAATCAGTTTGCAAGACTACTACTATTAGGCTTAATAGCAATAGGGATGCAACTGTTGTTGCAAAAACCTTTTTATTTAATTGCATGAAAATATTATAAAGAATTTTTTTATAAATCTATGTTACTACTAGATTGGTAGGTTTTTTAACTCTGTTGTAGAAATTTTACTTAAGGATTATTTAAAATCATCAATATCTGCTTCTTGAATACTGCCATCCCTAGAGACATATAGATTACAATCTTCGTTTAGATGAGGTTTAAGAAATTCAAGTTTTCCGCAATGAGGGCTATCTCCGTCTAAAGGTAGATTAATTAAATGAGTGTCATATCCTGCCCTATTTATTGAATTGTAAGTTGCCAGGGCTTCTGTTGTGTTTCCCCCATAGCTTAATATTAATATGTCGGGCGTGTCATCTTGTAATCTTTCTTTTAAATCTGATGAGCCTGGGAAATGTAAGTTTATCTCTGCATATTCATTTCTTAATTCTCTAAGTTTTTTGCTAGCTCTATCAAATTCTTCTATTTTTCCGTTTAAATTGCCTCTTTGTCTTTCTAAAAAGGAATTAAGTTGTTCTTCAGACGGGACGCTATAAGAGATACTTCTTGCTTCAGAAGAATATCTTTTAACGAAATCATTTTCAGCTGGATTATCAATTCTTTCTATTAAATCTCTTCTTCCAGTATAATCATAATTGTTAGTGTCTTTATTATGAAATGCATTTACTAAATTTGAATTATCTTCAAATTGAATATTCCAACCAAAAAAACCTCTTGAAACAGGGTCTGGCAAATAAGAAACTTTTTCAGGATTTTTTGCAATTTGGTCTAAGATAAATAGAGCATTATTGGAATCAAAAGCAAGTGAAGAGCTGTTTTCATTAGAGTGTAAAAAATCTTTAGGTAGAGGTGCTTTAATTCCCATTGCTTCTTGAATCTCTCGTCTTAAGTCAGAGAAACTGCCTATTTCTCTAATTTCAGGGCTTCCCTTTTCAAAAAGGAAGAATTGGGGGAATTCATTATTTATTAAATCCTCTAGACCATAATGTTTTTTTAATGTCTCTGAAAAGGAATCTAATGTAACTCCAGGGCTCTCAAATCCAAATTCAGGGGCAGAACCATTATAAGAAAAACCTTCTAATCCAAAGTCTGAGAAGACGCTGACTATATGTTTAAAATAAGGTTTTCCATACCAACAAGAGCTACACCAAAAAGCAGATTTTTCTGCCAAAACAAAAGGAGCAGACTTTAATTCTTCATTAAATCCTTGGTAGATAATTTTTAAAATATCCCTTTGGCTTTCATCTCTTGGATTAAATTTTACAACTTCTTCAGGTCCTGTTGAGGTCCAGATGCATCTTGTTTCATTTAAGTTAATTCCATTTTTATAATGCTTTCTAGATGTATCTACTATATGGGATAGGACAGGATGAGTTTCTTCATCTATAGGAGGTTGAGCTATAGCCCCTGATTGATTTCCGATTCTTGGTTCTGAAAAATTTGGAACTTCTTTAATTTGAGAAGTTGGACTTAAGGCGCTTGCAATTACAGAGGCAATAATTGGTATTTTTTTCATTAAAAATTTAATAAAACGAACTTTATATATTTATCTTCCTAAGCCTGCTAAGACAAAAGAGGCTAATAACGATTCTAATTGAACGAATTCATCACTGCCCTCAACAATTCTAAATTCAATTTCTCCTGTTTTTTCTGTAAGTTTGACTTTTATTTCAGGTTCAATTTCAAGATTCCAAATTTCTTTTTGTATTGCTTTAATTATGTCTGTTCCTGAAATTGATTCTGTGAGCATTACATCTAATAATTTATCTTTTGCTTTAACAAAGTCTCCTGAAAGAGCATAATCTAAAACAACTTTGATATCCTTTGGTTTTGTTTGGGAAGAGATTAAATTAATCATTTCTGCATTAATATCTGGGGAGACAGAAGCTGTTGCTTGAAGAAGATTTATTGCTCTTCTACAATCCCCTTCTGAAGATTCATATAAAGATTCAATTGCATCATCTTGGATTTTAAGGTTTTCTTTTTCAGAAATTTTTTTTATTACAGATGCTATGTCTTTTTTTTCTAAAAGTTTGAATCTAAATACAACGCATCTCGATTGAATTGGGTCTAATATTTTTGAGGAGTAATTACAAGACATAATAAACCTGCAAGTATTTGTATAATTCTCCATTGTTCTTCTTAATGCTTGTTGAGCTTCTCTTGTTAATGCATCTGCTTCGTCTAGAAAAATTACTTTAAATGGTACTGTGCCGAGAGCTTTTGTCCTTGCAAAATCTTTTACTTTTTGTCTAACAACATCAATTCCTCTTTCATCAGAGGCATTTAATTCTAAATAATTTTCTTTCCATCTATCGCCATATAATTGTTTTACAATTATTAATGCAAGAGTGGATTTTCCTGTTCCAGCAGGTCCTGCAAATAATAAGTGAGGAATATTCAGGCTATTAACAAGAGATTTTACTCTTTTGACAATTTCTTGTTGACCTACCACCTCTTCAAAATTAGATGGACGATATTTCTCTGTCCATATGTCTGACTGAGCCATAAGAATTTTTAGAGCTACGTGTATTTAAGGTTTATTGTGTTAATTTCTATTTCTCCTAAAATCTCTAACAAACCCTTCTACTATTGCTCCTGTAGATGCGACGATTAAAGAGCTTAATCCTAAAAAAAGAAAATCAGGATCGTTTTCTATAACGCTATTGTAAAGAGAGATTGCAGTTCCTGTTGCGCCTATGGCCATGATAGTTCTTGCAGTAATTATTCCTGCTCTAAAATAATTTTTTTTAGGCCTTTCATATGTTTCATATAAAGCTTGATTATTTCGTACATTTTCAAAAAGATTTCTTCTTTCCATTTTAGAATTACTTAGATCTTTCTCTATGTAAACGTCTCTTTCTCTTCTCTTTTCTAAGTCTTTTTCTTTGCCATTTCCAACGCATCTGGCGTTTCTTTTTCCATCTTCTGGATGATCTTTTCATAATTGATGATAGAAAATAAGGGTTTTTAAGATTATCTATGCGCAGACAAAATTTTCAGAAATAAAGGTATTTAGGTATGGCCCTAGTGTATTATCTAAAAATTGTTGAAGCTCTTGTTTTTTCTGTTCTCTGATTGTTGGATCTGTATCTCCAATCCATCCCCAGATTATTGCACCTTTAACTCTCGGATACAAAAGAGGGATTTCATATTGATGAGCTAGATTAATTTCATTAACGAATTGATCTTTATAGTATTGATTGCTATTATGATAGTGATACCAGGTATAGACAATTATATCTTTATTATATATTGATGCAAGTCTTGAAGTTTCTTCTATGTTGGTAGATACGTAGGCATAATTTTCTTCTAGAGTGTTTGTTCCTAATCCTCCTAAATCTGTTGTATAATAGGGTTGGTAGATACTTGGGAATAATGTATCCGATGATTGCCATAACCAATCTAGTCTATTATTCTGTTCACTTTCATAGCTTGTATAACCTATTGAGCTATCTATGTTCCAATAAATTCTTAGAGGGTATCCGTAGTATCCCCATTTTGCATTAGGTCTAAATTCTTTTGAAACTTCTAGAGTATATTCCATAAATATTTTTGAATATTCATTCCAGCTTGTTTCAGCAAGTTCTAATATCTCTGAAGGGTCTAGGCCAAGATTTTCATTGATATTTTTTTCTTCTGCCCAGGCAAGAGTGGCATCTTTATATCTTTGAGGGGTTTTTTCCCATAGAGGATACCAGCTTTCATAATCTATTACAGCATATCCTTCCCAATCAGGATTTGGAATTTTTACTGCAATATCTAATTCAACTTTTTCTTTATGAGCAATTAAATCTGCATTATGGGGTATTCCTCCATTAATCTGAATTTCGTTTGAGATGTAGGGGTAAAGCCCGAAATATCTCTCTCCGAAACTAACTACTTTATTAGAAATAGGGTAAGAAGAATAATCAGGGTTTGTTTGTCCTGGAGAGGTTCCTACGTTCCATAAAAAAGTGAAAGTTTTACAAAGTTTAGCTTCTTGACAAATTTTAGGGGTTGTGAAGTCGCAAGCCCCTGTTTCTAAAATGGGAGCAATTTTAACGGAGTTATAGCTATTATCCAGGCTAAAAATAAATTTTGAAATTTCAAAGGAATTTGGTATTTTTCCAGATAGGGCTTGTTTATCTGAAAATATGAAATCATCAAAAGAGAATTTTATCTCTTTAATGTTTAGTTCTTGTGGGCCCCTTTTAATAGATACTTCATAAAGATTGTTTTCTTTATTACATGATAGTATTTCTAGATCATTTTCTAAACACCCTAAAATTTGATTTCCCGAGGTAGAGCCAGGATTTTCTTCATCTGAGAATTGATTTAAAAAAGGTTTTAGTGAAATCCAGATTAGTGATAGAGATGCTAAAACTAAGAGAATTAGCAAAACAATAGTTATAATTCCGCTAAGCCCTCTTTTCATTTAAAGTTAAATTAAATTTATTTTATATAGGTTTAGTTAAGGTTATAAGGCAGGAAAATTAATTATTTAATGAATTTTTGGCAAAGTGTTAGTGAACTTATTAGAAATGCAGATGTTATTATAGAAGTTATAGACTCAAGAATGCCTGAGATAGCTACAAATAAGGATGTTGAAAAATTAGTTGAGAAGAATAAGAAACAATTAATTAAAGTGTTTAATAAGACTGATTTGCTTTCAGAGGGTGCTTTGAAAAGGTTGAAGAAAGAGTATAAAGGATTTTTTGTTTCTGTAAAGGATAATCAAGGAGTGAGTGAATTGAGGAATAAATTAAAAATGATTTCAAAGAAAAAGAAAGATGAAGATCTTAAGGTTGGATTTGTAGGATATCCAAATGCAGGAAAATCTAGTTTAATTAATATATTAACTCGAAGGGGTAAGACAAAAGTTTCTCGGAAAGCAGGAACCACAAGAGGGATTCAATGGATTAATTTTTCTAATATTAAGATTATAGATAGCCCTGGCGTTATTTCAAATAATGAATGGAATGAGTCGAGATTAGCGATTATAAATGCAAAGAATGCAAATAAATTAAAGAATCCTGAAAAAGTAGCTTTGGGAATTATAGATATGTTTTTGAATAAAGATCCTAGAGGATTAGAGGAAAGGTATAATATAGAGGTAAAAGGAAAGACTCTTTGGGAAATTATGGATTCAATAGGTCAAAGTAAAAAAATATTTAAGAAGGGCGGAGAATTAGATGAAAATAGAATTTATTTTTTAATCATAAACGATTGGCAGAAAGGCAGATTAAAATTGTGAGGTCATTTTTATTCTTGATATTTCGTCTCTAAAAATTTGAGCCCTATCTTTATCTAGGAGATTTGATATGTCTCTGATATTGGAATTTATTGCCTTGCCGATTGATTTCATTTCTGTGATAATTGTATTTATGTCTTGTTCTTGTAGAGATGTTTTAGATAAGATTCTCCAACCTCTTGCATTAACATTTGATATTGTTTCAAAAGCTAAGACTTTTAGAATATTTTCTTCATCTGTTAATTCATCATATGTAAGAGTCTCTAAAATAAATCTTGATTTTTTCAAGTCTAGTTTTGTATAATCCTTTATTATAAAATTAGTTTCTTTTTCAACTCCGTGTATGATTTCTTTTAATCTTGTTTTTATTAAGGATCCTTCTATTCCTAATTCAATTACTTGCTTTTTTAATTCAGCTGCTATTTTTTCTATAAGCCTGCCTTTTTGTATAGTGATTAGTGCTTGATTTAAGCCAGGAGAATTTCTTAATTCCAAATGATTTAATCTTTCTAGGTTTTTATCAAATAGCTCTCTTTGTTTTTCTAATAATTGGATATTTTCATTTGCTTTTCTTAACAGATGGTCTGTTGATTGAAGGGTATATCTTTTATTTTTATAAAAAATTGTAATTTCGTGTCTTCTTTCTGATATTGCAATGATTAAACCTGAAGTTTGTTTTGCAGCTCTTTCTGCTGCCTTATGTCTTGTTCCTGTTTCAGAGGTTTCAATTTTGCTATTAGGAGTTAAGAGAACATTCGCATATAGTATTTTTTTTAAGTTGGTAGACATTACAATGGCTCCGTCCATTTTAGCTAGTTCTATGAGCCTTTGAGGGGTAAATCTGCAATTTACTTTGAATCCCCCTTCAAAAATATTTAATGAGTTTCCGGTTTCAACCAAAATTAAAGCGCCTCTTCCTGATTTTAAAGCTCCATCTATTGCAGAACGGAAATTAGTTCCTGGAGAGACAACCCTTAATATGTTTAGAAACTCTTCGTTTGTAGCTTTATTATTGTTTTTTGGCAGGATTGTTATTTGGACCTCTTTTTTTGTTTCCATATAAGAAAAGTTTTTTTTATATTTATAAATTTATGTTGATTAAAATTATATCGTAGGGGTATTGTAAATTTCTTTATAAAATGCTCCTGCCGGTTATCTCAAATGAATTTTCGAACCAGCAGTAGCAGAACTTCGCCTACGCTCAGAATAATAAAATGCTCCTGCCGGGATTCGAACCCGGGTTTCCGCCGTTCTCCATTGCCCCAGAAAAATGGGGCAATTGAAACACAATGCTTGTCCTAGAGAGGACTGGAGCTATAGTCTCGTCGACATCACCTCCAGCAATTCGAGAGGGCGGTGTCCTTGGCCTCTAGACTACAGGAGCATATTTCTGAAAACTTATTCAGGTTTAAAAGGATTACTATCGCCTTATAATTTCATTTCCGTCAATAATTGTTGAAGGGCTTCCTGAAATTTTTCCAGCATCGATAATTAAATCTACTTTTTTTAGAATTTTAGGATTTATTTCTCCTATCTTTTCTATCGGTTTTTCTCCGGAAAGATTTACAGAAGTTGTTACAAATGGTTTTTCTGATTTTTGGATTAATTTTGTTAATTCTATTTTTGGGATTCTTATCCCAATTTTTTCTGTTGGAGAAATATGATTTAGAAAATCTTTTTGTTTTTTAATTGTTATAATAGTGTATTTTCCAGGCAAATATTTGTCTATCATTTTTTTATTTGCAAGAGTATTTTTAGAAATCCATTTTTTTGAGGGTGCTATGATAGATATAGGTTTATCTCTATCTCTTTCTTTTATTTTTTTATCTTCTTTACAGCTTTTTTATTTGTAGCATCACACCCTATGCCGTATATAGTGTCGGTAGGGTAGATTATTATTTTTCCTTCTAAAATTGAATCTAAAAAAACTTTTTTTGCTCTTTTGTTAATAGATATGTAAAAATTTTCATTTTAATAGCCCTGCCCGGATTCGAACCGGGGTCTACGGAGCCAGAGTCCGCAATGCTTGACCTCTACACCACAGGGCTTTATTTTAGATATCATTAGTAGATTTTTAAAAGTTTTTAAAGTCAAAATTCAAATATAAATAAATGAAAAGGCAGGGTGCTGTTATTGCTATCTGCCCAATATTGCCTTTATGGTTTGATTCAAAATATTAGTAAAAGTTTATATTTCTATTATGATTTATTTTATTATGTTATTGAAAACTCATTTAGTCATCGGAATTGCAGTAGCGCTTTATTTTTTACCCTTTGTGAATAATGAGGCCTATTTTATTCCCTTGGTAATTATTGCAAGTTTAGCACCCAATCTTGAGTCTGGTTTTTCATCTATAAAAAGGGGATTTTTTAAAATATCTAAAGATAAAAGAGGAATTTTGCATACCTATACTCTTTGCATCTTTATTTCTGTTATTTTCGCTTTATTCTTTCCTAGCGCCGCTTTGCCTGTTTTTCTTGGATATTCCTTTCATTTGTTAGCAGATAGTTTTACTAAACAAGGAATTCAACCCTTTTGGCCTCTTAAGCCAGTTTCGGCAGGAGTGGTTAGTACAGGGGGGTCTATAGACAAGTCTTTATTTGTAACCTTTATCATAATTGATTTAATTTTGTTAATAACTCTTTTATTTAGTTAGTATAGCTAAATTTTTATAGTCTTGATAATATTATATTTTATGTTTGGCATTATAATTTGGGTGGTATTGTTTGTGTTACTTGTTTTTTTTGTAAATAAGTATCAAAATAGGTATCAGAGCTTCCAGGGAAGTCTTTTTAATGGAATTGTAATTGCTTTGTTAGTTTTTATATTAGCTTCAGGAATTTATTTATATCTTAATACAGATTATGATTTAACGACTTATCAAGGAATTTTATCAATATTGAAGACCTATTCTATATGGTTGGGGAGTATTTTTGATAATTTTAGAGGTATTGTTGGCTATGCTGTGAAACAGGACTGGTCTGTAGAAATAGCTAATCTATCTACAGGATGAAAGTTGCGATAATTGTTTTAAAGTTATTATTTTTAGGAGCCTTATTTATCATTAGCAATCATAATCTACATTTAACTCAGGCTGACGAAAGAGAAGTGTTTTTTGATTATTATTCTAACTGGATAGAGAATTTATTTGGACAGGGAACAGAAATAACAGGCTATGTGGTTAAATTTAAATGGCTTCCTACTGAGCAAAATATTTACAATGAGCTAGATAGTTAGGTTTTTATAGAATCTGTTTTTCAAGAATAAATGCCGCAGTAGCTCAGTTGGTAGAGCGCTATCTTGGTATATCTCCAAACAGGTAGAGGTCCCGGGTTCGAATCCCGGCTGTGGCTTATATCTTTAAGTTAAGATTATTAGAAATAAATGAGAAATAAAAGATTTAATATGTTTCTAATAGAATATCTTTTACCTGCCCTTATTGGATTAACTTTTGGAAATTTAAGATGTTTTATTTATGATGTTAATGAAAGACTTATTGTTTATATTGAAGAAGATTCAAGTAAGGTAATGCCTCAAGAGAAATATATGTTTCGCAATTATAAAAGAAAATTATAAATCTTTTTCAAGTCTATCTCTAATATTGCTAAGGGCATTTTAAGACCCCATCTGTTTAATGTAAAAGGACTAATTTCCCCTAAATGGCCTATGATTGTTTTGTCAATGAGAATATTTCCTGTTCTTCCTTCAATAAATCCTTTATTTTTAGACTCCTGCAATCTATATTGCAGATTAAATGAGGAGAATAAGTAGTCTAAATGTTGTTTTGCTTCTGTAAAATTACCAGGGGTTAGGGCTAAAATTAGATGTTCATTTTCAGCTATGCCTGTTTCTGTTTTTTCATCAATCTTGAATATTGTTCCGATTTCAAAAATTTTTTGTGGGTATTCTGTATCTATATTTTCTGAAAGTATTCTTAATGCAGGAATAAATAAATTAGGTCTTAATATTTTATATTCTGTTTTAGAATCTAGCAATTCTATAGGTCTATCTAATTTCATTAATTTTGCCTCTTCTGGTTTAATGGTATGGTAGGTAGAAATTTCATTAAATCCTAAACCAATTAATAGCTCTGCTATTTTTGATTTAATTTTGCTTTCTTTTGTTTCTTCAGCTGTTGTTGAGATTATAGGAATTTCAGGAATAAAATTGTCATAACCGTAGGCAATTGCAACATCTTCAGCTATATCTACTTCATGAAGAATATCTACTCTCCAAGGAGGAGTTAGTACATAAGGAGGTTTATATTCGTGTCCCATTTTTGTTAATAAAGAAGATAATTGCTTTTGACTTAAACTCAGACCTAGAAGTTTATTTATATTTTCCAAGGAAACTTTAATTTTTTCCGGAGCTAGATCAGGAGTTATTGTTTTTTTATCATCCTGTATTTCCATTTGATAAATTTCTGCATCCATATCTGCTAAAGTTGTAACAATTATGTTTAGGGTTTTATTTAATAATTCTAAATCAGAACCAGAACATTCAACAAATACCGATTTTGTTTCCTCTGTAATCCTCCCTGTTTCTTTACTATTTATTATTGGAGGCATTGAAAGAACATTTGATTTTGCATCTATAAAAATTGGAAAAAACTTTTCATTTTTCAATAGATAAGAATATTTTCTTCCAGTAGGTGTATTTTTTAGAATTTGGTGCCCTGTTAATTCTCTATCAGACTCTAAGGGAGTAAATTTTATTTCAGAAGGTTTTTTTGCGGTATATCTGATTGGGAGAGTTATTTTGTCAAGAGGATAAATTCCAATCGCGATTTTCTTTCTATTCCTTCCTAGAGTTATATGAAGTTTTTCTTGTAAGTCTATTATTGATTTTATTTTATTATCATCTAAAGATAGATTTTTGACGATTGCACAAACAGTATAAGGTCGAGTTTGCTTAACTTGCTTTTCCACAGTGACCTTATAATTTTTTTCAGGTTTTTTTGTTAAATATTTCTTAGAATTTGGTTTGTCTAAAAATAATTTAAATGCCCTTATGTATCCTTGAATAGAGATTAAATCTGGACGATTTGGAAAAATTTCTATTTCTATTTCATTTTCATTTAAAGATTCTAGAGGAGTTCCAAATAAGCTTATTTTTTCAATTGTCTCTTTATTTAGTTTAATTTCTTTTTCAAATTCTTTTCTGTTAAATTTTATATTAGTCATATGATCCTTTTGTTTCTGAGTTGTTTAATATCATTTTTATATAATTCCCTTAAGTCTTTTATCTTATGGGCTTCCATCATAATTCTATCAAATCCAGGGCCCCAGGCAAGAACAGGGTAGGGGGTTCCTAATAAAGGGATTGTAACCTCTGGCCTAAATATTCCTGCAGCAATAACTTCCATCCAGGTTTGTTTTTCTTCATTCCAAACAGCCCCTTCTAAACTTGGCTCGGTGTATGGAAAATAAGCAGGCTGGATTCTAAATTTTTTATAACCCATTTTTTCTGCGAATTCTTTTAGATAACCTATTAAATTTCTGAAATTTACATTTGAATCAATAACTATTCCTTCTGATTGATTAAATTCAAATCCGTGACTCCAGTCGAGTGTTTCATTTCTAAAACATTTTCCAATTGAGAAAAATTTTGCAGGGATTTCTTTTAATCCATACAATGTTTTTGCAGATAGAGCGGTAGTATGGGTTCTTAAAATAACTTTTTTTGCATCCTTTTCATCCCATTTATATCTCCATCCTTTTGAGTTTCCTACTCCTGTTTCATGAGCTTCTCTAATCTTAGAGATAATTTCTTTATCAGGAAGTTTTCCTTGAACTTTTTTTATGAAAAAAGTATCTTGCATTTCTCTAACAGGATGGTCTTGGGCAGTAAATAAAGCATCAAAATTCCAAAAAGATGTTTGTGCCATTGTGCCTGACATTTCTTTGAAACCTAAATCAAGCCAGATTCTTCTTCCTTGGTTAATAGACTGATTTACAAAATGTCTTTTTCCCCCATAAATCTTTGGAACTCGGGATTGAATATCATATTTTCTGAATTTTTGCTTTTTTGGAGGATTTTTTATTAAATCAGAGGTGACTTCTTCTATTAGGTTTAATTTAATTTCTTTTCCTGCAATTTCTTTTCCTAGATTTGTAAGTTCAAAACTATATTGAGTCTCTTCTTTTATTTCAATAATATCTTTTCTACTATTTAGATTATTAATGATGTTTTTTTGTTCTTCAGACAACCCTTCTTTTTTATAAGGCAATCTTTCAAGAAGAAGTTCTTCAGGAGTCTTTTCTGTAATATTTGACTTTGGGGTTTTTAGAAAAATTTTTCCATTTTTTATTTCAATAAATTCTTTTCTTTTTAATATTCCAAGAGAGACCTTAAATTCATTTTCTGTTAATTTTACTATTGATTTTGCTTCTTCCATTGAAATTACATTTTTAGAGGATAATAAAGTCAAGAGTTTTCTTTCAGGAAGTTGATTTTTTTTATAGTATATTCCATTTATTCCTAAATCTATTATTATTTCTTTTTTTTGATTTATCTTTAAAATTTCTTTATTTTCCAAGAATTTGAGGGCCCTTAGAATAGAGACCTTATCTAAGTTTGTTTTTTCAATTATCTTTTCAATATCTTCATGTAAGAAAGGGATTATTTTAAGCTCTAATGGAGAGAGTGAGTTGATTATGTTTTCTATTTTTGGCATTTTATTTTAAAGTAAAATGGTGTTAAAAAGCTATTGCTTCTTTTGCCTGAATAGTAGATGCTCCTAAAGATAGAAGAAATGATTGGATTTCTTTTTTATTCCCTAAAACTTTTATTTTCGTTCCTGCTTTTTTACAAACAGAGATATTTTGCTTTATCCGAGAGAGTCTTTTTGCCTTTTCTTCTCGATTTAGTTTTTTTATTTCTTCTAAATCAATTCCAAGAGCGATTTTATTTTTTGTTGCTATTCTTGCTAAAATATGATTAAATCCAGAAATTTCTTTTTTTAATTTGCTTTTTCCTGCCCTCTTTTCAGGTGAAAGAAGAATATCAAAACCTCCGAATTCGATTATTTTTCTATTAAATTTCTCATCCTGGGCTACGATTATGAGAGGTCTTTTTGAGTTCTTTATCTCTTTTTTTGCTTTTTCTATATCTGTTTCAAAGACAAGATTAATTTTCAATTTTTGTCCCCCTATATTTTTTATTATTTAGGAATCTATTTAAATTTTCAATATTTGGGCCAAATAAATATGTAGGAGTTTTATTTTTTTTTATATATTTTGCAGCTTTTTGGTCCAAGATAAAATGTTGCCCGGGCTTGTATTTTATTTTTAATGCCATTTTTTCAAATTTCTTCCAGCTTATTTTAGGGATAAATTTTGCTTTTTTATTTTTTAAAGGGTTTGAAGTGTATAAACCCGAAACATTTGATAGGTTTATGAGTTCTGTGTTGAAAAAATTTGCTAGTTTAGCCGCAGTTCCATCGGTTGTTTCTTTTTTTGCATATCTTAAAGCCCCACAAAAAACAACTTTATTTTTCCTTAGTGCAAATTTTATCTGTTTCATGTTTATTGGAAGGATTTCATTTGCCTCTTTTCCAAAAAATTGCATTAATAATTTTGCATTCATTCTTGTTGCTCTAATCCCTGCTGTAGATTGAATTTCTTCTGATTTTCCTTCTTTCTTCAAGGCAGAGATATATTTTCGGGCTATAGAACCTCCTCCGCAGACGACTATAAATTTATTTTTTGAATAATTTTTTCTCAGAACTTCTTTGAATTTTTTTAATAAATTGTAATCTACTTTATCAGGGATTATTAGAGAGCCTCCTAAAGATATCACCCGAATTTTCATAGCTACTATAATGTAAAGGGTTTTTTAATTATATTGATGGCTAAAAAAGCTTATATAGATTTACAATTTGTGTTTATTATGAAAAGAGATTACCTATTGTATTTTTTTATTATTCTTGCTTTTTTAATTCTTGGGTCTATTTCTTCTAAATCTATCACAGGCACGGTTATTGCCGATTTTGAGGATAAAACTTTTGAAGAGGGAGAGATAATTACAGGAAGTTTAACTATTGATGTAGGGGAGGAGAATTTACCTTTGAGCTCTTTAATTCAGATAAGGCTAGGAGATCAAGTTGAAGAAATTCCCTTATTTGAACTGATTAATGAATTTCAAGAATCTAGGATTTCGGATATTGAATACTATCCTGCTGTTGAGTTGGATTTATCTTTGTTAGCTGTTGAGAAAGTTCAATTAAGCCCTTCGATTATAGATTATTTCACCGGAAGGATTACGGAAGTTGATTCAGGAGTTACAGGAAAGAGCATAGGCATCAGCCAGGAGCCTGAAACGGATCCGGTAAGCGAGGTTAAATCAGGAGGAGGAGGGAGTAAGAAGGTTATAGGGGAAGAGATTGATGTGGGAGTTGTATCTGTTTATTCAGGAGGAAGCGGTTCTGTATCTTTTGAAGATTTAGATGTTATTGATGTTATCGTTAAGGAGGTTAGACTTTTAGATGAAACTGTTATTGATAAGGATTTAATTGAAGTTGAAGTTATTGACAATGAAGTCGTAAGTTTTAAGAGCAATTATAAAGAAAAATTAAAAGGATTTAAGCAAGGAGAATTAATTGAATTTCCATTATCCATATTTAAAATGAGGGCGCAATCTGGAGAGATGGCTGTAGCCATAAAACATTTTAGGGGAGACTCAATTAGGAGTTCTAGGCTTTATGTGCCTTTTGAAGAAGATAAACAAATATCTGTTGGAGATGCTGAAAAAGAGCTTATTGAATTTGTAGGTGCTGGAAAAGATTGTGGAAAAACAATTTGTAGAATTGAAGAGTGTGTTTCTGCAAATGTTGATTCGGGAGAGATATTAAAGGGAGAGGTGCAAGATTCTTTGGTAACAAGAGTAGCCTGTTCTAATTCTTGTTTAACAGAGGAGAAGGTTACTTCTTGTGAAAGAGAGAAAACTGAAAAGATAGTTAGAAGTAAAGATGCAGAAAATAAGATTGAAATTATTAATGAAGAAGGAGAGCCTATTGCAAAATTAGAAATTAAAGAAGATAGATTAGATATTATTTTTAGTCAGTCTTAATTTAATTTTTCAAAAGGTGCTTTTTTTTGAATTGTAAATCTGGTATCTACAAAATCAGAAGTGACTGCTGTTAAAATTAAATTTCCAAGTGCAGCTCTAAATACTCCCCTTATTAGAGGAATTCTTGCTTTCTCAGAAAAGGATTTTATTACAGAGTCTATCTCCTCTTTTGTAAGTTCTATTCTTGTTTTTTGAGGTTGTCCTGAAATTTTAACAATAATCTCTTTTTTAGAACCAAAACATTCTATTTGATTAACTCTTGGGTCTGAAATTAAAAGATTTAATTTGCCTAAATCCATATATCCCGGAAGAGGTTTTATTATTGGGAGAGGTTTTTGCATTTTTTGAGGCATTACTCGAATTGTTTGAGGAGGAATTTGTGGAATAAAAATTTCTTTTCCTCTTTTAATATCTTCTTGAATTAATTTTCTTTCTTCATCTGAAATTGAGTTTTCAATTAGATGTTTTGTAAATTCTCTTAAAAATAGCCATCTTAGTTTGTGCTCCATTTTAGAATCCTGTTAATTTATCTGTCTCTGTTGTCCCATACATTCTTTCTCGAAGTTTCTGTTCCATTAAAGTTAAACCCTTTGCTAAAACTTTGTTTTGTTCTAAAAGTTTATCAATTTTTTGTAAAAATTCGTGGTCTTTTGCAACAGTTTCCATTCCTGGATTTTTTGCAAAACTTTTTGCAGAGCTTTCAAATAATGCTAATAGATGAGTTACTTGATCCGCAAGACCATCAAATTTTTCAATTAAATTAACATGAAGTTTTTGTAACTCTACAATATTTTCAACAAGCCTGTCTTCTAATTTATCTGATTTTGTTTTTTTCTCAGAATTCTTTTTAGGAGTCCTCTTTTTTGGCATTATAGATTTAAGGCTAAGATGTTTATAAAATTATCTAAGGGTAAAGCTTAAAACTAATTAAAATCTAGCTTATCAAAGGGCGCGTAGTTTAATGGTAAAATATCTGGCTCCAGACCAGAAGCTCGGGGTTCGATTCCCTGCGTGCCCATCATAATTTTTTTAGAGCCCTTATTTCTTCATCACTTATGGAAGAGCCTTTGTATTTTGTAGCATAAAGCAAGGCCTCTAAAGCCTTATTTCCTTGTAATTTTGTTAATCCTTTTTTAAAAGCGACGTAAACTATTTCAGGAGAGCGAATAAACTTAAAATTTCCTAAATTTCTAAATTCATTGTTAGAAATTTTTATTCTTTTATGTAATTTTTTAGACATTAATTCTTCTAAATTTTCTGGTTTTTCAAAAAGGGTACGAGTTGTTCTTTCATCAATTGCAATAATATTTTCAACGTTTTTTTCAGATAAAATTTTGCTAAGGGCAAGACAAGAAGATTCTGCATCACTTACTATTTTTATTGATTTGCCCTCTGTTTTTAGAGTTGAATTTATGATAGACATTATTTTTTGAGTTTCTTCACTTAAGGTTTTATCATCTACTCCTATTTTATTGGAAGTTTCTATAATGTTTGATTCAACTAATTGTTGAACTCTTAAGGCGCCTAACTCAAATCTTTTTATTTGTAATGGATAGTCTATTACTTCTTTTTTAACCGCCGGAGTCATTACAATTTTAATATTTTCTGATTTTAGTTTTTCAAATAGATATAGAAGAGAATTCATTGATAAATTTATTATCGGACCCGAATCTAATATTAAAACCTTCATTGGAAGAACTCCATTGCAATTTCAGCCCTTTTTTTCGCACTTATTGTTGTATTATAGGGATTGTTATGTATATTTTTTTGACCAATATATTCTGCTAATTCCCAGGGAGTTATTCCCAATAATTTTGCTGTTTGAGCTAAGGAAATTCCATGTTCATAAAGCCTTGATGCTTTATTTATAGAGGCTTTTCTTATGACATCTTGTATATAGGGTTTTAAATTTGAAAGAGAAGACATTAGCTTTACTATTTTTCCTAAATGATTTCCAAATTTATCTATTTTATTTTTTTCTAAAGCATCTATGGCGAGATATAAAGAGGCTAAAATCTTATTTGCAAGAGAATTCCAGTTTTTAATTTTAAGTATATTTCTTTTTGAAATTATTTTACTTAATGAATAAATTATGACTGCTATACTTATTGAATCTGTATCTTGATAAATAGAAGCCGAATGAATTGTTTGATCAGAAAGATTTTGTAAATTTAATGAATTATCTGATTTTATTGCATGAATTGCTTCATTTAAAATTAAAATTACGTGTTCTTTTTCTTGCATTTCTAATTAAAGTTGTTTAGATATATAAAGATTCTTTATTTTTTTGCTTTAGATTTATATTTCATAAATTTAATAAAGAAGAGTTATTTATAACAGGTATGAATGTTTTACTAGATAGCAGTTTTATTATCTCTTGTGTAAGAGAAAGGATTGATTTTCTTTCTCAATTAGAGGAACAGGGGTTTAAGATTCAAGTTCCTAGAGAGGTATTGCAAGAAATGAAAACCTTAAAATTAAAGAATAAAACCTCAAGAGAGGATAGGCTTGCAATTGATGTTGCACTTGAAATGATTGAAAAGAGAAAAGTAAAAAAAATGAGCATGGGGGATGAGAGTGTTGACGATTTCTTAATTAAAAAGGGAAATGAGGGATATTATATTGCAACTTTAGACGCTGGGATAAAAAATAAAATTCCTTTTAAGGTTATTATTCTTAGTTCTAAAGAAAGAGTTGGAGTAGAAGGAAGATAATTCACGCGAAGATTTAAAAAGGCTTTTTTTCTCAGAATAACAAGATGTTCTATCTGGCGGAAGTTGAGGATCATGTTAGAGTTGAGCCAAGACATTTTGGCTTGCCTACTCATGAGTCTATTGAGAAGCAGTTAAATGAGAGTTATGTTGATTCACTTTCAAAAGAGTTGGGTTATGTGATTTCTGTTGTTAGTGTTGAGGATGTAGGTGATGGAGTTATTATTCCTGGAGATGGAGCTGCATATTATAAATCAAGATTTAAGGTTTTGATTTGGAAACCTGAACTACATGAATTGGTTTATGGTACTATTTCTGAAATTGCGAGTTTCGGAGCATTTATTGATTTAGGGGTAATGCAAGGAATGATTCATATTAGTCAAACAATGGAAGATTATGTTTCTGCAACAAAATCAGGAACTCTATCTGGAAAGAATACGAAAAGAAATCTATCTAAGGGAGATAATTGTATTGCTAAAATTGTTGCGATAAGTTATAAATCAGGTGAGCCAAAAATAGGTTTAACTATGAGGCAACCCGGATTAGGAAAAGTAGAATGGATTGATGAAGAGAAGAGAAAAAAAGAAAAATCAGTAAAGCAGACTGAGAAAAAAGAAAAGAAGGGAGGAAAAAAGTAAATGGCTGCTGAAAAAGCGTGTAAGACGTGTAGAACTATATTTTCAGGATCAAAGTGTCCTAAATGTGGGGGCACTGAATTTACTGATAGCTTTAAAGGGAAAATAATTGTTATAAATGAAGAAACCTCGGAAATTGCACAAAAGCTTAATTTAAAAGATAAAGGAGAATTTGCAGTAAGATTAAGATGAATATTAAAAAAGAATTTAAAAATAATTTATTGAAAAGAATTGAATTGGAATTCGATTATGAGAGTGATAGTAATCCTGGATATGAAGGAGTAAAAAAGGTTGTATCTGAAAAGTATAAGGCTGATGAAGGATTAATTGTTGTGAAAAAGGTTTCTGGAAATTTTGGAAGTAATGAATTTAATGTAATTGTATTTATTTATGAAAATTCTGATGCAATGAAAAAAGCAGAACCTAAACCTAAGGAGAAGGGAGGAAAAAAGTAAATGGCTAAAAAGAAAAAAGGAGCTGATAAGAAGGGAAAGAAACCTCATAAGAATAAACCTAGTTCAAAAAAATATAAATTTTATACAATCGTCGGTGAAAAGATAACAAAAAAGAAGCATTGTCCTAGATGTGGGCCTGGAGTTTTCTTAGCAGATAGAAACGATAGGATTCATTGTGGTAAGTGTGGCTATACTGAATTTATCAGTAAAATTTCTTCTTAATTTAAGATTTTTTTAAAATTAATTAATGTTTAGTTGAAACCCTGGAAGAGGAGGTCCCATCCAACTAAAAAGATAGATGAGGCGTCCTCTTCTGGGGAAAAAGAGGTGATAATAAAGAGTGTTTTTCGGGGTATTTAAACTTTTCGGTGTGTTGTAACTAATAAATAGGAACAAAATAAATTCTGTTGTCTTTCTTGGATAGGTAAGCTAAGTTACTACTTTGTTTAAAGAATTTTATAGATAAAACGAACTTATTATTCGTTAGTTTTCTTTAATACGAACTTATAAAAATAGACAAGCTATTTAAGGTTATTTATTCTAATTTATTTATGTCTAATTCAGATAATGTCGGGGAAAAACCTGAAAAAATAGGACAAGAACAGATTCATGAGCTTTTATTTGGGGAACAGCTTAGTTGGCAGGCAATTATATATGATTTAGTTAATTCAGAGCAATTAGATCCGTGGGACATTGATATCTCTTTTTTAGTTGATAAATATCTAGAAAAGATAAAATTGCTTGAAGAAGCTAATTTTTTTGTATCTTCTAAGGTGCTTTTAGCTGCTTCAATTTTATTAAGAATGAAGTCAGATGTTCTTTTACATCAAGAAATTCCTGGATTAGATGTTATTTTGTTCGGACAAAAAGAAGAAAAGAAATATGTTCAAGAGAGAATTGATTTTGATGAAGATTTACCTGCCCTAATTCCAAGAACTCCACTTCCTAGATTTAAGAGAGTTACATTACCTGAATTGATGAGTGCTTTAGGCAAGGCAATAAAAACAGAAAACAGGAGAATAAAGAGAGAAGTTGTTTTGAAACAGTATGAAAGAGAGGCAGAGGCCGTTTTGCCAGACAGAATGTTGGATTTAGAGGCAAAGATAGCAGAGATATATAAGAGATTATTGGGAATTTTTAAAAATAGAAGCGAGAGATTTCCTTTTTCAGGTTTAGAACATGGAGACAGAGATGAAAAAATACATAATTTTGTCTCTCTCTTGCATTTAGATAGTCAGCAAAGGATTTGGCTTGAGCAAGAAAAAAATTATGAAGAGATTTGGATATGGTTAAAGCATTTATACGAGGAAAAGAATAAAGAGATGTTTGAGCAAATGAGGAGGGAGGCTTTAGAAGAAATTGAAGATATTGAAGAAGCCTTAGAACAACAAGAGGAAGAGGATGAGCAGAACGAAAAAATAGAAGAGATTACAGGTTTTGCTAAGAGGATTGAGTAGATTTTAATTTTTTTATTAATTGTTTTTCTGTTAATGAAGATTCTTGTCCTTGTTTCATATCTCTTAACTTAAATTTTTTTGTTTCAACTTCTTTTGCCCCTATAAAAATTACATAAGGGATTTTGTAGGAATTTGCATAATCCATTGCTTTTCCAGTTTTATTAAATAAAGTTATACAAGAAATATTTTCTTTTCTTAATTGTTTTGATAATTTTATTGTTTCTTTGTCCTTTTCGATTGATATTAAAGCTGCCTTTACAGGTCTTGGATTTATTTTTGTTAATGATGATAATCTTTCTAAGCCAAATGAAATTCCGACAGCAGGGATATCTTTTGTTAAATATTTTCCAACCATTTTATCATATCTACCCCCTCCTGCAATAGAGCTCTTTATATCAGGAGAGGTTATCTCAAATACATTTCCTGTATAATATGAAAATCCTCTCATTAAATAGGGATTAAATTCTGTTTTTAGTCCATAGATTTTTGCTCTTGAAATTAAATTTGAAATTTCTTCTGCCCCGTCAAATAGATTTTTTATAAAGAAGTCTAAGGGTTTTTCCATTAACTTAAATAATGCTAAGATTTGATTTGTATCTGCATATTTTCTAAGATTTGCCTTTATTTCATCTTCACCTAGTTTGTCTATTTTGTCTAGCTCTCTGATTACTTGGTCTTTGTTTTGAATTCTAAGACTATCTAAGATTGCAAAAACTAATCTTTTATTGTTTATCTTTATTGTATTTTTTATTCTTAGTTCTTTTAAGATGTCTGAAAATACAGCAAGGCATTCTGCTTCTGATTGATTTGATCTATCTCCTATAATGTCTATGTCGCATTGAGTAAATTCTCTAAATCTTCCTAGTGTTACAGGTTCGTCTCTGAAGTTGGAACCTATTTGATATTTTTTTAATGGAAGTTTTATATTTGGGTTTTGCTTGAAGATTCTTGATAGTTGAAAAGTAAATTCATATCTTAATCCTAGATTTCTTCCTCCTCTATCTTTTAATCTAAATCTATCTGATACTGCTTCATCTTCTTGTAATGAATCTGACCTCATTAATTCATCATATTCTATTATAGGAGTTTCAACTGGAAGAAATCCGTAGAGTTTGAAATACTTTTCTATTATCCTTCTGATTGTGGCTCTTTTTTGTGATTCAGGAGGCAAATAGTCCTGAAAACCCTTTACTGTCGATGGTTCGAAATTCATTTTAAGTCAACTCCTATTACAATATTTTCTTTGTCTTTTTCTAAATCAAACTTCTTAAATAAATTTAGTGATTTAGAATTAATATTTATAATGCCCATGAATCTTTTATATCCTTTGGATTTATATTCTTCTAAAATTTTAGTAACTAACTGAGTCCCGATTCCTTTCATTTGATATTGTTGGCTTATGGCTATTTCTTCTCCAAAAACTATTTCTCCAGGACACCAATAGTTTGGATTTATAATAATAAAACCTGCAATTTTATTGTCTATTGATGCTTTCCAGATATCACAAAAACTGAAAAATTTAGTTATTTTGAAAATTGCTTTATCTTCTGTCCAGCTTTCATTATAAGGAGGTTTTGAAAATTCCTCTGCGTATATCTTTGCTATTTCACGGATATCTTCAAGATCTGCTTTTTTAATTATAATGTTCATTTTAGTAAAAAGCGGAAGGAGGGAGTCGAACCCTCGTCTCGCGAGCCACAGTCGCGCGTTCTAACCGTTGAACTACAACCGCCATGTTTAATTGAGAATAATAGAGTATAAAAGATTTATTGGAGTTAGAACTAAAGAAATTCCTGCTTTTAGCAGAGATGGGGATACCTCCAAGTGATTTCCATGCTTCTAATATTGATAAATGATTTTTAAACTTTTGGTTTAATTTATATAGTTAAAGGTATTAAAATTAAAATGAATAATAGGATATTATTAATTGGCCTGATGATATTTTTGTTATTTGCTTTTGTAGGGGTTGCTTATTTTTCTGAAATAAGTGGGAATGTTGTTTCAGAAGAGATTAATGAAGAAGGATGCGTTTCTGCGGAATGTACGTGTCAAGATTTGAATGAAAATGATTGCTTAGAACGGGAGTATTGTCAACCTGTCTATAGATTTTCAGGATGTATAGATGAGGTGTGTGATAATCCTAAAACTTATCATAAATGTATACCCAAATAGTTTTAAGCTTGTATTCTATATAATGAATGGTGTTTAAATTTTATGCAATAAAATTATCTGTTGCAATTATCTTTATATTTTTATTACAATTAATTTCTGGATTTACAGACTTGTTTTTGCTAAATCAAAATTGGTATGAATTATGGAGATTTATTACATCTATCTTTTTACACGGGGATATTGCACATCTTTTATATAATTTATTTGCTCTTGTTTTATTCGGAAGTATTTTAGAGAAATTTATTGGAGGTAAGCGATTTTTAATTGTGTTTTTTATTTCGGGAATTTTAGCGAATATAATTAGTATTAATTTTTATACAGCTTCATTAGGTGCGAGCGGTGCAATTTTTGGAATCATCGGGGCTTTAATTATAGTTAATCCAACTACTCCTGTTTTTGCATTTGGGTTGCCTATGCCGATTTTTATTGCAGGGATATTATGGGCTGTTGGAGATGCGATTGGGATCTTTATGCCTTCAAATGTTGCTAACATTGCTCATCTTTCTGGAATGTTTTTTGGAATTATCTTCGGAATTTTATACAGACAGAGAAAAAGTATGAAAAAAAAAGTTTTTATCGACGAGAAAAAAATTAGAAGATGGGAAGATAGTTGGAGTTAGGAAAAATTTAAATAGAATTTTGTTCTATAATTCTTATAAAAATAGGAGGTGTATTGTAAATGGCTGCAAGAAGAGCTGCTCGAACAACAAGAACTACTGCAAGAAGAAGCACAACTGCAAGAACTACTGCAAGAAGAAGCACAACTGCAAGTAGAACTGGCGCAAGAAGAAGCACAACAAGAAGAAGCACAACTGCTGCAAGAAGGAGATAAGTCTCCTATTTTTGTTTTTAATTTATTTCTATTTCTATTTTATTTTTTTAATTAAGTTTTAAAAGAAAAAATGCCCCTGCCGGGATTCGAACCCGGGTTTCGGCCGCGAAAGGGCCGCGTCCTTGGCCTCTAGACTACAAGGGCTTAAGATGATGATGAAATATTGCCTTTTAAAGATTGTGTTTAACTCTTTAATCGTCTCAAAATAGCTATTTTATAGGGAATAGCAAGACATAAAAAGGATTGTTTTCTCAAATATTCATGGTTAATGATTACATATTCGCAGAGCTAATAAAGCGGGGCTATTCGACAGAAGGTAGTAAAAAGGTGTGGGATGTGTCTGATTCAAAGTTATGGTATCTAACTCCTGAACAAGCTCAAGCTTATCTAACCTTTCAGGGTGTTGCTAATTATGGTTCAAAATTAGGTTCTAAGGAAGAGATTTTAATTAGAAATAGTTTAAAGGCTATCATAGATTTAGTTGGAATAGAACCGATTAATCTTGTTGATTTAGGTTGCGGAGATGGAAAGAAAGCAGTAGTGTTTTTAGAATTCTTAAAAGATAAGGCAAAAGTAAGATATTATCCTATTGATATAAGTGGATATATGGTTGAAAAAGCAATTGATAGAATTTCAAAATTAAATGCCGGAGAGGTTATTGAATCTCAATGGAATATTTCTGATTTTGAAAATTTGGAAAATGTTACAGCCTTATTAAATAGAGGGGGTTATAAGAAAAATCTATTTTTGCTTTTAGGAAATACCTTGGGTAATTTTGATATGCATGATATCTTGTATAAAATTAGAAATGTTATGGGGGATGAGGATTTTTTGATTATAGGAAATGGACTTAATAATAATAAAATGGAACAAGGAGTTTTAAAATTCTGTAAGGAAACAAAAGAATATGGCATGTGGTTTAATCATATACCTAAAATGCTTGGGTTTAATGAAGATGAATTCAAATTTGATGTTAGGTTCAAAAATTCAAGATTAGAAGCTTTTCATGTTGTCCTTAAGGATAGAAAAATTGTACACAGAGATAAGGAGATTAATTTTAAGAAAGGAGACGAAATTGTAGAAGGAATTTCTTATCATTTGAAAAAAGATGATTTTATTTCTTTAATGAAACTTTATTTTAATACAGCAAGAATTTATACAGTCGAAGACGATTCTTATGCTCTAGCTCTTTGTCAGAAATAATGAGCCTGCCAGGATTTGAACCTGGGACCTCCGGCTCTCTTCGATCCAGTAAAACTGGAGCTCGACAGAGCTATTGTTCTAACGAACAATCATCATATAAGACCGGCGCTCTAACCAGGCTGAGCTACAGGCTCATCAGAACAAGGGCGTTTAGAGATTATTTAAAGGTTTAGAAATTAGATTTATAAGTCTTGATTTTATCAATTTAATATGTTGATTGGATTAGTTGGAAGGCCCAGTGCTGGAAAAAGTACTTTTTTTAGAGCCGCGACACTGGCAGATGCAGAGATTGCTAATTACCCTTTTACAACTATTAAACCTAATAGGGGAATGGCTTATGTTAAAATTAAGGATTTAGCTGTTGATTTTGGTAAGCATAGTAATCCTAGGGAAGGCTTTGTAAAAGGAGACTATAGATTTGTTCCATTTGAACTAATGGATGTTGCAGGTTTAGTAGAAGGGGCTAGTGAAGGGAAGGGTTTAGGAAATGAATTTTTGAATGATTTAGCAGGAGCAGATGCATTTATTCACGTAGTCGATATGTCTGGAGAGTTAGACAGCGAGGGAAAACCTGTAAAAGATTTTTATCCTGGAAATGATATTGCTATGATTGAGAAAGAGTTGGACTTGTGGTATTTGGGTATTTTAAAAAAAACTTGGGAAAAATTTGCAAGAGGCATTGAAATGCAAAAATCAAAGTTAAGTGAGGCTGTCGCAAAACAATTTTCAGGATTAAAAGTTACAGAAGACGATGTCAAAAAAATTTTGCTTAAGGAAAATTTGAATGCAGAAAAACCAGCTTCCTGGAATTCTCAGGATTTAGTTAAATTTGCAAATTCTTTAAGGAGGATAAGTAAGCCTATGATAATTGCTGCAAATAAAATTGACAGACCAAATGGAAAAATAAATTTTGAAAAAGTAAAAGAAGAGTTTGATTATCCTATAATTCCTTGTTTTGCAGAGGGAGAATTAGCTTTAAGGGAAGCGGATAAAGCAGGATTTATTGATTATATTTCTGGAGAAAATGATTTTAGCATTAAAGGAGAATTAAACGATAAACAAAAACGAGCTTTAGAAGGAATAAAACGAATTTGTCAAGATTGGAATGGTACAGGCATTCAAGATGTTTTGAATAAAGCTGTTTTTGAACTATTAGGGTATATTGCAGTTTATCCGGCGGGTGCAAAATTGCAAGATAGTAAGGGGAATGTTCTTCCTGATTGTTATCTAATGCCTCCAAATAGCACTGCATTAGATTTTGCTTATAGATTGCATACAGATATTGGGGATAATTTTGTAAAGGCAGTTCATGTAAAAACAAAACAAGCAGTTGGTAAGGATTACAAGCTAAAAATGGGCGATGGCTTAGAAATACTGACTAGGTAATTTTAAATATAATTTTAATTTAATTTATCAAATGAAAAGAGGTTTGTCTGGAATTATTACAGTTATTTTACTTATATTAATAACTATTATCGCTATTTCAATTGTTTGGCTTTTTGTTAAACCTTCAATAGATAGTATTATAGGGGGAGAGAATGGGGATGGTCAGATTAATAGACTGGCTCAGTGTGTAGATGTAAAGATTCAGACTGATTTCTGTTTTGAATATGATACAGATGTGGAAGTTAAAGTAGTTAGAGGGGCCGGAATAGGAAATATAGATGAAATTAAATTTAGATTTCAAACAAATAATGGAGATATAATTCTATCTTCAAATGATGCTTCTGGAAATATTCCTGGGGAGTTTGGTTCATCAACTTTCTTATTTGACAAAAATCTTTTCGAAGGCCTTGAAATTATTAATGTAGATATTGCTTTTATTTTAGGAGATAATGTTTGCGGGTTTACAGGTTCTCCTTCTTTATGTACAAGTTCTTTAACAGGAGGCGGAGGGGAGGAGAAACTTATGATTTTGTATTTTTACCTAATGTTGGACATATGTTGCAAATTGCTTTCCCCACAACAAATAAAATTGATGAAGTAAATGCGATAGTCGACCTTGTTAGAACAAATTACAAATTTCATAATTTATGTAAATATCCTCCATATAATACTGTTACTTTTGGAAGTGATCCTTTTGCAAATGCAGGAATGCTTTCTTCATCATGTTCTGGATTAAATTCTTATAAATCAGCTGTAGCCTCTGTTGCAAATAAGGGTTTGTATATGCTTCCAGATTTCTTTATGAATAGCTTATGGGCTGGAGATTTAAGGGCAACTCTTCAAACCTCAGATGATCCTCAATTACGGCAAATTGGAAATGATGCTACTTTGATTGGGTATTTAGATCAACTTGATATTTTAATTGCTGAATTTGAGTCAGGGCAGACCGATTTTGCTACTCTTGCTACTCAATATGACACTTTAGCTGTTAATATTGATAGTAGGCTTTTTACAATTAGTCAGGGTCAGACAAAAGATGGTATTCCTGCAATTGAATTAAGGGAGGGATATGAACAGTATTATGATTGGATTATTCACGAGATGATAACTGCTGGAATTGTCAATGGAGAGAATTATGTTTCTTATTTCCAAGTCGAAAATGAAATTACAGTTCCTCAATTTAATATTGGGGATCCAGATACATTTACAGAGAAATTGCAAAGAGCTAGAAATGTTTTAGATAATAGAATTAATTGGCATGGTTCTGAAAAAACATTATTAGTTTCTGCTGGTTCTCATAGTAGTGTCCCTCCATTATTAAAATGTATATTTGATCCAGAGAGTAGTGGATTTGTTGAATTGAAATATGGAAATGGAGAGTTTATTTCATTAAATTCTTGCGACGGTGCTGAAAATGAAAGGACTTATTTATTTACTAAAGAAGTGCTAGATAATACTGGAGTTTTAAATGATGTAATTGATTTGCATATTTATAGAAATCCGGTAGATGCGTTAGACTATGAAAAAATTGTTTATAATTATCTTAGAAATCCAGATTGGAATAATGGAGTACCAAGATTAAGTGAAGATCCTATAATTTTGGGTTCTGAATACGATGGGCCTGATAGAAGGGTAGATATAAGATTTTTTGATTCTCCTCCCTCTAGCGGTACTGATTGGAGCACTTATAATGACTATAAATATAGAGTTTATCAAACAGAGGATGTTATTTCTAGAGAAGGGGCTTCATTTTTTTCAAGACTAGGATTTATAATGAGGTCTCATACAACAGGACCTGAGGGAAGTGTTTTTGGCCCAATGGGTTTGTATAAAAGGAGAACTGATAATACAGGGCATTATATAGATCCTTATACAAATATGCCTGCTTTTTCTACTTTTGGTTACATGGTTGAATTTAGTAAGAAATTTATGAGAGCAGATATTGAAGGGATGAATGATTATATGTGGGATGATGAATACTTTTTAGGATTAGGATTTGTAGATAGTAGTTTTGTAGGTGTTAATGGAGAGGTTTATCCTGCCATTATTGCTTTTAGTAGATTAGAAAAAACTCCGGTTTCTTTGCAAAATTTATGGAATGATTTTATTTCTACAAGAGGAAATGATCCAATGTATGATTTTTGGAGAGATTCCGTTAATTTTGATGATGATGTCTATGTATTTGGACCAAATTATCCTGACGATACTTATTGGTTAGAAACATATGATAAATCTAAACAGCTTAATCTTATGAATGGAAGAGATTTAGCATCTGTAAATGAAAGTGCTAGAATTTATATTTTTGAAAGAAATGTAGGATAAATTATTTAAAAGAAGTTTATTTTGCATTTTAATGAAGACAAGAGAAGATGCTTTAAATTTATTAAATGAATGGGTTAATTCAGAATCATTAAAGAGACATTGTTTATCTGTTGCTTCTTGTATGGAATCTTATGCAGATAAACTTGATGATGATAAAGATTTATACTGGATAACAGGTTTATTACATGATTTCGATTATGAGAAATTTCCAGATATAAATTTACATCCTATTAAAGGATGTGAAGAATTAAGAAAGCAAGAATATCCTGAAGATATGATAGTTGCTATTTTAGGGCATAATGAAGCTACAGGAATAAAGAGATATGATAGGATGGCAAAAGTTTTATTTGCAGTTGATGAACTCTCGGGATTAGTATATGCATTAGCAAAAGTAAGGGGAGATAATTTTGAAGGAATGACTCCTGAATCTGTTAAAAAAGCTATGAATAAAAAAGATTTTGCTGCGAAAATTAATAGAGAAGATATTAAAAAAGGGATAGAAGAGCTTGGAGTTGATGAAGAAGAACATTTTCAGCTGGTTATAGATTCTTTAACTAAGATAAAAAGAGAGTTAGGATTTTAAGCAAAAGTTTTTAAATTAATTTAAGGTTTTTTTGCCATGCAACACAATATTGAGATGCCAAAGGATTATGTAAGGATTAAAATTAATGGTAATAGAAAGTTAGTTGACGAGCATATAGGCTCTCATTGTTTAGGTTTGCGCAGTCAGATTTTTCTTTATGGTAGAGATTCTGTCTTGAAAGATAATTATAGAAAAACAATTGAATGGTTAGGACATTTACAAAGAAATGATAGTTGGCAGGGAAATTCTATACAAACAGTTGGAGATGCGTTAGACGCAATTGCAGATGGAGTTATTGAAGATTGGAAAGTTTCTAAATGGATACAAGATGGTTATTTTTGGAGAGAAATAGAGAAAGAAGCTGTCAGAGAAGGCTATCCTGGATTGGTAGAATTTTTAGATTAAATATATTAATTTAAATTTCTTTTAATTTAGTGATAATTTTTGTTAATGTTAAGCCAGGAAGTAAAGAAAATAAAATAATTAGGCTTTCTGAAAATGAATATGAAATTAGAACAAAAGAACGAGCTGAGAAAGGAAAGGCAAATCAGGAAGTTATAAGAATCCTTGCTCAGGAGTTTAATGTTGATAAAAAACAGGTAATTATAAAAAATCCTTCTTATAGAAAGAAGATTATAGAGATAAAATGAAGTACGAATATGCAGAAGATTTACAAAATAGGATGGAAGAGATTGTTAGAATTTTAGGAATGGGTCATATAGATGTTGAGAGAGTTAAGTGTTTTAGAAGTAAAGGAAGTAGTACAAGAAGAACAATTGCAAGATGTCATACTATAGGAAAGTTAATGCAAAAAGCAATTGGAGTTAAACCTCATTACGCTATTGAATTTTTAGAAATTTTTGAAAAATTAAGCAAAATGGATCAAGATAAAGTGATAATCCATGAATTAATGCATATCCCTAAGACTTTCGGAGGAGGTTTTAGACAGCATGATTATGTGTGTGAAAAGAATGTTGATTTAATGCATGAAAAATTTGTGAATTTAAAGAGAAATTCTTTGTAAGAGAACCGAGAGAAATGCTTATAAATAAGCTTTTTCATTTATATTTAAGTTAGAGATTAGTTCTCTTACAGAAAAAAAGAGGATGGTTCATAAAAAATTTACTTATAAAAATGGGAAGAGGTTTGGCCCATATTATTATGAAACTAAAAGGGTAAATGGAAAAATAATTACTAGATATCTTGGGCTTAATCCTCCTGAACAAAATAAAAATTTTCTATACCCTTCTTTATTCCTTTTAGGTTTAGCAGTTCTCTTACTATCGGGATTTTATTTTTCAGGCCTTACAGGAAAAGTAACGCTCGATCTAAAGACAGAATATAATATAGGAGAAACAATTATAGGAAATTTAAATTTAAATATTTTAGAAGGGGAATTGATTCCTAGGGATTCTAAGATTCTTGTTCTTTTTAATGGAGAAGAAAAAGAGTTTATTTTGTCTGATTTAGTTGATTATGATTCTATAGAAGGAAAGTTTTATGCAGAGAATCTAAATTTAAGTGGAGAAGGAGAGGGTTTTGGTTCAATTGGAGAAAAAGTTATTTATCCTGAAATTGAATTTCAGTTAAAAATAGTTGAAAAAGAAAAAGATAAAGAAAAAGAGGGTAAGGATGAAACTAGTCAAGATGAAGAAGATATAGATTCTAGTGAAACTAATAATCAGGATGATGTAGACAACTCCCAAGATGAATCTCAAGAGAGTGATGAAACTAGTCAAGATGAAGAAGATAATTCTAGTGAAGCTAATCTAGATGAGTCTAAAGAGAATGTTGATGCTGAAAATGAAGAAGATAATTCTAGTGAAACTAATAATCAGGATGATGTAGACAACTCCCAAGATGAATCTCAAGAGAGTGATGAAACTGTAGATGATTCAAATCAAGATGAAAGTGATAACTCAGAATCTTCAGAGGATGCTGGAGAATCAGAAAGTGAATCTTCTCCAATTACAGGGGGAGTGATAAATGAATTAGGTTTTATCTATGGAGAGGTTTCTAAGGAGGAAAGTTTTGAATATGAAATAGGAGAGAGGGATGTAAAAATAGTTCCTGGAACTGTTAAAATAGATGGAGAGAAAGTTGATGAGGCTTTATTGAAACTTAAGATCAAAAATGGAATCTTAGAAGTATCTACTGATTATGAAATTATTGAAGAAGGTTTTGGAGATGAATTTTTAGGAGAAGATTATATAACTTTAACAATAGATATAGAAAAATTTAATTTAATTGCCTTAAATGATAGTTTAATTAATATTAGATTAGTTTATGAAAATCAAACTATTGTTGAAGTCGAAGAAGATATTTCTATTAATGTAGATGAATCGGTTAAAAATGAAAGCATAGATTCAGAGATTATAATAGAGAGTAATGTTACAATAGAATCAAACGTTAGTGTAGAAATATTTCAATTTGAAGCGGTTCTAGGTCAACCTGTTAAATGGAAAAAGAAAATTGATTTAGAGAATGGTCCAGCTATAGTTAATGTTGAATTACCAAAGAAAGCAGAAAATATTACTATTAAGAAATTAGATGAAAAAGAGGATGAAAATTTAGAAATATTAAATGAAGTTAGTATAGGTATCACAGGAGAGGTGACAGCTGATTTAAATTCAGAAAAAGAAAGCAATCTAATAGATTTTATTAAAAGAATATTTAGTTTAACAGGTTATGCGGTTGAGGATTCTCAGGAAATTGTTGTTGAGTTAAATGAAACTGAAGATGCAGTCGAGATAGAATATTTCACAGAACCTCCTAGAATTGCATTTGAAGAAGAGTTGGAAGATGGAAAATTAATTAAAGTTGCCGGTTCTGATGAAGTTCATTATAAAGATGTTCTAATATTTTCAGAATTAAATGAAAGCTTTGGTTTAAAAGATAAGAATCAAATTAAGATTTACTGGGAGGAAAATAATCAATTTTTAGAGGCTCTAAATATAGAGGATTTCAATAACAATAGCATTTATGATTATGTCGAGTTTATAGCTCCTCAATTAAGTAATCAGACATTTAAGATAATTGTTATTACAAATGCATTATACTTAGACGTTAATAGAAGCATTATTGCAAATATTTATCCAGAGGTTAAAGATTTAGATGAGGTTTGGAGTCCTACTATAAATTCAGGGGAATATGTTAGAATTAGTTTTGAGCAAAATTTAACTTCTGATAGAGATATTACTGTTTATCCTAGAACTGTTTCAGGAAATCCAAGGATTGAAATTTATGAGATAGATGGAGCGGAAATTATTGCTCAATTTAATTCTTTGAATGATAATGAATATAATAAAGTCTTCTTAGATGGATTACAGGGAAGTCAGGATAGATTTGATTTAAAAATTTTAGATGGAAGTGTTGAATTTGATCATATAATTGATCCTGTTAGTGATACTTTACATTGGTGGACTGAAAATGGAGAGGTTACATTAGGAGCATCAACAACAACTTCGGTTGATTTATCTAAAACAGTTGATACAAGTAAGGCATTTATTTTATTATCTAGAAGGGCAGGGAGCGCTCAGGATGAGCCTTCTGATTCTGGAGCTTATGCAGAATGGGTTAATGGAGGGAGATTTAATTTAGTTAAGTCTAGTAGTGAGGCAGGAGCTGTTTATGTATGGCAAGTAATTGAAGGACAAAACATAGAAGTTCAAAATGGAACTCAAGCTTATTCCTTAAATCAAAATTCTTTTGATATTACGATAAATGCAGTTAATACAGCTAATACTGCTGTATTCATGACATTTGGAAGCTGTGGAAGTACTACCCCTAGTAATAATAATGAAATCTTTTGGACAGGAAGAATGACAAGCTCTACTAACTTAAGAATTTCTAGAAGTGATGGGGGTGCTTGTGCTGGTTCTGTGGCTTATTTTGTAGTTGAATTTAATGATGGGACTAGTATTCAACAGGGCTCTGTTGCTAGTATTGGTTCTTCTTATAATGTTGATATTACATCTATTAATTCAAGTAATACTTGGTATTATTTTAGCTCTGAATTTGATTCAACTGCTGTAGGATTAGATGACACTGGTGTTAGATTAACGCCTTATTCGCCTACAAGATTTACTCTATCTAGATATGCTAATGGGGGAACTGCTGCTGTGTATTGGTATGCTATTTCAACTCCTGGTGCTTGGGTTCAGAATGGAACTTATTTTGCAATGACAAACAATGATGTTACTATTTCTTCTGTGGTTGTAAATAGATCTTTTAGTTTAGAGTCTTTTGATAACAGTGGAGGAGGAACGGTTTATGCAAATTCCATGGGCACTTCGCAAATAACAAGTTCGACAAATCTTCATCTTCAAAGAGCTACGACTGGAAATACAGAAAATATGGACTGGCAAGTAATAACTCTTCCAGAATATTATTCATCAGGAGAGGATACAACCGCTCCTTTAGTTACAATTAGTACTCCTCGAAATAGCACTTATAATTTTACTAATTTTCCTTTAACATTCAATGTTGAGTTAAATGAAGACGGAGATACTGTTCTATTTTCTATTGATGGGTTAGGAAATATTTCAATGGAAACTTCAGATAATAGAGTTTATACTTATACAAATAGTTCAATGCTCTCAGGTTCTTACACGTTTAGAGTATTTGCAAATGATACTGCAGGAAATAAGAATTATACAGAGTCTGTAATCTTTAGTGTTAATGATAGTCAAGTAATTAATTCTTGTGGAAGTATAGACCTTTCAGGAGTTTATACCTTAGGCTCTGGATTTTCAGGTACTGAAAATTGTTTAGAAATCGCTTCTGATAATGTTCTTTTAGATGGAAACTGGCAGACAATTTCAGGAGATGGAGGTTTAGAGGATGTTGGAATTCTTGTCTCTGGCCTGAATAATGTTACTGTTAAAAATTTGAACATAAGTAATTTTGGAATTGGAGTGTTTTTTAATGAAACAAATAATTCCTTAGCAGAAAATATTTCTGTGAGTTCGAGTACTAAGATAGGGCTTTACTTAAAAGATAGTTCTTTCAACACTCTTTCAAATAGTACTATAAATCCAAGCTCAAATACAAAAGCAATATTAATAAGATTAAATTCTATTAATAATACCCTTGTAAATACAAATATTACTTATTCTGACCCTTCAAATCCAGATGTTGGAGATATTGAAATTGCTGATTTAAGTGGTGTTGAAGTTCTTAGTCTTGTTGATACTCTTTTGAAAAATTATTCTATAAATGGTTCAGGAGTAAAGCTTGATTATAAATTAACTGGAAAAGGAAGAGTTCAATTTTTAGATGCGATTACAGGAGTTGGAGGCGATTTTGAGAGTGATGTTTTAATTTCAAATAATTTAATATATGTCAATCCAAGTGTTGAGGGATTAAATAGGCCTGCAACTATTACTCTTTATAATATGCCTGGGACATTTAGTAATCCTATTATCTATAAAGATGGGGTTCAGTGTACTGATTGTTATAACTTTACCTCTTTAAATGACGAAACAGTTATTTTCAATGTATCTGGCTTTAGTACCTATACTATTGATGATGTTTCTGCTTCTGGGATTTTAGTTAATGTTACTGCTCAGAATAACTTTACTCATTTAAGTATACATAATAGTAGTTTGTACAAGGATTTACAAATTTATTATTCTTTTGATGCAAATACCTCTGCTTCAAAAGTTTATGATTATACCTCTTTAGGAAATGATGGAACTCTTTCAGGAGCGGTAAGATATGCAGATACAGGAGGTGTTTTTGGAGGGTATATGGAATTTGATGGTACTAATGGGAATAGAATTTCACTCTCAGGAACAAGCGTGGATGGATTTCAATCAACTAGTAGTTTCTCAGTTTTAGCATGGATAAAGACTCCTGGAATTGGTTCTGATTCTATGATTATTGCCGATTATAATCCAGGAACAAATAGAGGATGGGCTTTGTATATAGATCCTAACGGAAACTTAAATTTTGTAGTTAGATATGGGGCAAGTTTTTCAAGATGTATTACCTCGTCAGTTGTTAATAATCAATGGCATTTTGTTGGAGGGAGTTATAATGGTATAGATAAAAGGTCTTCTTGTCAGGTTAATTCTGCTGTTTCAGCTGGTGGGGTCTATACTGGAACTAATTTTGCAGTCAACGCAGTTGCTCCTGCAATAGGAGAGCTACATTCAACTTCAAGTAGCGTTGCTCGTTTTGATGGATTAATAGATGAAGTTATGATTTTTAATAGAACTACTACATATAATGAGGCAATGGCCATATTTCAAAATAGCTCTCCTAGGTTCTTTTCTACTGGAAGTCAGACCTTTGTAGACTTGAATGTATCTGAAAATGGTGATGAAAACATGCTAAATATTAGTCTAACTGAAAAACTTAATTTTGACCCGGTTAATTTCACAGTGAGAGTTGGGAATACAACTTCAGGAGCCTATGCTTATGGAGATGAATTTCAAATTACAAATGGGCGGGCAAATAATATTCCAATAGGGAATCCAAATAATATTTCTGTTAGTTTGATATTTCATTCAGATATAAATAAATATTATTCTCCTGTTTTAGTTGGAAGTATTAGTTTAACTGGCTGGTCTAGTGTTGCTGCAGATACAACCCCTCCTGGAGTAACTATTAATTTTCCAGAAGCAACTACTTATTACAAAGTTGATTCTCCTTTAAACTTTAGCGTTAGTTTAACAGAGTCTGGAAATGCAGAATTTAGCTTAAATGGATTAACTAATTATACGATGTATGCTTCTGATGGAAGTAGAGCAGGATTGGAATTAAATCTGACAAATAGTTCAATGGTTACTGGATTTTATAATTTCTTAGTTCATGCTAATGATACTGTAGGAAATAAAAACTATACTGAAAATATTGATTTTACTTACAATGAGACTGGAATTGATATTAATTTTTCTAGTCCAACTCCCTTTGATGATTATTTGACTTCTGAGTATATATTTGTTAATTTCACGACAGGGGAAAATCAAGGATTGCATTATTCGTTTACAGATTTAGATAATTCTTTAGTTTTATGGCTTCCAATGGAATATGTTAACGACAGTTTAGATCCTACTGATTTTAGTTCTTATAGTAATAATGGAACTGCTGTAGGTTCGGTATTAAATAGCTCTGGAAAGTTTGCAAAAGCGTTTGAATTTGACGGAATAAATGATTATATCTCTATTGAAGATGATGATACGAGTCTTGATTTAATTGAAAACTTTACTTGGTCTGCTTGGGTATATCTTAGAAATAATGACAATAGGTATATTGTTTCTAAGAAAGCGGGTATTGACGGAGCAGGTTTAAGAGTCGTATCTGGAAATTTGTACTTCTCTGATTTCGGAGGTCAAGATGTTTTTGGAAGCCAGACAATAAGTACAAATACTTGGTATCATGTTGCCTCTGTATATAATGGGACTACGGTTAGCTTATATGTTAATGGGGTTTTAGATATAAATAATAGTCTTTCATTAAGTGTTGAAAGTTCTGCTAATTTAATAATCGGAGCTGAATCTGTTTTAGATGCAAATCCTTTCCAAGGAATGATAGATGATTTTCTAATGTTTAATCGAGCTTTAAGCGCGTCTGAAATAGCGTTTCTATATGATTCTGGAACTAATAAATATGAAAATAATTTTTCAGTCAGTTACGGGAGCCATAGTTTTAAGGGATATGTTATGAATGATGTCGGAATAAAAAATGAAACCGAAACTTTAACTTTAACAGCTAGACCTGAGCAGGTTATTATTGAGCATACAACAGATTGTTCTGGGTTATATGGAAATGCAACTTTATTTGACTATGGATATGATTGCGAGGTATCTGGATTTAAGTGTGTTGGATTAAATTCTGATTTAAATATAACAAGTACCGGAAGATTGAATTTGAATAATAGCTGTATTGTTGAGTTTAATACGACTGATGGAAAATATGGCTTATATTTAGAGGGTGTTTTGAATTTAAGTGGAGCAAATATTACTAGTTTGAATTCAACAGATAAATTTAATCTAACAATTAATAAGGTAAATACAGATTTTGTAGACTCTTTTGGAAATGTTAGTTTTGCAAATATCTTTAGTTTGGATTCTATGACTAATATTAGCGATAGTAGAGTTGACTTTAATTTAATAGATGTTAATGATAAGGTTATTTTACTTAACTCTACTGATTTTAAAAGTTATACTCTTGATGGTGGAATTTTAGATAGAAGATTTAGGCTAAACGTTACTGTTAGAGATGATTCAAATATTGAAATTCCTAATGTCAATGTGACTATGTGGAACGTTACAGGAGATTTAATTCACTCTGGTTTAACTAATTCTAAGGGAGCTATTTTTAGAAACTTAACTGAATATATTGATGAGGGTGATGGAAAGAGCTTTTGGAATAGTTATGTTATAAATTATTCTAAAGTCGGATATAAAATAGCTAATTCTAGTGTTCTGAATATAACCTCTGATTATAATTTGGAATTGACTTTAGAACTTTATGATACTATTGTTGTAAGTTCAATTGAAACTCTGGCAGAGATTTATACAAGAGTGGGAGATAGTTTAGTATTTAATAATTTAAGTGACGGTACAAGGCCTTGTAGATATGTTAGTAGAGCTTCTATAAATATAACATCTGGAGGGGAATTGATATTAGATTTCTGTAATTTAGAGTTTAATAATACAGATACAGATGGAGAATTTAATCTTTATGTTTCTGCAGGAGGTCATCTGATGGCAAATTATTCAAATATCACTAATTTTAATAATTTAAGGAAATATGTTTTTAGAGCTGTGACCGATTCTGAATTGACTTTAAAGAATTCTTATTTTTCTTCTTTAGGAGAGACAGAAGCAGAAGGGAGTAGGGGATTTTATCTAAACACAACAAATGTAACCTTCATCAATAATACTCTTTTCAATGCTTATGAAGCTGATATCGAGATTTCTTCGAGCAATATCATCCTTTATCAAACAAGATTTTTAGGGGGGGCGTCTATTTATAATGTATATTGTACAAATTGTAAAAACGTGTCTATTGTAGATTCAAATATCTCTAAGTCCACGCTTTCAAATATAGTTGTTTTAGATAATGAGGATATTAATTTTATTAATTCTAATTTTTCCTCATATAATGTTCAGACAGGGGCGACTCTATATAAGAGATGGTATGCAGACAATTATGTTAATGACAGTGATAATGTAGTTCTTTTAGAAGCAATAGTTGATTTTTATAATAATACTTTAGCTTTAACAGATTCAGGTTTAACAAATTCTAGTGGAATGGCTAGGTTAAATATAAGTGAATATATTGTTAGCGGTACCGTAGGAGGGGGAGTTAAGAATTACCAAGGCAATTATACGGTTAATGCAACTAAAAGAGGTTACTCTAATGAAGAAAAATCAGTCAATGTTACAGATAATTTTAAATTGTCATTTAATACTCTACAGAATCCTTTTCCTTCAATAGTGTTAAATTCACCTATCGATGGGTTTACTGGATTTAATTTCGGAGATTTAAATTATACCTTAAATGTAACTGCTTATGACGCCTATAATGATTTAATGAAAGTAAAAATTTATGGAATTAATGGGAGTTATTTTGCAGATCTATACAATCACGGATTAATTTACAAAGGTTCTAGTATTGAAAATGCAACTGAAATAAACTATAATTGGACTTCACCTATTGCAAGACCAGATGATAATACGATTTTGCTTATGCATTTTGATAATGAGTCTAGGCTAGGGGAGAATTCTAGTTATATTAGAGATTTTAGCTATTTAACAAATAACGCTACAGTTTATGGAGATGTAAGACCTGTTCAAGGAAGATTGGGAGGAGCATTTGAATTGGATGGATTAGAATATGCAGATTATATTAAAATTCCACACTCTAATATTTATAATGTTGATGAAATGACAATTATAACCTGGATAAAGCCCTATGATTCAAGGATTAATGAAGGATATATTTTATCAAAAGATGATACTAATTTTGGAGCAGATAATGGTTTTTGGCTTAGGTTTAATTACAAGCAGAATTATACAGAATTTGATACAGGTCAAAATTCTCCAGTTAGTTCTAATGTAAATTCAATTGTAAGGAACCAATGGCAACAAATTGCAGTAACTATTAATTCAACCACTATTATCTTTTATGCTAATGGGCAAAATATCGGAGACCACATTGGGAGTTATTCTTTTGTTGATAATGCAAATGATCTATTTATTGGAAAAACAGTTGGATTAGGAGGGGCTGCGGGTGCTCCACTGGGCTATAATGGGAGTTTAGATGATTTAATTATTTATAATAGAAGTTTAAGTCATGATGAAGTTAATGAGTCCTATTATCTACAGAGAGGCTCTTATATTTGGAAAGTTAATGTTACAGATACAATAAATAATAATATTGAAAGTGATCAGAGGCAATTTAGAATAGGCCCTATAAATTCAGGTCCCTCTAATCCTACACCAGAGATAAATTCTACTGATGGAAGTAATAAAACATTACAAGACTTAAATTGTTATGATGTATTAGTAGATTCTGATGGAGATAGGATGAATGTTACAGTTGAATGGCACAAAAACTCACAATATCAGTTTAGTTTACAGTATAATGATTATGAGAATAGTACTTTCTTTAATGCTGTTTTGGATTCGGGAAATACAACTAAAGGAGATATTTGGACTTGTGGAATGAAGTTATTTGACGGAATTGATTATAGTGAATTAGTAAATTCCACTGAAAGTGTTACAATTTTGAATAGTCCTCCACCTATTCCAACTTTATTAAGTCCTCTAGATAGTTCTACAACGACGAATAGGCTTCCTACATTTAGCTGGGGAGGAGTTACAGAAGATGATGATGGAGATGTAGTTTTGTTTGAGTTGAATATTAGCTGTTATAATTTAGCAGGAGGGGTTTGTGCTGGAAGTGGAGATGATAGTAGATTTTATTCAGGATTATCTTCAACATCTTATACATTATTAGATGAATTGAAATACTTTATTGATAACGGAGATTATTATAATTGGACTGTAAGGGCCACTGATGGGATAGATCCTAGTGATTGGTCTCAAGAATTTAGATTAAATGTCACCTCTTTGGTTGAAATTAGTTTGCCAAATAATAGTGTTGAATTTGGTGTAATCTCTCCACAAGGAAATAGGAATACTTTAACTAATGACCCTATTCCATTTTTAATTAGAAATGATGGAAACGTGTTTGTAAATGTGACAATAAGGGCAACAGATTTATGGGCTAAACAAGCAAATCCAAGTGTTTATTATCAGTATAAAGTAGATGAAAATCCCTTGGAACCTAATTCATTTAATTCCTTATTATCTAGAATTTTATTTAGGAATATGCCTTTAGATAGTTCGCCTGAATTAGCTATTGCAGAACTAAATTATAGTGATTCTACAGATAGTGTGGAAATTGATATTAATATTACTGTTCCGTTTGATGAACCAGCAGATGTAAGGAGTTCGACTGTAACATTTACAGCAAGTTTAGCAGAATGAAATCAAAAATAATTCAAGGGATAGACTTTATTTTAATAGTTGGAACTTTAATTGGAATATTTTTATCAGTAGGATATGTACAGCCTTTAGTTATTGGGCCGATAGATGGTTTTGAAACAACAGAGAGTGTTTTATTTGAGTTTGAAAAGGCAAATCTAATTTTAATTGATGATAATTTAGAGTTTACTTCTCCTGAAAAAATATACGCTGAAAATAATTTAGTTGTTAATCTAAAACCAGGCATTTATTATTGGAAAGTAGAAGGGGCCTTACCTGGAGAAATAAGACAATTAACGATAATTTCAGAGATTAGTTTAAAATTGAAGGAAAATGAAAATAGTTTTTCTCTTGTTAATTCAGGGAATACGAGATTAAATGTTGATATTTTTGAGGATGGACGAAAAACAAGGGAAATTATTTTAGAGGTCGATGAAGAAAAAGGAGTTATTGGAACTAAATTCATAGGAGGGAAAGATGAATAAATTCCTTTTGATATTTTTAATCGTCTTTTTATCATCCAATGTAATTGCGATTGGTATTACTCCTGGAAGAACAACCTTTGATTTTGAACCTGGTTCTATGAAGGAAGTTGAATTTACAGTGGTAAATTCAGATAATTTAGATATGAATGTAATTGTTCTTATTCAAGGGGATTTAAATGAAAGTATAGCTGTTTCAGAGAATTCATTTAAAATGGCAGCTTCTGAAAAGGAAAAGAAGTTAAAGTATACTTTTACAATGCCTAATGAATTAAAGCCAGGTTTGCATAAGGCAGAAGTAGTCGTTATTCAACTTCCTGAAAAATCTGGAACAAGTGATGCGTTTATTGGGGCTGCGGTTGGAGTTGCCACTCAGATTCATATTTACGTATCTTACCCTGGGAAATATGCTGAAGGAGAAATGAATATTGTCAGCGAGTCTGGAAAAGTTAATTTTGTCATTCCTGTTCATAATAGAGGAGATTTAGATTTAAAGAAAGTAAAGGCTAAAATTGATATATTTAGTCCGGTAAATGAAAAAATAGCTAGCGTTGATACAAATGAAATTTCTTTATTAAGTGGGGAAAGGAGAGAGGTAGTTGCTAGTTGGCAGTTAAGTGTTTCTCCTGGAACTTATAGGGCAGTTGCAACACTTATTTATGATGAACAGACTGCGAAAATTGAGAAACATTTCGATGTTGGAGAACAGATCTTAAAATTAGATCAGGTAGAGGTTAATGATTTTGTTTTAGGAGGAATTGCTAAATTTGAGATGCTTGTTGATAATCAATGGAGTCAAAATATAAATGCCTATGCACAAATGCTAGTATATAATAAAGAGGGAAGTGTGATGGCAGACTTTAAGTCTGCTAATTATGATATTCCTGCTTTAGATAAAGTAATAATGGTTGCATTTTGGGATACTGCAGGAGTAAAAACAGGAGATTATGACGCTTCAGTATTTTTGAGATATGGAGAAAAATCCGATCAGCAAGACTTAAAACTAGAGGTTTCAGATAGAAAGATTAATGTCTTTGGAGTTGGTTATGTTATTTCTTCTGAATCTGGAGGGGGATTGTTTGAGAATAATTTAGTAATGGTTTTGATAATAGGGATAGCTGTATTAATATTAATTAATTTAACTTGGTTTTTGGTATTAAGAAAGAGATTGAAGAAGTAGAATAATTAGAGCATTAAGAGAGAGTGATAAAGGTTAAGAGATTCCAGCAACAAGAATAGTAGACTTTTTATTATCTTTTTATTAATATTAGATTAATGAGAAAGAAATAGAGGGATTTTATTAGGGGGAATAATAATTTTAATAGCAGTTAGGAATAGATGAATTAGATGAAGAGTTTAATATTATTGATAGATGAAAAATATTTTATAACCTATGAAATAGGCGTTTAATAAAAAATAAAACGTTCTATGTAGCGATTATATTAATATTAAATAGCCAGAATTTATAGGTTTAATAGACTTATGTAATTGAGAGATGTAACAAGAAGAATTCCAATAATATTTATTTTCAAGAGTAAGCTAGTAATTTAATGATTGATTAATATAAGAAACTAATAATTAATCCACCGATAGGTTCTGCTTCAAGAGGGTTTAATATTTTTGGTTTTGCTTTTGTATTTACAAAATTAGGGGGAATTGCACCTGCATATCCATCGGTATATTGAGGGCCTATTGCAGGAGAGCCTCTTTTAGGTTTTCCATTTGAGTCTAATAAGGGGTCTGCTTCGATATTATTTATTCCTATCCCTCTATCCTGCAAGCTATCTGTGTCAATGTTCCATTCAACAAACCCTGTTGGAGAGTTCATCCCTAAATATAAATCTGCTCTAAAGGTAGTTCCGTTTTGAATAATCCAGTCTGAAAAATCATCATTTCCTTTGAATATGGGGTCTCCTGAATCATTAATTGCTAAAGGAGCGTCAATAACTATTTTTGTTAATTCTTGACTTGTTCCGTGTCTGCTTCCAATATATTTTGTATTCATTGTAGCTCCGTTTCCTTTAATATGATGGAATCCAATTTCACCTTCTTTTAAAAAAATATTTTCAAGCCAGATTGAAGGCTCTATTGTTTCTTGAGGAGCTTCTTGATTTTCCCAAGCATAATGCTGATCGTGATAAATTGTTTTTACAAAACTAATATTTGTTCCATCAAATTCTTCTCCATTAAGACTTCCTATTTTAATTCCTAGAAAGCTGTTTTCTGTTCTTAATTTAGCTATTGTAACATTTTCAGCACGAATCTCTAAAACTGTTCCACTAGTAATTGTAGGGCCCCTTAATATTGTATTATCCCAGCCAGCTCCTTGAATTTTTATTCCAGAGGTTAAAACTCTAAATCTTTTTCCATATTCAAATGGAAGCTGATATGTTCCTGTAGCAAAATGAATTGTGTCCCCATATTCAGCGTCAAGCTCCCCATTTTTTCCAAGAGTATTTGGATCTCCATCCATTAAATTGTTTATTAAAACTGGATCTCCGTTAACCATCCAAGATGTATCAACATAAATATCTCTTGCAGATGCCATAGGTAAAATTGTCAAGATAGCGATTAAAGACAAAAGGAGTAGGTATTTTCTCATATAATTATAGGATATTTTTCCTATTTAAATGTTTGTTTTTATTTTTTACAAAGGTTATTTTATTTTGTAGAAAGATTTAAATATTAAAAGATAATCTTTTCATAAAAGAGGGAAAATGAATAACACACAAAAAATCATTACTGTTTTATTGATTCTTGCTATTGTTTTTTCTGCAACATCTATTTTTATTAGTTTAAGTGTTAGTAATCTTGAAATTCCCTCTAAGGCAATAACTGGAAAAAGTGTTGATAATGGGGGAGGAATAAAATTATTTGTTGAAGGAGAAGAGGGTGAAAATGGAAGATAATAATTTTCTTTTGACTTTAGCTGTAGTTGCTGTAATTGTTTCTGTTGTTGCTGCAGGATTCACTTACTTATCTATTGCTAGTTTATCTGCAAGAATATCTGGTTTTGCTATAGGTACTGCTAATTTAACTGTTGAGAGTCAGGCTTCAATTAACTTTACTACAGCAACTATTGATTGGGGTTCTGGAAAAGTAAATGATGGACAGACTATAGCTCATTTAACTACTGTAGGTAATGGAGCAGTCTATAATTCTAACTGGACTGCTGCGTCTGGATTACTCTTAGAAAATAATGGAAATGTGAATGTTACTTTAAATATTACTGTTGGAAAGAATCCTCAGGATTTTATTGGGGGGACAAATCCTCTTTATTATATTAACGTATCTAATGTAGAAGCAGGAAGTTGCACTGCAACAAGTTTTGTTCCAGGCATCTTTTATGCAGCAAATGCAAGTAATAATATTTTGAATTGTAATTCGTTTAGATTTGATGAAACTGCAGATTTAATAAGAATTGATATAAATATATCCATCCCTGAAAATTCTAAAAAGGGAGCTTTAGGAGATATTATCACAGCGACTGCAACAGCTGCTTCATAAGAATTATAAAGTATCAGGAAGATTATTATAAATGAAAAGAGGAATTTTAATTTTAATATTTTTATTAATCCCCTCTGTACATGCATTAGGTATTTCGCCTGCAATTGTTGAATTAGATTTTAAGTCTGATGAGATTATAGAAATAACTTATAAAGTGTCTTCTGACTATGCTGAACAAAGAATTGTTCCGTTTGTTTTGGGAGATTTGGCAGAATATGTAAAATTGGACAGAGACGAACTTTTTGGCTCAGGGATTTTTACTGCAAGAATAAATTTTCCTTCATCTATTGATAAACCAGGACCTCATACAATTTCTATTGGGGTTGAAGAAGCACCTAGAGATGAAGGGGCAATAGGTACAATTGTTAGAGTTATAGGTATTGTAAAAGTTTATGTACCTTATCCTGGGAGATATGCAGAGGGTTCTTTAAAAATAGAAGATGGTAATGTGGATGAGATTATTCCGTTAGAGGTTAGCGTAATTAACAGAGGGAAGGAAGATTTGAATGTTGATGTAAATGTATTATTTTTAGATGGGCTTGGTGAGAGAAAGGGAAGTCTAGATTTTGAACCTTTCTTTTTAATTTCAGGACAAGAAAAAATTTTTAGGGGCGAATTTGATACAATGGGATTTAAGGCAGGAAATTATATGGCAGAGGCATATATAAATTATGGAGAAGAACTTATGATTAATAAGAGTTTTAGAATAGGGTCATTATTTGTTAATATTACTAATTTCACTACTGAACTTCCTAAGGGAGGAATACAAAGATTTGCAGTAAATATTGAAAGTTTATGGAATGATAATTTAGAAGAGGTTTATGCTGATGTAAATATTTCAAATGATTTTGAAAGTATTGTATTTAGAACTCCTTCTGAAGATTTATCTGCGTGGGGTAAGAAAAATTTAATTGGATTTATCGATACAACTCAATTAACAGGAGATTATAAAACAGAAGTGGTTTTGAGTTATTTAGGAGAGCAAAATTCTGTTTATGGTACTTTGAAGATTAAAGAATTCAATTTGACATATGCTATTATTGCGGGAGTAATTGTTATTTTAGTTATTATAATAGGGATTTGGCTTTATAGAAAAAGATTTAAGAGCGGAAAAAGATAAGTTAATATGAAATTAGCAATTAGTTTATTTCTATTTTCTCTGTGTATTTTACTTTTTACTTTTTTAATTGTTAACTATGAGACAAAAGAGATTTTCGCTAGCGTGAGTGTAAGTGAAAGGCTCGGGTTTGACTTAAATGATTCTACCTTAAATTTTGGTACAATAACTCCTTTATCTTCGTCAAGTAGAAAGCTTGTTTTTGAAAACCCTTATGATTTTCCAGTTTTATTAGATATTTCATCTAAGGGGACAATTTCTGACATTCTTAGTTATGATAATAAAATTAGGGTTGAATCAAATGAGAAGAAGAAGATAAGCTTTACTGTTAATTCAAGAGAAGAGTTTCAAGATTATTCCGGAGTTGTTAAGGTTAGGATAATTCCCCTTAAAAACTAAAAGTATTTAATTTAAATTATTTTTATTTTAAGATGAAAAAGAGGTTTATTGTTTTGTCTTTTATGCTTTGCTTACTCATTGTTATTACACTTTTAAATCTCGTTTATTTTGTGAATACCTTTGATAATATTCAAAAAACTTTTCCAACAAGTCATGTAACTTCCCAAGGAAGAATAGTTTTATATGTAGAAGGTAATGGCTCAGAGCCAGAGCCAGAGCCAAGTTCTTCTGGAGGAGGTGGAGGAGGAGGTAGTTCTGCACCTAAAGAAGAAAATGTGGGATTTGACCTTTCAGAGAAAGAGTTTAATGTTTTAGTTCCTTCTGGAAATACAGATTTTCAGCAGTTTTCCATTAAAAATATAGGAGATTCTGAGTTAGTTTTAGATTTAGAATTATCAGGGCTTAAGGGTCTTGCTTTTTTAAATAAAGATAAAGTTACTCTAAAACCCGGAGCAGAAGAAAATATTCTTGTTACATTAATGGCACCTCAACCAGGGATTTATTCTGGAAGGATAGTTGTTAAGACAGGCAATATAGAAGAAGAGCTTCTTATTTCTTTGAATGTACAAAGCGAAAAATCGCTATTTGATGCTTCGGTTAGCTTGCCTGAATCTTCAAGGGTAATTATAGAAGGGGGAATTTTAAATGCATTTATATCTCTATTACAAGTTGGAGAGGCAGAAGAGGTTGATGTTACTGTTAATTATGTTATAAAGAATTTTGATGGAGAATTAATCTATTCTGAAAGTGAGACCTTTAGGGTTTATGAAGAGAAAAGTTTTGTAAAAGATTTTTCTTTGATTGGCTTTCCTCCAGGAAATTATTTAGTAGGTATTGAGGTTATTTATCCAGATGGCTTTGCTACATCAAGCTCTCATTTTGCTGTTGAATCAGAAGAGAAAAGAGATTTTATCCCTTTAATTACAATAATCCTTTCAATATTTGTTATTATAGCCATAGTTATTTCAGTAATAAGGTATAAAAGAACTAGATTAGTAAAGAGGAAGAGAAGATGAAACTAATAATTTTGTTAATTCTATTGATGCCCTTTGTTAATGCTTTTGAAACAAATACAATTTTAGTGAAATCGGTTGTTGATATTGGGGAGGTTGTTAACCCTTCAATTAGCATAATTAATTATGAACAAGGGGATTTTGAAATAGCCTATGGTTCTGAAGGATTTCTGTCTATAAATGAAGATAATTTTTATTTAGGTGATGATGAGTCAAAAAATATTATTTTAGAGTTAGATTCTTCGGGATTAAATGAAGGCGTTTATACAGGTCAAATAAGCATTAATACAGAGAAGAAATCTCAGAAAATACCTGTAATCTTTGAAATAGAAAGCCCTAAATTTTCATTTGATAGTGTTGTTGAAGCAAGGGTAGAAAATGAGAATTTAAATGCTAGAATAAAAATATTAAATTTATTTTCTGCTGAAAGAAGATTAGGGGCGGAATATTTTGTTAAGGATTTAGAAGGAAATATTATCCTAGAAGATTTTGAAAATATTGATGTCTTAAATCAAGTTGAATTTTCTAAATCTTATTATTTGCCAAATTTAGAGTATGGGGATTATATTTTCGGAATTAAATTAAGAAACGGTAATGAGATTTCTACTAGTTCTTCTTTATTTTCTGTTAGTGGAGAGGTTTTGTTAAGTCCTGAAAAAGAGGGTTTTGATTATTCTATTATTGGTTTTATTATTGTATTAGTTTTAATTGTTGCTTTTTTAATCTTCAATTATTTTTGGAATAGGAGAGTTATAGATACTAAGGATATTTTAAATCAGAAATTAGTTGACTTAAAGAAGATAAAGTTTAGCGATATAAATAAAGAAATAAGAAATTTTGAATACAAAAAGAGTGTTCTCGAAAGAGCATACGGTAAAGGGTATATTACAAAGAAATCTTATACAGAGGGAAGAAATAAAATTAATGATTCAATTCAAAAGCTAAAGAAACGTTTATAAATAATATTGTTTTATATTCATTATGAAAAAGAGGGTGAAAGCTAGAGCAAAAGCTAAAACTGTAAAATCTCCTTTATCTTCTGCATTGAAGGATCTTGAATTTGAGATGAGAAAATTAAATTCTGAGAAAAGTGATTTTAAAGACGCTTTATCAAGGGTATCCTCTTCGCTAAATGCAAATCATAATCTTGAGAGAGATCTTCAGAAAAAGATTGCAAGAATTATAGAAAAAGAAGCTAAGTTAAATAGAAAGAGAAAAGCCTTGACGAGCAGAATTGATAAAATTTCAGATCAATTAAGTAAAATTTCTAAGATAAAGTCTGAAATGTCTGATATATGATTGAAACTGTTTTTTATAAAGCCAAGGGGATAAAAATCGAGGTTAAAAGAGTAGGATTATTCTCAAAGGGAATAGGATTAACATTTAGGACTTCTAAAACTAAGAATTTATTATTTGATTTTAAAAGAGATACAAGGATGTCTATAACTTCTTATTTTGTTTTTTTTCCTTTTTTAGCTATTTGGCTTGATGATAAAAATAGAGTCATCCATAAGGAGATTATAAATCCCTTTAGATTTAATGTTGCTCCTAAGAAAGCATTTAGAAAACTTATAGAGGTTCCTGTTAATAAGAGAAATAGTAAAATTTTGGCTTTTTTTCGTCGATAAAGGGGAAAGATTTAAATATTACCGAGGATAATATAATTAATCTATTAAAAGGAGGTGTATAATGGGAAAGATAATTGCAAAAAATGTGGTTGATAGAAAGAAAGGATTTCTATATTACATAGACGGAAGCGGAAATGTTTGTGAAGCTAAAATGGCTCGTGGCGGAAGAAAGAAAAAAGCTAAAACAGCTAAAACAGTTAAAAAGAAAACCACAAGAAAGACAGCTAAGAAGAGAAGATAATTTCTCTTAATTATTTTTATTCACCTTGTTCTTTTGTATTTTTTAATGATCTTTTTTGATTTTTGATTAACATAAGGTTTTTAATCATTTTTTTACTCTAAATTAGATGATATTAGGAATTGAATGTACTGCACATACTTTTGGAGTTGGTATTGTGAATAAAGGAAAAATATTGGCAAATGTTAGAGATATGTATAAGCCTGAAAAAGGGGGGATAATTCCAATGGAGGCTGCAAGACATCATAAAGAGGTTGCAGAAGACTTGTATAAAAAAGCGTTAGAAGATGCTGGAATTAAAGAGGACAAAATAAAAGCAATTGCAATATCAAATGCTCCTGGGCTGGCTCCTTGTTTATCAGAGGGAATGAAATTTGCCAAGGAAAAAGCTAGAAAATTGGGTGTTAAATTAATTCCTGTGAATCATTGTATCGCGCATTTAGAAATTGGGCAGTATGACGGAGCAAAAGATTCTGTTTTATTATATGCAAGCGGTGCAAATACTCAGATAATTGCTTTTAGCGAGAAGAAGTATAGGATTTTTGGAGAGACTCTTGATTCAGGGATAGGTAATTTTATTGATACTTTTGCTAGATATGCAGGGATTTCATTTCCAGGAGGTCCTGAATTAGAGAAAAAAGCTTTAACTGGAAAATTTATTGAATTACCTTATTCAATTAAGGGAATGGATGTTTCATTTTCAGGTATGCAGACAAAATTAAAGCAATTATTAGATAAAGGAGAGAAGATTGAGGATTTGTCTTATTCAATGCAAGAACATGCTTTTGCAATGTTAGTAGAAGCTACTGAAAGAGCTATGGCTCATACAGGGAAAAAAGAGCTTGTTCTAGGAGGAGGTGTTGCGTGTAATGCTAGATTGCAAGAAATGGCTAAAATAATGTGTAAAGAAAGAGGTGCAAAATTTTTTTGTCCCCCCAAGCCATTATTAGTCGATAATGCCGCAATGATTGCTTATACAGGAGAGATAATTAGGGAGGGAAGGAGTATAGATGATGTAGATATTGCTCCAAGAGAAAGAACAGATGATGTTTTAGTAACTTGGCGAAGATAGATTTTTAAACTTTTACTAATTGTTAGATCTATGAATAAAAGAGGGTTAAGTGGAATTATTACAGTTGTTTTGTTAGTTCTATTAATTTTGGTCGCTATTGGGCTTATTTGGGTTTTAGTATTGCCTGTTTTTTCAGATGTAGGAGTTGAATTGAATACAGCTAGTTTTACAACTGATTTTGAGATTGTAGAAAAGTCTGTTGTATTAGATCAAGAAAATTCAATTTTAGAATTCAATTTACAAAGAAAAGTGGGGGATGGAGAGGTTATTGGAGTGAATGTTATAATCAAGGATGATTTAGGGAATGCAGAAGTTTTTAGAGAAGATTTTATTATTAACGAGTTAGAGACAAGAAAAGTAAGTATTAATTATGGAGTGGGATTAGGAGTAATAGAGAGTTTTGAAGTTGCACCTATCTTTATTATAGATGGACAGGAAAAAATAGGAGGCGTTGTTGACAGTTATGAATTAACCGGAGATGAAACTTCTGGAATAAGCGTTAATATAAATAATCCTTCCGCAAATGCATTTCTAGGTTTTGCAAATGATTTAACTATCAGTGCAGGAATTTCAGGAGAGGATATTACTAGTTGTAGTTATTCTATTGAAGATGTTTATAATCCAAGCGTTATTTTAGAGGGTTCTTTAGATTGTTTAAATCCATCTGTTACTATCCCGGGATATAGTTTAACTCCTGGAAGATATAGAGTAACTGTAACTGCTTTAACTGCAACTGAACAAAGAAATGATATTGTTAATTTTGATTATGTTGGAAATAATTTTGCAGGCTTGTTAAATATGCAAGTTTCTTCAGGGCAAGTAACTATACCAAGACCTGTTGATGGATATGCTCTTGTAGAAGATATTGCAAATAAAGATTTAGCTTTATGGCTTAGAATGGATGACACTAGTTCTGATAATCTGCAAGTATATGATCTAAGTGCAAATAATCATAGGGCTGTTGTAGACTCAGGAATTTCAAAAGTTTCAGGAAGGTATGGGGAGGCATTTAGCTTTACTACAAATGGACTGAAAATAGCTCTTGCAACTGATAATGGTCTTGATTTTGGTAACACAGATGACTTTACTGTTTTAGCATGGGTTAAAGGAGATCCTGTTAATTTAGATAGAAATATAGTCACAGATATAAGCGCGACAAGTCAGTGGGGCTGGTCTTTAACTTCTGCATATGGTTCTAGTCCTTCTGCAAATAGAAGAGCTGTATTTAAGATAACAGGAAATAATGGAATTTCTGGACAGTGTTTGGTTTCAAATACAACAGTTATAAATCTTTTAGAAGATGAGTGGTATCTTGTGTATGGAGGATTTTCAGCTTCAACTAATCAGATATTTTGTGGAGCATATAAACCTTCAACAGGTGATTTGGTAACTCCCCTGCCTGTAACTTATACAGGAAGTCAATTTTCAGGAAATAATAATAATATTAAAATTGCTGAACAAATTTCTGTGCCTAGTTGGCAAGGAGAAATAGATGATGTAATGATATTTAATAGAGCCTTATCACCTACAGATATAAGAGCAATGTTTATTGATACAAATTTTGTTAAAGCTTATAGTGGAGAGGTAAGAGGTTATACTGTTGATGCAAGCGGGTATAAAGTAAGTAATATTCAGGTTATATAGAAAAGATTTATAAAGCCCTGTTTTCATCATCTTTTACCAATGATGCTTTCGTAAGAAAGTGCGGAGGATATAATGGATGTTTATAGCATAATAGAAAAGGCAAGAAAAACAGGAAAAGTTGACAAAGGAGTTAACGAAGTAACTAAAGCTATTGAAAGAGGAGTTGCTAAATATGTTGCTTATGCAAAAGATGTTGAGCCTAAGGAAATTGTTCAACACCTTCCAGTTCTATGTAAGGAAAAAGGAATCCCTTGTGAAGAGGCAGATTCAAAACAAAAATTAGGTATTGCGGTTGGAATTCCTGTTAGTGCAAGTGCCGTTGCAGTGATTGAGGCAGGCGATGCTGAAAAAGACATTCAGGCACTAAAGAAATAAAATGGCTTCTAAACAACAAAAAGTAAGAGAAGGAAAATCAGATTTAAAGAGTTCTTCAAATGAACCTGTGAGTGCTATAGTTGAGGAATTATATGCTAGAACTGGTGCAAGAGGAGAGGTTACACAAGTTAAAGCTAAAATTCTTAAGGGTAGAAATGAAGGTAAAAGTATGAGGAGAAATGTTAAAGGTCCTGTAAAAATTGGAGATTATCTAATTCTTAGGGAAACTGAAATTGAAGCGAGAAGAGCAAAGGGTAGAATAACAAAGGGAGCTAATAGTTAATGGCGAAATGTATTTTTTGTGGAAAAGAACAAGATGATTTTAAGGGCGCCTTCTTAATGAAAAATGATGGAACTGTAAATTATTATTGTTCAGGTAAATGTCAAAAAAATCATTTGAAATTAAAAAGAGACAAAAGAAAAGTTAGATGGACAGAAGCATTTCATCTTGTAAGGGCTAAAAGATTATCAAAAGAAAAGGAAAGAGTTGAAAAAGTTAAGGCAAAAAAGAGTGAAAAGATTGCAAAATCTAATAAAGATTCTAAAAAAGAATAAGGTCTGTTTATCGACGATAAATTCTGTTTTTGAGACATAAACATTTATAAACTAAGTTTCTTTTTTTAGAGAATGACTAGACTGAAATCAGAAGGAAAAGATTACTCAGCTGAAAAAATTACAGTTCTTGAAGGTCTTGATGCAGTTAGAAAAAGACCTGCAATGTATATCGGAAGTACTGGAAAGCAAGGATTGCATCATTTAGTTTATGAGGTTGTAGATAATGCGGTTGACGAGGCAATGGCAGGTTATTGTGACTCTATTGATATTATTTTAAATAAAGATGGAAGTGTGACTGTAAAGGATAATGGAAGGGGAATTCCGGTAGATATCCATCCGGTGTATAAAATTCCTGCAGTAGAGGTAGTTATTACTAAATTACACGCAGGGGGAAAATTTGATAAAGGAAGTTATAAAATTTCAGGAGGACTTCATGGAGTAGGTATTTCTGTTGTATCTGCATTAAGTAGGCAGTTAAAAGTTATAATTAAAAGAGATGGAAAAAAATATCAACAAGAATATGAAAAAGGTAAGCCTTCATATAAACTAAAAGAATTAGGGGATGTTGATGTAGATGATACTGGAACAGAAGTAACTTTTATGCCAGATGAAGAAATCTTTTCAATAACTAAATTCGATTTTTCAGTTTTAGAAACAAGATTAAGAGAGATTGCTTTTCTGAATAAAGGAGTTAAGATAAAATTAATAGAAGGAGATAATAAAGAAGTATTTCATTATGAGGGAGGAATTGCTGAATTTGTTAAATGGGCTAATAAGAATAAAGAGGTGCTTTACACAAAGCCTGTTTTATATTCAGGGGAGGAAGGGGGAATAGTTGTAGATGTTTCTATTCAATATAACTCAGGTTATCAGGAAAATGTTTTGAGTTTTGTTAATACTATTAATACTGTTGAAGGCGGGACTCATGTTATTGGTTTTAAAACAGCTTTAACAAGAGCGATTAATGATTATGCTAAGAAAAATAAAATGTTAAAGTCTGGAAATCTTACAGGTGACGATGTGAGAGAGGGATTGACTGCTATTATTTCTGTTAAAGTTCCTGAACCTCAATTTGAAGGGCAAACAAAAACAAAATTGGGCAATTCTGATGTAAAGGGGATTGTTGATAGTATCTCTATGATTCGACTTACGGAATTTTTTGAAGAAAATCCTGCAATTGCTAAAAGAATTGTTAATAAGGCGTTAGAGGCGCAGAGTGCGAGAAGCGCTGCAAAGAAGGCAAAAGACCTTGTAAGAAGAAAAAATGCTTTTTCAGTAGGAGGATTGCCTGGAAAATTAGCCGATTGTTCTAAGAAAAAATCTGACGATACGGAATTATATATCGTAGAGGGAGATTCTGCAGGAGGAACTGCAAAACAAGCAAGAAATAAAGAATTTCAAGCGATACTTCCTTTGAAGGGAAAAATTTTGAATGTTGAAAAATCAAACCCAAGCAAGGTTTTTGGAAATGAAGAAATTGCAAACTTAATTACAGCGATTGGAACAGGAGTTGGAGACACTTTTGATATTTCTAAGGCGAGATATTCTAAAATAATTATCATGACTGATGCAGATGTTGATGGGGCACATATTAGGACTTTATTACTTACATTTTTCTTTAGATTTATGCGACCTTTAATTGAAAATGGAAACATCTACATTGCCGTATCTCCCCTTTATAAGATTAGAAGAAGAACAGATCATTATGTTTATTCAGACGAGGAATTAAAAGAAATATTGAAAAAATTAAGTGCTAATGTAAATGTTCAAAGATTTAAAGGACTAGGGGAGATGAATTCAGAACAATTGTGGGAGACTACTATGAATCCAAAAACAAGATTACTAAATAAAGTTATTTTAGAAGATGCTGCAAAGGCAGATGAGACTTTTTCAAAATTAATGGGAGATCAGGTTGAACCAAGAAGACAATTTATATTGGCAAAAGCACATGAGGCGGAGGTGGATATTTAGATGGAAGAGGAAAGAGAAGTTGAAGTATTAGAATTTAGTTTAAATGATGAGGAGATAGATGAATTAATGGGGCAGTTAAATGAATTAAAGGCGAATAAAGGAAGTATAGAATTTGATATTGATGAAAATTATAGTTTGACTATAAATTACGAGGAGGGAGAAGATGAGTGAAAGCGAAAATATAGATGAAGATATAGAAAAGATGGAATCTCAAAGGAGATTGAAGGAGCAGATTGGAAATGAAAAAGGTGTTGCAGGAAGAGAGATTACTGAAGAGATGGAGAAATCTTATATTGATTATGCTATGTCTGTTATTGTTCAACGAGCTTTACCTGCTGCAGAAGACGGATTGAAACCAGTTCATAGAAGAATTTTATATGCTATGCATCAAGTTGGCTTAACTCCTGATAAACCTACTAAAAAATCTGCAACTGTTGTTGGAGAGGTGTTAGGTAAGTTTCATCCGCATGGAGATACCGCTGTTTATGATGCAATGGTAAGAATGGCTCAGGATTTTTCTATGAGGTATCCTCTCGTCAAGGGGCAGGGTAATTTTGGAAGCATGGATGGAGATAGTCCTGCTGCAATGAGGTATACTGAAGCTAAACTTGCAAAAATTTCAGGAGAATTATTGAAAGATATTGAAAAAGAAACTGTTGAGATGCAACCTAATTTTGACAATTCTGTTAAGGAACCTGTAACTGTCCCGGGTTTATTGCCGAATTTATTATTAAATGGAGCAACCGGTATTGCTGTAGGGATGGCTACGAATATTCCCCCTCATAATTTAACTGAGTTATGTAATGCTGTAGTTGAATATATCAATAAGCCCGAGATTAATGACGAACAATTAATGGATATTGTTACAGGGCCTGATTTTCCAACAGGAGGATATGTTACAGGACCTGGAATTCAAGATATGTATAAAACAGGAAAGGGTAAATTGATTATGAGAGGTAGAACGAAGATAGAAAATAAATTAGGTAAATCTTTGATTGTTATCACTGAAATTCCTTATATGGTCAATAAGTCTGATTTAGTAAAGGATATAGCAAGATTAGCAACTGAGAAAAAACTTCCTGATGTTTCTGATTTAAGAGATGAAAGTGCGAAAGGAGAAGTGAGAATTGTTATTGAATTAAAAAAAGATACTGACCCCAAATTTACTTTGAATAAATTGTATAAACTAACTAAACTGCAAACAAATTTTGATGCTAATATTCTTGCGTTGGTTAAAGGAAAACCTACAATTCTTCCTTTAAAGGATTATTTGAAAGTTTATGTAGATTATAGAAAGAAAGTGGTTACAAAGAGAAGTGAGTTTGAGTTAAATAAAGCAGAAGAAAGATTAGAAATTGTATTGGGTCTTTTAATTGCCTTAAACAATATTGATGCTATTGTAGATTTAATTAAAAAAGCAGGAGGCACAAAAGAAGCTGCTGATTCCTTGATGACTAAATTTAAGTTTAGTGAGAGACAGGTTAAGGCTGTTTTGGAAATGAGATTACAACAATTAACTAGATTAGAAGATGGTAAATTAAAAGAAGAAGAAAGTAAATTAAATCAAGAGATTACTTATTTAAAGAAAATTTTGAGTAGTGAGCAAGAGATATTAGGGGTTGTAAAAAAAGAGATAACTGAATTAAAGAAAAATTACGGTGATGAAAGAAGAACTTCTGTATTAAAGAAAATAGCGGAGATTAAGGAAAAAGATTTAATTCAAAAGAAAGAAGTTGTGGTTACTTTAACTCACTCTGGATATATTAAGAGATTAGATTTACAAACCTATAAAGAACAAAGAAGAGGCGGTGCAGGAGTATCTGGTACTGGACTGAAGGAAGAAGATTTTGTAACCTCTTTTTTAACTTGTAATACTCATGATTATTTGTTATTCTTTACCTCAAGAGGAAGAATTTATTGGTTAAAGGCAAATGATGTGCCAGATGCAGGAAGACAGAGTAAAGGCAGAAGTATGGCAAATCTCTTAAATTTAAGAGATGAAGATATTGCAAATGTGATGGCGGTTAAAGATTTTGAAAAAGGATATCTAATGTTTGCAACTACTAATGGGATTGTTAAAAAAATAAATCTGAAAGAGGTAAGTAAGCCTCGTTCCACAGGAGTGAGAGTTATTAGCCTACCTGCAGACGGAAGTGATAGCTTAGTTAATGTTAGAATTGTTGAAGATAAACAAGAAGTCTTGTTAATCACAAAGAAGGGACAAGCAGTTAGATTTAATTCTAATAATGTTAGGGTAATGGGAAGAGCAAGTTATGGAGTTAAAGGAGTTGAATTAGTTAAGGGAGATAAAGTTGTATCTTTAGTTCCTGTTGATAATTCTGGAAAAGAATCTATTTTAACTATTACTGAATATGGATATGGGAAGAGGTCGGCTTTAGAGGATTATAGAAAGACTTCAAGAGGGGGAAAAGGAGTTATTAATTTGAAGATAAGTGATAGAACAGGAGAAGTAGTTAGGGCTTTTCCGGTTATAGATAAAGATTCTGCGATACTTACAACCACTAAGGGAATTGTTATCCGGATTGGAATGAATGCTCTAAGGGTGATGGGAAGGATAACACAAGGAGTAAGGATTGTTAAATTAAAGACAGGAGATAAAGTGGCTGATGCGGTTAAGATTCCTAGAGAAGAAGAAGTCTTAGATACAGAACAATAGCTTTTTATATAATTAAGTCATATTACTAAATGGTTTCAGAGGTGATTGAAGCTTTAGTTATTCCAGGAGCCCTAGGGGCAGTGGGGGGATTAACAAGAGGTATTGTTGGATTATTAAAAGCCTTAAGTTTAAGAAGAAAAATATTGTGGGGATATTATATTATAACAGTTATCGTAGCAACAATAATAGGTATTTTTGTGGGACTAGTTTTTAATTTTGATTATAGGCTTTCATTATTAGCAGGTTATGCTGGAACAGATATTTTAGAAGGAATTTATAAAAGCTTTAATGTTCAAAAGGTTTATATTAAAAAAGAAAAATGAGAATAAATATAGAAGTTGATGAAGCTTATAGAAAGTCTTTGGAGAAAAGAGCTGAAAAGAATTATCTTTCTATGAAAGAGATGATTGAAGATATAATTAGAAGAAGTATGATGTCTTATGTTGGTAAACCTGCTCAAAAAAAACTTAAAGTTGATGATAAACTAGTAATGGCTTTTTCTAGAGATAGAAGAGGTAGAAAATGAAGAACTGGATTTTAATTATTTTTAATTTAGCTTATATAATTCCATTCAGTTTATATTATATCTATATAAAGAATTTTGAATTTTTATGGTATGTTTTAATATTAGTAATTTTATTTGTTATTCTCATATTTTCACAGAAGAAACTGGAATTTAGTCAATGGGTTTTATGGGGTTTTTCTATCTGGGGATTGTTGCATATGATGGGGGGTGGATTGAGGATTGATGGAGATGTATTATATGCTTTAGAATTAATTCCAATTTGGGTTACTGAAAACTTTTATGTCCTTAAATACGATCAGTTTGTGCACGGATATATATATTTTATAATTGTGTTTGCTTTATGGCATTTGGCTAAAAGGTATATAAAAAAGGATTCGCCTAAGGCGTTAATGATTACAGGGGTAGCTCTTGCAAGCATGGGCATAGGTGCATTAAATGAATTTGCAGAATTTTTACCTGTTTTATTTTTAGAATATACAGGGGTCGGGGGATATTATAATACTGCTTGGGACATAGTTTTCAATAGTCTTGGAGCTTTTATCGCTTCTTTAATTATTTATTTTAGAAAATGAACGAAGAGAGAATTATTTTTGGAGACAGAATTTTCGCAGTAAAATGTTATGAGTGTGATTTGAGGATTTATAAAACATTTTTTAAGATTTTAAAAAAGTACAAAACTAAATTTATTGATTTAATGGATGAGTATAAAATTCCTAACGAGGTTTTGATAAATTTTAAACAAGGAAATGGAGATTTAACGGGCTTTTATTATGTTCATAATCAACATATTTCAAAAAGAGTTGTTGTTATGGACATCTATACCCTTCCATTCAGTAAATTAAAAAATAAGGACATTGAGCATGAATTGATAAATACGTTTGCTCATGAAATCATTCATAATTTAATAGACAGTGAGAAAGAAACTTTAAAGAGAACACAGGGATTTATGGATTTACTATAATGTCTTTTACTAGTGGTAACATAAACGAAAGGTTTATAAGTATTTTTTTCTCTAAAAATCTATGACAAATCAAAATATAGCACTAGCAATATTATCTGCTATCTTGATCGTATTAGGATTAATAATTTCTGTGTTGATGGTTGAATTATCCTTTCTATCTTGGTTAATTGCAATAACTACATTATCTTTATTTTATTTATTATTGGTTATTTTCTTATTTTCTATAGAAAAGCCGAGAAAGAGGGTTGTTAAATACCCGATTAATCAAATGCCTATTGAAACTCCTGTATATGAAGAGCCTGTTAAGAAAAAGAATTTTGTAGCTTCTGAAACAGGAAAAACTTATCATAAATTTGATTGTAGACTCGCAAAAATGATAAAAGAGGATAAGAGAATAGAGGCAGAGAATAAGCAGTATTTTAGTAGAAAGGGTTACAAGGCTTGTAAGGTTTGTTTATAAGTTCCAGATAAATTCATTACAAAATTCGCAATTTTTTTCTATAGGGCAAGGTTTAAATCCGTTTTTATAACATTCTAAGATATTTTTTGCTGTCTGAATCATCTCTTCTTTTACTTCATCTAAATTAAAGGACATTCTTCCACCTGTTTCAAAGGCGTTTCCATTATCATCTAAAATGAATTCAATAGGACGTTCTTTTTTTAACATATCTAGAGTTAATTTGTAAACTCTTCCGTATTTTTCTTTTGCA